>Ga0131853_10005835_pt1 | contig 22247 bp, 17 predicted proteins | sample TergutLab28metaG_FD_92764 | JGI IMG/M metagenome (GOLD analysis project Ga0131853, IMG submission 92764) | Labiotermes labralis P1 segment gut microbial communities from Petit-Saut dam, French Guiana - Lab288 P1 (version 2) (version 2) | ecosystem: Host-associated > Arthropoda: Insects >... | reverse complement strand
GGACAAGGCATCTTCGAGTCTTCCGGCTGGTCGGGGGCGTTCGCTCATTCTGTCGAGGCTGTCGTCCCATGGTTCATACGTGGTGGCCAGGCTCCCAATCTGACCGAGGCCGGAGTCGAGTCCGTCTATTACGAGCGTGGTCAAGCGGTCAGCAATCGTGGTTTTCGTGGGGTGGTCGTCATTCGCCCGTAGGGTAAGGTGTCTTCCTGGGGAAGCACATAATCTCATTACAGCCTTATACTCACCGACCTTGCCCGCTCTCGCGGCAAGCAGCAATCGGTTCAAACGTAGCAGTATGATGGCGAGGTTGTGGTCATCGCTAAAATTGGTGTCCTATGGAGAATGCTCCGTAGTGACAAAGATTATTTTATTAGAAAACAGCTATGTCAAGGGAGTAGAATCCTTTGAGTTTCCCCATTTTTTTGCCACTGTCTATTTTGGAGATTTTCACGCCCCACAAAGCCTGATTTTACGTTGTTCAAATGCCTAAATTACACTCGAAATGAAAATGGTCTGATTTCAACTTGCGAATACCTTTCAGCCCAGTAAATTCAAGGGGTGTAAGACTTCCAAAATCAAAAAATGGGGAAACTCAAAAGTAGAATCCAAATCGCACTCACAATAATTTAAAAAGGAGAAGCAACATGGGCAAACTTCAAGATCGCAATCTATATGGTGGTACTGCCCTATACCGACATGGCATTCAGGGCAATTTTGTTCATCACCATCTATGTCTCCGTTTTTTATACGCTCATATGTTTTCCCGTTGATAGTCGAATATCTCATAGTGCATCCATTGTTTGGCGACATTGGTTGATCGCAAACTTCACAAACAGGATAGTTTGGTTTTTTATTTTGACCTAGAGTCGGCATCCACCATGGTTCTTGCAAAAACCTGCTATACCAGTTTATCGCACGGCGCAACCTGTTTTTGTAGCCACGGTAGTTTTTTGATGTATGTTTATTAAGAGTTAGTTCCTTGAACCGTCTTGCGTAATCATCTATGTCGATGTCCGCTATATCAACGTCGCTCCAGTATTCCACGCCGTCAACTGTTTTCAGCACAACTAAAGCTGCAGATTTAACTGTTATGAGGACTCTTCTTTCCTTCATTCGAGAGGAGTTTGTGGTAAATATCAAATGGGCGAGATACTCCATCATACCGCTTGCTTTTCCGTTTTTTATAATGTCGTAGTTTGGCTTTACTCTTCTATCCTCGTCGGTCATCGTAGGCGGCGGCGTCCACCCAGAGTCTCGGAGAAAATTATCATACCAGTTAATTGCCCGTTTAAGCCTTGACTTGTAGGTTCGATAATTAGAAGGAGCATATTTGCCGAGCGTTGCGACTCTGAACTTAGTGGCGTAAACGTCAATATCTATCGCCCTGATACCTACATTATGCCAATTCTCTGTTCCATCTACTGCTTTGAGAACAACAAATATCACTGCCTTGAGGTCATTGATGCATCGTCTTTTGACCAAGCCCTTTTCTTTGAGATAGTCAAGGTATTCAATCAGTCCGCTAATCTTCCCATTGTTTATCATATTTTTAGTATACTTTTCTCTCATGCTGTCTCTCTAAACGCTAACCATATTATACCATCAATCTGCGCCTTACCCAACCCAGTGATATGATATGGGCACAATATCACTTTCTTTTGCGAGTAGCTGGGTGAAGATCATTATGTAAAATAATCTTGGAAACTATCCCTTTAATCAGAATATAAATGTGGTTGCAATGATTTGCTTAAAAGCATCTAATCAAAGTTAATTCGGACTCGGAAGGTTACCCATCCGTGGTGTTCTGTACAACCATAGATGTCACCAAGGTTTGCACCCTGACCGACAGTTGGGTTGCCGATTGCTCGTGGTGAACGTCCAGCCTGTGCAAACTGCGCAGAGTTTTCTACGTAGCTAACGCTAAATGGCTGGTTGGCAGTAAATCTTGTGCTGTCCCATACACTTGCTGGGTTAGCGCTTGCAGAGTTTACATAGCCAATAACTGGCAATACGTGCTGTCCGCCCGACAATACTGACCTACCTGAAATGTCAAAGTTAACATGAACATTTCGTGCTGGTCCAACAGAAGCGTTTAGGTTCGGGTTTAGGTTGTTATGAACGAAAGCCATAACATAAACTTCCTGACCATCTGTTACATGCATTGTGTCACGGATGGTTGATGTATCGTTACGATTGCTTGCAAGCATAACGAAGTCTCGCTCGTCACCTGTACCGTTCAAGACGGCTGGTGCGCCAAGCATAGAGTTGAAGGTAATATAGGGCGCCGGGTTCTCCAATGTGAACGTAGGGCGATCCATAGGACCTCGTAGCTGGTCAGATGTCCAACCAGTACCTATATATGCTTCATCAAGGATGTCTTTATGATCTTCCACAAGTGCCTCATTATATATTTCTGGCATATACTCCATAACACGACCCGTACCGGGTGTTATCGCAAAAACGTTGACCGTAATCTCTTGATTTGTTTGAGTGGAGTTGCTGTTAAAATGAACCCATATCATAAATATAAATGTAAATATAGCTATCAACCCTGTGATGATAGCAACTATCACACCAATAGGAGTCCAAGGTATTGATTTTTTCTGTTTGACAACTTCTACTTTAATATCTTCATCCTTTATGGCATCTACTTCTGTATTATGTATCCCTTCACTGGCTTTTTTCGGAGGTTTCCGTGCGTTTGTGCTGATATTTCTCCTATTTTTTCTTTTATTCTTTTTATTTCTATGCTTTTTACTCAATCTATCCACCCCCGATATTTCCAGCTTTATACCCAAAAACTCACAAGATTGTCCAAAATACTTGACAATATCGAACATATGTACTATAATAGGGTTAGATAGTCGAAATAGGCTGTCTGAGCTTAATAAGGGAGCAAAAAACACCATCCCTAGCAATTTAATAATATGTTGTTAGTTAACCCACTGGGCTTTTACAGTCGTGGGTTTATTTGCGTGTTCTAATTTGCCACCCACCTAATAATATCTAATAGAGGAGTGTTTGACAATGACAAGTCTAAATGAAAAGCTGCCCAACCAACAAAATGGTAATGCAAGCCCTAATGATGTGCCAAACCATTCTAACCAAAGAACAACATCTGAAAGGAAGTCTATATGGTGGCGTTTTTCTTTAGGGGTATTCATGTTCATTATCTCATTGGGTCAAGCTGTACTCTTTGTTCCCCTTGATTCAGTTTTAGAGATTTCTGTATATCAACCCTCGAAGATAATAGCCATGGAAATTCCAGTATTTCAACCCTTATTCATAGTTGGCTCTGCTATATTTCACCCGATATCAATAATTGGGCCTTCCTTGATGGCAATCTCCTGCTTCTTACCTCCGGCGACCAATAGGCTTACCGCAATTACTGCACGCTGCATTTATGCGGGGGGAGTCTTGTTAGTAATAATAGGTTTTATTGGTTTGTTTTTGCCTAGGATATTGCAATTACTGCAATGATTTACATTAACAACATTTTATAGTTTTGAATAATCAGTTTGTATTATATCAATTAATAACTGATTCCACATGCGCCCATTCCGATGGGCGTTGTTTATGTAGAAAAATAATCTTAGAAACCAGCCTGTTAATCAGACTGGCTGCAAAATGGCCGAATTAGGCCATTTTATTAAGTTGCTATTAAATCTTTCGTATTCGGTCAATGCCGAAGGCTACTCCTAGCCTTGAGCCGCAATCCCACCTAACAAATACTGTTCCAATATCGTCAACATGCGATATTGTACCTTGATCGCCAGGAACTAGTGTTGTGAAGGGATCCTCCATCGACACCAGCTCAACTCGGCAACCTGCCGGGTAAAGAGCTTTCTGAGCTTCTACCTCTACTCTTTCGGGAAATCCATTGTTATTGCTCACCGACCTCATCCTCCTCGCTGTTATGCGTACTGTCCTGTTCAGGCGGCTGCCCTGCTTTCCAAGCAGAGTTACCAGAAAGATTCCGCATCAGGATTTTTCGGGCGGTCTTAAACTCAGGACCCACAAAGCCCAATCGGATTAGAAATATCCGCATATCAAACTTTTCGTTCTCCACAGGCTTTTCTTTCGCTGTGATGCGCATAGACTCCCTTGCCATCTTGCATAATGCGGTAACAAAGCGAAGATTTGAGTCAATCTCACCTTCGGCCCCGGTTACTGTAAACCAAGGGAACCTCACTTTATCCTCTACAACCCTAATCGGCACAGCATCAGCCCCAAACGCCTTTTTTAGCAGGGATTCTTTGCTGGCGACTATTTTGCGAAGCCTATCCAGCGATTCCGGTGTAAAATCTCCCAAGGGCATATCAATCACCAGTTTGTCACTATCATCTGAATTAGAATCGGGAGGCTCGTCAGATGATGCTATGTCGCTCACAGCGTGCAACGACTCTAAAGGGTCAACTGTGCGAAGCGGTGTATGATTAGAGTCTATCTCTATCAGCCTACTAAGCACCACCCCGTTTACACAATGCTCAAGAGCTTTGCGGGTTGCCTCAACATCATCTACTGCTGAAAACAATTCCTCACGCCCAAGGCGCATAGGGTCATTGTATAATGTGCAATAATAACGCATCTGTATGCCGTTTTCGGCATCAGTAGTATCTCTAGGCCGCGGATCATCTTTGCAAGAAGGTTCGCTGTATTCGCGCGCTTGCCACAATTCCAAGTGTTCAGCCACTTGCAGAGCTTGAAAATCCGGCATCCCATCAGTTTCAACCTCATACCCACGCTCTCTAAGAGACATAATCAGGTCTGTGGATTCTTGATGGAAGATGTTGTTTGGAAAGGTCAGTGCACCTTCTCGGTCGATAATATACTCACCTATGGAGTAGCTAAAGGTTGGTGTGCCGTTGTAAACAACATCCAGCCCCAATATCTCACCGACGGCCCTCACAAATGCCCTTCGTCCAGCGTTATTCATATTGAATCTAATATTCACAACAGTTCCGCCTTTCGTGTTTCGCTGTCTCGATGAACAGTTTACGATGTAGCCGCCTACTGCTTGAGTTACGGTCTGTGTATCGTTATAAACTGCATCTTGTTCCAACATGCCGCAGATGGCTCTGGTGAGGGATTCTCGCCCGGCATCTTTTACGGCAAATCTGATAGTCATTTCATCACGCTCCATTAATACTCTATTTTCTAAAGATACAGGAGCAAAGCCTGCAAAAGCGCTTTATGCTCGCCAGTTTCCGGCTTTTTATCCCATCCGCGGTCATAGCTGATAATGGCGCTTGCCGGGCTTTTCTTTGTCTCCCAAACCGTCAACTTGCTAACGGGGCCGCCGTTTATGCCGAACTTTGAGCCAGCAGCATAAACTTTGGCTTGAAAGGTAAAATCATTGATTGTTCCTTCAATCCAGTGATTCCCCTTATCTTTTGCGCTGATGTCAAACGAGTGTAGTGTCATTTCTTCATCTCCTCTCCTGCATTAGCAAACGACCACTTGCCGTTCGCATATTCAGCACGAAACAGAACCATGCCACTTAAGTCATCATGATCCTTATGCTGATATCTTATGTCCATTATAATCCAAAGGCCGAGTTCGCCAGTTTCATCATCCTTATACACTTCACTGTCGAAATCGTGAAAAAAGCAGCGGCTAAGGATATTAGCAAATGGTCCTGCTTGGTCTATGAAATCCACAGACTCAAATGTAACTTTTACTTTGCCGAAACTGTATCTGATTATCGGTTGATAATAGTTACATACTACGCCCGTGTAGGCTTTGAGATAATTGAACAATTCAGCAAAGTTAATGTCCATAGCAAATAAAACTAGTTCAACCTTGTCCCCAAATGCCTCTGCGCTATCTCGTACTCGTGCTTTCATTCTGTATCCCTCTTTCCTGATAGAATAAAGCGGCTGTATGCCCTGCGGTCGTCTTCAATGAAGCACACCAATTCGTAAAGCTCCATATCGTTGGCTATCCGCTGAACAGCATTCGCGTCGAACATGTTGGTTCGCCCGGTGGCTGCAACTGCCTTGATTTGCTCTTCAATCGTTGTATCCATAGTGTTTTTCTCCTTCCTTTTGGATTGCTCTGCGGCTTCATACAGGATTTGCGTATCAAATCCCGCACTTTTGTAGCCTTCGAGGATTGTGTTGAAATAACTGGTGTGAGGCGGGCTGTAGTAACGCACATTGTTCATGATATATATCATTGCGTTTACCAACTTTCCGTCCAGCCTGATGCGGCGCATTTCCTTGCGGTAAAGCCGAGGCCAGCCCTCGTAAATATCAAGTGCTTTTTCGTCCTTCGGCTGGATATCCCAAACCACTACCGGAACGCTGTCGCCCTTGGAACGCTCTACCGAAGCCACACCATTGAAAACTAGCTTCCAGTTTGGGAGCATGGTGTTCCCAACAACCTTGGCTGTGGGACATCTCCGTGACATCTGCCCCAAGTTCATATTGGAGCCGTAGGCGAGGTAAAGTCGCCGTTTTACATTCGTTTTAGACATTACTGTCATCTCCTCTCTGATTATCCAAGCGTAAATCTCTGCCCCAGCGCCAAGCGGCGTTGCCGTCCAAGTGCTTATACAAATGCTCTCTGCAGCTCTTGAACTCTTCGCCTATGAAGCCGATTCTGTTGAGAAATACACGCATGGCGAACTTCTCATTGTCCGATTGGACCTTTCGGCTGCTTGCACTGTTTAAGGTTAGCGCATGGTTGTTTAACGCCAAAGCAAGGCAAATATAAGCTCGCACCTTGCCGGCATGTAACACTGAATTGAACCCTCGAAGCTCCACGGTACGGTTGCATCCGCTGGAGAAAAAGCTGTGAAGATTGCAAAAATGGTAGCGACTATGGTGGTATCGCATCGAGCGGTCGTGGTCGTGATCCCGATTATGACCGTACCAAATATCCTCAATCTGCTTGAACGTCCGGGGCTTTACCCGATTCATCTGTTCAACCAGATATGAGTCCATCTTTTTACAGAACCGCATTCTCGCCGTTGGAATCTGTAACGCTTTATAAAACAGGTCATTTTTACTGGCAATGATGTTTATAAAGTTGCGAAGACTCTTGGGCGAATGGTCTTCTCCGTTCAGATGAACATGGATGCCGCAGGTGTCATTGGTAAAACCGCCCGCTTTGCGAAGCCTCCGCACCAGTTCTTGCACAGTGTTGATGTCCTCACGGTAGGTGAGAATTGGGCTAACCAGCTCCACGCTATAGTCATTGCCTGCGGATACAATCTGCCGCCCGCTTTTGCGTTGGCATCGGATACTGGCATCACTCATAAACCGCCACTTCCGTCCACTTGGATCTGTAGCGTAGCTCGACCTGTAATAGTCGTTGGTTGTGCTGGTGTTGCCGCTGAAATAAGCGGCTGCCACTGCTGCTGCCTTGGCACGGGTAATGCCCGTAAATTCGATTTCAATACCAAACTTGTACTGAAACACTTGTTGGTCGCCTCCCTTGTAGTAGGAGCGAATATACGCACTTTCCTCTGGGAGAGGGGCTTGTGCGGATGCACACACCTTGCGTGCATCGCTGCCCCGTTTGATCCAAGCCAATTATTTATGTAAATAAATCAAAGGCTTGCTGCAACAAAGCCGTAAGGGAAACTTTGCTGCAACAAGCCTTTGATTATGATTGTTAAGGTTCTATATACCGCCATTTGGAGGTAGCCACTCATTTTCTAAAGTGGCCGGACTATTAATTGTACATGCCGTCAGCTCGTGCCACGATATTTTACGCTTTTCTATTTGGCTCTCGTGCTTGTCGCATACATTGTGATAGTCCATGCTTGCCTGATTATACCCAGATATGCGGCGTGGCGGTTCGCTGCACTCTATTTCGCGGGCGATATTTTATGGCACTGCATCCCCCTGCATGGTAATTCTTCTGTGTGCGTTTTTTATTTTTAACCCAATCGCATGTATCACATTGACTGTGACAGCGTTTCCGGCTTGCTTATACGCCTGCGAGTTGGAAGAGCCTTCCAGTAATTTATCAATCTGGGGGTCGGTGAAGCCTTGCAAGCGGAAGCATTCTCGCGGCACAAGGCGGCGAATTCGCCCATGGAGCGTTACCACGCCTTGGTTACTGCCTGTGTCGAGCGTTTGGGCGACAGAATGCCCCACACGCCCACGCCTGGTATTCATACTGGCAAAAGCCAGGTCAACCGAATCGCCGGGTTGCGCTTCCTTGTATCCACGCTTGGTGGCTTCTTTTATAAGCAGCACACCATGGCGATCCTGAGATGTCAGCGTAAACATTGGTTCGCCAACGTTTTTGATGCGTCGACCATTTTGTCTAACTGTTTCCCTCTCAGGTGCCATGACTGCATGGGCATTGGCCAGAGGCGATTTCTCAACAAAGACCGCATTTTGTGTTTGATTACGGTTAATTCCTTTATAATAACTGGCAGGTAAAGCATAGGCGGTTTTAATTTCTCTGGTGATTCCTTCTCCGCGATTAAAACCAACCGTATATAGCCCTGTTTTGCCGCCTAATCCTCCCGACCGAGAAATTTGGGTGACAGCTAGACCGCTGGTGTCATAAACTCTTTCTCCTTGCGAACCGCCGAGGATTTGTATAAGAGCCTTTGTGTTTGTGCATCTGATAGGAAGTATTTCTCCGACACATCTGGAATCAAGACATCCGATAATATACACTCTGCGGCGGGATTGTGCGACTCCATGATCCTTGCTGTTAATAATTTGCCACGAGCAACAATACCCCAGCCTAGAAAGCGTAATGAGGATGGTCGCAAACGTCCGGCCCTTGTCATGCGAAAGCAAGCCGGGTACATTCTCAAGCAGCAGATATGCAGGTTTTCTAGCTCTAACCACTCTGGCAATATCAAAGAAGAGAGTTCCTCTTGGGTCGGCAAACCCTTGGCGCCTTCCAGCAATCGAAAAAGCTTGGCATGGAAACCCTGCGCACAGGAGGTCGAACTCCGGCATTTCTCTTGGCTTGATTTTTGTTGCGTCCTCATAAAATACCTCGCTTTCTTTTACTTTGTGCAACCGCCTATAGGCGGCATCGGCATGCTTGTCGATTTCCGAGTGGCCGATACACTCGAATCCGCCTGCTCTCTCCAGCCCGGCGCGGAATCCACCAATGCCTGCGAACATGTCAAAAAAGCGGATTGGTGCGATATCAGTCTTGTCAAAAATCGTCTTCCGTGGTTGTATTATCTATCATAATCATATTTTCTCCTTGATCTTGCTTACACTGCCAAATATATAACAAAAGCAAGTCAAAAACAAAAAAAGACAGTGCGCGCACTGTCAACCTCGACACGATAAATTAGGGGTAATTATTCAATCCAATAGGGTGAATTAAAAGTGTTGTAATTTTTATAAGTTTTTATACTTGGTTCTCTGTACAACCCCACTTCGAGTCTTCCGGGTGGTCGGGGGCGTGGAGTGCTTCGGTGGATAGCTCAAACCGTCCATGGTTCACGAGGGGAGGATATGCCGAAGACCGTGTTCTTGATGGGCTGGAAACTCTACATGGCCAACACGGTGGAGCCCATGCAGTTTATGGTTTTCGTGGGGTGTCGTTCATAATTTTGATTGACAGGATAAAACCCCCGATTGCGGGGGTTCTGTGAAGATGTTGTTAGTGTTTGATTTAGTTTTTCGTTCTTGAATGGAAGGAAATAAGGATTTTATCGGATATAGATGCACGGAGTGCAGCCACAAGGCAGAGTACAGTAACAATACAGCCAATGGCTATAATAGGGGTCGATAGGAAAGAGCTTGCTGAAGAGTGGCCGGCAATAACTATGATTGTTATCAAGAAATAGCAGCCAGCGGCTACGGTATGAAGCCAAGTTGAGAAGATGCCAAAAGTAGAAAGTTGGTCAGAAATCTGTTGGTGTGAAATGGCTATTGCTGAGCAACTGATTACCGAAAGCCAAAGTATCAACACGAATCCTGTTGGTGTAGGGGTTACCATGGGCAATATTCCAGCCGAGATTAAGAGTAAGACTAGCACTACATGGCTAATACTTGCGTATGAAAACACCAAACCCCATCTTGCTACGCGCCTTCTTTCTGCAAAATAAGCGGCGGCGGTTGTAGTAGTTTGTTCAGTATCCTCAGTATCGTTGCTGCTCATTTTACATGGATTTTTAGGGATAGCTATGGCCTTATTTTCATCAATCCATATAATGTGCATATCTTCTGGTATGTTCTTTACTGGTGGTAGGTTCAACATTGAAATCTCTCCTTTTCCGGATATATATTGGGATATTGGGATTTTAAGAACACGCAAACAAACCCACGACTGTGAAAGCCCTGTGGGTTACTAACAACATATTATTAAATTGCTAGGGTTGTTTGGCGTGTATCTGTTTCCCTTAAAGTTTAGATAACTCTTTTATGCTATCTACCTCTATTATAGCATAAATGGTATAAAATGTCAATTAATTATAGGTTTTTTCGTATTATTTAGACAATTTACAGAGGTAGATAGATTGAGAAAGTTGATGGGATTGTAGAGAAATTTGGTACGAAGAGCCGTAGAGGATAAGGATACTTCCTCATGGGGTATCTATGCTGGTCGGGGCATGGAGAGATGCTATATTCGTTTCTTTCGCATGTTCGGCGATTCTTTCAGACTAAGCTGCTGCATCAAGAAACTCCCTTCATACGAAGGGAGTTTTCCTAGCAGAATACTTTTCTATTCGTACCTAAGCGCGTCAATCGGATTCTGCCGGCTCGCCTTGCGCGCTGGCATCGTTCCGGCGAGGAAAGCAATGAACATCACCACGAGCATCACCGTCAGGATATTCGTCCAGTTAAAGACCACTAGCGTAAACCCAGGTAGCCCCGAAAGGAAAGTTTCACTAGCCGCAAAGTTGGCCAAAGCCCCCATTCCAAAGGCCGCCACGACACCGACCACACTTCCCCAGAACCCAAGCACGATAGCCTCAAGACTGAAGAGTTGCCAAACCTTCGCCTTCGAAAGCCCCATTGCCCGCATTAGTCCGATCTCGCGTGTTCGTTCCTGCACCGCCATGTATAGCGTGTTGATAATCCCCATGCTTGCCGCCAAGAGCGCAATCGCGCCAAAGATTATGAGAACCGTTGTGATAGCATCGAACACCGCTTTTATAGCACCAATCTGGTCATCCATCGTCTGCATCACAAACCCGTATCCACGTAGTTGCTCTCGTATTTCGTCAACCCTGTCCATGTCCTCAATCTGGAAAGTCACGGCAAAAACCTGCCCTCGCAGATTCTCCGGCACACCCTCCGTCATCGTGTTATAAATCTCCATATTAGCGGCACCATTAATCCAGGTCCGGCCCATAGACATCATCGAAAAATTCGCCACACCGCTCACGGTCATAGGGATCTCTATCGTCTCTCCTGTCATACGGTTTTGAGTAGCTACCAGAACCGTTCGCCCAACCGCTTCCTCAGCCGTTCCAAACCCAAGCACCTCAACGTAGTTATCATTTAGCAATATCTCCGCCTCGTCCGTGTCTTCAGGCAACCGTCCGCTAGCTAGGCTCAAAGTCAAAGAATCCATAGGAAGCTCCTGCGCGTCAAGCACAAACTTCAAATCCGTCTCGCCACTGGTGATATATTCCACCGAAATATTCCTGAACTGCCGAACATTGCGAATACCGGAAATCGCCCGAATCAACTCCATATCTTCATCGGTAATCGCCTCAAAATCCGCCATGACCCTATTCGGATTATACTCCTGTGGCAAATCATCAGCTCCGCCCCCAAACATTCCTCCCATTCCAAACCCATCTCCATCGGTCTTGAAAATCTGCGCAAAGTCTTCTCCGCCCGAGGCCGCCATCTGCGCGTCAATATACGCATTCACTCCGGCATTCACTCCGCTCGTCATCAAAATCGTTCCCGATCCAATGAAAATCGCCAGAATCGTCAAAATCGACCGGCCCTTATTCCGCCATAGATTCCTATTAGCTGTTACTATTAAATCCCAAGTTCTCATTTCTCAATCCTCCCGTCCTTCATCTTCACCTGCCGTCTGCATTTCTTCGCCAAATCCGGATCATGCGTCACGATAATCAGCGTCGCCTTTTTCTTCTTGTTCAGCGCAAAAAGCAAATCAATAATCTTCTCTCCAGTCACCGAATCCAAGTTTCCCGTCGGCTCATCGGCAAAAATCACACTCGGCTCGTTCACAATAGCCCTGGCCACACAAACCCTCTGCTTCTGTCCGCCCGAAAGGTCGGTTGCCTTGTTCTTCGCCTTGCTTTCCAGACCCACTTCTTTGAGGGCCGCCATAGCCTTCTTCCGTCGTTCTCCAGCCCGCACTCCGGCAATCTTCAGTGGCAATGCCACATTCTCAAGAACGGTTTCATTCGGATTAACGAAAAACTGCTGAAAAACAAACCCAAATTTCTCCCCGCGAAGATTATCAATCTCCCTCTTGCTCATATATTTAGCGTCTTCGCCATCAACCAGTACTTTCCCGGTCGTCGGAGAGTCCAGAAGCGCCAAAAGGTGCATCATCGTACTCTTTCCCGATCCGCTTTTACCGACGATAGCAATACTCTCGCCCTGTTCAAGCCCCAGTGTCACCCCGCGAAGCGCAGCAAACGCATCCGGTCCTTTGCCATAAGTCTTCTGCAAAGTCTCTACTCGTAAAATCTCATTTAGTTCTTTCATACTATTTAGTGTAGCACGCTTTGTGCAAAACACCAAAAAATGGCGAATATTAGGGCTTTTTTGTGTTTTTCGGATAATGGTTCTTGGCTTATGCCCACAAAAAATAGCCCGGGAGGAGTCCAGGGCTATAAAAAGAAAGCAACGGCAGATTGTGGATTATGAGGTAAAATTGAGGCAACTTAATGAACAAAAAAGCCGCCAATTTGTTAAACTAATCCACAATCTACCTTTTTTATTATAGCAAATTATGTCAAAAATACAAATCCCGATTGCAAACGAAAAACAAAGGCAGACGGTGGGTGGTCTGGAAAATTGGGTGTTTTACAATGGGTAAAACAATCAATTTCATTAGACTTTTATTAAACCATCTGCCATTTTGATTATATCATATTGTCTTAAAATCATATGATGTTGAGATAATGTGCTAAATTTTGAAACAATAAAGACAGATGATGGATATTACAGGAGATTAAAAAATCTATATAGCTAATATTGAGATTTTAATTCAACAAAAATACCATTATCTGCCATGTTTATTGTATCACATCGTATTGATGGTGCAAACTTGATTAACAGTTCTGCCCCGCGTTGGCAGGGCAGAATAGCATACATCAGAGGTATTGAGGCTAGAACCTCGGTGAAACCTCCCGAACATAGGTGGTACTTGCCTGGCCGCCTTTGAGCGACTGGTAATACGCCCAGAGGAACGCATCCCCACGCAGGTTAAACACTTCCGCAGGATCGCCGGAAGCATCACGACCACAACCATTGCCCATATGATAAACCGTTTGCCCCGTTTGGTGGCTTGAGTCTATGCCAGCGGTGCAGCCCGATGGTCGCAAACTGTTGTTGACACCCGCGCCGCCGGTGCGGTTGAGCCGTATATTTCCGGCAGACACAGCGCCATTAAAGACTAGCTTGCTGTTGCAGCCAGGCGCGCTGTTTATACCCGAAGTGCCGACATTAAAGCCCCAACAGGTGTTGAGTGTTCCGTTTACAATCACCCATGCGTCAATCTGTGTAACATTTGCAGAAATGGTCAAGTCACCATTCACTACTATAATAGCCTGTGGTAACTCTCCCGGCCCATTGAATGAACCATCACGGTAGATGATATTACCATTTATCATGGCGTTGCCGCTAAAGACATGAACCGCCAGCTCGCCTCTCTCTATGCGTTCATGTGGCTGTAGGTTACTTAAATCTCTGCGGTGGGAGCAGTGGTTGATGAGGTCAGTTGAGCCATCAGGCGTACAATTTACAGCCAGCCTGGTCTCGATTGTCGGCAATAGCGTTCGTTCATAGCCTCCCAGAGCGTCACTTCCGTTGTTGGTTATGGTCTGTCTGCTCCATTCCTGCGCGTCAGGCCGCGAACCGCCGCCAGCTCCTGCCACGCAGTCTATCCCCAGCGAAACACAAAGGCCGTAACTTCCGAAGGCTGAACCACTGGCCATGCCTGTCAGACCGTTGGCCACAGTTCTGACATTTCTTCCGGCTACTATTTCAAACTGGCTCCATGAGCCGTAGATGCGGCGGTGGGTGTCTGTGAGGATTGCAATGGCAGCGTTAGAAGCCGGGTCGGTGTTTACCTCGATGATAGCATCCACTGTTCCGCTTCTGCCAAAGGATTTTATTGTCTGCCCTGTGGAAATATTACCGGGAACGTTCAGTCCAGCGCCAAGAACCTGTACTGTTGGTACTTTGCCGATTGTGTAGCATTGCGGTTCACTCCACCAGCGGTAGCTGTTGTTCGGTGTTACGCTGGTTGCTTCGTCATTGGCCTGCCGTGTACCCTGGTTATCTAAGTTGTGCCTTCGGCCCCAGCTACTTGCAGGCCAGTAGGTGAGCGCATAGCACACTTGCGTTCCTGGAGGCGCGTCATGGGCGTAGAGGCCGCCGAACCTACCGTGAATCTTGCCGCCGTTATTTTCAAGGACGTGATTGTCACCCTCAGCTATGCCAATGCAGCCCAAGTCCGCACCGTTATAAGTATAGTTTATCCTTGAAGTATAGAAAGCGCATACGTCTTCATTGCTGACGCTTGGCGTACCCGGTCGGAACAAACCTCTTGTGCTGTCTTCATTTGCCCCGATATGGTATGGATTCTGCCCCGGCGCCACCATGAAGCTGACAACTCGATGGTTTGTTGGATAGCTGTCCGTGCTGTATGGCGTGCCTCGTATAACCATGTCATTAGGGCGAACTACATTTGTTACGGAAAACTCTACTTCTGTCGCCGTTCCCGGAGCAGTTGGTGCGCCGGGGCGGTCAATTCTAATCATCGGGTTCGTTTGATAATTAAACGGTACTTTGGCTTCTGCCCATGATGTTGCAGGGCCATCGTAGCTTTCGTTCCAGCATTGTGAACAGTCTACACTGCAAGCTCTTCTTGTGCATCTGCCTTCATCATCACGCGCTGCACAATATTCACATAAACAAGTGTCCCTATTGGTAATGGTTCTGCTTGGGAAGATTTCGCCTTCCTGCCTGAACTTGCGCCCAAGATGCGCCTGTGTTACCGCCATTGAAGGGGAGGTCATCTCGTTCGGACGCGGCCTATGGTTTTCTTGGATATTGTCCTTTGGCGTCTCTAGACATGTCTTGCCGTTCCAGCTTCCGGTATATTGGTCGCTTATTGGTGCGTCAATAAGCCCTGTGCTCACGCCGCCGCCGAGGGTGTCTCCGTTCCAGAGCAGAAAGTGGCAGTTCATCGCCTCGTCACGTTCCCTTAGTTGAACCCTATAGCCGCCGCAAGGCACGCAGTTAGACCGACTTTGCTCTATGTATAATTGTACCCATGCGCTGGCATCAGCCCAATAATTGAAACGTACCTGGCTTCCTGGTCGCACAAATATAGATGAATGAACAGTCTGTTCAGTAAAGACCCATGGCGTACCTGTTGGCCCGCTTGGATACGGCTGTCCTCCCTCGCTGTGGTTGGTTTGGCCCGGCGTATCGTCCCAGACAAATATTTCTATATCGCCGTTAGCGCCGCATGAGCCGCCTCCGCCGCCCGGTGGCGTTTGCACACAATGCCCCCTGGCCGCGCTGGAAGCCGCTGCCGCCGCTCTTGCTTCGGCCTCGGTAGCATAATAATATGTTTGGCCGTTATTGTTTCTGCCACCTGCGCCTGCTGGAGCAGGTGGGTTGTTGCCAAGCGGCCAGCGGAATTGGTTAGCGGGAGATAGACCCATAGCGGCGTTTTCGCAATCGGGAACACCATCAGCTATTATTATCGCACATACTTCATCATTAGGCGGTGTTGGTCTTCCCGCTCCAGTTCCTGGCTGGCTACTTCGCGGTTCAAACAAGAGTTTTCGGCATATCAAGTCACCACCATTCATACTTGATGTGTCTACGTTTTCAATAGACCACTGATTTCCCGTCATCCATGTTAGGTGTTGGCCCACAGCAAGGCCGTTCAGAGGCAATCTACTACCTCCTCCTGGCACCCAAGCTGGTGCGGTTTTGTCTACCCACCAAGCCGCCTCGGTTACAGGTGTACCACCAACATTTTGGACGCGGTGCCGAAACTGAACAGGAGTGCCTACTGGAACTCTAAGTGGATTTTGTCGCGTACAATTGTTACCGATATTATTGCACCAGCTTCCGCTTGATCCAACCTGAGAAAACCCTATAAGATTCCACTGGGTAGGACGCCTTACAGTAACAACAACATCCCCGGCCCTAGCGGTAAAGTTTATCTGCCCGACCATTCCGCTTGGAGCAAGTGTATTGGCAGGACATCCGGCAGCGCCGCTGGCAGGGCAAAGCACCCTGTTTCTAAAACTTACATCCCGGCCGCTAAAGGATACGCTTGTTATACCGTTGGCAGCCGTCGTGTTGGAGACACCTACGACCTCAAAACCTTCCGGGAGCGTGGCGCTGTAATTATTAAAGCTCATACAGTTTAGAAATGTCCGTATGACGCCATTGCTGGAAGTCCACGAACAACTGGCTTGGGGCGTACAGCTTACGGTCTGGTTGACCGTAACAGCTTCGCTAATCTGTCCACCGCCCTCAACCTGAAAGGTGATATTAAAGTGCATATTGGCCGCATTCTCGAATGTATGCCCTCTGTTTCCACAACTGCAATCTCCGCTCATAGTAGCGGCATAGGCATCTTCCACCAAGAGTGAGCCCAACTGGGACATCTGAATAGACGGAAAACTTGCGAGCATTCCCCTGGGGATATTGCTTTTATCCCGCATTTGGCCAAAGAAGTCCGCCCATGATGAAAAAAGACCGTCTCGCTTACCCTCCAGCCGCGCTATGACAAAGTTGCCTGCGCTTGTGGTCAAAACATCTGTATATTGTCCTATTTCGCTTAGTCCGGAAACAGCATCATTCAGTGATACCAATGCACCAAGTTCCGGACGAGGGGCCTGGGGGATTTCGTTGAAAAAGGCATCACTATCCACATCCAGCAGCACCGCCAGCAAAATTGCCTGCCTCAAGCTTCGCTCATACCCTTCTTCTTCCAGTCTATCCAGTTCTTCGTCTGTTAGATTTGGGTCATAAGGCTCAAAGATATTCACATCTGCCCGTGTTGCAATCTCTTCCATTGGTAGGCCCTGCTCGAAAAGGGGGAGAATATCGTCAGACAGCCTTGCTCTAGCCGCATCAAACGCACCTTGCAACTGATCTTCCGGCAGATTGATGAAATATTGCGTTATGTACATTATGCTCATCATAAAGACTTCTTTGACTTCTATCAGGCAATCGTTTAGCTTCTGTTTATACGCTGTGTTTTCCATTGGGACAAGATTGAAGTTGCTTTTACTTGGCTCACCGAATCTGGCGCGGAGCATTGTTTCGGCTGATATGTCATCGCCTGGATCGAACGATATATTGTTTGCTTGCAACACATCCCCCGCTGTTACAGTTACGCCGCATTGTTCAGGTGAAGCGTAATATTTCAAGGCCGTGTTCCAAGTGAGTTCGTCCAGCGCCACTTGCCGTAAATCGTCGCCAAAGGTTATATCAGGGTTAGCGTCCATGTGTTCTTGCATGGCTTCCTCGTAAACTTTGACATCACGCTCCGTAAAATAAAAATCGCCGAGTTGCAGGATTACCCTGTCGCGGCTGTTTAAGATTGCCGATACAATGAGTATCGTAATAGCAACTGCTGCCAGAACCATAGCGCCTATAATTATACGAGCGCCCGACCTGGCTTTTTCTTCGATTTTCACCACTTTTAGCCTTTGCCTCTCCTGCTCGGCCAACGCTTCCGGCGAGGGTATTAGTGGCTGGTTCTCAAACTGGATGGTTCCTCCTCCAGCCGAGTCAAAGACCTTTGGTGCGGCCTCTTCCTCTGGGTTTCTCCTATTTATTGACATATTACTTTAATTCTAGCACAGGACATCTTAAAGTCAAGGACGCGCTCATGTCTATCGCGTTTTTTGAAAATGGTAAAAGTGCCAAAAAACTAGAGGCAGCCTACTAACCCAATTCCAATATACGAAACACCGACCATTTTCAATTCTTCACCGCGATAGACCACAAACCTGTCTTCTGGAGCAACCCCAAGTTCACCAGCGAACAGGTTTAGCGCTTTCGCGAATTCGGGCTTAGCGGTCTTGCCGGATTTAATTTCATACATTTTTACCGCTGTGTTCGTATCGTCAACAATATCGACCTCGTTGCCGTTGCTGTCTTGCATAAAGTACAATCTTGGCGCCGCTCCTTGGTTTATGTAGTCTTTATAGAGTTCAACAACGGTAAAGTTCTCGAAAATACTGCCGAACATCGGGTTGTCCAGCATCTCCGCCACTGTCCTTATCTTCAGTAAATGGCACAAAAGTCCGGAGTCATAGAAATACAGCTTGGGCGATTTCGTTAGCCTTTTTCCTATATTGGAATAGTAGGGCTGCAGAAGGTATATGACAAAACTGGATTCCAATATGCTCAACCACGAATTGGCAGTATCGACCTTTATATCACAATCATTCGCAAGGGTAGCAATGTTGAGTGTTTGTCCGGCCCTCATAGCCAGGAGTTGCAGAAACTTGCCGAACGATGCTATGTCTCTGACACGAAGGAGTTCGTTTACATCCCTGTTTATATAGGTTTTTATGTAATCTTCGTAGAAAACACCGGGCAACAGATTAACATTGTAAATGCGAGGATAGCCACCCTGAAAAATAATATCCTCATTCGTCAGTGATGGTTTCCATTTCCTTAGTTCCCGCAAAGATAAAGGCAGAAGTGTTGCGCTGCCAACCCTGCCGGCCAAGCTTTGAGAGATGCTTTTGAGTAGCAAGAAATTTTGAGAACCCGATAAAATATACTGTCCTACCTCATTTGTGGCATCGGTCTTGACTTGTATGTATGAAAATAGTTCCGGCGTATACTGCGCCTCGTCTATTATCGCACGCTCGTATTTCTCCAAAAAGCCTCTTGGATCATCCGTAGCCGACCTGCGGATGTCTATATTTTCAAGATTGACATATTGGTAATCATAAAAAAGTTCTTGCAGCAAAGTAGACTTCCCGCTTTGTCTCGGGCCTGTTAAAGAGACAACAGGGTACTTTGTTGATAAATATTTCAACTTGTTTCGTAAATCTCGTTCTATCATGATTCTATTCTATAATACCTTTTGTTTTTATGCAAATCTACCAATAGAGTTTATGTAAATCTACCATTAGCCCTCATGCAAAAACCTCGAAAGAGGCTAGACTGAACACTTTTTGCTCCATTCTATAACAAAACCCCGTCTTGTTTGACGGGGTTGCTTGGTGTTTCATAAGTTTTATTTCATCTCACCGTATTTTATTACTGTGCCTTGGCGAGTGCCTGATGCAAATGGAGTCCACCATAACGTGTCGCCTTCGCCATGCGCATACCAGTTGCTAATGCCAATATGAGTATACTCCGCAGAAAAAACAGTTTGACTGTGAGCAGAGGAGGTCGCGAAGCCTCCTAGCACCGACACGGGACTCATACCGGCTCCACCCATATTCTCTCCGACTATCCATTCCCCAGTCCAACCTGCATCTCTTGCTCTCTGGTTTTGGATTGAACCGCCAGAACCTATATGACCATTTCTGCCTGGGTCGATATTGTGCAGTCTGGCCGCTTCTGCCAGGGAGTCATCCCAGATTAGAGGATGAAGTCCGCGTTCTTGTCTTATCTCATTATGCAGCCGGAAGATTTCTTGGTTGAATATTTCATGTATTTCTTCGTGGGAGTATCCATCATGAAGCAACAGACGGGGGTCAAAGGGGTTGTCCCTTCGGGTAATCTCAATCCAGTAGGGGGATTCTTGTCCCAGAACCCAGTATGGCCCTCCAGTGCGTGAAACAAGAATATCGGTCTCCCCGACACGGTTTACGCCTGAAAACATTATGGTAATGAATCCACTGCCCGGATCATAACCAACCCCCATCCGCTCGGTAGAATTGTACTCAACATCACCACCTGAAGATCGGGAACTATCCCCTAAAAACGACGTTACGAACAAATGCATACGTTCAACAATTAGCTCAGGAGTTGGGAAGTCGGACAGCCTGACAGTAAGCACTCCGGCCTCAAAGTTGAAGCCGTTAAAATTGAAATCGGTATCGTGGTTGGCAACGACACTACTACGCCACCGTGCTGTGTTAGCCAAAAGGTCATCCCATTCCAAAGCTTGCTCAATCCTTATGAAGCTGTCGCCATCGTCGGTAGACCAATCAACAACACCCATACTGTTCCTGTTTGCGTTAAAATACTCAAAGACCTCCCGCTCAATCGGGTGTTGAAAATTAGGCTGGTCGTTTGTATTCGCTGGCGCTGGAGTGATTGTTGACGCGAGGGTAGCAGTAGAAATATAAGTCGCGTTTGCGCTAGCAGTTTGCCGTCCGGTATTGCCAACAATAGTGATAGTCTGCGCCTGGCCATTCCAGTCTACACTTGCGCCCATAGTCTCCGCAGCATAGCGAAGCGGTACAAACGTTCTCCCCTCTCGAAGTATAGGCGTTCCCATATCGTTCGGGAGTGGCTGGCCTATGGCTAGGCTAAAGGTTCGCGGGGGAATGCCGTGGGTAATTGTGGCCGTCTGTGTATCGCTGTTCCACTCAACCTCCGCGCCAAGAGCCTCGAAGACCAGACGTAGCGGCACCAAGGTTCGCCCATCTTCAAGAAACGGCGCGGTGTCGGCTTGATGCGGTACGCCGCCCACGGTGTAGTCAGTGCTGGCAATGGTTAGTACAATGGTCGTTGGCTGGCCGGGATCGCTCGCATAGGCAGAAAAAGGTGCTCGTAAAGCCATCATAGTGCCTATGGTAAGAACCGCCGCAAGGACTATCGCTGTGATACGTTTGGTGTTGCTGGCTTGTGTCTTCATCTCTGAAAACCTCCTTCAGATTATTTTTTGCATAACAAAAGCACCGTAACAGTCATAAAACTTATGTGTTAAGGTGCTTTTAGCGCCGTTCGCGCTTATATACACATTATACCACATAAGCGAACAAAAAATCGATTTATGAACCATCAGACTACGCACTCGCTGGACTTATAGACACCTTCCAACAGAGGTAGAAACGCAATCCGATAGGATAAAATAAAGGTGTTGTGGTTTTTATAAATCACTCTAAAAACTCGACTCGTACAAGAAAAGTTACCCAGCCTTGGTATTCGGTGCATCCGGGGATGTCGCCGAGGCTTACGCCGCCTACAGCGGTCGGGTTTTCTAATTCAGTTATAATTCCGCCAACTTGAGCGAACTGCGCGGTGTCTGGCACGTATTCAACTGTGAACGGCTGCGCTGCAACAAACCTTGCGCTGTCCCAGACATTAACCGGATTGGCATTAGTAGCTGAAATATGGCCAAACACTGGCAAAATATGCATTCCGCCCGACAGTATTGACGTTTCCGGAATCTCAAATGAAGCCGTAACATTCCGGGCAATTAGGTTCAAGTCTGCCCTTGCGTTATTGTGGACGAAGGCCAGGACATAGACTTCTTGTCCGTTTTCGACAACCACACGCTCGGTTATTGTTGAGATGTCGTTCCTATCCGTGGCGAGAAGGACAAAATCTCGTTCATCACCTGTGCCATTTAGAACAGCAGGCGCGCCGAGCATAGAATTGAAGGTAATATAGGGCGCCGGGTTCTGTAATGTGAACGTTGGGCGATCCATGGGGCCACGGAGTTGGTCGGAAGTCCAGTCAGCTGTCATATGTGTTCCTTCGACTATTTCTTCAGGATTTTCACCCATTTCATCTTCGCTTGTTTCAGGCACATGCTCAATTACCTCGCCTGTACCTGGATTTGTAGCATAATGATTGTTTACATTGCCTATGTTTATATTTAAGACAATGCCTGGGACTGCAACTAACGCTGCAACAATGGCAACTACCCCTCCGACAATTGACAGCACTTGTTTTTTCGTTTTTTTATTCATTCCGCTCCTCTTTTCATAAAATCTTGTATTTTTTCTTACTACTGTTATTTCCGACTTTTCACCCCCAAAACCCCACAAAACAGCCAAAAACTATTGACTTTTTGTGCAATATGTGCTATAATAGGGTCATGCAGCAAAAGAAAAGCTGTACACATTAGGGAAGTTATATAAACTGTTCCCAGCACATTAACATGTTGTTAGATTAAGCCCGTAGGTCTTTATGACTATT
>Ga0131853_10005834_pt1 | contig 22253 bp, 26 predicted proteins | sample TergutLab28metaG_FD_92764 | JGI IMG/M metagenome (GOLD analysis project Ga0131853, IMG submission 92764) | Labiotermes labralis P1 segment gut microbial communities from Petit-Saut dam, French Guiana - Lab288 P1 (version 2) (version 2) | ecosystem: Host-associated > Arthropoda: Insects >... | reverse complement strand
TCAAAAAAGTTTTCCGGGAACTCGTTAAAATATTCGACATGCAGCCCGGCGGATGTAAGTGCATTAATTATATCAGAAACTGTATACATCCAAAAGTATGCCCTTACGTCGTATTTTGTTTCGGAAGCGTATCCCCCAATTGAATTGTCAACATCGGGTTGTTTGCTGAAGTATGATTATAAGCGATTTTGGAATGCCTTTGTGTTAATTATCAATTTTCCGTCTTGCCAAGTTAAAATCTTATTTTGCTCTGCGTCTGCTAAAACTTCTTTTTCCACTATCACATCGCCGGTTCTAAAGACCGAAAGCATAAAGCCAATCAAGCCCATATTAACCACCATGGCGGCGTTACCGGGCGATATAAGCGGCAGCGACATTATTGCAATGGGCAGCCCCAAATTGTAAACCGTGTAGGCTATGACTTGTATGGCAAAAGTTATCAATACGGCAAGAGACACCATAAGCCCCAGCTTGTTCTTTTGGTGATAAGCTTTTTTTGTGCCAAAAATGATAAACAAAATTAACGTGCCGATAATCAATAAAAACGGAAGCCAACCGTAGTAGGACAGCACGCTTGTTAAAAGCGAATTTGATATGCGGTCGGGGACAAAATCGGTATTTACAGCACCTTCGCCCAAAAAAACAGCACCACTTATGGCTCGTCTGGTTTGTAAAGCCACAAAACCGCTCCCCAGCGGGTCAAGATGCGGGTTAAAGCTGCGGGTAAGTGTTCCTCTGTTCAAAATAATACCGCTTATAGTAATAGCCAAAAATGGAAGCCATGCTATCACCATATTTAAAATTTTGTTTACACCAAACCAACCTTTTAAAATGGCTACCGATAAAAGCAAAACCCCGGCTACCATAAAAGTAAGCAAGCCTGTTGTGTGAAGCAGAGCAGCCGTAAAGCACAGCACGATATAAATGACTATAGCCCAAACAATGCCTGCAATACCTTTGTTGCGCAATGCAAAAATACATGGCGCAAAAACTAACGGGAACAATAGCGGAAATACAGATAGAATAGGGTGAGCCCAATTTCCTCCCGTGTATATGAGTAACGCTACTGCCGTTACTATAACCCCGAATAAAATGAGTATGGAATGTCTGCCCAGGATGGTAAAGTCTGCAAAGTAGGCAGCAAACATAACGACAATACCCACCGCCGTAAAAATAAGCCTGCGCTGTATATCCACACCATCATGCAGCAGCAAGCTTGCTACTATACCAACTGCCAAAAATGCTGCTACCGCCGCAAGCATTATCCATTGCGGTTTTGGGCGGTGAATACGATCAAAGCCTAAACCCAAAGCCGTTGCGTCCCCTGTATCTGCAATGGCTTTTTTTGTTGCGGTTGGTTCGTCCTGGCCTTGGGCAATATAAGCGTCTCGGCTATCGATGATATGCGCTTCAATTTCTTCTGCTATGCGTTCGTGCGCTTTTTTCCAGCGGATTTGGCTGCAAATGGAATTTATATATTCGGTAATATCTTTACACAAATGCATACTGCGCACCACCTTCCAAAACCAGCCCGACAGCCCGTGTATAGGCTGCCCATTCTTCTTCTTTTTCTGCAAGGAGTTTTTTGCCTTTGTTTGTAATTTTGTAATACTTTCTAATGCGCCCGTCCGCTGTTGTGTCGTAAGATGTTACCATGCCGTTGTTTTCCAAGCCGTGCAAAAGAGGGTACAGCGTACCGGTTTTTAAGCGGAAAGTCTCCTCTGACTTTTGCGACAGCTCCTCTATAATTTGATATCCATACATATCTTTTGCTGCCAGCAGTTTTAGAACAAGGATGTTTGTGTTCATCGTTTTCCTCCTATAAGTAGATTGTCTACATATTATAGGTAGACAATCTACTTATGTCAACGAATATTTTTCTAAAAGCGGGGTACGCTAACCTTATGAAAAAATCTAATTGGTTAATTGGCATCATTGTAGGCTTTTTAAACGGCTTATTTGGTGCGGGTGGCGGTGCTTTGCTTGTACCTGCCTTAGAAAAATTTAAAAAATACGAGACGCACAAGGCGCATGCAACTACTGTTGCGGTTATTCTGCCGCTTTCTGTAATAAGTGCTGTGGTTTACATTTTTGGCGTAGATGTAGACTGGCTTTCTGTGCTTTGGGTTTCAATTGGTGGCGTTGCGGGCGGCATTGTTGGCGCAAAGCTGCTAAGCAAGCTAAGCGCTGCATGGCTAAATATTTTATTTGGTACAATTCTTGCCGGTGGTGCGATTAGGATGTTGTTTGTATGATATTTCTTATTTTAGTAGGTTTTGCAGCAGGAATTCTAAGCGGAATGGGTATTGGCGGCGGTGCAATTTTAATTCCGGCGTTGGTGCTTATTTTTGGCATGTCGCAGCAGAATGCGCAGCATATTAATCTGTTGTACTTTATCCCCACTGCGCTGCTTGCCGTGCGGGTACACAAAAAAAACGACAATATCCAAAAGAAAGGATTATTGCTGCTTATTCTATGGGGATTGCTGGGTGCGCTACCCGGCGCATTGCTGGCGGTAAAGCTTGATGCGAATTATCTTCGTAAAGGTTTTGCTGCTTTTTTGCTGTGCATCGCAGCGTATGAAATTTGGAAGGGATATATGAAGTGGAAGGAGGGAAAGAAGCTTCCGTAACCACATAAGTGCTAACCTCATATAATAGGACATACCCTCACTTTGTGGGGGGACCTAAAGGGGGTTATGTATGGTTAAACATTTTTTTGTATACTCATTTTTATTAATTATAATTTTTTTACCAATGTATGCACAGGCAAGCGAAAGGTATTCGGATTACGGGAGCGAAATTGTAGGCGAGTTCTACTACAATGCACAGGGTTGGCGAATGTCGGTGCGCAGTTACAGAGAAATGATTGCCGAACGAGACAGAATACTTGAGGAAATTATCACAAATGATATGAGCGAAATGGAAATGCTGCGTGCAGTACACCGTTGGCTTGCAGAAAATGTTTCATATAACGATAACGTTTGGAGTTGGGAACGCTTTTACAGGTTTGGCGATGGCTGGATGCCTAATTTTCAGCCGGTTAGATACGCATACGAACACCAAATGGCGTGGTCTGCTTTGGTGCTGCGCACAACGGTATGCGCCGGTTATTCCGATGCTTTAGTGTACTTGCTTAAGCCTTTGGGCATAGAAGCTATTGTCATTTACGGAGTGGTTTACGCACCAAACGGGAGTTCCTTTGCGCATTCGTGGAATCTTGTGCGCCTTGGCGATGCTTGGTATCACTTAGATGTTACATGGAATCGTTTTTACCGGAACAATGAGCCGATTGTAACTTACGACTGGTTTCTGCTTTCAGACTGGGCGATGCGCAATTGGGGCGAATACACAAGAAGCTGGAATGCAAGGTTTTTCCCTGCCGCACCTGTAAATTACAGATGGGACGATTTATGGCTTATCTTTGACCTTAGGATTTGGCGTTGGCGTCTGGTGGATTGTTACTTGCCGTATCGTGGGTGATATCTTTAAATATTTGCGCCATAAACTTGTCAGTGGCTATAAGAATTAGCAGGCCATACCGCACGGATGCAAAATATTCTGTACTGCCAAATGGAATGGGGACGTTTGGGTCGGCGGCCAAAATAGCGGTTGCAACCAAAACAACGATGTAAAATAGGTATAGTGAAGATTTGACGGACGGCCCTTGGTAGTATTTTTTAAATATCCGCTTAAGCAAGTTTAATTTTTGTTTTTCCGCCATTATCCTTAGTTTAGCTATGATATAGTGTTCTACTTTTTCCAGGCAAACAAAGAAAAATATTACACCAATGTTAATGATAGTAGCAGCAAGCACATTGCCGTCGGCAATGTCTGCGAAAACAAAAGTGGTAAATAAATAGAAGCTGACGGCAATGATTGTTGCTTGCAATGTATATTGAGCTTTCTTTTTGAGTGCTTCCATGATAGCCTCCTAAATTTGAAATGCTAGACGCTCGTCGCCATTTTCCAACCAAATAATACCGCAGTATTCGAAGCCTAGTTTTTGCAGTAGTTTTAACATCGCTGCATTGTCCTTGTGTGTGTCTATGCGAATGCTTGGGGCTTGCTGCAAGCACCACTTCATGCAAAATTCTCCTGCGCCTTTGGCATCTTTCGCTCGGGCTATCCTATGTATTACGCCGTATGGAAGGTCATTTTTCCATGTACCGTCTATTTTTGCATAGGTTGTGTCGGGTTTTGTATCGAAGAAAAACACGGCAAGTATTGTGTCGTCGTTTGTACAAACATAGCTAAGCTCGGCGGATATATCTTGCTCAATAATTTCTTTTGGCGGGTAGCCTATATGCCATTGGTTTGGATTACCATTATCTGACATGTTCTTTTGGGCAAAAGCATAAATTTGCATAATTTGCGGCAAATCTGCAAGGGTCGTTTTTCTTATTTGCATTGGCGTAATTACCTCCGGTTGGGTATAATAGACATTATCTTAGAACTTGTCTTAGAATATGTTATTTTTCGGAGATGGTCAAATGCGAGAGTTTAAGCAATTGAAAACAAAAAAAGGCAGAGATGAATCGGGTCTTTTTATTATAGAGGGCGAAAAATTTATTGCGGAAATCCCAAACACGTGGAATATAAGGCAATACATAGTTGCGGAGCGATTTGCCGCTTTAAACGATATTTCCGGCTATAAAAACCGGGCAGAGTGTACAATCGTGCGCAATTCTATCTTTGATAAACTTGCTGACACGGTTTCGCCGCAGGGGATCATTGCCGTTTGTGAGCAGAAAACATACACTGTGGATATTTTGGGTGAAGGTTTCTTTTTACTGGGCGAAAATTTAAACGACCCCGGTAATGTTGGCACATTAATACGTACGGCAGCCGCAGCCGGAGTAGGGGGCGTTGTGCTTACAAAAGGCAGTTGCGATGTGTATAACCCAAAAGTGCTGCGAGCCAGTGCCGGGGCGGTGTTTAGGCTGCCTGTTGTGCAGGATACAGAATTGGACGAAGTGTTGGCGTTTTTTAAAGGGCGGAACATCTCTGTTTTTGCCGCACACCCACGTGGAGACGTTACCCCGTATCAGCTAGATATGGCGGGCGAATTTTGCCTGCTGGTAGGTAACGAAACGCATGGCATTTCCGAAGCGGCTGCCCAAAAAGCAGACAAACTTGCGACATTGCCCATGGTTAACAGCACAGAATCGCTTAATGCATCTGTAGCGGGCAGTATTTTGCTGTACGAGGCAGTGAGGCAAAGAGGGCAATTTATATGAGCGATAAACTCACCGGCATGGTAGAAAGCGTCATCTATCACAACGAAGAAAACGGCTTTACCGTGTTTACCGTACTGCCCGAAGATGCCGAATTTGGCGATGAAGCCACAACATGCACAGGGTATGTATCTTCACCCATGGAAGGTGAAACGCTGGAGCTAATCGGCAAATACATACACAACCCACGTTATGGGTTGCAGCTTTCTATCGAAAGTTTTTCCCGTAGCCGCCCAAGCACGGCAGCGGCGATAGAAAAATATCTTTCGTCCGGCGCAATAAAAGGGCTGGGCGCAAAAACTGCAAAATTAATCGTCGCCAAATTTGGTGAAGATACCTTTGACATACTGGAAAACGAACCCGAGCGCATTGCCAACATAAAAGGCATTAGCCTAAAAAAGGCGTTAAGCTTTGCCGAAAGCTTTCATGCGCAGGCAAGCCAGCGGCGTGTCATGTTATTTTTGCAAAACTATGGCATCACATCCGCTTTTGCCATGAAAATTTTCAAACGCTATAAAGAAGACACCGAAGAGCTGATAAAATCCAACCCGTACCGCCTTGCCGACGATATAGACGGTATAGGTTTTAAAACAGCGGATGCAATCGCTTTTAAGATAGGCATCGCACGGGATGCACCGGAGCGGATTTCTGCCGGGGTGCGCTACGCCCTTTGGGAAGCCGCAAGCGAAGGACATACTTGCATACCTTCTGCGCACCTTTCCAAACAAGCAGCAGAACTTCTGTTTGCAAGCGAAGAGCAAATAGAGGGTGAACTGGTGCGTATGCAAATGGAGCGGCTTATCGTGCGGGAGAAATATACAGACGGTACAATGGTGTTCCTTTCGCCGCTATATCATGCGGAAACCGCCGTTGCGGCAAAGCTAACCAACCTTGCCGCAATAAATATAAACAGTAAAATGGATGCTGCGCTTGACGCTGGCTACAGCGGCATAACCCTTTCGGAAGGGCAATGCCAAGCCGTGTTTGCCGCCGCAACGCAGGGCGTTTTGGTTATAACCGGCGGGCCGGGTACGGGCAAAACCACGACTATTAACACAATAATCGGGATGTTGGAAGCCAAAGGGCTAACCGTAACCCTTGCCGCCCCAACCGGGCGTGCTGCAAAACGCATGACAGAAGCTACGGGGCGGGAAGCCAAGACCATTCACCGTTTGTTGGAAGTGTCGTTTATGTCCGAAGACGCTCGCCGCCAAACGTTTAACCGTAACGAAGAAAGCCCGCTTGAAACCGATGTTTTAATCGTGGACGAAGCATCTATGCTGGATATTCAGCTGGCGCAAAGCCTGTTAAAGGCCGTTGCCATTGGTACACGGCTAATTTTGGTAGGCGACGTAGACCAATTGCCGTCGGTTGGTGCGGGAAATGTGCTGAAAGATATTATCGACAGCGGGGCAGTGCCAACCGCACGCTTAACAGAAGTTTTCCGCCAAGCGGCGGAAAGTGCGATAATCACTAACGCCCATCTTATAAACAAGGGCGAATATCCGCAAACCAACCAACGGGAAAAGGATTTCTTTTTTGTCACCCGCCAAAGCGCAGATGGTGTAACACAAGCCATTTTAGAATTGGTGTCAACCCGTTTGCCTGCGTACAAAAACTTTGACCCAATGCACGATATACAAGTACTTTCGCCCATGCGCAAGTCGCCGCTCGGCATTATGCATTTGAATAATGTGCTGCAAGCCAAGCTAAACCCGCCTTCGCCTAAGAAAAGAGAGCGGGATTACCGCTCTGTCATTTTCCGTGAGGGCGACAAGGTGATGCAAATTAGAAATAACTATGACGCAACGTGGGAAATGTATAACGAAAAAGGCATCTCTGTAGACAGCGGCGAAGGTGTGTTTAACGGTGATATGGGGCAAGTGTATGAAATTGATGATGAGTTTGGGCTAACCGTGCAGTTCGATGACGGACGGCGCATAGTGTACGACTTTACCCAGTTGGATGAGCTTGAGCTTGCTTACGCCGTAACGGTGCATAAGGCGCAGGGCAGCGAGTACAAAGTGGTGGTCATTCCCGTATTTAACGGGTCGCCCATGCTGCTTACACGCAACCTGCTTTACACTGCCGTAACCCGTGCAAAGGAGCTTGCCGTGCTTGTGGGCGTGCCGGAAACGATGCACCGCATGGTGGATAATAACCGCATAACGCACCGCTATACTGCACTTGCAAAGCGGCTGCGGGATATGAATGCGATAACAGGTGAAGCCGGTGAATAGATTTTTAAAGTTACTCGACTGGCTGTATCCGCCAAAATGCATTGCTTGCCGCACGCTGATACCCTTAAACAAAACACAGCCACGAGACATGCTTATTTGCGAGCCGTGCCAAACCCTGTTCGAGCCGATAGACTCATGTATATGTAAGTACTGCGGAATGCCAACGGAAGTAGACGTGGAGCGTTGCGTGTCGTGCTTTGGCAAGGCGTTTAGCTTTGACCGCAATTATGCAACGTTTGTTTATGAAGATTTGATTCGGGATTTGCTGCTGGATTTGAAATTTAACCAAAAGAAGCAAATTGCTTACAGTTTGGGTATGTTATGGGCAGAGCATGTTCAGAGAGACTGCATCGTTCAGGGGCAAAATTCCTTGTCAGTGCAGCCTTGCTCCAGCAACATATATCTCGTCCCGTTACCAATGCACCCGAAAAAGCAGCGTGAGCGGGGTTTTAACCAAGCGGAAGTTTTGGCAAAAGCGGTGGGCGAGCGTTTAGGCATACCCATTGTAAATGCGCTGGAGCGTGTGCTGGATACACCGCCGCAATCGGGGTTGCATCCCCGCCAGCGTGTGGAAAATATACGAGGCGCATTTGCGGTTGTAAAAAACGAAAGCCCGCAGGGTAAGCATTACATAGTCGTAGACGATATCTATACCACAGGCGCAAGTTTAAACGAATGCGCAAGAGTGCTTAAAGAAGCAGGGGCAAGCAGCATTTGCGGGCTTACGCTCTCTGTGGTTAAAAAGAAAAAGGAGAAAGAATAATGGGAGAGCTGTGGGATTTATTGGATGAAAACGGTAATAAAATAGGCAAGCTGCACGAGCGAGGTACACCGCTTGCCAAAGAATATTATTTTTTGGTAGTTGCTGTTTGGATATGCAACAACCAAGGTGAATTCCTTATAAGCAGGCGTGCGGAGGATAAAAATCACCTGTGGCATACGACGGGTGGCTGTGCTACCGCCGGAGATGATAGTATTACCGCAGCATTACGGGAGGTGAAAGAGGAAATAGGTATTGATTTAAACCCGAACAAGGCAGAATTTTTTAAACGTACGATAAGAAAGCGGGAAGATGACGGGCTTTACTTCCAAGATGTTTGGCTGTTCCGTGAGGATGTCGATATTGCTATGGTTGTGTTGCAGCCCGAAGAAATTTGCGATGTAATGTGGGCAAGCGTGGAGGACATAAGGCGGATGATTGCGGAGGGTTCGTTTGTAAACCCGCAGGAATGGTATCCGCAGTTGGATGAGTTTTTTAAATTTTGTAAATAGAGACAGGAGGCATTTATTATGATTTTGTGGATAATTGTAGGATTTGTATTGGTTGCATTTGTAGTGTTGGGTCTTGCGGCAAGAACAGGTTCTGGCAACGGCGGGGCTGTGTTTCAGGCTAAAAAGCGAGAGTCACTCATTACTTACGAGTTAGGGAAAAGCATCAGGAACAATGCACAGGCAAGCGACTTGTCCATACCGCAAATAGATGAGCATTTTGCGGACAAAGACCCCGAATACGAAATGGTAAAGCAGTTGCTTTATGGTTTAGTTCGTGCAGGTTATAAAATTAGTGACTACATTTGGTCGAAAGAGCTTGCACATGGGCGGGGTATCATGCTGTACGTGTATGATAAAAACGCACAGCGGACCAACCGCTTGCTGGAGTGTGCAGGCACGATATTCATGTGCAAAAGCGATGACGATTTTGAAGTCTACAGCCTACCCTCGGCAAAGCGTAATGATGCGGTGATGCCGGGCTTGTGTATCGCTAACAAAAATGTTCGTGTGTCGGTGCATTCAAATGACCCTAGTTTGGCGGAGTATCCGGAATGGCTTTCTATATGTAATGATATCTTTGCCAAATGAACGAATCATTTAACAAAGTTTGGGAGCAGCACATAAAAAGTAAGGGCGCAGATTTTGTATATTTTATTGATGCTTCTGTATTGCCTGCGGATGCTATAGCGGGATATTCTTGTGTGATTCTTTTTGGCAAAGCCCTGTCAAAAGAATATATAAATGCGCTCAGAGCCGAAAAAAAGCCAAAGACGAAAGAGGTTCTCAATACCGAGCGCAAAATGGATGCGCTTGCTGTGAAGGTAGCCGACCTGTTGGAAACCGAAGGGTACAGTAGTATCGCTAAGTTAAAATTCGGACGTTTACCCCATAAAACAGTTGCTCTTAATGCCGGGTTAGGATTCATAGGTAAAAACAATCTGTTGGTTACCGAGCAATATGGCTGTGCTGTGATGTTTGGTAAAGTTTTAACCACAGCTCCCTTTGCAACCATGAGCAAAGTACCGATGGAACCGCAATGTGGTGATTGTAATACTTGTGTTGATGTATGTCCGACGAAGTCTCTGCGTGGTACAACATGGAACGTCACTACCAAACGAGATGAGATGATGGTTAGAAAACTTTGTTCTTTATGTCTAAAGTGTATGCTATGGTGTCCATTTACGGAAAAATACGCCATGGCATGGCAAAGGAGTTAATGCAATTATGAAATTAGTACTTTTAATAGGTGCAGGTGCTGTAGGCAAAATGACTGTCGGTCAAGCATTGATGAAGATAACCGACCTGCGGCTTTATCACGGCCATATGGATATCGAAATGGGTATAGCAATATTCGGCAGGCGTATGGCTAATGTTGACAGGCAAATACGTGAAATTATTTTTGAGGAGTTTTCTAACTCCGACTTATATGGCTTAATTTTTACGTTTATGTGGGATTTTGATAAACCATCCAGTTGGGAGTATGTCGACGAGCTTGTGGATATCTTCCGCAGCAAAGGTGCAGATATTTACTATATAGAATTGGTTGCAACACAAGAAGTAAGGCTTAAACGCCATGTAACAGAAAATAGGCTTGCGCACAAGGCTTCTAAGCGGAATCTTGAGTGGTCAACCAATCTTTTGCTAAGCGAAGACAAGGACCATCGGCTTGTAAGCAACGATGGCGAAATTCCTTTTGAGAATTACATGAAAATTGACAACACAAACCTAACTCCTGATGTGGTAGCACACATGATAAAAGAGAGGTTTTCGCTTTGAGCATAAAACGGCGGTTATTTATAGCCAACATAATAATGGTGCTGTCGCCGATACTTATAACAGCGATAGTCTTTTTTGGCGTGCGCTTACTTGTGGTGGATAACGATGCCCAGACAAGGGGCGGGGCAGGCGGGCGTTTTGCCGACATGCCTCATATTCCTGTTGTTGGCTCGTCCCAAGCTGTTGACGTTTTGGTAAAAGGCGATTTTACATACATAACAGGCGGCATTGCACTGTATCATTCTAACCTGGGCGATTTTATTGTTATCGTGCCCGACTATTACGCTGCTGCACTTGCGGATTTTACAGACGGTCCGGATTTTGTATTGCCCGTCATACTATTTTACCTGTTTGCCGTGGTGGTTTTGGCAAATATCCTTTTGGCAAGATACATAACCCGCCGCATTATGATGCCTATAAACACGCTGGCAAGCGGCGTGCAGGAAATATCCGGCGGCAACCTTACGCACCGCATAAATTACAACGGTGGCGATGAGTTCGATGCTGTGTGCGCCGATTTTAACGAAATGGCAGTCCGTTTACATGATATGGTAGCGCAGCGGCAGGCGGACGAAAACAGCAGGAAAGAACTGATTGCAGGCATTTCTCACGACTTGCGCACGCCGCTTACATCCGTAAAGGCTTACATAGAAGGGCTGAAAAAAGGCGTTGCCGCAACGCCGGAGATGCAAGAAAAATACCTTGATATCATTGGGCGCAAAACGGATGACATCGAACACATTATCAAGCAGTTGTTTATGTTTTCGCAAATAGATATCGGCGAGTTTCCACTTGATATTAAAGTAGTGGATATTGGTGCAGAGCTTGCGAAAATGGTAAGCGAGTTTGCCCAAGAATACAAAACGCTTGACATTACTCTAACGTCAAACATACACGGCGCATGTGTAGCAGTCGATATCATACAATTTAAAAATGTTGTGCAAAATATCCTTAGCAATAGCGCAAAATATTGCAACCGAGCAGATGCTCGTGCGGAAATATCTTGCGACTATAACGAAAACGACATTTCCATAGCCATAGAAGACAACGGCACAGGCGTGCCGGAAGAAAAACTTACAAAAATATTTGACGTTTTCTACCGCAGCGATGAATCCCGTCACAACCCAGGCAGTGGCTTGGGGCTTGCTATTTCTACAAAAATTATCAAGCGGCTGGGCGGTACTATAGTTGCCGAAAATGCGCCGACGGGTGGGCTAAAAATCGTAATCTCTTTACCAAAGGCGGTGCAGAATGAAAAAGATACTGATAATTGAAGACGATATTGCCATTGCCGAAATAGAGCGGGATTTTTTGCAGATAGAAGGCTTTGATGTAACCATCGTTGCCGATGGTTTAGAGGGCTGCAAAAAGGCAAAGGAAGAAAACTACGACCTTATACTGATGGACGTAATGCTGCCCAATATGAACGGCTATGATATATGCCGCAGCATCCGCAGCGTGGTGGATGTGCCGATAATAATGGTAACCGCCCGTGGCGAAGACACCGACAAAGTGCGAGGGCTTGGGCTTGGCGCAGACGATTACATGTCAAAGCCGTTTTCTCCCACGGAATTGGTAGCAAGGGTTAAATCAAACCTTGCCCAATACGAGCGGCTAAAGCGCAGGCAAACCAACGAACTTATTGCCGGGGCAATAACCATTAACTCCACGGCGCAGCGAGTATTTGCGCACGGCGCAGAAATTGAGCTTAAACACAAGGAATACGAGCTGCTTGCGTTTCTTATATCCAACCCCGACACTGTGTTTAGCAAAGAGCATTTGTACCAGCGCATTTGGGGCATGGATGCCATTGGCGATTTAAAAACCGTTGCCGTGCATATCAACCGGTTGCGGGAAAAAATAGAAAAAGACTCCCAAAGCCCGGTGCATATACAAACCGTTTGGGGGGCAGGATATCGCTTTAGAGTGTAAAGGAGCGTATGCGCCATGATAAACTTAGCCATTTGTGATGACGAGGCGGTAGAAATTGCTTACCTTTCTGCACTTGCAAACCAATGGGCTGCCGCAAGGCAGACTGCGCTTAGCATTGCTACTTACAGCGGTGCAGAAAATTACATTGTAGCCCATGCATCCGAGCCGGATATTTTGCTGCTGGACATTCAAATGGGGGATATGGACGGCATGGGCCTGGCAAGGCAAATTCGCCGCAGTAACGAGGCGATGCAAATTATTTTTATCACGGGTTATGTTGGATACATGGCAGACGGGTACGAAGTCGATGCCCTGCATTATCTGATAAAGCCCGTAGACGAAGCAAAATTATTTGCTGCACTGGATAAAGCCGTGGAGCGGTTGCAAAAAAACGATGCAACCTTGCTTGTCATGTCCGCAGGCGGCGAAACCGTGCGGGTTAAGCTAGCCGATATCATTTATATAGAAGCGTTAGCGCATTATGTTCATATTCAAACCAAAGTGGGCGCAATCGAAACCCGTGCCAAGATTAGCGAAATGGAAGCGCAACTTGGTGAAGGCTTCGTGCGCTGCCACCGTTCTTATATTGTGGGGTTGCGGCATGTCGCCAGAATAATCAAAACAGATGTGGTGTTGGATAACGGACAAATAATCCCGCTGTCCCGCCGTTTGTATAGCGATGTTAACCGTACGTTTATAGAATTTCATACAAGAGGGGCAGAATAAAATGGGCTTTATTTCTTGGCTGCTTGCACCAATTATTGACAAACGTATTGCCGCTTTCCAAAGCGATGTAATGGCAACGCATATTACCGAGGTGGAGCATATCTACAGCCAAATGCGGGGTTGGCGGCACGATTATCATAATCACATGCAGGCGTTAATGGCGCATTTGCATCTTTCGCAGTATGAGGAAATGAAAAGTTACCTAGACAATTTGGCGGCAGACCTTACGCAGGTGGATACGATTATCAAGTCCGGCAATATTATGGTTGACGCCATGCTTAACAGCAAAATTTCGCTTGCGCAAACCAAGGAGATAAATGTAAATGCGAAGGCGATTGTACCTGCCACGCTTGCCGTTTCGGAAATTGACCTGTGCATTATCATTGGCAATTTGCTGGATAACGCCGTGGAAGCGTGCGCAAAGCTTAACAACCCCGCAGAGCGTTTTATCCGTGTTTATATCGATATTTTTAAAGGACAGTTGTACATTAGCATAACCAATGCCCGTGTGGGCGAAGTGAAAAAAAGTGGTGCGGCGTTTTTGTCCACAAAAAAGCAGGGCGACCACGGCTTTGGGCTCATGCGTATAGATAAAATAGCCGCAAAACACGGCGGCTTTGTTAACAGAAAATATGAAGACGGCGTGTTTGCAACGGAGGTTATGTTGCCGCTTTAGACCGGAAACAAACCACTCGTGACAAAATTAATACCACTCGTGCCAATGCCCCCGCAAATTTTGCCGGGGGCATTATGCTATGAACATATCAACCGCAAAGGAGCAATAAACCATGAACGAAAAAATAATGAAAGAAAAAGCTCATTCCATTCCTGCCAACATGATGCACTTGATGGGCATGGCGTGGAAATATTACAAAATTGTATTTGTGCTTATACTACTGCAAATGATTGCTGGCGGGCTGTTGCCGCTGTTTGGGTTGTATCTGCCGGTATTGGCGGTAGACTTGCTGCTTACCGACAGAGGCATGAACCAAACGCTGCTGATACTGGGCGGTTTTGCAGGGGCGTTTGCACTGCTTCAAGTCATAGCTGCTGTGGCGCAGCAGGGGAAATATCCGTTCCAAAATACATTGCGCACAATATATATGCGTTTGCTGTTTTTTAAAGCACTGGATTGCGACTACCGCCTTATGGAGACAAGCGACGGGCAAACCTGGTACGAAAAAGCAAGGAATGCAGTAAACAATGGCGATGGTGCTGCCACCAGCCAAATGTTTAATGCGATGGCAGGTTTAATATCCGGCGGCATTTCGTTCATATTTTTGTTGGGCATTTTGGCAATGCTTAACCCGCTTGTGCTTGTGGGGCTTGCGGTGTTGTCTGCACTGGGCTACGTGATAGACGGCTTCCCATTACGCTACCAAGAAAAACAGCGTGACCATGTAAATGACCTAGGTAAAAAATATAACTATGCAAATTGGACAATGTCGGATGTGGGCGCAGGAAAAGACATGCGTGTATATAACCTACCGCCGCTGTTTGCCAAAGTGGCAAGTAGCGTAATGATGAAAAAATTCGCTATTCAAACAAAAATTGCCAACCGTTATTTTGCGGCGGGTAGTTTGCAGGCAGTGCTTGGTGTGGTGCGTGACGGTTTGGCGTACGCCTACTGTATATGGCAGGTGGTGCAAGGCGGCAATATCACCATACCGGAATTTATCCTGTTTATGGGGGCGATTGCAAGCTTTTCCGGCTGGCTGGGCGGCGTAGTAGGTAATGTGCTAACACTGCGGCGGGAAAATACCCGCATGAACGACGTGCGTGTATTCCTCGAAGCCACTAACCAAATGGATCCTGCGGATGCGCTGGATATAAGTGTAATATCCGGTTCAGTATCTATAGAATTCAAAAACGTAAGCTTCCGCTACACTGCCGACACACCACTGGTGCTGGATAATGCTTCATTTACTATTAACGCAACGGAAAAAGCTGCGCTGGTGGGTGTGAATGGCGCAGGTAAAACAACTATTGTTAAGCTGCTGTGCGGTTTTTACAAGGCAGATACAGGAGAAATTCTGCTAAACGGACACAACATCAACCGCTTTAAGCGGGAAGATTTATACACTCTGTTCTCCGCCGTATTCCAAGACACTTGTATCGTGCCGCTTACAGTAGGTGAGAATATCTCATTTGCAAAACCGGGCGAAAGTGATGACGCAAAGCTTACGCAATCGCTTAAAACAGCGGGCATATACGGCCGCATTATGGAGCACGCCGACGGGATTGATGCACCAATGACTAAAGCGATAAAAGACGATGGGCTTGTGCTTTCCGGTGGGCAACAGCAGAAACTGGTGCTGTCTCGTGCATTGTATAAGGACGCACCGATGCTGATTTTGGACGAACCAACCGCTGCGCTTGACCCTATTGCAGAGTCGGAAGTATACGAAGGTTTCCACAAAGTAACTGCAGGCAAAACTGCGCTGTTTATATCGCACCGTTTGGCAAGCACACGCTTTTGCGACCGTATTCTGCTGCTTAAAGACGGCAAAATTACCGAAAACGGTTCGCACGAAGCACTCATGGCATTGGGGGGCGACTATGCCCACATGTTTGATGTGCAAAGCCACTATTATAAAGAGAATATCGAGGAGGCAAACCATGCTTAACGAAAATACACCACGGGGCATAAAGGGAGCCATTAAAACGTACAAGCTGCTGTACAACACCAGCAAAACTGCTGTGTTGCTGCAATTTCCTGCGGCTATCATTCGTGCAGTGCAACCGTACTTGGCATTGTTTGTAACGGGTTATATCCTTAACGGGTTTGTACGTGGCACAGAATTTATACATCTGCTGCAATTCGCTATTGGCTTTATCGTTCTGCGTTTTGTGTTGGACCGCTTAGAGGGGTATATCAGCAAGGTACAAAACGTACACAATGATATCGCTGTGGAAAAAATGTATCTAGAAAAGGCAAAAAAATATATGGAAGTTGATTTCGAATTGTTGGACGGCCCGACAATAGGCGAAATTAACGACCGTATTCAACGTGATAACAGTTGGGGCGGCGGGTTTTATAACTTAAATGGTTATCTGCGCATGACACTGGACGGCTTCTTTGGGCTTGTGGCAGGGCTTGCCATGCTTATACCGTTTTTTATAAGCAGCGGTGTGGGCGGTGTAGCTATACTCATGGCAGTACTGCTGGGTTTTGGCATTTTATCTACGCTTGTTAATATGAAATTTTTCATGCGCAAAACCGAAAAGCTGCTTAACCCAGACCCAAATGACAAAAGCAATAACACGAGCTTTACCAGCCATTTTATGTTCGGCGGTATTGCGCATTTGTTAAAAACCGCACGCATTTACAAAATATCACCGGTGCTGGAACATTATTTAAAAGAAGATGAACCCCGCATAAACGATTTTGCATGTAAGTTTACTAAATACAGTGCGGGTAGTGCGTTTGTTAATGCCCTGTCAAACGGGGTATTGCTTATTGGCGCATACTTGTTTGTGGTGGCACGTGCGGTAGCAGGCGTTATCCCCATTGGTGACGTGGTGCTATTTGCGGGTACTATTCATCAGTTAACCGGCAAGTTTTTCGAATTTGCGCAGGCGGGGGCGTACTTGATAGACCAAACCAACAAAGTGCAAAGTATGCTGGCATTTATGGAAATGGAAAGCAAGCAGGCACAGGGTTCGCTTCCGGTAGAAAAACGTAGCGACGGCGAATATGTCATTGAATTTAACAATGTATCTTTCCGTTATCCTGGCAGCGAAGCGTACGCACTTAGCAATTTTAATCTAACGCTTACCGTTGGCAAAAAGCTTGCCATAGTGGGTATGAACGGCAGCGGCAAAACTACCATGATAAAGCTGCTTACCCGCTTATACGAGCCAACTGAGGGTACGATAACTCTAAACGGCATAGACATTATGAAGTACGACTTGCAGGAATATTTGAGCATTTTCTCCGTAGTGTTCCAAGATTTTAAAGTATTTTCGTTTACGCTGGCGGAGAATATTGCTTGCGAAACAGAGTTTAACCTAGATGATGCCAACCGTGCGATAGAGCGTGTGGGACTCAGCGACCGTGTAGCAAAAATGCCGAACGGCTTACAGACGCACCTGTACAACAATTTCGATAACGGTGTGGAGGTATCCGGCGGCGAAGCGCAAAAAATTGCACTGGCTCGTGCGCTGTATAAAAATGCGCCGTTTATGGTGCTGGACGAACCGACCGCCGCACTTGACCCTATTGCCGAGTTTGAAGTGTACAGCATGTTTAACAGCGTGGTGCAGGACGAAACCAAGACATCCATTTTTATATCGCACCGTTTGTCGTCTTGCCGTTTCTGCGATGATATCGCTGTTTTCCACGAGGGCGAGCTTATTCAGCGTGGCAACCACGACACGTTGATTGAAGATACAAGCGGCAAATATCATGAAATGTGGAATGCACAAGCGCAGTATTATAACGAACAGACTGCGTAGTTTACCTATTGTTTACCTTTCCGGGGTTTGTAGTTTACCTTTGTGCTTTATGATGTACTCAACTTAAAAAACCGAAAGGGAGATAAACATGAAGCGTAAAGAAAATATCTTGCTGGTAGTAATTTGGGCAGTGGTAGTTATCACAGGCATTTTGGCATTGGTTGCCATTACGAATGGGGCAGAGGGTTTGACAATCTTCGGCAGGGCGCATAGCTTGGCTGTGAGAACAGGTTTAGTGTATACGGCAGTTTATGTATTCCAAATTTTTTGGCGCAAGCTACAAATTAAAGTTAACCGTCCTGCAAAAGTGACGGCAGCCGTAGTGTTTCATCTTGTATTGCACGCAATTTCCGTTCATTTAGCGGTGGCGTACACTGTTTACCACGCCATTCATCATGGGCGTAAGTTGCTGCCGGTGCGTGTGAAGGAGGCCGCCGTATGAGAACGACAAAAATTATCGTAGACATTCTTATGACAATTTTCGTCATCCTATCTTTTGTCCGGTGGGAAGAAAGTAATTTTCTTTTCCATGCTGTTGTAGGCACGGCTTGCACTTTGCTGTTTGGTGTGCATATATTTCTGCACCGCAAATGGTTAAAAGCCACAACAAAATCTGTGTTAACAGGCAAGCTAAATAAAAAGCTAACAGGAAAATATGTGGTTAATATTCTCCTGTTAGCGATATGGGGCGTAGCAATTGTTACGGGATTTCTTGCCGTTGGCTGGGTTGCATTCGCCCGTTTACATGCGGTGACGTCACGGGTTGGGCTTGTGCTTATAGTCGTACATGTTTTCCAGCATATACCGCAGATTAAGTCGTATATGGGGATGAAAAAATTTTAAAATTTCTCTTGACATGTACAGTGCAACTGTATAATATAACTATGCAGTTGTACTGTATAGAGAGGGGAGACTATTATTTGAACAGAGATAAAAACCTACCATTAACCGAAACGGTTTACTACATCTTGCTTGCTTTACTTTCTCCTGCCCACGGCTATGTAATCATGCAAAAAGTCGAGGAGTTAAGTAGCGGGCAAGTCCGTCTTGCAGCGGGCACACTTTACGGCGCAATAGAAAATTTGCTTAAAAAGGGGTTTATCTGCGCAATACCGGGCGATGACCCACGGCGCAAGGTGTATGCAATTACACAAGCAGGCAAAGATGTACTAATGGCAGATTATCAAAGAATGAAACATCTTATACAAATAACAGAAGGGGGGCTTATGCTATGATTAAATTCAAATTTTTTCTAAACTACGACAAAGAAGAAAAATGGCTTGAAGAAATGGCAGCAAAAGGTTACCAATTAAAAAAAGTCGTTTTCGGCTATACATTTACAAAAGCGCAGCCGGAAAACGCTATTATAAGAATAGACTTCCGCATGTTTAACAAAAAGCAAGACTACTTGGATTATATTACCCTATTTGAAGACAGCGGCTGGCAGCACATAGCCGGCAGCCGGCACAACGGCACGCAATACTTCAAAAAAATAAACCCTGCCCGTAATGACGATATTTTTTCGGATTCGTCGTCACGGGCGGGGCGGTATAAACGTTTGGCAAATATGTGGATGTTTATGGCGTTAATTTATGCAGCGGTTATAATAGTTGGGTCTTTAACCGGAGATATAAGTAGGTTTACGTCCGTAAGGGATTGGTATTTTACTCCTGGCTTATGGGAAATGACCGGTACTCAATTTTGGCGCAGCTTCTTGTTCGAAACGCCGTTTGTATTGTTTAGGTCGGGGCTTATCATAAATTTTCCGCTTATAATGTCGGCGGTGTTTTTTATTCGAGCTCGGGTAGTTTCTCAACAATCTGCACGGCGTTCGTAGCAGCACCCTTGCGGATGTTATCTGCAACTACCCACAAATTTAAACTATTTGGGAAACTGTCGTCCCTACGGATGCGCCCCACATACACTTGGTCTGTACCTGCTGCCGCAAGCGGCATTGGGTACAGATTTTTTTGTGCATCATCTTGCAGCACAATACCCGGTGCATCTTCGTATAGTGTGCGGATATCCTCGATGGTAAAGTCGTCATACAGTTCTACATTGATAGAAAGGCTATGCCCATATTCAATAGGTACACGTACACAGGTTGCGGTGATTGGCAAAGTAGGGGAGTGCAGCATCTTGCGTACTTCTGCCATCAATTTTTTTTCTTCGCCTGTGTAGCCGTCGTCGTAGAATTTGTCTATGTGCGGAATCAGATTATTTGCAATTTGGTGCGGGAAATGTTTGCGGGGTTCGCCTTTTAGCGTTTTTTCAAGGTCGCTTATGCCGCCCACACCTGCGCCGGAAACGGATTGATATGTAGAAATGACAACACGTTCTATGCCGTATTTGTCCAGCAGCGGTTTTAGTGCAACGACTGCCGGTGCGGCGCAGCAGTTTGGGTTTGCGATAATGTTATTGTGATTTTTTAAGTCTTCGGCATTTACTTCAGGCACAACAAGCGGAACATCATCCATCAAACGCCATGCAGAAGAGTTGTCCACCACGATACAGCCTTTTTCTGCCGCAATTTGGGCGTAGCTATGGCTGACATTGCTTTCTACCGCAAAAAGGGCGACATCTATGCCCCTGTCGAAAACTTCGGGCTTTAGCTCTTCTATCACAATGTCTTGCCCGTTAAATTGTAGCGTTTTGCCTGCCGAGCGTGACGATGCAAACAAATATAACTTTTCAACAGGCAACTTGCGTTCTTCCAAAATTTTAACAAACATTCCGCCAACCATGCCGCTTGCCCCAACGATTGCACAACTAAAGGGTTTCATATGAGTCTCCTTCAAAAATATCATGGAATTTGTTATGCACTGCCGCTGCCGCAGTACGAACCATCAGTTCATCCACAAGTACCGCAATTTTTATTTCAGATGTAGAAATCATGTGAATGTTCACTTCGGCCTCGTACAAAGCCTCAAACATGGCGGACGCAACGCCCGAATTTGTAGCCATACCTGCACCAACGACAGATAGTTTTGCTAAGCTTTCGTCTGTTTCCAGCGTTTTGTACCCGATTTCTTGTTGGTGTGCGTTAAGATGTTCTATTGCTTGAGCCATGTCCTGCCTTTGTACGGTAAAACTGATGTCGCATGTTGCATCGTGTACTAAGGACTGCAAAATGATATCCACGGAGATATCCGCCTGCGCCAAATATGAAAATACCCTAAACGCAATGCCGGGTACGTCCGCAAGCCCTTTTACGGTTATTCTTGCCACGTTGCGGTCTATGGCAATGCCGCTTACTGTCAGTTTTTCCACCGCTTCATCCTCCTTTATCCATGTACCTGAGCCGTCTGTCATACTGGAGCGCACCGCTATGTGTACGTTGTAGCGTTTTGCCATTTCTACAGCCCTGCCGTGCAACATCTGCACCCCTGCGAAAGCAAGCTCCAGCATATCTTCGTATCCGAGTTCGGGCAGGCGTTTTGCTGTTGGCACAATGCGAGGGTCGCAGGTGTAAATGCCGTCTACGTCGGAATAAATTTCGCATACATGCGCATTAAGCACCGCTGCCAGCGCAACCGCCGTGGTATCAGATGCACCACGCCCAAGGGTTGTTAAATCGCTCCATCTGTTTACGCCCTGGAAACCCGCAACCAGCACAATATTGTTTTTAGCCAGTTCCTTTAGAATGCGCTCTGTTTCTATGTTTTCTATGTGGGCATTGCCGTGCGTGTCGGTTGCATAAATGCCCACCTGTACAGCGTTTAGAGAAATTGCGTTGTACCCCATAGAATGTATAGCCATAGCCATGAGTGCAACGGACTGCTGTTCGCCGGTGGTAAGCAACATGTCTATTTCTCGCTTGTTGGCGTGTGGGTTAACCTCCCGTGCTTTTTCCAGCAGTTGGTCGGTGGTGTTGCCCTGTGCCGAAAGCACAACAACAACGCTGTTGCCGGCGTCTGCGGTTTCCACTATGCGGCGGGCAACATTTTTTATACGTTCGGCATTGGCAACGGATGTGCCGCCAAATTTTTGTACTACAATTTTGTGGGTCATGTTTGCCTCCAAGTGGCTGTTTTACAGGGCTAAAAAGGTTTACCAAAAAGAACAACTACTCCGCCACACGTATTAGTTGCTCAAGCGTTAGCATGGCTTCCATCGGGGTCATTTCATCCAGTTTTAGCTTGGATAGCTTTTCTGCCAGTTTGCGTCCAATTTCTGCCATCGGGTCTTCTGCCATGGCAATTTGCGAAGCGGTGGGCAAATCGGCTGTCTTGGCGGTGATATCCGCCGTATTTAACGCTGCAAGCAGCGAGTTTGCACGGGTCAATACCGCCGAAGGCAGCCCGGCAAGCTTTGCTACGTGTACGCCGTAGCTTTGCCCTGCCGCACCTTTTACCAGCTTACGCAGGAATACGATATTTTTTCCGTCGCCCTGTGCAGTAAAGCAGTAATTGGACACGCCGTCCGTTTTGCCCTCTAACTGCGTAAGCTCGTGATAATGCGTGGCAAACAAAGTTTTTGCGCCGATAATATTATAGTCCGCAATGTACTCAAGCACCGCCCATGCGATAGATAACCCGTCGAATGTGCTTGTGCCACGCCCAATTTCGTCCAGCAGCACAAGGCTGTTTGGCGTGGCGTTGTTTAGTATGTTT
>Ga0131853_10005833_pt1 | contig 22256 bp, 19 predicted proteins | sample TergutLab28metaG_FD_92764 | JGI IMG/M metagenome (GOLD analysis project Ga0131853, IMG submission 92764) | Labiotermes labralis P1 segment gut microbial communities from Petit-Saut dam, French Guiana - Lab288 P1 (version 2) (version 2) | ecosystem: Host-associated > Arthropoda: Insects >... | reverse complement strand
GTCCCAACTGACGCGGGGCGGGGCGAGATGTGCATCAAGTTCTGAATACGTGAGGCCACTTAAATCACGAGCTTCTGCAATAAGTCCTCGGGTAAAGCGTTGCAAGGCAGGCCTCAGTCGCTGTCCTTGGTTAGTCCCAATATTCATGATCAAGATTCTCGAGAGTTAAAAACTGGCCTTTGTTTTGTCGTCACCTCAAGGCTAGTCTGCACTGGTCTTCAATACAAGTAACCGGTGATCTCAGATGCGGAAACTGGACAGTGATTTTCGACAAGCATTCGAGCGCATGGCGCCGCAAGCAATCATCAACAGGGACGAGCTTGCGGCGTTGCTCGCAACGACCGTCGGTGCTGTCACGCAGATGGCGTATCGAGGCGAACTTCCTGCAACAGCATTTCCTACGAAGCGACGGGCATGCTGGTTCGTAAGCGATATCCGTTCGTGGCTCGATGATGTTGCGACGAAAAGGAAAAGGGAGCAGGCGGCCATGAGCCAGCCGGACGGTAGACCACGTATCGGACGTCCTCGTCACGCGACGGGTGACTGAGTATGTCGTACCACTCAGTGCAAGGGGACTTCTTTGAAGCCGAAACCGGCTGGTTCCACGTTTTCAGGTCCTTCGTCGAAAGCGACGCCTTTGCGTCGATGGACGCGAAGACGGTAAAGGTTTATCTCGTCATCAAGACGCGAACCAACATCAAAACTGGTGATGCAGGCCCCGTCGAGTACGAAACCATCGCTGCGAAAGCGGGCATCTCTGTTTCTTCCGTTAAACGGGCCATCCCGCTGCTCGAATCGCTGGGCTATGTATCGAGGGTTCCTTGCGGTCGGTCGTATACCTACCGCTTCCACGAGAAGTGGCGGATACGTGACGAATCTGGAAACCATACGGCGATGGCATCTTGGCCCTATACGCCAAAGCTTGTTAAGTCGACAACAGACGAGCTGAAGGCAGGATGCGTCCCGGCAAGCGTTCACATCGAGCGTTTTCAGGTCAACATCAATCACGTCGAAGCAGGTGGCGTTGTCATCAATGTTCAAGACGCCCTTGACCGGATGAACCCCAGTATGCGGAAGCAATTGGTCTCACTGCTGGAACGCGCGGGTGCAATAGATATTGGAACTTATCCACAGACAGAGGTCATTCCTGACCCGGATCAGAGGTGAACCATGTCCTCCAACCCACATAGCTCACACCTGACCTTTGTCGTCATGGGACATGGGTCACGGGCGACCCACTAATAAGAGAGATGTTTACTTCAAAGAGAGGCGTCAGCGTGATTCGAAAAAACAGTCTGCTCAGTGTTCATCTTGGACCGCTCAAACAGGACTGGGTCGAGTATTGCCGGGTGCGAGGCGTGTCGCCAAGCGACGCTACAAGGCAAGTTATCCGCAAACTGGTCGATCGGGAAGCTCAGTCCGCGACTGTTCAGAACGTCGCCACACTCGACCCGCTTGGGGAAAAGGTTCGCGTCGAGATTCGTATAACGGCGGCAGAACGGCAAGCGGTTTCAGCCTTGGCCGAAGTCGCGGGCTTTTCCGTGAATTCCTGGATTGTCGCACTCATTCGAGCACAACTGACCGATTCCCCCCAGTTCGGACACGGGGAACTCGAGCAACTCGCGTCCTCGAACAGTCGCCTTCTTGCTATCGGCCGAAATCTCAATCAGGTCGCTCGCGTATTAAACACTGCACCAACCGAACTCGCTCACCTCCGCCCCGAGTTAATCGAGACTCTTGCGAGCGAGATCAAATCCCATACAGCTGTCGTTGGAGCGCTCATCCAATCGAATGTTCAACGCTGGTCTCGCTAACCTAGAGGTGTATATGCAGTCAAAGCCGCACTACAACTGGTCCGATCTGGAGACGCTGACCCCGAGAAAAGCACTGCTCGCGTCGCGCAGTGCGACGATCCGGCGTCGCCTTCATCCTTCGCCGACACTGATGCTCCGCGCGAATCGCTATCGTGGTTTCGCCCTGTACGTAATGAGCGCGTTCGGTGCCACGCCCGTGCTTCGCGATGGCCTGCCCGTTTGGTTCAAATCCATCGAAGTATGTGCCGATGCGCTGCTCGACCTGGGTGTCGATCTGGATTTCGAGCATGTGCTCCTGGACCTCGGCGTGTGGGACTGCCACGCGATACCGAGAAGGCACGACGAGCTTTGCCTTGCGAGAACTCGTGACCGCCGTCTTGCAGAGATGAGTATCCGGTCCAGGCGCCCCCTGGGCGCATAAACAGAGGGGGAACATCATGCTCACATTCTGGATCTTTACGGTGACGGTCTTCGGCATCGTTTTCTGCATCCATTGCTTCGACTGGATGTATCTCATCCGCCATCGTCAACTCCTCAGCTACTTCGTCCACGCTCCGCTCTACTTTGTTGGCGATCTCGCATCGATCTTCGGCTACATCTTATTTCTGGCGTTAGGCGCGCGCCAAGCGTTGGGGGTTGCCGCCCATCGCGAAGGGGTACTCATCTTCGCCACCGTGTGCGTTATCGGTTGCGTCGGCATCCGTCGAGCTAATCAAGGTCTCGCATCTCTGCAGCGGGAGAGCGAACAATGAGACTTCTCCTGATATTGACCGCGCTTGTTCTTTTCGTCGGTTGCAGCAAGCACGACAACTCGTTCGTTAAGGCGCGGGTGCAGGACAACCTGGCGCCGGTGCCAGCCAGTGCGTTCGGCGCCAGTAAATAAGGAGAAGGAGTCATGAAACAAAGCGGAGTATGGCAGTTCGCGTCCGGATCGATAGACAATGCATTGAAGGCCTTCGTTATCCCGATTTCTTCATCACTCGCGAGCGACATCGCTCCACTGGTAGCCGGAATGCGCCCATGGCATCGGCGTCAATGATCGCAGTGTCGGTCTCGATTAGCCATCGCATCGCTTGGAAAAACTGACCGTGGCCAAACATTGCCACCGTGATGTCCGACGAGCAAAAGAGTCTCGCGAGGCGGCTCAAAGTGGCTCGCACTCGTTGAATGAACGCAGCGAATGATTCTGCTCCTGGTCCGTCCACTAGCGCCGGGTCGGATGTGTCCCAATATGTTTCAACCCACGGGCGCCGCTGCACGGCTGGCGCAGTACAAATACGGGCAGTACCTCCGAACGGGCGACAGCTCGGCGTATGACACGAAGCATCCGCCGGGGAGCGAGGCGACGAACGCTGGCATTTATCGGTGTGCGGTGTGCGGGGATGAAATCGGGATTGCGAAGGGGCACACGCTGCCTCCCCAAAATCATCATCAGCATGCTCCGGGGCTGGGTAAGATCGAGTGGCAGTTGTTGGTGTATGCCCAGCCGAATTCGTGAGGAGTTTGCGTGGGGCGACGTCATGCAGCATGCCCGCCGTGCACGGCGGGCATGACGTTGCGTTAGCGGTACGCCGGGTGGTCGACTCGCCGACCGGTTGAGCATTGTGCGGGACTTGCTTCCGTTTGATGCTCAACATCTGGGGCTGTCGAGGCGCGTTATCCCAGTTTTTTCAGCAGGCTTTCTGGTCGCAGATGTGTGTATCTTTTAAGCATTTGCATAGATTTGTGGCCGGTAAGGCTTGCGACCTCCATCGGGTGCAGACCTTTCTCGAAGAAGCGGCTTGCTGCCTCGTGGCGTAGGTCATGCCATCGAAGGGTGCTCACTTCGGGGTCGTCTAGGCTGGCCTTCTTGAGTGTTCGTTTCCAGATGCAGATCACTGCGTTGACACTTGTTCCAAATACTCGTCCCGACAGCTGCTCGGGGGTTACATCGGCGGGGCCGAATCGCGAACGGTTGGTGCGCGCCTCTGGGGCTTCCGCAATCGCCGCAAGGTTGCGAAATACAGCGACGGCCCGGCGGGACAGTGGAAGAACGGCCGGCACCCCCTTGTTCTCTGCGCCACGGGCACCGGGAGGGAAATTGAGGAGGCGATTCCCGAGATCGAGCCATTCCCAGTGCACGCTGAAGAGTGCGCCTTGTCGCAGGCTGGTTTCAATCGCCAGCTCGAAGGCGGGCGCTGCATGGGGGTTGCCGCTGGTCGACAGTAGTGCGTGCAACATCTCAAATTCGCCGGGGCGGAGGCGTCGATCTCTTGCCTCGCTGCCGGACGGTTTGCGAATGTTCTTCAAGGGGTTCATCAGCGCTTCCATGCCCCATTCCTTGCGGGCGATTTCGAACAGGTGACTGATGACTTGGAGCTCGAGTCGAATGGTGTTTTCTGCGCGCCCTGCCGCCCTGCGTTCGTCTCGATATTTCGCGAAATCTGCCCCGCGCAAGTTGGCTAGAGTTCGATGCGACAGGTGGTTGTCGATCCAGCGTTGGATACGTCGATTTTCCTGATAGGGGTGGCGCTTCTCTGGGACGATTTCGCGACGGTACCGTTCCAGTGCCTCGCGGAGCGTAGTCCGCTCGGCTTCGGTGCGATCGACGTATGCCCCGCTATCCATCTCCGACTCCACCCTCCGAGCCCATTGCTGCGCTTGCTGTTTGGTGTCGAACGATCGATAGACGGGTTTGTAACCGCGTCGGCGGACTTCGGCGCGCCAGTAGGCGCCGCGCTGGCTGATGTAGGCCATTTCCAGACTCCATGCGAAAGATTGAGATCGCTTGGTCTGGATTCTTCCGTTCCGGCAGTTTTCCGGCAAAGGCCAGTTTTTGACGCCTGCACGCACGGGCTATAGACGAAAAAAAAGCACCCCGATCGCTCGGAAGTGCTTGATTTTCTACAGCTAAATTCGGTGGTGGGGCGTGAGTGACTCGAACACTCGACCTACGGATTAAGAGTCCGCTGCTCTACCAACTGAGCTAACGCCCCAACAGAAGCGAGATTATGGCGCACTTTTCCCGTGTTGCCAAGTATTTTCCGAAGATATCTCAAAAAATCTGCCACTGCCAAAGCGACCGCCTCATCGCGGAACGCACAACGACATCCCGGTATGATGTCACCACGCCATGCCCCAGGCCACCCGCACCAAGCCACCGGGCCCGCCCCAAGACCGGCAAAAAGCCCGCAAGACAGGAAGCACAACGCATGTTCGATCAGGTAGTTTTCGCCGGCGGCGGCAACCGCTGCTGGTGGCAGGCCGGTTTCTGGGACATCGTGCAGCCGGCGCTGCACATTCGTCCGCGCGTGATCACGGGCATCTCGGCAGGCGCCGCCACGGCCTGCATGCTCTACACCCGCGACGCCGACTGGGTCATGCGCTACTACGAAGAAGCGCTGCGTCACAACACGCGCAACGCGTACTGGGGCAACCTGCTGCGCGGCGAATCGGTGTTTCCGCACTACCGCATCTATCGCCGGGCGCTGCTCGACATCTACGGCGAACCGTTCAGCAAGCTCCAGGATGCCCCCGAAATCCGCATCGGCGTCTCTCATGTGCCGCGCTGGCTCGGAGCACGCAGCGCCGTCGCGGCGGGGCTCATCGCGTACAACATCGAGAAGCACGTCCGCAAGACGTTGCACCCGACGCTCGGCCGCAAACTCGGCTTTCGCCCGGAATTCGTCACAGCACAGGCCTGCGAGAGCGTCGAGGAACTGGCCGATCTGATCCTGCAATCGTCGTGCACGCCGCCGTTCACACCCGTGTTGCGGCGCAACGGACGCCCCGTGCTCGATGGCGGCATGGTCGACAACGTGCCGGTCGATGCGCTCGATGCCGGTCCCGGCCGCGTGCTCGTGATGGTCACGCGTCTCTATCCGCGTCCGCAGATGTTCGTCGTGCGGCACGGCGAGCAGCAGCGCGTCTACGTGCAGCCGTCGGCACGCGTGCCGATTTCGAGCTGGGATTACACGAGCCCGCATCAGATGCAGCATGCCTACAACCTCGGCCGCGTCGACGGCGAGCGTTTTCTCGAGCGCTTGCCCGATGTGCTCGAAGCCGCCGCGCACGCGTAGCGCGACGGCTTCCGAACTACCGAAGAGACGTTACCGGCGTCGTCCGCCCTGGAGCGCCTGCGGATTGGCCACGCTCGACAGATCGCCCGCGTTGAACGCGAGGATGTTGTTGAACGCCCCGCTGAAATAAAGCTCGTAGCTTTCGCGCTCCACATAGCCGATGTGCGGCGTGCAGATCACGTTTTCCATGCGCAGCAGGCTGTAGCCCTGCAGGATCGGCTCGCTTTCGAAGACGTCGATCGCCACCATCCCCGGCCGGTTGTGCGCGAGCGCGCCCAGCAGTGCATTTTCTTCAAGCAGTTCCGCGCGGCTCGTGTTCACGAGCAGTGCAGTCGGCTTCATGCGCAGCAGGTCTTCCTGTTTCACGATGCCGTGCGTGTCTTCGTGCAGGCGCACATGCAGCGACAACACGTCGCTCTCTTCGAACAGCGCTTCGCGGCTCGCGGCGGTCTCATGGCCGTCGGCGCGCGCCGCTTCGAGCGAATGTTCGCGACCCCAGATCAGCACGCGCATGCCGAACGCCTTGCCGTAGCCCGCCACGAGGCGGCCGATCTTGCCGTAGCCCCAGATGCCGAGCGTCTGCCCGCGCAGCACCTGGCCGAGTCCGAAGTTCGGCGGCATCGCCGACGTTTTCAGGCCCGACTGCTGCCACGCGCCTTGCTTGAGGTTGGCGACGTACTGGGGAATACGGCGCTGCGCCGCCATGATGAGCGCCCACGTGAGTTCGGCGGGGGCATACGGCGAGCCGGTGCCTTCGAGCACCGCGATGCCGCGCTCCGTACACGCGGCCAGATCGACGTGCGAGCCGGCGCGGCCGGTCTGGCTGATCATGCGCAATCGAGGCAATTTATCGAGCAGTTGCGAGGTGATGCGGGTGCGTTCGCGGATCAATACGAGCGCGTCGACTTCCGCGAGGCGGCTCGCCAACTGACCGAGTCCGCGCACTGTATTGTTGAAGACCTTGACCTCGTGATCGGCGAGCAATTGAAAGCAATCGAGCTTGCGGACGGCGTCCTGGTAATCGTCGAGGATGGCAATTTTCATGACTCTGAATTTTTTTGTGCGCCGCACCGTTGACGGAGCAGCGGGTGTTCGATTGGTGGTTTATCCCACTAGGCAATGCCCGGCATGCTGATATGAATACGGTAAGCCGTGCGGTAATTTTCTTCCACCGCGGCCAGGTTGTTACACTGGCAGGCTCAGGCACCGTAGTTGCTGGCGCAGTTTTCCCGCAGTTTTAAATAGGGACTGCCACCGGCGCCGGCTTCGCCGCGAAGATTTTTAAATTTTTAACAGCTTGTCGGGTTGCGATGCAAGCCGCTTTACAGACGGTTTCGAACCCCAGCTTAAAAGGCCTTGACGACCTGCCCAACTGCTGCACGGCCCGACCGTGCAAGGATGCTTCGGTATCCGCATGGCATGTTGCGCCTCTCGCACGCAGCGTCGAAAGGGCCGACCGATTTTTATAGCCCTGAACGGAGATAACTCGATGAACCACCCCGACTTCAATGCGCAGGCCGCACTTCAGGTGCCGGCCTGGGTCCGCAATCGGAAACTTGTGGAGTGGGTCCAGAAGATCGCTGCTCATACGCAGCCTGCTCGCATCGTCTGGTGCGACGGCTCGCAGGAGGAGTACGACCGTCTGTGCCAGCAAATGGTCGATGCCGGCACGATGAAGAAGCTCAATGCGGAGAAGCGTCCGAACTCGTATCTCGCATGCTCGACGCCGTCCGACGTCGCACGTGTCGAGGACCGCACGTTCATCTGCACGGAGCGCAAGGAAGACGCCGGCCCGACCAACAACTGGATCGCCCCGGGCGAAATGCGTGCGACGCTCGACGGCCTGTTCGCAGGTGCGATGCGCGGCCGCACGATGTACGTCGTGCCGTTCTCGATGGGCCCGCTCGGTTCGCCGATCGCGCATATCGGCGTCGAGTTGTCGGATAGCCCGTACGTCGCGGTGAACATGCGCATCATGACGCGCATGGGTCGCGAGGTGTACGACGTGCTGGGCGAAGACGGCGAATTCGTGCCGTGCGTGCATACGGTCGGCGCACCGCTGGCCGACGGCCAGAAAGACGTGCCGTGGCCGTGCAACGATACGAAGTACATCGTGCACTTCCCGGTCACGCGCGAGATCTGGAGCTACGGCTCGGGCTACGGCGGCAACGCGCTGCTCGGCAAGAAGTGCTTCGCGCTGCGTATCGCATCGACGATGGGCCGCTCGGAAGGCTGGCTCGCCGAGCACATGCTGATCCTCGGCGTGCGTTCGCCGGAAGGCCGCAAGTACCACGTCGCGGCGGCGTTCCCGTCGGCGTGCGGCAAGACCAACTTCGCGATGCTGATCCCGCCCAAGAGCATGAACGGCTGGGAAATCTCGACGATCGGCGACGATATCGCCTGGATCAAGCCGGGCGCCGATGGCCGTCTGTACGCGATCAACCCGGAAGCCGGCTACTTCGGCGTGGCCCCGGGCACGAGCGAAAAGACCAACTTCAACGCGATGGCGACGCTCAAGGAGAACGTGATCTTCACGAACGTCGCGCTGACCGATGACGGCGATGTCTGGTGGGAAGGCATGACGGACACGCCGCCCGCGCACCTGATCGACTGGCAGGGCAACGACTGGACCCCGGAAATCGCGAAGGAAACGGGCCGCAAGGCTGCGCATCCGAACGCGCGTTTCACGGCGCCGGCTTCGCAGTGCCCGTCGATCGACGCGCAATGGGAAGATCCGAAGGGCGTCGCGATCGACGCGTTCCTGTTCGGCGGCCGCCGCTCGACCACGGTGCCGCTCGTGACCGAATCGCGCGACTGGACCGAAGGCGTCTACATGGCCGCGACGATGGGCTCGGAGACGACCGCCGCCGCCGCGGGCCAGCAGGGCGTGGTGCGCCGCGATCCGTTCGCGATGCTGCCGTTCTGCGGCTACAACATGTCCGAGTACTTCCAGCACTGGCTCGAGATGGGCGCGAAGCTCTCGAAGCAGGGCGCGACGCTGCCGCGCATTTTCTGCGTGAACTGGTTCCGCAAGGGCCCGGACGGCAAGTTCGTGTGGCCGGGCTTCGGCGAGAACATGCGCGTGCTCGAGTGGATGGTGCGTCGTATCGAGGGTTCGGCGAACGGCGACACGAACGCGTTCGGCATTTCGCCGCGTTATGAAGATCTCGACTGGAACGGCCTCGATTTCACGCCGACCCAGTTCGATCAGGTCATTTCGGTTGACGCCGACGCCTGGCGCGCGGAACTGGAACTGCACTCGGAGTTGTTCAAGACGCTCGCTTATGGCCTGCCCGACGCACTGAAGCAGACCCGTGAGACGCTTGCGGCTCGCCTCGGAGCGTAAGCCTATGTCTAAGTGAGCGAGTGCTCACTTTCATCAAGGCCGCCTTCGGGCGGCCTTTTCTATTGGCGTTTGCTTATCGGCGGCCGGCAATAAGCAGGGTTGAATCATTTTGAATAAACGACGCACTATTGTTTCATTGGAGAAGACAATAAAGCAGGACTTTATCCGTTTTTGATCACAATGAAAGAATCCGTAAAGAAAAAAGCGGTTTATTAGGCAACTTCTGCACGAACTCCCGGGTCCTAGGAGAATTCGCGGTCTGCCCTCGCAGTTTCAGGCGAACAGTTACACAGCAGGAGTTGTTCTATGGATCATTTGCAGTCGATGAGGGTGTTCATCAAAGTGGCCGACCTCGGCAGTTTTGCCCGGGCCGCTGCCGCAATGGATATCTCCAATGCGGTTGTCACGCGCCACGTCGCGGACCTCGAAGGCCGGCTCGGCACGCGTTTGCTCAACCGCACGACCCGCAGTCTTTCCCTGACCGAATCCGGCCAGGTCTATCTCGAACGCGCCCGCCAGATCCTCGACGAACTCGAAGACGTCGAGCAGATGGTGGTCGCCCGCAATCACGAGCCCGTCGGGACGCTGCGCATCGTCGCTCCCGTCGTGTTCGGGCTGCACAATCTCGCGCCGGTGCTGCAGACCTATACGCAGCGCTACCCGCAGGTCATTCCCGATGTCACGCTTGTCGACCGTCAGGTCGATCTCGTCGAAGAAGGGTTCGATCTCGGCATCGTCGCCGCGCGCCATGTGCGCAGTTCGAGCATCGTCACGCGCCGCCTCACGACCGGCTGCATGACCGTCTGCGCGACGCCGGCGTATCTGGAAAAGCACGGTACGCCGACGCGTCCCGAGCACCTGATGGAGCATCCGTCGCTCTCGCTGCAGTCGGAGTACTGGGGCGACGAGCGCGTATTCACGGGGTCGGAGGGCGAAACCCGCGTGCGTCCGACCAACGTGATCGTCGCGAACAATACCGAGATGTTGCGTCAATTCGCGCTGCTCGGCATGGGCATCGCGATCCTGCCGAGCTACCTGATCGGCAGCGACATGGCGCGCGGCCGTCTCGTGCGTTTGCTCGGCGATTATCGTCTGCCGCAGATCGAAATCAACGTCGCTTATCCGAGCCGCCGCCATCTGCCGGCCAAGGTCCGCACGTTCATCGATCATCTCGTCGAGCACTTCAGCCAGACGCCGAACAGCCAGCTTGGCGAGCAGTGGGTCAAGGACGGGCAGGCGCGGCCTGCGATGGCTCCGGTGGCAGCGCGCAATGGCGCCGGCGCGCAGCATCCGGTGGCAGCCGAGGCCTATGCCGATGCGGAGCATCTGCCGAATCTGCGCGACGGCGAACGGGCGCCGAAGGCGGCGCGCGCTTCTGCGCCGCACACACGAACTTCGGCGATCTCACCGCTTTAAGCGCGCGATTTCCGGGTATCAGGCGATAAAAAAGGCGCAGTCTCGTAAGAGGCTGCGCCTTTTGTTTGAGCGCCCACGCCCGCGGCGTACAGCGAGCGCCGGCTACGCTCGTCGCTTAAGAACCCGTCTTGCGCGCGGGCGTTTTGCGAGCGGCGGTTTTGCGGGCCGCCGTCGTGGTTTTGGCTGCGGGTTTGGCCACTGCAGTCTTGCGGGCGGGCTTCTTCGCGCCGTCTTCGCCTGCATCGTTGGCGGCGGTTTCCGCCGGCGCGTCGGCAGCCGCTGCCGTCGTCTTCTTTGCCGCCGTTTTCGCGGCGGTCTTCGCGCTCGGCTCTTTCTTCTCGAACTCGAAGCCGATCTTGCCGTCGCTCTGCTTCACGAGGAACGCCTTGAAGTTGCGGCCCGTGCGCGACGACTTGAAGTTCGTGAGCAGATCCGTGCGGCCTTCGGCGAGCAGCTTGCCCATTTGCTCGCGCGTGATCTCCTGCTGGAGGATCACCTTGCCCGAGCGGAAATCGCAGCTCTTCGGACTTGCGACCGAGTTCTCGCAGACGTAGCTCATGCCATGCTCGAACACACGTGAGCCGCACTTCGGGCAGGCACCCACCGGCTCCTGCGCGGAGAAGTCGGGCGCTTCCCCGTCCTCGCCGCCCTGGTCCTGACCGAAGTCGAACTCGAGCTTGTAGTTCTTCGTTTCGTCGTCGAACGAGAGCTTGAGGATCGCCGAAAACGGACGGCCCATCTTGCTGCGGAAGCCCGAGAGCGGTCCGATCGTCTTGTTCTGCAGCAGTTCCTCGACTTCCGCGATCTCGAACTGACGGCCGCCCGGAATCTTCGAAATCGAGAACTCGCACTTCGTGCACGCGAAGCGCCGATAGTTTTCCTTCACCTGGCCGCCGCAGTTCGGACACGGCGTCTGGAGCGTCGCGTAGTCGCCCGGAATCGTGTCCGAGTCGTATTCCTTCGCGCGCTTCACGATGGTCTGCGTCATGCGGGCGATTTCCTGCATGAACGCGTCGCGCGGCAGCTTGCCCCGCTCCATCTGCGAAAGCTTGTATTCCCATTCGCCGGTGAGTTCGGGGGCGGTCAGTTCCTCGACGCCGAGGCCGCGCAGCAGCGTCATCAGCTGGAACGCCTTGGCCGTCGGGATCAGTTCGCGGCCTTCGCGCACGAGATACTTCTCGCCGAGCAGACCTTCGATGATCGCCGCGCGTGTGGCCGGCGTACCGAGTCCCTTCGACGCCATCGCCTCGCGCAGATCCTCGTCGTCGACGAGCTTGCCCGCGCCTTCCATCGCCGAGAGCAGCGTCGCTTCGTTGTAGCGTGCGGGCGGCTTCGTGACGAGCTGGTGCGCTGCGATCTTGTCGGTCTTGATCTTCTCGGCCTTCTGCACCGGCACGAGGTTGGCGTCGTCGCCACCCGCGTCGCGGCCGTAGACCTGCAGCCAGCCCGGCTCGACGAGCACCTTGCCTTCGGTCTTGAAGTGATGCCCTGCGACCTCGGTGATACGCGTGGTCACACGGTATTCCGCAGCCGGGAAGAACACGGCGAGGAAGCGCTTCACGACGAGATCGTAGAGCTTTTGCTCCGGCTCGGAGAGCGACTTCGGCGCCTGCAGCGTCGGGATGATGGCGAAGTGGTCGCTGATCTTCGAGTTGTCGAAGATGCGTTTGTTCGGCTTCACCCAGCCTTTGTCGAGCACCTGCTTCGCATGCGGGAGGTAGTTGTTGCTCTCCTTGAGCATGTCGAGCGTCTGCTTGACCGTATCGATGTAGTCCTCGGGCAGCGCGCGCGCATCGGTACGCGGGTAGGTCAGCACCTTGTGCTTTTCATACAGGGCCTGGGCGAGACCGAGCGTGTTCTTGGCCGAAAAGCCGAAGCGGCCGTTGGCTTCGCGCTGCAGGCTCGTGAGGTCGAACAGTGCGGGCGAGAGCTGCGTGGACGGCTTCGATTCCTCGCTGACGGTGCCTTCGCGGCCGTGGCAGGCGGCGACAATCGACTCGGCGGCCGGGAGGGCCCAGAGGCGCGAGTCGCGCTTTTCCGGATCGAACTCGTCGCGCTTGAACTTGGGGTCGAACCAGCGGCCCTCGTAGAAGCCCGCCGCGCAGACAAATTCGGCGCGCACTTCCCAGTAATCGCGCGGCACGAAACGGCGGATTTTCTCTTCACGTTCGACGACGATCGACAACGTTGGCGTCTGTACGCGCCCGACGGTGGTCAGGAAGAAGCCGCCGCCCTTGCTGTTGAACGCGGTCATCGCGCGCGTGCCGTTGATGCCGACGAGCCAGTCGGCCTCGGAGCGGCAACGCGCGGCGTCGGCGAGCGGTTGCATGTCGGTGTCGCTGCGCAGATTCGCGAAACCGTCGCGGATCGCGGCGGGCGTCATCGACTGGAGCCACAGGCGCTGGACCGGCTGCCTGGCTTTCGCGTGCTGCGCGATCAGGCGGAAAATCAGCTCGCCCTCGCGCCCCGCGTCGCAGGCGTTGATGAGCTGGTCGACGTCCTTGCGCTTCATGAGTTTCATGAGCACCTTGAGCCGCGATTCGCTTTTTGCGATCGGGTTGACGTCGAAATGCGGTGGGATCACGGGCAGATGCGCGAAACTCCACTTGCCGCGCTTGACTTCGTATTCGTCCGGCGCGGCGATTTCCAGCAAATGGCCGACCGCCGACGAAAGCACGTAGTCGTCGCTCTCGAAGTATTCGTCATGCTTGGTAAATCCGCCCAAAGCGCGCGCGATGTCGTTCGCGACGGAAGGCTTCTCGGCGATGATCAGGGCTTTGGACATGACTTGTGTAAATGGATGAATCCGGGTTGGCACGCCTGCGGCCGACACCCCCGTGGGTCGGTTCCGGGCCGGTCCTGTTCTCGACCGCTTTATAGCACAGGTGCGGCGGTGAGGATTTCTACGTCTTTTCCTGCTGCTTTTATTTCCCGCTCTGCCGCGCGAGGCGCCCAATCATAAGGGCGCGGAGAGCCGGGCGGCAAGGGCGTGTCTGATTCGCGTCAGACGAACGCGTGAATGCGGACCGTTCGCGCCATCAGATCAAAGCGACCCAAGCGTGATTTCACGCCTCGGCGAGCGCGGGTCGCAGCTTCGGAGCATCTGTCACGCCTGGCAGCGCCGTGAGGTCGGAGAGCATGCGCTCGACCACCGCGCCGTGGGGCAGAACCGTGCCGAAGAAGCGGGTGGCCGAGCCGTCCTCGATCAGGATCGTCGGGAAGTTTTCGACATCGAGGTCGTCGAAACGATCGGCATGCGTTTCGATGTCGATCCAGGCGAAGCAGATCTCCGGATGCGCGTCGGCGATGCGGTCGAAGGTAGCCCGATAATCGCGGCACGTGCCGCACCACTGCGCGCACAGGCACGCGACGAACAGCGTGTCGCGGTCGGCGACGCGGCCTGCGATCTGGTCGGCGTCGGTGTCGAGGTCAAGCGCGGGCATGGTCGTTCCTTGCGTTCCCTTTTATATAGTGAGGCTCTGCATTTGGCGCGAATGTAACACGACGCCGCTAGCGCGGGGTGGCCTTCACGAACCAGCCACCCGGCAGCGAATTCAAGAGGCCTGCGAGTTCGAGCTGTAGCAGTGTGCTTTGCAACACCGCTTCCGGCATATCGGTGCGGACCGCGAGCATTTCCAGCGTAGCCGGTGCGTAGCCGAGTGCGTCGAGCAGCCGCAGTGCGTCGGGGCTCGTGCCGCGTGGCGTCTGAATTTCATCGGTGCGGCTTGCGGTCTGCACAGTCGCGCCGGTGTTCCGCGGCTGAGAATCTGCGTTGCGCTCACGCGTGTTGGGAGGTGGCTTCGCGTTGCGCTCGCGTGCGCCCTCCGTCGTGCTGTTCGCGGGCGTTTCGACGCCGAGCGAGTCGAGCACTTCCTGCGGCGACTCGACGAGCTGCGCGCCCTGTTTGATCAGCCGATGACAACCGCGCGCGAGCGGGGCGTGAATCGAGCCCGGCAGTGCGAACACGTCACGCCCCATCTCATTGGCGAGCCGCGCGGTGATCAGCGAGCCGGAGCGCATCGCAGCCTCGACGACGACGACGCCCTCGACGAGCGCGGCGATCAGGCGATTGCGCTGCGGGAAATTCGCGGAACGCGCGGGCGTGCCGAGCGGCCACTCGGAGACAATCGCCCCGCGCTGCGCGAGTTGAGCCGCGAGCGCGCGATGCGCCGACGGGTAGACGAGATCCGCCCCGGTGCCGATGACAGCGAGGGTCCCGCCACGTTCGTCGAGCGCCCCTTGGTGCGCGGCGCCATCCACCCCGAGCGCAAGCCCCGACACGACCGCGATGCCCGCCTGAGCAAACGCGTGAGCGAAGCGCGCGGCGTCTTCCAGTGCTTGCGGCGTGGCGCTGCGGCTACCCACGACGGCGAGGCTGCGCGCATGCAGCAGATCGATCCGGCCCTGGACGTAGAGCAACGGCGGCGGATCAGGCATCGCGAGGAGACGCGGCGGATAAACCGGATCGGCGAGCGTCACGAGCGCGTTGCCGGGCGCCGCGCACCAGTCGTCCAGTATTTCGAGTTGGCGCGCGAAATCGGGCGCGGGCGGCGCGAGCACGGCCCACGCCGCGTCGTGACCCGCCGTCGCCGCGAGCGCGGCGAACGGTTGGGCCAGCACGTTCTGCGGCAGGCCGAACGCGCCGAGCAGCGCGCGCAGTGCCGCGGGCTTCAATCCGCGTGCGGTGGCAAGGCGCAACCAGGCGGACCGTTCTTCGGCGCATAGCGGTAACGGTAAGAGTAGGGGCATAGGCAATACTCCGCGCCGGGCGAGATGGCACCCGTCGTGATAAAATTTTCACTATCCGAAATACGCTCTGGCGCCTGACGCGAGACGTGCCGCGCGGCGCTGTGGGGCAGCCTGCGGCGCGGGCTTCCGGCGCGTTGAATCCGGCTGTCCTGCACCCCTATCCTCCACATTCTTCAATGTGGCTGGCTAGCTGGCCGAATGGCCAATTTGCGTGCCGCCGGGCGCCCCGGTGCCTCCTTGAATCCCTGTTAAACCATGGCTCTACTGAACATTCTTCATTACCCGGACAAGCGACTGCACAAGGTCGCCAAGCCGGTCGAGGTTTTTGACGAGCGCATCCGCAAGCTCGTCAAGGACATGGCCGAGACGATGTATGGCGCGCCCGGCGTCGGCCTCGCGGCGACACAGGTGGACGTGCATGAGCGCGTCGTCGTCATCGATGTGTCCGAGACGCACGACGAGCTGCGCGTGTTCATCAACCCGGAAATCGTCTGGTCGAGTGCGGAGCGCGAGATTCACGAAGAGGGTTGCCTCTCCGTGCCCGGCATCTACGACAACGTCGAGCGCGCCGAAAAAGTGCGTGTGCGCGCGCAGAACGAGAAGGGCGAGACCTACGAAGTGGACTGCGAAGGACTGCTCGCCGTCTGCATCCAGCACGAAATGGATCATTTGATGGGCCGCGTGTTCGTCGAGTACCTCTCGCCGCTCAAGCAGACGCGTATCCGCAACAAGCTCAAGAAGCTCGAACGCGCGATGTGACGCGCGGCGTACACGCCGTGTTCGCCGTGTTGTTTCGCGCTTTCCATCGCCGCACAGCCTGAACGCTTTCTGACCGCTTTCCGACTTCAAGCACGCATGAGCCACTCCCTTCGCGTCATTTTTGCCGGCACGCCGGAATTCGCCGCCGCCGCCCTCGCCGCGATCCACGAAGCGGGTTTCACGGTGCCGCTCGTGCTGACCCAGCCCGATCGTCCGGCCGGGCGCGGGATGAAGCTGCAGGCGAGCCCGGTGAAGCGCTACGCGCAGGAGCACGGGCTGGCGGTGGCGCAGCCGACGTCGCTGCGCCGTGCCGGCAAGTACCCGGAAGAGGCCGCTGGCGCGCTGGACCTGCTGCGCGCCACGCCGCACGACGTGATGGTGGTCGCCGCATACGGCCTGATCCTGCCGCAGGAAGTGCTCGATCTCCCGCCGCATGGCTGCATCAACATCCACGCGTCGCTGCTGCCGCGCTGGCGCGGCGCCGCGCCGATCCACCGCGCGATCGAAGCGGGTGACGCCGAAACCGGCATCACGCTGATGCAGATGGACGCCGGCCTCGACACGGGCGCGATGATCTCCGAAATGCGCACGCCGATCGAGCCCGCCGATACGACCGCGACGCTGCACGACCGTCTCGCGCAACAGGGCGCGAAGCTGATCGTGGACGCCCTCGTGGAACTGGAGCGCAACGGCAAGCTGCCCTCGACGCCGCAACCGGAGCAAGGTGCGACCTACGCCGAAAAAATCGGCAAGCACGAAGCCGCGCTCGACTGGCGGCGCTCGGCCGATGTGCTCGCGCGCCAGATTCGCGCGTTCGATCCGTTCCCGGGCGGCGCGGCGACGCTCGATGGCGCGCAACTCAAGCTCTGGTCAGCCGAGCCTGCCGCCGACGCGAAAGTGCCGGCCGGCGCCGCGCCCGGCGAGATCCTCGAAGTGACGCCCACTGGTATCGTGGTGGCATGCGGCGAGGGTGCGCTACGCGTGATGCAGTTGCAGAAGCCGGGCGGCAAGCGCCTGCCCGCGCGCGAATTCCTGGCGGGCCTGCCGCTCGCGGCGGGGCAGCGTTTCCAGTTGCCCGATGGAGCCTGATGCGGCCTGATGCAACCTGACGGGTCCCGATAAACCCGTCGACAAGGCCCAGTGTGCCTGACGGCGTGCCCGCGAGACAGTCGGCCATTCGGCCAGTGCCGCGCGCGCCGGAGTCGCGTTAGAATCGGCTAACCCTGTGTTTTTGCTGCTTTTCTTGAGGGCGCCATGATCGGCATTACCCACTTTGGATTTTTCCTCGTCGCGGTCTTTTTGCTGAACGTGACGCCGGGTCCGGATACCGCCTACATCGTCGGCCGCAGCGTCGCGCAAGGTCGCAGCGCCGGTCTCGTGTCGGCGCTCGGCATCTCGGGTGGGTGCTGCGTTCATTCGCTCGCGTGCGCGTTCGGTCTGACCGCGCTGCTGGCGGCCTCGGCTACGGCCTTTACGGTCGTCAAATTCGTCGGTGCGATCTACCTCGTCTATCTCGGGGTGAAGCTCATCTTCACGAAGGCCGCCGGCGGGCCGTCGAAGGCCGAAGCCGCTCCGGCGGCCGCCGCCGCGCCGCGTCCGCTGCGTCAGTTGTTCGTCCAGGGCTTCTGCACCAACGTCCTCAACCCGAAGGTCGTGCTGTTCTTCGTCTCGTTCTTCCCGCAGTTCGTGGTTCCGGCCAGCCCGCACAAGGCGCTGGCGTTCCTCGCGCTCGGCGCCGTGTTCGTTTTGATGAGCACGGTCTGGAACAGCTTCGTCGCGTGGATCGCCGGCAGCGTGTCGCGGCGTTTTTCGGGCAAGCCCGGCGTCAAGAAATGGCTCGACCGCACGGTCGGCAGCGCGTTTGTCGGTCTCGGCGTGAAGCTCGCGACCGCCACGCATTGACACTCGTTAATATTGAAATGCCGACGCCCGCCCATACCTAACAAATCGATTACATCATGCGCACTCCGGCAGGCGGTGCGCATCTAACGATTTGATCCCTCTTCGGGTAAGGAGCACAGCAATGTTCAACTGGGTCAAAACCGCGATGTTGATGGCCGCGATTACGGCCCTCTTCATCGTGATCGGCGGCTTGATCGGCGGCCAGCGCGGCATGATGCTCGCGCTCATGTTCGCGCTCGCCATGAATTTCTTCTCGTACTGGTTCTCGGACAAGATGGTCCTGCGCATGTACAACGCGCAGGAAGTCGACGAGACCACGGCGCCGCAGTTCTATCGCATGGTGCGCGAGCTGGCCACGCGCGCCGAACTGCCGATGCCGCGCGTCTACCTCATCAACGAAGATGCGCCCAATGCGTTCGCCACGGGGCGCAATCCCGAGCACGCGGCCGTCGCGGCGACCACCGGCATCCTGCGCGTGCTCTCCGAACGCGAGATGCGCGGCGTGATGGCGCACGAGCTCGCGCACGTGAAGCATCGCGACATCCTCATTTCGACGATTTCCGCCACGATGGCCGGCGCCATCGCCGCACTCGCGAACTTTGCGATGTTCTTTGGCGGCCGCAGCCGCGATGGCCGTTCGGGCAATCCGATCGCCACCATTGCCGTCGCTTTGCTCGCACCGCTCGCCGCTGCGCTGATCCAGATGGCGATTTCGCGTGCCCGCGAGTTCGAGGCGGACCGGGGCGGCGCGAAGATTTCGGGCGATCCGCAGGCGCTTGCGACCGCGCTCGACAAGATTCATCGCTACGCGCAGGGCATCCCGTTCCAGACGGCCGAGGAGCACCCGTCCACGGCGCAGATGATGATCATGAACCCGCTGCGCGGCGGTGGCCTGCAGAAGCTGTTCTCGACCCACCCCGCCACTGAGGAGCGCATCGCGCGGCTCACAGAAATGGCGCGCACGGGGCGCTTCGACTGAGCGCCGAGGTTGCGGCGTTCGCCGCGGCCGTTCCATGAAAAACGCCCCAATCGGGGCGTTTTTTCATGACTGCAGGCGCTCCGTGCCTTACACGGTGAACTTTGCCACCGCCCCGGCCAGTACGCCGCTCTGTTCGGCCAGTGCGGTCGAGGCGGCCGCGGCCTCCTCCACGAGCGCGGCGTTGCGCTGGGTGAAGTCGTCCATCTGGGTGACCGCGCGCGTGATTTCGTCGATCCCGCGGCGCTGCTCGAGCGATGCGGTCGAGATGCTCTCCATGACCGCGCGCACGTCGCGCACCGACGCCATGATGTTGGTCACGCGGTCGCCGGCGGACTTGACCTGCACCGATCCCGTATCGACCTGTTGCATCGACGTTTCGATCAGCGTCTTGATCTCCCGTGCCGCGTTGCCGCTGCGCTGGGCCAGTGTGCGGACCTCGGAGGCCACCACGGCGAAGCCGCGCCCCTGTTCGCCGGCGCGTGCCGCTTCGACCGCCGCGTTCAGCGCAAGGATATTGGTCTGGAACGCGATGCCCTCGATCGTGTTCGTGATGTCGGCCATCTTGTCGGAGCTCGACTTGATCATCGACATCGTGTCGATCACGGCTGCGACCGCCGTATCGCCGGCCTCGGCGTGGTCGATCGCCTTCGCCACGAGTTCGGACGCCAGATTGGCGTTGTCCTCGTTGTTGCGGACCGTCGAGGTCATTTCCTGCATGCTCGCGGCAGTCTGCTCGATGGCCGCCGCTTGCTGTTCCGTACGTGCCGACAGGTCGTGGTTGCCGACTGCAATCTCCTGCACGCCGCCGTTGACGGCCTCCGTGCCCGAGCGAATGGCCGCGACCGTGCCGATCAGTCCCTCGCGCATCGAAGCGATCGCGCCAAGCAGGCTGTGCGCCCGGCCATGCGGCACGTCGATGCGTCCGGTCAGGTCGCCCTGCGCGATGCGCTCCATGACGGCGACGGCATCGGCGGGCTCGCAGCCGAGCAGCCCGACGACGTTGCGGATGATCTGCCAGGACAGGAGAACGATGCCGACCATCGAGACCGCAACCAGCAACAGCAGCAACGCACCGATGTGCCAGAAAGCGGCGTTGATGTCGTCGAGGAAGAAGCCGGTGCCGATCCACCATCCCCACGGCTGGAACGCGACGATGCCGGTCATCTTCGGCTGAAGCTCGCCTGTGACCGGATTCTTCGCGAGCGTGATCATGACCGGCATGCGCTCTTTGGCCAGCATCTCGTTATAGAGATCGGTATCGGGTCGTCCATCCGGCGCCCGGCCGACCATGATCTTGCCGAGGTTGGAGAGGTTGCGGTGCACGAGCTGGAAGCCGTTCGGCAGACGGGCCCAGTAGTAGTTCTTGTCGGAGTAGTTGAGCTGGTTCAGTGCATCGGTCGTCGCGGCCTGCGCGGCGGCGGTGCTCATTTTTCCCTGCACTTCCTGATCGTGGTAGTAGCTGGCCAGGTGGACCGCCATTTCCAGCAGGTTGACGGTCTCGGCCTTGCGGTCGTCCATGAGCTCGTGTTTGAGGCTGTACAGGCTGTACCCGCCCAGAGCCGCGAACGCGGTCAACACCACAAGGACGAGTACCGCCAGTCTGGTCGATATTTTCATCTTTTCCCCGGTAGCTGTTCGCTACATGTTGTAAGTCAAATCATTGCGTCAACGTGCCGCCAATTGCGCCGCCAATTGAATCGTTTGCTACGCGAAATGCGGACGAACATTGGTTTATCGGCATCCGGCGCGCTTTGTTGAACGGTTTTGTGGAATCCGTTGTTGATTAGCAACATTCATAGTTGCTTAACAAATTAAAGGGGCTTCCCGACGCGAATGCGCCCGCGCCCTGTTCCATTCGGAGCGTTGCGCCCACGCCACGCTACAATGCGACGTTTGCGCTGCGCCCCGCGCGGCCCGCTTCAGGCTTTTCCATGACTTCGAGTTCATCCCGGCGCGTCGCCGCCCCGTCCCGCGACTCGCGCACCGCCTCCGGTGCGCGCAAACCCGGCACGGCCGCGGGCGGCCAGGCCGTGCGTCTCGTCCCCGATTCGCTCGGCTTCGCGCTCGATCAGGCTGCGCACGCGGTGGGCGCCGTGCGCGCGGGGGCGGCCTTGCCAGCCGCGCTGTCGAGCGCGTTCGCCGCGTTGCCGGCCGATTACGCGTCGCTTGCGCGCGGGGCCGTGCAGGACATCGCGTACCGGACGATGCGGCGGCTCGGCCTCGCCGACTGGGTGATCCGGCAGCGCGTGAGCAAGGCGCCGCCCCCGCAAGTCCTGAATCTGCTGGCCTGCGCGCTGGCGTTGCTCGTCGATGACGAAGCGCACGCGGCCTACACCCCGTTTACGGTCGTCGATCAGGCGGTTCGCGCGGTGAGCGCGCGCCGGGACATCGCGTTCGCGAAAGGGCTCGTGAACGCCGTGTTGCGCGGTTTTCTGCGCGAGCGCGAAGCGCTGCTCGCGGCCGCGCAAGCCGACGAAGTCGCGCGCTGGAATTACCCGCAATGGTGGATCGACGCGACGCGCGCCGCCTGGCCCGACCAGTGGCAGGCCATCCTCGCGGCGGGCAACGTGCAAGGCCCGCTCACGCTGCGTGTGAACACGCGCCGCACGAGCGTGGCCCATTACCTCGAACGCCTGCGCGCCGCGAACCTCGACGCCGCGCAGATCGGCGACCATGCTGTGCGCCTTGCCGCGCCGCTGCCGGTCGATCGGATCCCGGGCTTCGCGGCCGGCGACGTCTCGGTGCAGGACGCGGGCGCGCAGATCGCCGCGCAATGTCTGGACGTGCGCGACGGCATGCGCGTCCTCGACGCCTGCGCGGCGCCCGGCGGCAAGAGCGGCCACCTGCTCGAACTCGCCGACATCGACCTGATCGCGCTGGAGAGCGACGCCACGCGCGCCGTGCGCATCGACGAGAATTTCGCGCGGCTCGGTTTCGCGCAAGACGATCCGGCGCACGAAGCGCGGCGCGCGCGCGTCGTCGTGGGCGACGCGGGCGAGCCCGCCGCCTGGTACGACGGCGCGCCGTTCGACCGCATTCTGGCTGACGTGCCGTGCTCCGCATCGGGCATCGTCCGGCGTCATCCCGACATTCGCTGGCTGCGCCGTCCGGGCGATCTCGCGGCGCTCGCGAAGGCGCAACGCCGCATCGTGGCCGCGCTGTGGCCGTTGCTGAAGCCCGGCGGCGAGCTGCTTTACGTGACCTGCTCGATCTTCCCCGAAGAAGGCGAAGCC
>Ga0131853_10005832_pt1 | contig 22256 bp, 10 predicted proteins | sample TergutLab28metaG_FD_92764 | JGI IMG/M metagenome (GOLD analysis project Ga0131853, IMG submission 92764) | Labiotermes labralis P1 segment gut microbial communities from Petit-Saut dam, French Guiana - Lab288 P1 (version 2) (version 2) | ecosystem: Host-associated > Arthropoda: Insects >... | reverse complement strand
ATATATATATATATATATACATAGCTATATGCGCAGACTTCCATAAAATCTGTAGTATCGATGATATCAGTTCATTCAAATTGCGTTTTAAAGAGCATCTGTGTAGATGGATCCTATATTCGCAGTACACATATTGAACTTATGGAAAATTAAGAAATTCTATTAATAAAATCGTGCGTGGAAGTAAGGAATGGGTAGTTGAAGAATAAAAGACCAACTTGATGTCACTAATTATTTTACTTCACTTCTTATGTGCTCAACATGTTTCCGACATTAATGTATCCATCATCAGGAACTTGCGACTTTGCTGTTGGATTACCACATCGTTGTCCGTGTTGCAGGCTGTCCCCGCATCCTGCAACACGGACACCACTCAAACTCAGCCACACCAAATCTCCAACACACAACGAACCGAGAACGAAACGACCGATGTGGTAATTCAACAGCAAAGTCGCAAGCTCCTGATGATGGATATATTAATGTCCGAAACATGTTGAGTACATAAGAAATGAAATAAAATAGCAAGTGACATCAAGTTGGTCTTTTATTCTTCAACTATTACAATGATGTACGGTGCAATAAACATAAGATAAGGAGTGGGTAATTTATACAAAAAAAAATTCAAATGTAAGTTATTAATATGTTTTGATAACAGATATTAATATAATGTTATGATCGTTTCATAAGTTTAGTCAATGTAAGACACCCCCGAAGATGAGCAGATGTAGTCAAAATATATAAGATATATTAAAAGGAAAGTATGAAGTTTTTGCGATGGTAAATATTTTTTAATAATTTTGTACAAAATATTTTTTGCAGTCACACGATTGGAACTTACGAACTTAGTCTTGGTTGTGTGTCAGGAATGTGTGGATCTAAATACCGAAAGTTGATGGTCGCTTCCTACCACGCACAGTGGGTTTAATTAAGCGAAAGCTGGCCAAAATTCAAATTCTTCGACTTCCATGAAATGTTTAAAAATCTAGCTGAGGGACAAAAGGTAGTTCCCAGGAGAACGAAAATGTTAGGTTTATGGCTGTTTAGATTTGTTCGCGGTAAAGGCAAACAAACAGAGCGTTTTATTAGCAACGGATCGGAAGTTACTGTGTACGCAAATATCATTAGTTACTTTGTTAATTATTTTTTCGGGTGACAACTTAATTTAATACGGGAACTGATTATTGAGCAGATAAATAAACGTGAGCAATGCGTACATTCATTAAAATTCAATATTTTATATGAAATAAATAATTTTTGTTCCAATTTATATTACGCTAATTATTTTTTGCTTAAAATTTCAAGCCCATTATCGACGTAGATTTGCAAATTTGAACTTAAACGATCCAGCTTCGTTTCTTGCATTGTTATATAGCTTCAAACCTTGTTATTTATTATTATTATTATTATTATTTTACAAAAAAAGCAGCTAATACTTGCTATTCTCGAAGTTATGAACGATTGCAGGACGCAGTGTCATGTACTTACAAAATTTCAACGTGCGGTTTGACTCGTAATCTATCATTTTGAGTGCCTGAGGTCGATTGAAATAATATTTAGTAGAGTACAGATGACTAGCTAAGCTTAAACATTACGTCTTTTATGTTCATATACACGTATATTTCGTATTCCCACACATATATTCATATACTTATTGTCCCATGTTTTACAATAAACCATGCAACAATTTGCACATTTATATACAGATTGATACAAACTTACAGCGCAAGGAGTTGTTTAAGATTTGGATACAAAGGAAAGGCGACCACAGCAACATAAATTATGAATACGTTCAAAATAGTGTCATAGGTTTGTACAAACATTTTTGTATGTAGTTAAGAATCTAGGTATCGCATGCAGATTTCTTTTATGAAAAATAAGCCAATATCAATTAGGCATTAATTGTTTTACTTTCAGTTTTGAATCAGTTTTATTCTCAGTTTGGTTAATAAAATCATAATTATTATTTTACACCTCGCTTTGAGCTTGAAGAAAAATTTCCGAGTGCATTAAGAAAAATTTGTCAGAGTATATTTCGTGTTTGTAGTGAATGTTTTAAAATATGGATTTAGCAGGAAGAAACCTTCAGTATTTTGTATCAAAAATGCAGAATGGTTGGAGCAAGAAATCAATTTACACATTAAAGGTATTGCCAAACGGAATGAAACAGATTACGAAATGTTTTGCACTTAAGGTAAAAGTGGTCGTCGAAAATTGGCGTTTGAAGACAGAAGCGAAAGGAGAAAACGCGGAAAATCAAAAGATCGGAAAACTGTTGGCTTTCCTGAACTAACTCATGCCACTAAAATGAGCCTAATATCTGCTGGTAAAACGGATGACGCTAAACTTTTCAGTAAGGCATTAGAAGCAAATCCAACAAGAAATAAGAATCAGGAAAGCTTCGGGTGCTCATACTAAAAATGTTTTGGTTCTTTTTACTCCTGAAGAAGCACTCTCTTTGTTTATTGAAACTCATCTGACAAAAAGTCAATGCATAAATTCTGAAGTCAAGCAACAAATGACGAATTTACATCTACCCAGGTTACCACGTAATTAAAGCTGCTAAAGATGAATGCTGTCCTTCTAAGGATAACATACTCATCCAGGAATCTTTAGTACAAGTGAGTCTGCAAGACCTAATGGAAAAAACTGCTTCAAGAATTATTATGTTTAAAAATGCCATAGATATTTTTCTGGACGATATTTCAAAAGAATTCCTTCGCGTTTCAAAATGGAGTTACGATGGAAGCACTGGACACAGCGAATGCAAGTAACGGTCGTTGGAAGATGCTAGTGACTGCGATATTTTTATTACAACTGCGGTTCCTCTTCAGCTGTATTCAATAAAAACACCCTCAGATAAAGATATTCTTTGGCAAAATACTAGGCCTTCTTCGGTGAGATACTGTCGTTCAATCCGAACACAGTTTAAGAAAGAAACAGCTGAATTAACAAAAGAAGAAACATCAGTTTTTTAAGAAAGAATAAAGAAGCTTAAAATAAGGTGATAAAATAGGAGGAACAAAAGAGTGTATTTTTGGTGAGTCACAACATGGTGTTAACTATGATAGGTAGAAAAATTTGTAACACCATCACTTCGACGTCATCTGCTCAAGTGTTTATGGTGCTGCACCAAAGCAGGTGAATCGTATCGATGAAATTGTTAAAAGAGATGTCTACGTAACAATCTGTAGCTTTGGGCTGTCTACACACACAGACGCTTGTATTAGATTTTTGAATGTTTGCTCCACATCTCGTAGACTCTGGAAATAAATTAATGGCAAGCACGAGGAGAAAAAGATCAACAAAAATTACAAAATAGGAACAAACTATTCAAGACCTCTTCAAAAATGAAATGGGTCTATAAGTCGATAAAATTAAGCCTGGCTGAAGCGGAACGCCAGCTAGACAGTTTTTTTTTTTAGAAATTATCGAGAATATGCTACAAATACTGGCGTCAACGAAAATCTTATTCGCATATTTTAATTGATATGATATATTTGTTAACTGCAATTGGGTAGCCACTCGATGGAAGTAGTATAGTACACATTTACACACACACACACACAATACACAGAGCTAGACAAAACAAACAATACATAGAACAACACAAAAATTTAATTCTTCAGAACATTTCATCAGGATTTTAACTGAACACTGAAAAATTCAACCAGTATACCAAGACACGGCTACATTATTTGTTAATGAATACCCGTGGCTCTACATGCCAGCCAGTTTTCATTAAATACTGGTCCATGGAGTGGATATTGTTGATGGGGCCATTTTGCCTATTGGGCACTTGTCCAAGGAAGCCCAGGATTCTAGAAACAAGGATCTAAAGTACTTCAGAAATAGTCGTTCGAGGAAAACATCTCGGTCGTCAGCGAATTAAGATGTCTTTAATTTACTTCTAGTTTCCTCAGACCCACTTATCTTGAGGTTGAGAAAACTGCCTAAAATTGCTACCAAAACGTACTTGCCAAAAGCATAGAAACTATTAGCCGTTCCGAAAAAATCGGAAGATTTAAGCAGTTTTGAAACTACTACCACAGAATGTGATTCTGATGACACTAGCGAAGAAATTTCCAAGTAATATCATTAAGAGTAAAGATTTTTATGTTCGATGCATTTTTTATGAATACAATTTTTAAAAATGTTTCTAGCCGTAGCCAGAATATTGGCTAGCGTTTTTGTAAATTGACCCACTGTGCAGAGGCGCAGTCAGTACAGAGTTCAATTCATCCACTCTTCGCCTCTACTTATCTTCAGGACTTAGATAGTAGTTTACCAGTAAGCATCAGCGATAACGTTTCGTTCTGCATTTATCTCGCTCGCATCGTTACCACGAGTGATCCAAAGCAGGCATTGGGCTCACCTTCTAGAACATCCCAACGTTTTTTCTCAGTTTCTGACTCTAGAGCGTCGAAGACTGCGGCTCCGACAAGAAGATATGTGAACGTACAGACTATCAAGGTCAAGGTCCGGACGTTTTGCTTCTTCATTCTCTGGTGGACACCATGCTGGGTGGCTGCGCCCCAGAGCTAGGCCGCTATGCTGCTACTCGACGACCCAGTCCATGTCTCCCAGCTTCATAACCTACACACCACCACCTCCGCCCCCACCACCCCCACCAGTACCACCACTGAGACTGCGGCACGCAGCATAGCATCCATTGCCTGAAACAAAGAAAAGTCCTGATCAGCTTGAACAGTGTCATGTACAGGGTATGACTAATACCCATGGCCGGCAGCTCCACACCAATGCAACAAAAGTCGTGATTGTATTGAAGTTTCAATTTCTTACAGTGGCGACTTCATAGACTGCTGTCTTCCTGAACGTGACACCGTGTACCCTGATGGAAATTTATGTTTTTTCAGGAATCTACACTGCCTAAAAAGCCTTTAGAGAATGTGACAGTGCTAAATTTGGTCGCACGAGGCTCTTCCTCCAGAAAGAACATCGTGCTTCACCTAGACCAACAGTTACTGCTAGGATGTACAACGTAAACTCCTCTCCTAGTTTAATATCATCATTTATTTTATGTTGTCCCCTTTTACTCGCCAAATATATTTCGGCTACCGAGTCTCGTCTATAGCACAAAAAATTACGACCATATTTTGAGTTAAGTTGGAGTTTATTTTATTTTCAGTTGATTATCTGATCAGTTGACTTTTATTAACAGCCGCTGTAATCCGATCTTCTGATGTTGGTAGCTTTTGTAAAGCTTTCGATCTACCGGAACTTATGTGCTACCGACATCGTTTTCAAACGCAAATTACAGTTCTCTTGCGGATAAAAATAAACAAAAACTTTCGCCAGCATGTTGGTAGATGTTTACCGACGTTTCGGGACAGCCTGTAAGTCCCACTGAAGATATGATCGACAGGACGACGATAAACAATTACCAACATACGCTGCGTAACAACCAAGAAGAGCAAAAACTTCATCTTCGCTGCGGCGGAGGCCTGAAATCTCGCGTCTGATTTCTTATGGACAGGACAGGTCCCAAAGTGTATGGAATAACAATGATACAGTACTGCGCGGATTTTCCTTTTCTCCTCATATTTCAAATTCTGTTCCTCTTCTTGCACTCTCCTCTCTTTTTTGTTGAATGTATTTATACTCTTCTTCTTTCTGTTTCCCTGTCCTCTTATTATTCTGAAATGAATTGTAAGGAATGATGCATGCTATGTAAAGCCTCTCTCATGCCTTATTTATAAGCTTGCTTTCTGGCGAAGCTCCCCCCTTGTCGTAACCAAGACTTCTGGCACAGACGTATTTAAATGTACAAAATCTGACTGCAAAATATCGGGTTCGTAACTGTGTGACAATTATATCTGGATCAGAGGAGTTTTTAGTACCAAAATTTGGTCTCATTTCTGATTTAGGTTTAGAAGTTGTAAGATATTGCTTGTTTCTTTTGTTGATAGTTCCTAATGACCAGTGTACGTAAATCAACGTTACATCCGTAAAAACAAGGTGAATTATATTTCTTCCTTAATCGACAAAACAATTTTGCAGTGTCAGGTGATAAACATGAAAGTAGGGCTGTGCCATGTTCAGTTAGGTCTACGTTATAAAGAGTAGCTACTGTGTATTAATGGTTGTACAGTAGAGTTTTAGTTTTTTTTTGTATTACGTCGTCACTGATGTCAACAAATAATTCCTCAGATGTGCTGTGATTCTTGCAGGCCCCTATATGTCCGACGCCAGGAACGTTGTAGCAGAACGCCCTGCTACCGAGAGTTCGAAATGTCTCTGATGCTGAAGTTACACGAAAGCCTGGATGCTTAAAATTAGGCGTCGACTGCGGCTGGCGTCCATTATTTATCCACGTCGTCCGTTGTTAGTGTTTTGTCAATCCGAGGCTGTGACATGCAGGTCAGAAGGTCACGTCAGATTTCAGTCCTTGTGTCTTTAAGGCGAAAGCTCCGAACACGTTCGCTACTGAACACTAGTCTAGAAGTTTAAATTACGTACATTCCGGTCGTGCATTTCTCTACCGTATAATCTGTCAGTATTCAAATGTATGTTACCTGATGTTACTGTCGTGGTTGCTCTAATGTTTAGCGCTTCCAGAATGTGAGTCACATTTTATTCCATGATAAAGATATGTAGATTTTTTGGTGGGGTGGAGATTGAACTAGATATATAGCTACAGAAATCCAGTATAGAGGCAAGATTATGCTAGATCACACTGAACTAGCATAAACTTGCACTATTTCTACTACTTATTTGGAGAGATGCAGCTAAGTAAGAAACCTCTGTTTATTCTTGGGAGACGTTTAAATCAGTGATAAAGCTATGCTGATTCTTTGGAGAAGTTTAACTCATGTATACAAATGAGCTTATTCTTTCGAGAGATTTAAATCTCTAATGCTAAGTTGATCCCTGTCACCAGTTCATGGCGCGTCTTCACTTTGCAAATGGACGAGATGGCCTGCACATAATGGAGGATGTCTGCAAATGAAGTACAGTCGCGACTGTACGAAGAAAATGGGACCGAGGGGACGACAGGAGAGAAAGGAAATGTCGGAGGATACAATTGACTAATGATAACACTAGCGTACATATAGACTCGAAAAATGTATCAGGAAGATAGTGCATTAAGATATCACATAAGAATACTCGGCCACAAAACAGTATTTAACATGATGTACAACTAACAAAATCAGTCAAACACACAACTTATAATTTGCACATCACAGCTACATATTTCGACTACCTTAACGTAGCCATCATCAGACTGTACACAGAATTATAAAAAAGTAAATTTGAACTGCAAGAGCAAAGATAACCAATCGGAGGTCCCCCGCCCTGCGAGTCGATAATCGCAGCCTCCTATAATTATTAGCGAAGCTACTCTCAGACCTCGTAACAGGTGTGCCGAATACCGCCTTTTCTCAGGCGAACGAAATATATTCCCCAAAAAAAACTAAAAAAATTCATTATTTGTACATTTGCGAGCCCCTTCTTTTACCACCACCCCCCCCCTCCCCCGCGTTGTGGATTCAGCAGTGATCTTACCTGTATCGCAGATGCGTACATAATAAATATGTTTTCAGCTAAAGCTAACCGTATGCAGGCCTGGACAGGTCCATAGGGCCCCAGGAGTTTGAGTCTGCCAGGATTTCGTGAAAACTGCACATTAAGGTGACCCTATCTATCGGCCATCTTTACCCCCAGTAGGCATTCCTGGTACTCATTTCAGTTAGAGGCTAAGTCGACCCCAGGACCGTGGTGCGGCCGGAAGGATCATGTCAGTGTTTATTTTCTTCATATTTTGTAAAGTTCACCATCCTTCGTTAATAAATTCTAAACGTTATTCAGGCAGTAGAGGCCGATATTTTATCTTCATCTTTTCATTGACACCTTGGTCCATATATGGACACCATGTGGCGACATTTTATATGAAAAAAAAACTCCATTATTTCCTCTTTTATTGGGTCCTTTTCATTAGTCTTGTACGGGAAGACGCGTTACGATCATCGAGGAGAAGAATTTCTTGTTGTTCCATGTTTTTTTTATTGTAAAAGCTTTACTACTGAAGAGACCCGAGATAACTTAATGAATAGGCTGCAAGCTGGACGATCCCGGGTTCGAATTCCGGCAGGGGCAAGAGATTGTTTCTCTTCTCGAAAAAGTCCAGACCGACTCTGGGCTCAACCAGTCTCCTGTTCATTGTGAACCGTTGGCTTTTTCCCGGGTGTAAGGCGGCCAAGGCATGAGGCTGAGGACTCACTTCCATTCGTTGCTGAGGTTTAGAAAGAGTGGAGCTTTCCCTCCACTCATCTATATTCCTTTATGACGTTTACAGAGACAACTTTACATTGACTTTTTCTACTGACTTGAATATTTCTGTAGAAAACCAAGTAAGAAAAGTTTTTGGTTTCATCCGCGCATTTTTTCGGCCACTGTACAAACAGGAAAATGGCGTTGGAGATTTTTAACAGTTTGTGGTTACCTGAGGCATTACAACAGGCAAGAATCAAAGATCTGTGTTTTTTATGGCCAGGAGCTGATTTTTCCTTGCGGAATACCAGAACTTTTTATGGAAGCATTTTAAAATATAAGCGCCTTTCTTCAGTCATATAGCCATTTCTATTATATCCTAAGTCTTCATTCTTTACAAGAGCCTGGGAATGCTGTCTAAATTTCATACATATTTCCGAAACTGTCGATAATGTTCCGCACCTGTTGAGCTATTTCATTCCGCAAGGGGGTTTTTTCAGCGATCCATAACACCTGTACTAGCTGTCAAGTTGGATTCTCCTTCATTCATCTCCTGTGAAAAATTGAAACTTTTTTCCTGCAGAAGAGGTTCAGTTGTCGGTTCAGTTTTCTCTCATTGTTTTATGAACTACATAAACAAAACTTCACTCACCTTTTCTTATTCAGGTTTTTCACTGCCTTTCTTTCTTTGATATCTTTATTTCAAGTTTCGGCAGAACGCCACTTTACAATTTCGCTTCTTTCCCTCCTCCAGTTACCAACGCCCTATTTTTCTGGCTACTCTCGCACAATTTCACTTTAGCTAGTTTTTATTTAAAGTTTTATTTCTTTGAAGTAAAATATTGTCCAGCCACTAATTTATGCGAAAATAGTAATTTGCATTAACAAATTAAGCACAACTGCGCTCATGTAATAGAAGCCAGTAAAGAAAGCACACTAGAGCGACTAACAGTACATGCATAAAATGTAGACAGAAGTGAAGTATTAAGGTTGTGGGAAGTATAATCCTTTCCTTAACGAGTTGAGATGTTCACTGATAAAATGCAATGGTAAAAGGTAAATTTCGCCCTATAACATGCCATGAAGGCACAGAGGGAGAGTAACGTTATAGCTGTGCTCCTTCTTTAACACCGACACTATATGGAGATGTGTAGACAACGCCACGCCCCAGCGGCTTCACCCCCGGAAATGACCCGGTATTCATTGTACTGTACAGGAAGCTGTGTGGGCCCCAGAGGCGATCTGGACGGTTGCGGAAAATCTCACCCCTTCGGAATTTGATCCCTGGACTGTCTAGACCGTAGCGAGTTGCTAGACCGACTGCCGTATCGCGGTCCACCGAAATACAATGACTTCTGTAAAGTTATTGTACAAGTAATACAGCCGACGACACGGCCAGTGGAATAACTAGAAGTGCCCAAAAACAGAGGCTACGCTATGTACCGAGTAATCAGTCGCGGACAGCTGATTAGGCGTGCTGTCAAACGTTCGAGTTATGGAAGGGCTTACTAATGTCGCCGAGTAAAATGGCAAAGTGTTAGGAAATGTGAGGGTCTCGAATTTCGAGGAGTTCTTGGGTAAGACCTTAGAAATTGGAAAATGATGTGAGATTTGGAACTTGGGATATGGGGAGCTTGTTTGCGTCATGATTAGTGAGGACATTTGCTAAGAAGTGAGCAAACTATACGTTCTATTTAGTGGGACTACAGAACGTTAGGTGGGTGAATTATGGCGAAGAACCCTCAGAGGATTATACTTTCTTTTTGTACAAAATTGAATGAAAATCGTCAATTGGGTCCAGAATTTTTGTTTTACATAAGGCAAGCCCGAGGATAAAATTGATAATTGACAGGGCAGTTTCTGTAAGGAATGACAGCATGTATTCTATAAATCCATACATACTACATAAACATCATTTTAGGAGATTTTACTACAAAATTGTGGAGATATATTTTCAAACCGAAAATTCGGAACTACGTTTCCCGTGAAACTAGTAATTAAAATGGCAATAGAGCAGTAAAGTTAACCGCACAGGAAAATATAATTGTCAGCGACACAATGTTCCACAGGGGTTAGGCGGTGCATTTCGTCGAGGCGCAGTGCTACACGCCGGAAGGTCGCTGTTTCGATTTCCGATAGGCTCATTGGGATTTTTTATTGACGTAATTCTTCTGACTGCTCTGTGGCCCTGGAGTCGACTCAAGTTCGAATAGAAATGCGTTTCAGCGGTATTTCCTGAGGGGTAAAAGTGGCCGGTTCTTAGGACTGACAACTTTACCATCTTTATATCCCGACTGTCTAGATATCCTACTAGGTGCCTCAGTCTCCTGGAACCTCAAGAGTCTGTCCAGGCCTGAAAGTGAGGAACTTTACCTTTTACAGTGTTCTATATCGAAACATTCGTAAACTTTCTTGCACTTTTTCTGAGGGGAACACTTAAGATTCATCACATCTTCTTAGATAGGATTAGTGCGAACCCTCTAGAGGTGCGCTTGGTCAGACTGCCTTAAATCGTCCAACGTAATTGTCCGACAGCTTTTATCCGTATCACTTCAGCATCCAGTGGGCCGGGTAGCTCAGTTGTTATAGCGACTAACTACGGGCTGGACGGTCCGGAATCGAATCCCGATAGGGGCCAGATTTTCCGCCCGTCCAGACCGGCCCAGGGGCCCACCCAGCCTCCTGTACAATGGGTAGCGGGTCTTTCCCGGGGGTAGAGGCGGCCAGGGCGTAGGGCTGAACCCCCACCCCATCTAGTGCCGAAGGTCCTATAGAAGAGTACAGCTATACCTCTACTCACACTAAGGGTCTGCGTGGCCTATAAAAAGGGTGAAGACCTAACTACTTCAGCATCCAGCCAAAACAATTCAGCCACCCGAAAGATAGAGGCAGTACGTTCTTCCGAAACGTCGGAACTTATAACTACTACACACTGAATGGACCAAAAAGAGGACTGCCATGTGAAAAACAACAGCCGTGGAAGTGCGAAAATGTATAAAGGTACCTGAGCTATATGTCTATGGTTGTTATGTGGAGGGACGTAATTCATTGAAAAAAAATATGCTGAATATTTAGAGTGTATACTTACACGTGTGGGTGTGGTAGGCTTTTGAAATATTTACCTCAGATATCAGTTACGCTCTTCCTTTGAGGGATTTACCTCGGACATGAATGCAGTCTATGCTTGTTCTGTGGGGAGATCTAACTCGGTAAAAAAAACTTTGCTTCCTAAGTAGACATCTTTTATGCCATAATTAAAGCAATGCTGATATTTTGTACTGAATTAGTTTGAAGATAAATATATGCTGATTGTTTGGAGGGGTTTAATTGGGAGGTAAAGAGTTGGCTGCTTATATTGAGAGATTCGTTTTTGTGTAAATCTATGATGTTCCTTTTTTTTTTTTTAGATATTTTATCCCCTGACAAACCTGTGGTCTGTCCTGCACCAGTTACGGCTTTGCGTTTACAGTATTTTATTTATCTGCATGCATATGAAGCTGACTGACTAAAATCATTTATTTCGAAGATTAAATTCTACTTTTTTAACCAACAAATGCACAATATGTGATGTCAGCACTTCTGTCCTCCTTATTACACTCCTACATGTTTTGATGCATATCATCATCATCAGGGTGTCTCATTGTATACCAAAATTACTAAGTCTATTAACGTGAAATCGCCTGTTATATACTGATGTCAAAATAAGGTTAATATACTTAAACATGACGTAGTATTATACAGCAAACCGGTTAGAGTTCTTCAAGTTTATCTTAATTACAATCAATGCGCAATATATACAGTCATCAGTGTCTGGATCTATGTCCCCTGAGGACACAATCCTGTAAATGAATCGCAGTGATTCAGTAGGATGTATAATACTGTACCAGCGAAAATGTGGAGCAAGGCGATAGGATTACACTGGCTGTGAAGCTTCTTACTGAAGGCTTGTTGGCTAACAGTCTAACGTCATTCGGAACCATAATATTTTGCATTTTTCCGTGTATTATGTCACAGATTATTAAAATCCCACTAAATACACTTATAGTCTATGTACACATTATTGTACATTTATAATATCTGCGACATGTTTCGGCTTGTACTGAGACATTTTCATGGAGATAAGTATATATATATATATATATGTATATTCTCTTCGATTTATGTACTTGAAGACGGTTCAGTTTAAGATGAAGGTAAAACATTCACTATACAGGTCTATTACATACAGGCCCTGAGAGTTCCAGGAGGCTCAGGGTCCCAGATTGTGAAACTTTTGGCACGTGAAGGTGGTAAGGCTGTCAGCCATATTCACCGGCCACCTTTACCCCCCAAGGAAATATTCCTGGTACTCATTTCTGTTAGTGGTTGAGTCGACCCCAGGGGCATAGTGCGGTCGGAGGGATTATGTCAATAAAAATTGCTAGTGAAACCATTGAGAATCGAAACCTCGACCTTCCGACTTGTAGCACAGTGTCTCATCCAGCATGTCGGGGATACAATAAATGTGAAATAACCAGGGGTACGTACCCTGTAAGTGCGTTTAGCTGGATTTTAATAAATAATTGGGTAACTCCTCCGGAATGGGTACCATGTCGTAACTCAACGTAGAAAATGTCTTTATTTAAGAAATATAAAAACGTTTTCAACTCTACCAGAGAGGTCTATACAATTTATAAGGTCCCCTGAAAGAGGCCTACACAAATTAGACGTAAAACCTTAAGGCTATTTAATTAAGAACTTCACGCTCACGCAATTTGCCTGGTAGCTCTCTGGTTGATATTAAAGGGCAGTCACTGTTTCCCATTGAAACACGAGGCTACTATTTTTACCTTCTTTTGTTTCCCTGCACATACGGAGACCACATATTGTGCTTTAATGCCGTATTGTTTCCGCTGAGAGTAATATTATTAAAACTTGACCTTTAATGGTTAACATTGACAAAGAAAACTTATGTTCCCCCTGCCAACAGATGCTTTGGACTTCAATTGGGCCAAGAGTGCTGTGGGAAAAGATCAGAACATACGATGGTACACAGGTCTGGACAGCTCAGTCAGTATAGCGACATGCTACGGGCTGGAATATATGGGGATCGAATCCCGGTGGGGGTGAGGTTTTTCGCAACCGTTCAAAACGGCCCTGGGGCCCACACAGCCTCCTATACAATAGGTACCGTGTCATTCCCAGGGGGTAAAAAGGCGGGGGCGTGGCGTTAACCACCCATCCCCATCTAGCGCCGATGGTAAAACAAAGAACAGAGCTACATCCATTCTCTCCACCTGCGGCATCATGGCATTATATTGTTAAATGTACCTTTTACCATTATATGGTCAAATTTTACTTGGAAACGAGAAACTAAATGATGAGGATTATTGTGTTTTGAAGTGTAACGTCATGCGGCCTGGTAGCTATTTAATGACGATTCGCAGCTACCGGCTTTCTCTGTTCTCAAGTTTCTGTACCCTGAAAATGGAGTCAGCACAGTCCAACGAATGACCAGCATCACATCCCAAAAGACAGTAGTTTTGTTTGTACAGTGACTGTACTACAAAAGGACAGTCGACGATTTGGGCTTCGATTGCTGGATGGAGCAAGAAATTTGTCTTTTTACTCAGGAGTCTGGACAAGATATGGATTCCACCAAGGCCCCTGTGTGGTGGGTACCGCGGCTCTTCCCCGTCAAAGAACGGTTGCTGTGTGAAGTCTGTCGTTGCACTCTACCAAGTTTCCAGACTGAGAATGCATGGCGATATACCTCCAAACTCGCATTTATTCTCAAATCGTGGTGCTTAGTTAAGCTCAAGGACAAATTACTGTTTACTGTAGCTTTGCTTTTGAAAAGTATATTTGTAAAGTGGGCTTTACGTAAACGATCTAGCAGCTCATGGAATGCAATCGCCCATAGATTTATGACCAGGCAGTTGGAATCGATTTTCTTCAAGTTGCACATGAAAGGTGGGAGAAAAATATGCTGAACCAGTGCTTACAAACTTTCCTTACATGGGGGCCGTTTTGAATTGGGGAAAAAACTTGAATGATCCCCGGATCAATTAAATGCAAATACTTTATAAAAAATAAAATGTAATGCAACACGCTGACGTTAGTCTAGAAAGTGTGTGAAGAACGCATTCAGGCACATTATAACAGAACCAAATTTGTTGGCTGGAAATGAAGAGTTCACAGGGAATTCGCTGAAACTTTGTCTAACGAGGAATTTCAGCTTTGTGATATTATATGTAAATTATGTCGTTCAGGGGTATAACAAATTTATCTTAGCACATTTTTATAAAATGATTTTGTGATATAATGCATGTCTCCACAAATAAGTGGCCCATAAATTTTTAAAATTACTTCGTCTTTTCCAGGGGAAGGGTTAAAAGATGTTATCTGATTTCAAAAGTCTTCGGGAGCAACATGTTTCCTCGATCTACTGGTTGAGCGGGTAGGATTTGGACCACAATTTGGAGATGTTATAAAAGTAACCAAAACGGCACTGAGGACTCGCCAATAACAAGAACGTGATTATGAAACAGAATGAAGGCTGGTTTTCTAGAGCTAAAAAAGACGACAGAACTCTTTTCTCTATCCTCGTTTCTGTTTGCACTGCTGCCACTTTAATAACAATGCAAAGGTCAGTCTCTTCAAATGTTAGAGAGAGACGACCCGACGACCACTTCTCGGGGCTCTTAGGAGACCTGAATGCCAAATGTCGCTGTCACACGCCAGGAGACACATAATGTGCAACGTATCAAACATGCAAGCGGAGACACGAGTTTCAGACCGACAGAGGACACCAGCTTCAAAGTGTGGCTGTCAAATGCGAGCGGAGATACGAGTCTCAGAATGGCAGAGGACACCAGCTTCAAAGTGTGGCTGTCACATGTGAGCGGAGATACGAGTTTCAGACTGACAGAATATACCAGCTTCCAATCGAGATTGTCACATGCGAGCGGAGACACGAGTTTTAGAATGGCCGAGGACACCGCCTTCAAAGCGTGGCTGACACATGCGAGCCGAGACACGAGTTTCAGACTGGCAGAAGACACTATCTTCAAAGTGTGGCTGTCACATGTGAGCGGAGTTACAAGTTTCAGACTGGCTCTCCAATATTAAATAGCCCCCCGCTACGCATTTCCAAGTGTGGCTCTTGGCTCTTATATTGTTATGCGAGCAGAGGAACGAGCTTCAAAGTGTGACTGCAAAATGCACAGGTCCATGTTACCACGATTTTATGAACTACCAGTTCTCAGAGTCCGTGCCCATTAGACAAAACACATAAATGTCCATGCAGTTTGTTTATATATGTTAGTAAAGTGTTTGTGTGTGAGGTGCATTGGCCGGTGGTAGGTTTCGAAGTTAGTGGGCGTAATGAAAGTCAACTAAATTTAATTGATTATTGTTAACTCTAACTATATTTGGGAAATCAAACTAAAATAAGTACACGTGAAATTCTGGAGGCATTTCAAAATCTTATATATCCCGTCTTCCGTCTACAAGTATGAAGAAGAGATGGAGGAACAGGATTACGGAGAAAATTATGTAAAGAAGAGCTTTAGATTTCATAATCTTTATAGAATTTTTTTTAGGGTGAACGAATGAAGGAGAGATTGCAGAAAAATTGAATGTGAAAAAGTCTGGTGACTTAGATTTGGGAGCATAATTAATCAAGTATTAAAGAAATAGCCTGTGACGATGTGGAGTGGAGTAAACTAGCTCAGGACAGGTTTTTTCGGTTTGAGAGGCGGGGAAAATTCTTGACCAGATGAGGGACTACCAACTTTTTAGATAGGACTCAGTTGGTTTATTGTGTTACTCTGAACGAAAGTAAACCTGAAGTCCATAAAGTCCTCCTTGCTATATATAGCGGTTATTCCGCCTACATTTAATTGCACACCATAATCTCGGCACGTAAACTGATACTTTCTTTCGTCACAATAACGACCAAAAAATGTCTGGAACTCACCCCGACCTCTCTGCAAAGAACAAAGAACCAAGCCACTTACCAAGTCAAAGATATCCCTGTGCAAGACATATGTGGGAAGTATAGGTATAGATCCACTCATTCCAGGCTTGCACTAGATAGAGTTCAGTGGTCACAAACGCGGCCTCATCTCATTAACCCCAGATAATGAGCCTGCGTTGAACCCAGAGTCGGACTTGCTTAGAAGAGAAAATTCCCTGGCCATGTCGTTCTTCGAACCACCGTTCCTCGGCGTTTCAACGCGTAGCATAGTCACTATGCGCTATGCTAGCTTCGCTGCACTATTTAGTCTGTAAACTAAGCATCGTGATATGCCAGTTGACATACCTGTGTACAGAATATGCAACACCGCTCAACATTTCACAGTTCGCTTAAGCGTAAAACATTCCCTGTTCCGAAATTACCTTGAATCTATTGTCAAGCACATTAATTATAACCAGTCACCTTTACACCAGATTTAGACTCGCACACATCAAAGCCACCAGACCACATTCTATGAATAGGGCAAGACTTTTCTGCTCCGAATAAGCTACTTTTTAATGTTAATAAAAATCCAACCAGATGCAACAGTATGTAGATATTTATTCACTGACAATAAATTGGGTATTTGTCAACTGACATGTAACACATGCCACTTGTCGTATGTTGGCCAGACGAGCCGTCGCCTGAGCATACGTTTCCAAGAACACATAAGATACATTAGGAACAACAATCCCCAATCAGCATATACGCCCAACACATCCTACAAAACCAGCACAAATACGGTCAAATAAATAATATAATGACCCCACAGAAACCCCTAAATAACCCAAGCTTGCTCATCCCTTACGAGCAATACTACATCCAATCCCTCCACAGAGAAGGCAAACTCATTCCTGAGCAAAACCCAGGAGAAATAAACCCCCTATTCAAAACGGTCATTAACCCCCAGCCGCCGCACTCCAAATGAACAGACCAGTTGTGCTTCAGGCTGCTACACGGATACCACCCCCAACCCAACCATACCGAAACTCCAACACACAACGAAACAAGGTAGGTGCAATCTCAAACTCACAGCACCAGAGTACATTAGCAAAGCATCGCCAATCAACCAATAAAACACACTGCACAAATGAGAGCACATAATTTATAAGCAGAAAATACCAGAACAGACAATACCACATCACACCAAGCATTCAACCCTATATACTATTATTTACACTAAAGCTAAAAACCTCCATCTTTACAGAACACACGACCAATGTGGTAATATAACAGAAAAATCGCAGGCTCCTGATTATGGCTGTACTAAAGTCCGAAACATGTTTAGCATAGAAGAAGTGAAATAGAACTTATTAATTAGTGACATCAATTTGGTCTCTTATTCTTCAACTAACACTATAATAATTGGAGTTTTGTGACGTTACAGCAAAAAGTGATTCTTTAGGAGTTTATCGTGAAACAACAGTGGCAGTGGAGGTTTTGTGACGTGAGAACAACATTGTTGCTGTTGCTGTTTTGTGACCTGCGATCGACCCTGGCGTCGCGGGAGTCTTGTCAATTGAGAGTAACAATACCGCTTTTACACGCTAGAACAACCCTGATGCCGATGGAGTTCTCTGGCGTGAGAAGAACACTAGCGCCTTTGAAATGTTCTGATTTCTCAATAACACCACTGTTATTGGATTCTTGTACAGTTATAAAACATTTAAAATGTTAACCTCTGTTGCAATATTCCAATTAGAGAAGTTGGGTAATAACATGATGGCTATAGGAACTATTTTCATACTGGGATAACAACTGCTGAATCGTTGTAATTTGTTTCTGAAATTTGTAGGGCTACTTGTTACAAAGGTATGGGGCCCACCTATCAGTACAGGAAGGTTTGTGTGGTAATTTGTTAGAGACATTTATTTGTAGATGAGAATAGGATGAGACCTGCAGATCCTGTAATATTTATTTATACCTTTGTCATAGAACTAAACAATTAGTCCCAGGTTCGGATTAAGACATTTCTGGACACAATGCAAAAATAAAATTTGACACAAAATCTGAAATAAAGCCAGCACCCAAACGGAGAGGGCCCATGTAACCTCATGTTTTGCCATAGCCTTACACCGGCCGGAATAATGCTTTACTGTAAAATCAGTAAGATAAAATAAATTCAGAAACGTATTTCGACTTCTAGATTCAGTCATTACGATGACAATTATAGAAGCATTTTGCCGGCGAAACAATGGTATTGTGCACGTATTGGCTACCACTTCTTGTTTCGAGGGAAGTAAAGATAGAGGAAGGTATTTTCATTATCCCGTTATTGATTTGTTTTCTTATGAAAGACAGGCTATTTCAGGACACAATTTGCAATGCGGTTTTACTCATTTTGTCTGATTTTTATTAAATTCTACATACGTCAGATACATAGCACGAATAGTGTCGAGGGTAATTTTATGCAAGCTAACAAATTCTAAATTAAGCACATATTTAATCACAGACCTACGCAGCTGAATAACTGTATTCTAGAGAGTAACTCTGTGCAGTATTAATAAGAGAAGATATAAACGAATATATAATATAATATCTAAAAGGAGGGACCCCTTATGGACGTCCAGGAAATATATATGGGGCAAGAAATTTGTGACAAGGAAAGGAGTTCGAGTATTTACACTATTATTCTGTGATGAAAGGGGTAAACATTTTTTAAAAATTTAATTGCTCAGTACAATTTGGACCTAATTTTCTTCCTCTGGTATTAATTTGGAAATTCGTAAGGAAAAGAGAAATATGTTGAACTGTCCCCAATATAATGCGTGCACATGACTGACACATCATCGTGCATAATCTATGAGTTATGTTTCTTGATATTAAACAGCATTTTACCTCACGAAATACAAACGTAACAAGGCAGACGGGCAGGCAATGTACGTATAACGTAATATTGAGGCGCATTTCGTTCAACCATTGTTGCAGTAGAAAACAATGAGTATTACACAACCTGATTGTGTGTATTTCTAGCCTTAGATATCCAGCATGCAAAGCGCATGCGCCATATTGTCACCTGTGGCCTGCCCCGCTGTACAATATTTTTCCACATTATCTTAAACAGGGGACGATATTCGAAAAAAAAATTACTGAACATAAAATGCGTGTTTTGATTTTCTCTACAAAGTTTTTCTGAAACAATTCTCATTCTAAGAAGAAATGAGCGAAATGTGATAAAAATGTATATTGGTCTTCATGTAAAGTGCCCTTTATTCTTTTCCGATTTTAATGAAACTTGAATTTTCTGGAAAGATTTTCGAAAAAATCCTCACATATCAAATTTCGTGAAAATCCGTATTGTGGAAGCTAAGTTGTTCCATGCGGAAAGACGGACGGAAGGACAGACGGACAGACACGACAAAGCTAATAGTCGCTCTTAGCAATTTTGCAAGCGCGCCTGAATACCCTTGTCATTCTGGGCGTCATGCCTCAAATATGCTGAAATCTATTGACAGTAATCACGTTATCATTATTTATTTTCCGAGTCACATTCAGCCTCCTGTAAACCACATAAGTCTTGCTATAAACAAGCACAACGTTGGTTCAAGATCTGGACAAACAAATCACAAGTATCTATGCAGTTTCGCTTAAATACAACCAGTGCTGACAGTACGTTACCTTATCTTAGTTACTGACCTACTTAATGCACAAATTCTTGTTTTATAATAAGTTTATTATATTCCTCTATATGTTTCGAGCACTATTGTGCTCATCATCAGGAGGTCAATATTGTATTATTCAGCATCTGATATCGTCACGCTCTGTAGGTGGCCGTCCGGTGTGTAGGTTGAGAGAGTCCTCTCTCAACCTACACACCGGACGGCCACCTACAGAGCGTGACGATATCAGATGCTGAATAATACAATATTGACCTCCTGATGATGAGCACAATAGTGCTCGAAACATGTAGAGGAATATAATAAACTTATTATAAAACAAGAATTTGAGCATTAAGTTGGTCAGTTACTAAGACTATACTGAGATGCACGGTCAACAAAACATCAAAAAAAGTATGTTAGATGCTGAGGAATAGGAAAGTTTCATTATGTTTCAGAAGACTTCTACTGATTTTCTGATGGCAATGCATGAAATAAGGCAACGAAGATGAATACGGTAATTGGGAAAACCCGATGATATTGTGCTGTACAGAATTTTTTTTTTAATTACTATGTTACAACTTTGAAATTAGATTGGGTACTGTACCTGAATACAAGAAATGTCACGCGAGTTGTGGATACAGCACGGTCCGCATTATCTGGCCTAAACGGTACCCCGAGGATAATGGGGGAGAGTAATAAATGTACGAGAGTAAATATCGGTTTGATAGGAGAAACAAGACCTACAAGTACGTACATACACAAATATGTAAACTTACTGTTGTATCAACTGCGTAGCCTCCTACATGTTTCGGCTTCTGGAGGTGCTTTTAGAAGAATAAATTACATAGAACGTCAACACAGTTTACAAACGTAAAGTGTTTAGTTTTAAATAAAAGGCTTAAAATCTTTGTTAAATTATAACACGTTTTATTCATCTATCAGTATTATAACTACTTCCTACACACACATATTTCTCACATTTCAGGATGGTGTCACCACATATGCAACATAAGAACACAATTCAGCACAAGTTTTACAAATATTTTATATATTAATATAGATTTTAAGCCTTTTATTTAAAACTTAACATTTTATATTTCTAATTTTTTTTACATTTGTGTATTTATCCTTCAGAGAAAACTACAGTAGGTGGCCGAAACATGTAGGAGGCTATGATGTTTATACTTACTTACTTATTTACTTACTTACTCACTCACTTACTCACTCACTCACTCACTCACTCACTCACTTACTCACTCACCTACTTACTTACTTACTTACTTACTTACTTACTTACTTACTTACTCACTTACTCACTCACTCACTCACTCACTTACTTACTTACTTACTTACTTACGTACTTACTTACTTGCTCTGTGGAGCAGAGTCCTTCTTGACAAGATAACAAGTTTTCAGCTAGTCAAGAAATTCCCCGCATTTTATTGAACCCGAAAGTTCATTACCGCATTCACAAGTGCCCGTCACCTGTCCCTATCCTGAGCCAACTCGATCCAGTCCGTACCCCCACATCCCACTTCCTGCCAATAAATTTGCATATCTGTATATTCAATTGTTGATCCTCTTTCTCACAATGAATCATCAGTTCATGGTCCTGTTTCTCACAATGAATCATCAGTGCATGATCCTGTTTCTCACAATGAATTATCAGTGCATGGTCCTGTTTCTCACAATGAATCATCAGTGCATGGTCCTGTTTCTCACAATGAATCATCAGTGTATGGTCCTGTTTCTCACAATGAATCATCAGTGCATGGTCCTGTTTCTCATAATGAATCATCAGTGCATGGTCCTCTTTCTCAGAATGAATCATCAGTGCATGGTTCTGTTTCTCACAATGAATCATCAGTGCATGGTCCTGTTTCTCACAATGAATCATCAGTGCATGGTCCTGTTTCTCACAATGAATCATCAGTGCATGTTCATGTTTCTCACAATGAATCATCAGTGCATGGTCATGTTTCTCAGAATGAATCATCAGTGCATGATCCTGTTTCTCAGAATGAATCATCAGTGCATGGTCCTGTTTCTCACAATGAATCATCAGTGCATGGTCCTGTTTCTCACAATGAATCATCAGTGTATGGTCCTGTTTCTCACAATGAATCATCAGTTCATTGTCATATTTCTCATAATGAATCATCAGTGCATGGTTCTCTTTCTCACAATGAATCATCAGTGCATGGTCCTGTTTCTCACAACGAATCATCAGTTCATGGTCCTGTTTCTCACAATGAATCATCAGTGCATGGTCATGTTTCTCACAGTGAATCATCAGTGCATAGTCATGTTTCTCACAATGAATCATCAGTGCATGGTCCTGTTTCTCACAACGAATCATCAGTTCCCGGTCATGTTTCTGACCATGAATCATCAGTGCATGGTCCTGTTTCTCACAATGAATCATCAGT
>Ga0131853_10005831_pt1 | contig 22259 bp, 18 predicted proteins | sample TergutLab28metaG_FD_92764 | JGI IMG/M metagenome (GOLD analysis project Ga0131853, IMG submission 92764) | Labiotermes labralis P1 segment gut microbial communities from Petit-Saut dam, French Guiana - Lab288 P1 (version 2) (version 2) | ecosystem: Host-associated > Arthropoda: Insects >... | reverse complement strand
AACTGGCAAGATTTTTGCACCTGCAACAGACATGATACAGACCACCCGGCTGATTGTATTTCACGCTATCAAATACCGAGAATCCGACTTGTTGGTATACGCCTATACCTGCTTGCACGGCAGACAATCTTACTTATTGCGCAAAGCCCGAACAGTCGGAAAACACAACACGGCTGCCCGTATCTTTCCGCTCAGTATTTTAGATGCAGAAATCTATTACAAATCCGGAGCTGCGATTCAATATATAAAATCCTTACAACCGGCCGCCGACCTAAGCGGCATACGCAGCGATTTGCATAAAAGCGGTATGGCCCTGTTTTTGGGAGAAATCCTTTACAAAAGTATTAAAGAGGAGGAAACCAATCTGCCTTTATATCATTTTTTGGTTGAATCCATCCAAGCGCTTAATGATATGGAATATGGCGTGGCCAATTTTCATCTTCACTTCCTTGCTCAATATTGTGCGCGTTTGGGCTATGCCCCTTTCCCCAACTACGATTCCGAACAGAAGCCGCTTTTTGATATGGCCAAAGGCATGTTTGTGGCCCGCGATTCTGTTTCCGATTTTTTGTTTTCCCAAGGCGATTCCCAACTGCTCTCCCGACTTTCCGCCCTTCAAGTGTCGGAAGCCGCCAACCTGCCGCTCAACGGAACGCAAAGGCATCAATTTGTAACATCCATGATACACTACCTGCATTATCACCTTGGTTTTTCCCTCGATATTAAATCTCCGGAAGTGTTAAGGCAGTTATTTCAATAATTTTTTTTACCTTTGTGAAATTCCACTTTGTGTCGATACGTAGCAACATATATTCTGCTTTCTCTACCAAATTGATTAAAGAGATAGACGAGCTGAGAAAGAACCCTTTTCCGTATCAGGTTCAGACATTTGAGAACCTGATGACCAATGGGGCCCAAACTTTTTTTGGTCAGGAACATTCTTTTCACCGCGTAAGCAAATACCGTGATTATCAAAATTTTATCCATATTCATCAATACGAAGACCTACTCCCCTATATAGAGCGCATCCGCAGGGGAGAGTCCAATGTATTGTGGAACCAACCCATCGCATGGTTTGCCAAATCCAGCGGCACCAGCGGTACCAAAAGTAAGTTCATTCCCATTTCTTTGGACTCGCTCCGGCAATGCCATTACAAGGGAATGCGCAGTTTGATGGCCGTCTACCTCAAAAATAACCCCAAATCAAGACTGTTTAACGGCAAATCCCTCACTTTGGGCGGCAGTTGCACCATAGACCAAAACGGCCACACCCGTTACGGCGACCTTTCTGCCATATTGCTGGCCAACTCCCCCAGAATAGCCGAATGGTTCAGGACTCCGCCTAAATCCATGGCCCTGCACGACCATTTTGAAGAAAAAGTAATCAAAATCGCCAAATATGTTGCCAATCAAGATATTACAAACTTTTCCGGCGTGCCTTCATGGAACTTGGTGTTGATGCGTAAAATATTGGCTCTGACAGGAAAAAGCAATTTACTTGAACTTTGGCCCAAACTGGAACTCTTTATGCACGGGGGGATTAGTTTTGAGCCTTACCGCAAACAGTATAATCGGTTGATTCCATCTCCGGATATGCATTATGTAAATACCTATAATGCTTCCGAAGGATTCTTTGCCTTCCAAGACGACCCGCAGGACCCGGCCTTGCTCCTGCTGCCCAATGTCGGTATCTTTTACGAATTTATTCCCTTCAAACAACTTGACCAAGCCATTGGCGGGAGTTTTGTCCACTTTGACACGATGGAGTCCGTACAAACCGGAGTGGATTACGCCGTGGTGATTTCTACCAACGGCGGATTATGGCGCTATCTGATTGGAGATACAATACGCTTTACCTCTTTGCTCCCCCATAAGTTTATCATAACCGGCAGGACAAAATTATTCATCAATGTTTTTGGAGAAGAACTGATGATTGACCATGCAGAAAAAGCCTTGGTATCTGCCTGCAACCAACATCGAGCCTCAGTCAGCGATTATACCGTGGCCCCTGTTTTTATGGGGGTCGAAGCCAAGGGCGCACACGAATGGTTGGTAGAGTTTGAGCAGCCGCCCGCCGATTTGCAGGCATTTGCCCGAGACGTAGACAGAATGCTTTGCCAGCTTAATTCTGATTACGAAGCCAAACGCGCCCACAACGCCACCATGCTTCCGCTCAAGATGCAAGCCTTGGAAAAGGGCTGTTTTTTCCGCTGGATGCAGCGAAACAACAAGTTGGGCGGACAACATAAAGTCCCCCGTCTCAGCGGGTCAAGGGATTATGTAGAAGCCTTGTTGGCCTTGAATAGACAAATCAAAAAAATAAATGGATAAGGCCGATTTTTGCCGGACGGCGCTGGATATATTTCGTTTTCAGTCTCGGCAATGCAAAGTATATCGGTCCTATTTGGAGTTATTGGGCGTAGAGCCGGCATCTGTAAAAGAAATTCGGGACATTCCTTTTTTGCCTGTGGAGTTTTTCAAAACCCATACCGTATACAGCAGTTCCTTACCGCCTCAACATGTTTTTACCAGCAGCGCTACTTCGGGTATGCAGCCCGCACAGCACCATGTGGCCAAGCTCGGCCTGTACGAAAAAAGCTTTTCCCGCTGCTTCAGGCAATTTTTTGGAACTCCGGAGCAATACACCATCTTAGCCCTGCTGCCTGCCTATTTGGAGCGCAGCGGCTCTTCTTTGGTGTATATGGTCGACCGGCTTATGCAGCAGTCCGGCGCTCCGGATAATGGCTTTTATTTATATAACCACCAAGAACTTTACCACCGGCTCTGCAAGCTGCGTACAGACCAAAAGCCGGTCATTCTCTTTGGGGTCAGCTTTGCCCTGCTTGACTTCCTCCAAACCTGTAGCCTGTCTTTTCCGGAGTTACAGGTCATAGAAACCGGAGGCATGAAAGGAAGAGGTATCGAGCTTAGTCGCAACGAATTGCACCAAATACTCAGACAAGGCTTCGGCAGCCGGTACATTCATTCGGAATACGGCATGGCCGAACTGCTTTCCCAAGCCTACGCCATAGAGGGGGAACGCTTTGTAGCCCCTCCTTGGATGCGGGTACTGATTCGCGACCTGCACGACCCCTTTTACCTCCTTCCCTGCGGGCAAAAGGGAGGCGTCAATCTGATTGATTTGGCCAACCGCTACTCCTGCTCCTTTATAGAAACCCAAGACTTGGGCATACTGCATCCCGACCAAAGTTTTGAAATACTGGGACGAATCCCTTTTAGCGAGCTAAGGGGCTGCAATCTATTGATAGACAATGTGTGTATCTAAAATCCCAAGCTGTTCATCCGGTCCCGAAATTGTTTGGAATACGCTTCTGCCTGTTCACGGTCGAATTGCTCTACGACATCTATCAGACTAAGGAGTAGGTAGTAATTAATTTGCAAATCAGACTCGGAAAAGGTGTCCGGCTTTCCAAAGAACACAATGGCCACCAGCAACTCGTGGGCCAAGGCCGCGCCTAATTGGGTGGCTTTCTCTACGGCTCCGGCAGCCGCGTATACCTCCACGGCGTCAATCAGCGCCATCGTATTGGCTGTACTGATTAACTCGGCCGTATTCAGCGGGTATTGGGGGGCGGGGAATACTTCCTGCATCCTGTCTAACACTTCAATCGCCTTGTGGGGCCGGCCCTGCTCCAACAATGCTTTGGCCGTAATCGCAAATATGTTCCGCATGCCAATAACGCCTTGGAAGGTAAGTAGATTTTGATAGTCCACATAAATCCGCGGGTCTGCAAAACGGTCCAAGGCATAGGTGTGCATCAATCTATCATACATGATGTCCGTATCTACGGGATACCTCCTGTCCGCATCGTTTTGGCAAATCATGGGCACTAACTTGGAAACAACTCCGTCAAATTGCAGGTGCTTCCCAAAGTTTATCCTTAAACCGTTGTTGCTCGTGGTCGTAAAACAGATGGGCCTATCCCACTGATAGTTGTTAAGCATATCCAAAACCATCATATCCGGCTTGGTAATATACCCATCGGTTAAAGTAATCTCTATGGTATCCAACACCTTGTCTAAATGTTGGGGGCTTACGATTCCGTATTTGGCAACATTTTCCTTATTCACGGGTATCAACAACCGGCGGGCGGGCATAAAAGATTCGGGCACCCCGCTACGTCCCATCCTGCGGGCGTTTGGATGGGTAAAAAATTCCATTACGGTAGAAAGCGGTATAGGCCCGCCGACCATTTCCTCAACAGTTATGCCATCATTGGTGCTGCCTATGTAAAAGGATTGGGGCAAAGAGAAAGGCAGGGGAGGAGAATCGTACATTTGGTATTGCATTTGGTTTATGTACCAATCGGTACCCAAAAGAGAGGTGTTCAAAATGCGTACATCGGTGCGGATTCCTTCTACTTCCTGTATGTACCACAGAGGAAAAGTGTCGTTATCGCCAACCGTTATCAATATGGCCTGTGGGCCGCAGGATTGCAAATAGTTATACGCCATATCTCTGGCCGTATACCTGTGGCTGCGGTCGTGGTCGTCCCAAGTTTGGCTGCCCATCTGAATCGGAATCGCCAAACAGAGCGCTCCGGCCACGCAGGCAGAAACCACTTGATTGAGCTTGCGTTTCTTTAAAAATTCGTATATAGCCATGACGCCCAAACCTATCCATATGGTAAAGGCATAGAAGGAGCCGGCATAGGCGTAGTCCCGTTCTCGGGGCTGGTATGGGGTTTGGTTTAGGTAAATCACTATGGCCAAACCGGTAAGGAAAAAGAGCAGGAAAACCACCCAGTTGTTCCGCCGGTCTTTGGCGTATTGATAGAATAAGCCTATCAAGCCCAAAATCAAAGGCAAGAAATAGAAGTGGTTCTTGGCCTTATGCTGCGCCAAATAGTCGGGCGCATTGCGCTGGTCTCCTAAACGCGCCCTGTCTATAAAGCCAATCCCGCTTTCCCAATTGCCCCTAAACAAATCGCCGGGAGTTTGGGCATGCAGGTCGTTTTGCCGGCCTACAAAATTCCACATAAAGTAGCGCGTATACATAAAATTGACTTGATAGTCAAAGAAATATGACAAATTATCCCTAAAAAGGGGAAGTCTGTCGGCGCCGCCCGGCACCGGCTCGCCTCGGCTTTGGGTATATTGCCTGTAAAACCGCGCATGCGGGCCATGTGAACTCCACATTCTGGGAAACAACATTTTGTGATGGGAGTCGTATATGAGTTCTTGTCGGCCGGGAACTTTTTGGTACTTCCCGTCTACTTTGGTGTAATACGACGACGTTTTAATATCAACCAATGGAGTGGCAAAAGATTCTCCGTAAATCAAGGGGTTGCTGCCGTACTGGTCGCGGGCCAAATAGCGAATCAGTGCAAATGGATTATCGGGTTGATTCTCATTGGTGGGCGTATTGGCAGACGACCGGATGATAATCACGGCAAAAGACGAATAGCCAATCATCATGACCGTAAAACAAAGTATAATGGTGTTCCACAGCACTTTTCCTTTTTTGAAGGTATAAAAAATCCCCCAAAAGCACAAAGCCGACAACAGAATCATAAAAAACGCCGCACCCGTATTGAATCCAAAGCCAAAAACATTTACAAACAGCAGGTCAAACCACGATGCAATTTTGGGCAAGCCGGGAATGATTCCATACAATATCAAGGCCAGCAACAAAACAGAAATAGCAAAGGTATAGCCGGCGCCTTTCCAGCTAAAAGTGTGCTTTTTATAGTAGTAGACAAATACTAAAGCGGGAATGGTCAGCAAGTTAAGCAGATGTACGCCTATGGAAAGCCCCATGAGGTAAGAAATCAACACAATCCAACGGTTGGCATAGGGCAGGTCGGCCTGCTCTTCCCATTTGAGCATGGCCCAAAAAACGGCCGCCGTAAAAAGAGACGACATGGCGTATACTTCTGCTTCTACCGCAGAAAACCAAAAGGTATCGGAAAAATTACAGGCCAATGCCCCCACTACGCCCGCTGCCAGCACCGCTATGGCGTTGCCCATAGACAGACTTTCTTTGTTTCGCTCCCATATCCGGCGTCCCAAATGGGTAATGCTCCAAAAAAGGAACAAAATGGTTACCGCGCCGCACAAGGCGCTCATGGCGTTGACCAAAACAGCGGCCTGCTCTTTATTGCCAAAAAGGGTAAAGATTCTGGCAATAATTTGAAATACAGGATTCCCGGGAGGATGTCCAATTTCTAATTTGTAGGAAGAGGCAATAAACTCTCCGCAGTCCCAAAAACTGGCCGTGGGTTCAATGGTAGACAAATAGGTATACGCCGATACCATAAAGACCACGACTCCAAGCCAAAGGTCTATTCTTTTAAATCGCTTTATGTCCATGAATTAACGAATATGATGTAAAGTGCAAAGATATAATAAAGCGGTGAATGACAAAATTAAAATACTAACTTTGCAAAAAATTTAAAACCGACCCGCAATGCCTTCATCAGATTGGAAAGACCGGTTGGGCGTGGTATACTCTACCAATCCCGATTTTAACTACCACCACCCTCAGCAACAGGAGTCGGATACTTTAGCTCCTGCCAAACAAAAACTGCTGGTGGGCATTGACCGCAGGCAACGCGCAGGCAAACAGGTAACGCTTGTGTCGGGATTTATGGGTAAAACCCAAGATTTGGAAGTCTTGGGCAAAGCCCTCAAGAACAAGTGCGGGGTCGGCGGCTCGGTGAAAGACGGAAGCATTTTGATTCAAGGAGATTGTAGAGACAAAATCGTTAGCATCCTGCAAAATATGGGTTATCAAGCAAAGAGAAGTAATTAATGGATAAAACGCAACTATGGGGTTCTGAGGTCATTGAACATCCGTCCGGAACCACCGCCTCTATGTATACCACCAATCATGGGGACGCTTATTCGGGCGTTTACAGTTTGACGTTCCTCATCATCCTGCTTGTCGTTTTTAAATTTATCAAGCGCTCCATGGCCGTTATCTTGAGCTGTTGTTTCCGTTTTTCTCAAGCATGGAAAAGCCGTGAAGATGTTTCGTTAGAAACCAGTCGGGTGATTCTTTTTTTAGTCAGCCTGCTCCATTTTTCTATCTTGGGTTTTTTTTTCATCCGGATATACCGTCCGGAACTGTTAGAAAACTTGGGCTGGTTGATGATACCGGCGCTTGGCGTGGCTTTTTACCTGTTGTACATATGCAAATGGGGACTGTTGGTCTACGTGGGATGGCTGATTCGACTGCCTAACGAACTTAGGTTTTTGGCCCAAAGCCCCCGCGATTTTGTTATCTTGGCCGCTATTCTTAGCCTGCCCCTCTCTCTGCTCAATCTTTTTCCCATTATTCCCAACGCGGATTATCTCTTGATTTGGTGTGTAGCTGCATTGTCTATCAGCTTTTTACTATTTATCGTGCGCAGTTTTTATTTTTTTCTTCACCTTAGATTTTCTGTTTTCTTTTGGATTTTATATCTTTGTAGCCTCGAAATAGCTCCTCTTGCGCTGCTATATCGCATGGGGTTAATTATTTAAAGGATGAAAAATAGACACATACTCATCTCCCAACCTAACCTCAACAGCGGAGGCTCTCCTTACACCGAATTATGCGAAAAGTATGGATTCACCATTGACTTTCTGCCTTTTTTTCGCGTAGAAGGACTGAGTCCCAAAGAATTTCGTGCACAAAAGGTTAATATCCTCGACCATACTGCCGTTGTTTTCACCGCACGCACCGCCATTGACAGTTTCTTTCACCTGTGCGAAGAAATACGGATTTCGGTTCCGGAAACCATGAAATACTTCTGCATCTCGGAGTCCGTTGCGCTTTACCTGCAAAAGTACATCATCTACCGTAAGCGCAAAATCTTTTTTGGCCGAGGCGATATTGCCTCCGTGCTTGAAGCCATTGGCCATAAACATAAAGAAGAACGCTTCTTGCTGGCTTTGGCCGACAACTACAAGCCCGAAATTCCCAAGAGTTTTGAAAAGGCCAAACTGAAAAGCACCCGCGCCGTTTTTTACCGCACAGTCAACAGCGACCTTACCCAAATTGACCCGCACAAGTATGGCATGTTGGTGTTTTACAGCCCCGCAGACGTTAAGTCGCTTCAAGAAAACTTTCCCGACTTTCAACAGGAAGATTTGTTGTTTGCCACTTTTGGCCCCGCAACGGCCAAGGCCCTCAAGGCTGCTAAATTCAAAGTAACCGTAGAGGCTCCTACCCCCGAAGCGCCCTCTATTACCCGCGCGCTCATCCTCTACGTAGAGAAATTAGAAAAAGCCAAATAAATGCGTATTGCTCCATACCTCTGCCTGCCGGTGGCCCTGCTCCTATTAGGCTCCTGCGCTAAAGACCTTTCCTGTTATCGGGATATGATTATCGGCTCTTGGGTAGAACAAAGTTTTGACGGACAGATTCCGGCTACCAACCTAAGGGGCGTGTACACTTTTGACCGGAACGAGACGGTTCAAATCTTACGAAGCCCGTATCAAGACAACGGGGACGGCGCGATTGACCCCGTGACACTCGCCTATGACGTATATTGTAAGTCATTATCAATCTACGGTAATGCTGCGCGTGTGGAGTACGAGATTCTTACATTTACCGACAGTACGCTTCGCCTTAGGCTGGAGCATCAGATAATCGCCTATAAAAAAGTGAGTGCAGAGAACGCGAATGTCAAGCACATCCAAAACCTTTGGGAAATGACCCACGGCAGCGACCCTTCTGTTTCTCCGTTTCGTATTCTTTTTGAAGCCGATGGCACATACCGTTTTTTTGAGCGCGACAACGAAGATTGGGAAGAAAAAACCGACGAGGCGGGCACCTATATGGTGTTCGATACTTTTTTAATAACCTCCGGTCTATCCTGCTGGGACATTGGCTTTAGCGGAGAAGAAGAGTATTCAAGCATGAATTGGCAGGCCTTGGTAGATGAGGACGGCCAAACCGTTCCAAAGACCTTTGTCTTTACCTTACCGGAAAAAGAATCCTAATCATGCCTCATTTCCCAAAAAAACAGCGCAAACTTTCGCTTAGGGCGCAGGCCGACTTGTACCAAAACGGGCAGGTGGTCTTTCATCATCCCTACAAAGTTTTTTACCTCCTGCGTCCCACTCCGGTCGGGGCTTGCTCCGGGTCCAAGATCATCGTATCGGCTCCCAAGAGAAATATGAAGCGCGCCGTAGACCGTAACCGGATTAAACGACAAATGCGCGAGTCCTTTAGATTAAATTCCGGCGCTTTAACCCAAGCGCTGCTCGCCCATAATCTGCACATCGAACTTCTTTGTTTATATTTACCTCATGAACACACAGCTTCCTCCATCCTGTTTGACAAAATGGGGTCGCTTATGGCGCGCCTCACGCGGCTGGTTGCGCAGGCTAGTCCTGCTCCCGTTAGTGGGACTGATTAGGTTTTACCAGTACGGCATCTCTCCTTTTATAGCCAAGTCGTGCAGGTTTATCCCAAGCTGTTCGGAATACGCCATAGAAGCCCTGTACAAACACGGGCCCTTGAAAGGCCTTTACCTTACCCTCCGCCGCATCCTCCGTTGCCATCCTTGGGGCGGCAGCGGCTATGACCCGGTTCCTTGATTGATTAGCTGCTCCTTCAGTTTTCGGGCCGCCGCTGCGCCCACTTCCTGCGCCAATACCGATTCGGGGGCGGCCAATATGCCCTTGATGGTTTTAAACCGGCGCAACAGTTTGGCTTCGCGGGCGGGGCCAATGCCGGAAATATAACGCAAGCTGGAGTCGATGAGTCGTTTGCTGCGCCGGTCGCGATGGAAACCAAGGCCAAAACGGTGTGCCTCGTCCCGCATTTGCATGAGAAGGCGCAAGGTGGGACTGTTTTTGTCCAAGAAAAGAGGGTCGGGGTCGCCGGGGAAGTAGATGTCTTCTAATCGCTCGGCCAATGCTACCACGGCAATTTTCTGACTCAAGCCCAAATCCTCCAATACTTTTACCGCTACGCCCAACTGACCTTTTCCCCCGTCTACCACTATCAATTGGGGCAAGGGTTTGTCTTCGTCCAACAGGCGGCTGTAGCGGCGCAACAGCACTTCCTGCATGGAGGCATAATCGTCCGGCCCCGAAACCGTCTTAATGTGAAACTTGCGGTAATCCTTTTTGCTGGCTTTCCCTTTTTTAAAAACGACACAAGCGGCCACGGCATCGCTTCCCTGTATATTCGAGTTGTCAAAACACTCTATATGCAGGGGGTAAACGCCCATCCTAAGGTCGCGTTGGGCTGCCTGCATCAGCCGGTTGAGCGAGCGGTCGGGGTCGAGCTGCTCTGTGCGTCTGTATTTCTCCATCTTGAATGCCTTGGCATTGTTTTGGCTCATCTCTAAAAGACGGAGTTTATCGCCGCGTCTGGGAACATGAAACCGACTCCCCGGCAAAGCGATTCCCGGAATAAAAGGCACTACTATTTCGGGGGCCGAAGGTCCCAAAAGTCGGCCGATTTCCCGAATCGCATACAACAGCTGGTCTTCTTTGGATTCTTCTATTCCCAACTTTAATTCCATGTTATACGATTGTACCACAGCTCCTTCTATCACACGAATATAGTTTACAAAACCCTCCGATTCATCCTGTTCCAAGCTAAAAACGTCTACATTGGTTACAGACGGATTTACGATTACCGACTTGGATTGGTAACGCTCCAGCAAGGCAAGTTGCTTTTGGTAGTACCGCGCATCCTCAAACCGCAATTCGGTAGCCGCACGCTGCATTTTTTGGTTGACCCAAACGGCTACCTGCCGGCTCTTGCCATTCAATATTTCACCCACGGCTTCTATATCTCCTATGTAGTCTTCTTGGGATTGCAGGCCGACACAGGGGCCTTTGCATTTTTTGAGGTGGTGTTGCAGGCATACCTTGTACTTTTGGGAAGCTATGGCTTGAGGGGTCAGAGACAGGGTACAGGTGCGCAAGGGAAAAAGTTGGCGAATCAAGTCTAAAAATACGTGCATCAAGGACCCGGACGTATAAGGGCCGTAATACTTGGAGCCGTCTTTGAGCCGTTGTCTGGTCGAACATACTCTGGGAAAGGGTTCATTCTTAATACATATCCATGGAAAAGTTTTATCGTCTTTGAGCAAAATGTTGTAACGCGGTTGCAGCTCTTTGATTAAGTTGTTCTCCAAAAGAAAGGCGTCTACCTCCGAATCCACCACCGTATGCTCGATGGCAGCAATTTTGGCTACCATGACCCGGGTCTTTCCGTCTTTGTTTTGCTCCGACCGAAAGTATTGAGACACCCTTTGCTTCAGATTTTTGGCCTTACCCACATAAATAACCGCGCCGGCTTTATCTATAAATCGGTATACCCCGCTTTGCCGAGGCAGGGCCGCAACAACTTCATTTATATCAATCACTTGTTTTACAAAATATTACTAATATCAATGCTACTAATTTCCAAACAAATATATACAATATCGGGAAAAAGTTTACATTTGTATGCAATATCATATTATGCAATTGATTCAAACCGGCGATTTAAAACAGGTGCTTAAACTTTCCGGCCCGCTTGGAAGTTTGCTGGCGTCCATTTTAATGCGTCTGCTTAAAATCAATAAGATAAACGAATTTTTTGCACACAACTGCCAATACCGCGGCCGTATTTTCATAGAAGCCATTCTTCAAGAACTGCAAATCACCAGCGATATTTTACCCGAAGAATTGCAGCATATACCCAAAGAAGGAGCTTTTATTACCGTGGCCAACCATCCTTTTGGCGGAATAGACGGGTTGATGATGATTAATACGGTGGCATCTGTTCGTCCCGATTACAAGGTGCTGGCCAACTTTCTACTGTCTCGCGTTCCCAATTTGGCGGAGTTTTTTTTGGCGGTAAATCCTTTTGAAGCCAAACCGAACGCCATGAACAGCGCTTTGGGTATCCGCCGCGCTTTGGAACATCTGCAGGAGGGTTCTCCGCTGGGTATCTTTCCGGCCGGAGAAGTATCTACCTATAACAAAGAGGGATATGTAGAAGACCGAGTTTGGGGCCCCGCCATCCTCAAAATGATTCACAGGGCTAAGATTCCGGTAGTTCCCATCTACTTTTCCGGAACCAATTCTACCCTTTTCCACGAATTGGGAACCATTCACCCCATGCTCCGCACCGCCCGCCTCCCTGCCGAAGTCGCCAACAAGGTGGGGAAAAAAATCACCATGCGCATCGGAAGACCTGTTTTGCTTTCTGAACAGGCCAATTATTCCGACCCTCAAGAGTTGGGGAACTACCTGCGCTCCAGAGTCTATGCGCTTAAAGCCAACATTCCCCCCAAAAAACCGGCCAAAGTTATTGGAATTAGGGCCGAGCCCATTGCCCCCCCCCCCGACCGCAAACGTGTGGCCAAAGAGGTGGAACGGCTGAGCAAAAGCAACCACGCGCTTTTTACCGTAAATAACTACACCGCCTACTATGCCGATTACGCCCAGATTCCCTACCTGATGCTCGAAATCGGACGAAAAAGAGAAGAAGCCTTCCGCAGCATTGGCGAGGGCACCAACCTCGGCTTGGATTTGGACACTTTTGACAAGACATATAAACACCTGTTCCTTTGGGACAAACACCAAAAACGATTGGTGGGCGCATACCGCGTGGGGATAGGAAGCGAAATGCTGAAACGGGACGGATTTTCGGGTTTTTATACCCATACGCTTTTTGACTTTAACGAGACGGCTATTCCTTTTTTGGAAGCAACCATCGAATTGGGAAGGTCTTTTGTCTGCGTGGAGTATCAAAAAGACCCTCTTGCGTTAATGCTTCTCCTAAAAGGGTTGATGCACGTGGTGCTAAAGCACGAAGGCCCCCGTTATTTGGTTGGGCCGGTCAGCATCAGCAACTGGTATCCTGCTTTTTACAGGAGTTTGATTGCCTATTACCTGCAAACCAAACACTCTGCGGAGGAATTTAATGAGACCATCCGTCCAAAGACCTCTTTTACGCCCGATTATCTGCACGTAGACCCGGCCGTCCTCTTAGCCAACCACATGGGGAGCATCGAGCAATTTGAACGCTTTATGATGCGTCTGAGCAATAATCAGTTCCGATTGCCCACCTTGGTGAAAAAATACCTCAAGCTCAATACTAAGTTGGTCTGCTTTAATGTTGATCCCAACTTTAATTATTGTTTAGACGGTTATATTGTATTGGATATTAAAAAGATGCCCAAACAAGAACTGCTGGGCATGTGCAAAGATATACCCGACAAGTCAATAGTATTCAAACGATTTGGTCTGCTTGACCCGATTAGAACTACAGAAACACCTTAACAAATACATAAAACATGGAAACAAGACGTTATGTTGCCTTAGACATTCTGCGCGGAATGACCATTGCGGGAATGATTTTGGTAAACCACCCCGGAACGTGGAGCAGAATATATGCACCGCTCCGCCATGCCGCTTGGCACGGTTGCACGCCTACCGACTTGGTTTTTCCCTTTTTCCTCTTTATTGTGGGCGTCGCCATGGCCTTTTCCTTTGCCAAATTCTCGAAAGGGCTGACCCCAAGCACTACCAAAAAATTGATAACAAGGGGTGTTCTGATTTTTATTACCGGACTTTTGCTTAATGCCTTTCCCTTTTATCCCCTCAATCCGAATCCCGAACTGAGCTGGGGTGCCAATTACTTGAATTATCTGAATAATCTGCGGATTTTTGGCGTATTACAACGCATCGCCATGGCCTATATGTTGGGCGGATTTTTAGCCCTTTGGCTGCAAAAACCCAAAAAGATTGCTTGGGGCGTGGTGGCTGTACTCTTGCTTCATTGGGCGATTCTCTACTTCTTTGGGGGGGACGACCCCTACTCAAAAGAGGGCAATATCTCAGGCCCTATTGATATTTGGTTGGTAGGAAAGAGCCATGTTTATCGCGGATTTGGTTTGCCGTTTGACCCCGAAGGAGTCTTGGGCGTCCTCTCCGGAGCGGGAACGGTGCTGCTGGGATACTTGGTGGGTGGTTTGATTCAAAGAAGCCGGGAAAAAATTGATGCGGTAGGGCTGTTGTTTACGCTTTCTTTAGTGTCCTTGGGCTTGGGCATCGTTTGGAGCATTTGGCTTCCCATCAACAAGCCCTTATGGACAGGCTCTTACGTACTTTACACCGCCGGATGGTCTACCATGTTGCTCGCCTTTTTTATCTACCTCATTGATGTGGTGGGGACAGTGGGCAAACTCAACTTTGAAAAGATGCTCTACCCGTTTAAGGCCTTGGGCATGAATCCGCTCTTTGCCTTTGTAATGGCCGGAGTATTGTCCAGAGTCGCCCGCATATTTGCGTGGCAATCCGTAGTAACGGCGGCGGACGGGTCGGTATCTACCGTCAGACTCACCTTTTTATCGTGGTTTTACCGGAACGTATGCGTCCCCATCTTTGGAAATACGGAGTTAGGCTCCCTCTCATACGCACTCTGTTATGTAGCGCTGTTTACCGGTATGGCCATCTTCTTGTATAAAAAGAAGATATTTATCAAACTATAGCTATGCTGATTGGTCTGCTTTCCGATACCCACACCACTTTTGACACCCCTCTGCGCACATTTTTTGAGGGGGTAGACCAAGTGTGGCATGCAGGCGATTTTGGAAGCATGGAGACCGCAGATGCCATTGCCGCTTACAAGCCGCTCACCGGCGTGTATGGCAATTGCGACGACCATAAAGTACGTATGGTTTATCCTTATATGCAATGCTTTGAGATAGAACAAGTGAAAGTGCTGATGCTCCACATTGGCGGACATCCGGGCTATTACGATTACAAGGCACACGCATTGATTACCGCCCATAAACCCGACTTGTTTATTTGTGGGCACTCCCATATTTTAAAAGTAATAAACGACAAAAAGCACCATCTACTCCATATAAATCCCGGAGCGGCAGGAAACTACGGAATACACAGCTTGCGTACCGCCGTCCGGTTCCAAATCAGCGCCGGAAAAATCTCCGACTTGGAAGTATGGGAATTGAAAAGATAATGAATTGATTATAAACAAATAACTTAAAATAAAAACTATGCGAAAATCTATTTTTTTGATGGGCATCCTGCTGATATGCAGTGTAGCATACGCCCAAAATCTGTTTAACCAGCCTCATGCCGTTGCAAATTATGAGCTGGCTGCGCGTTTTTCTCCCAAGAGGGTGAATAAAATGGTGTTCTCCACATCGGTAACTCCTATATGGTTTAAAAATTCGGACCGCTTTATCTACACCTATGAAACTCCTGCCGGAAAGAACTGGTACCTTGTGGACGCCGCTACCGGCTCCAAACGTCTGCTTTTTGACCCTGCGGTCATGGCCGCGCAGGTTACGGAGATTGTAAAAGACCCGTTTGATGCGCAAAACCTCCCCATTCAAAACTTCAAAATCAAAGACGAAACCACCGTTACCTTTGAAATCACCAGCACTATTGATATTGAAGTCAAAGACGAAACCACCGGCAGAGCCAGAAAAGAGAAAAAAGTTTTTGGTTTCAGCTATGACTTCCGCAACAACAGGCTCACCAATATCGAGGGATTTGAAAAAGAAAAAACCATTCCCTCTTGGGCCAGCTTTTCTCCGGACGGACAAATGGTGGTTTTTTCCCGCAACTTTGACCTTTATTACATGAATCGCGAAAATTTTGAAAAAGCGCGTAAAAACGACAAAGACAGCACTATTGTAGAGCATCGGATTACTGAAGACGGGATTAAGTTTTTTGGCTACGGAGGCGGCCCCACTTCGCTTTATCCCGAAAAAGCAGACATAGAAAGACGTTATCCGGCCCGCATTGCATGGTCTCCGGACGGTTCCGGCTTTGCGTTGGTTAAGCGAGACGAGCGCGAGGTAAAAGATTTTTGGGTAATTGACGTACTCAAGCAGCCGCGCCCCGTATTGGAAAACTACAAATACCACATGCCGGGAGAGGCCGAAGCGCCCCAAAATCACTTGTTGGTCTATTCGTTTAAAGACTCTACTTTTAAAGCCATTAAGATATCGGCATTCAAAGACCAAGAAATAGCTATCTCCTATGAACCTATTTTGGAAAAGGATCGTTTTGACGATATTCGTCCCTCTAAATGGTTAGGGACGCCCGAACGCTTTTATATTACCCGCACCAGCCGCGACCTCAAACGGATTGACATTTGCGCCGTAGACATCGCCTCGGACAGCGTTAAGGTCTTGGTAGAAGAACGCCTCAATACATACGTAGAAACCAGACCCCTCCAATTGGTCAATAACGGCAGGGAGTTTATACAGTGGTCGGAACGCACAGGTTGGGCGCATCTTTATCTCTATGACGGAGAGGGCAATCTTAAAAACGCCATTACTTCGGGGCCTTTTCACGTAGAGCGCATCTTAGGTGTGGATGAGGCGACCCGTACCGTTTTCTTTACCGCATGCGGTCGGGAGCAGGGAATAAATCCTTATTACCAGCACCTCTACAAAGCCAAGTTAGACGGCACAGGCATTACCCTGCTTACGCCCGGAGACTTTACCTTTAGCATCAGTCCCAGCGACAATAACAAATACTTTATTGCCAACTATTCCCGTGTAAATACGGCGCCTCAAACCGCCCTTTATAACGCCAACGGGAGGGTCTTGGCCCAATTGGAAACCGCCGACTTGAGCCTTCTTTTTGAAGCGGGCTATAAGTTCCCCGAACCCTTTACCGTAAAGGCCGGAGACGGCATTACCGACCTCTATGGCGTACTGTACAAACCCTACGACTTTGACTCTACCGCCCGCTATCCCATTGTCCAGTATGTTTATCCGGGACCTCAAACCGAAGCTACCGTATACGCTTGGAGCAGAGGAATGGACCGCGTAGACCGCTTGGCTCAAATGGGCTTTGTAGTGATGACCGTGGGCAACCGCGGAGGCCATCCCAACCGCTCTAAATGGTACCACAACTATGGCTACGGAAACCTGCGCGACTATGGATTGGAAGACCAAAAGGTAGCCGCCGAGCGTCTTGCCGCCCGCCATCCCTTTATGGATATTACCCGCGTGGGCATCCATGGGCACTCCGGAGGAGGATTCATGTCCACCGCCGCCATCCTCACCTATACGGACTTTTATAAAGTAGCCGTTTCCTGTGCCGGCAACCACGAAAACAACATCTACAACCGCTGGTGGAGCGAGAAGCACCACGGCGTTCAAGAAAACATATCGGATAAAGGCGACACCACCTTTGTGTACAACATCAAGAAAAATTCAGAATTGGCTAAAAATCTAAAAGGACGGCTCTTGCTGATTCACGGCGACATTGACAACAATGTCCATCCCGCCAATACCATGCGTGTGGTAGATGCCTTAATCCGCGCCAACAAACGCTTTGACATGCTTATCCTGCCCGGCCAACGCCACGGCTTTGGGGATATGACCGAATATTTCTTCTGGAAAATGGCCGACTACTTCAGCCGCTACTTGCTGGGGGATTATCGTGATTCGGTGGATATGGCGGAGCTGAATAATAACTGATGAGCTTTTGCCATAAAGCGTAAATTTTTCGTATTTTTGCCCTCGTTCCAAGAACGAGCGTAAAATTTACACTTGAAAAACATGAGCCACTTTGACCCCTTAAGACCGTATAACGATTTGCCGTTACTGCCTCCTAATGCCGATATTGAAACAAAAAGCATACTTCGCAAAGTTATTTCGGCAGGCAGGGCGCTGGCACAACTAAATGGCGCTTTGCTAAATTTGCCAAATCCGACCTTGTTTTTGGACACCATTTATCTGCAGGAGGCAAAAGCAAGTTCAGAAGTGGAAAATATTATCACCACAAACGACGAACTCTATAAATCGTTGGTGGCGGGGAAAAAAGTAGAAAATCCTGCGACAAAAGAAGTTTTGAGCTATAAAGAGGCCTTTTGGTTAGGCTTGGAACAACTAAAAACCAAGCCTTTTATTACCACCAATCTTTGTGTCAAAATCGTTCAGTGTATAAAACAAAACAGCGCTTCTATTCGGGTCATACCCGGAACCACTTTGAGGAATCCGCTTGGCGAAGTGATTTACACACCGCCAAGCGGAGAAACCCTCATCCGTGAAAAGTTGGCGAATTGGGAAAAGTTTGTCAATGAAGATAACAGTATTGACCCTTTGATTAAAATGGCGATAATGCACTATCAGTTTGAGGCCATACACCCCTTTTTGGACGGGAACGGCAGAACGGGAAGAATACTATTGTTGCTGTACCTCAAGTTATCAGGCTTGTTAAACATTCCTGCTATCTATTTGAGTGAGTACATTATCAAAAACAAAACAGAATACCATCGAAGGTTACGGAATGTTACGGAAAAGAACGAATGGGAGGACTATATTTTGTACATGTTGGATATGACTGAGGAAACTTCTGTTCAAGGCTTGGAGCGGCTACATAAGATTACGACAGCTATGGACAAAACCACAGACGAAATCAAAAAGAGACTTCCCAAAATCTATTCCAAAGATTTAATAGAAATTTTGTTCCGTCTGCCCTACACCAAACGCCAATACTTGATTGACGAACATATTGGAAACGCTAAGACAGTCGGGAATTACCTAATCGCATTGGAGGAAAACGGATTCTTGGAGTCGGTAAGGGTGGGAAAGGAAAAATTGTACCTCAATCGGCAATTACTGAATATTTTAGAGAGAAATAGATGATGAAATCTTACCGAAAAGAATTATGGCTTGAGATTCCGCAACGGAGGCGGCTTGTAAACATTACCCGCCAAGTAGAGGATTGCTTGCGGGAAAGCGGCATACAGGAAGGTCTGTTGCTGTGCAATGCCATGCACATTACCGCCAGCGTGTTTATTAACGACGACGAGTCGGGTTTACATCATGATTATGAAGTATGGCTCGAAAAGTTAGCGCCCGAAAAGCCTTATAACCAATATCGCCACAACGGTGCAGAAGATAATGCCGATGCCCATTTAAAGCGGACGGTGATGGGGCGGGAAGTGGTGGTGGCCGTAACAAAAGGTCGCCTTGATTTTGGCACTTGGGAACAAATCTTTTATGGGGAATTTGACGGAAAACGCCGCAAAAGGGTGCTGGTTAAAATAATAGGGGAATAACTGTTTATTGCAGGGGAGTCCCCAGTCGCCTATTTACAATCCAGTTTCTGAAAAACGGGTCGTCGATTTGGTATTTTTCTGCTTTAATCAGAATACCTTTTTCTACCAATCGCTTCAAAGCGCTGAACATGGTGCTTGAAGCGATGGTGTTTTTATACAATTTCAAAGGGATGTGCTCAAACGCAAGCTCAATCAGCACGCTCTTGTCGGTGTTGTTGAAACTTCTCCATAACCGTTCAAAGTCGTTGTCGTGCAAAGAGACAATATCTGCAATGGTTTCGTTTATCACTTCTATAGAATAGGCGCTCCGCTCTAACGCCATCCAAATGTGGAATGCAAGTTGTTGTGTGTAGTAGGGATGGCAGGTTGAAAATGACAATATTTCTGTTGCGACTTCGGCAGCTTTATCTGTGATGGATGCAAAACGATGGTGTAAAAAAGCGTAAAAATCACCGTATGGAATCTTGTCTAATGTACATAGCTGTCCAAAGTGATAGAATGGCGACTTTTTGTTTTCAAAGATATATTTCATCATCGATTCGGCGCTCCCCAGAAACAGATAGTTGACGTTTTTATGGAACTGTATCACGGAGCGTAAGCGCTTATCCAACGATTTTCCCAACGACAGCAACTCTTGAAACTCATCAAAAACCACAATGGGACGCTTTTTTTCTTCGCCCAACTTTTCAATCAGATTCAGCACATCTTCCAAATGAATAAAACCATCTATATGTGAATGAAAACCAATCTCCACGCTATTTGTAGCAGGGTCTATGGATAACGTAGGCACAATCCTAAAATGGGTAACCAAATACTTTAACCTTTCAAAAGGATATTTCTTGAAAAGCTGCTTCAACAGTTGGGTGGCAAAATCGCCAATATTGGTTACTAACTGCAAATCCATCCATAAAACAGGCCTGTTTGTACCTGAGACCACCTTGTTGACCAAACTTGTTTTGCCAAATCGGCGAGGGGCAATCAGAACAAGATGATTACTGCTTGCAACGATTTGAGATAATCTTTGAAATTCCACCTGCCTATTGGTGAAATGGTCATTGGAGACAACCGAACCAAATTTAAACGGATTTGTCATAATAATTTATTTTTTAAAATATTATATGTGCGAAATTTTTCGCAACGAAATTTTTCGCAAATGTACATCCGTTTTTTATACTGTGCAAATTATCTTTTGGCCAACACCGTTACTTGGTCAAGATTGTTGCCGTGGCGGTCATAGAGCGTCAAATGCAGTTTGTCGTTGTCTGCACGCATCAGTATGGCGCCAACGGTGTTGGCTCCTTCGGACCAACGGAACTTGATGATATCGGTATTGTCTGTCCATTCATTGAGTTCGACTCCGCGCTCATTATCCGATGAGGGAGTCTGAATATAAACCGTTCCCGTTGTTCCATCGGTCTCGCTGCCTTGATACAATGCGTTGGTGCGGACATAAATGTGGTTATTGCCGGCAATGGCCAAGTCTACGCCGTATTCATCAAACAGCTCTTTCCAACGCTCATATTGTGCGCTTCTTCCGCTGTCGCCAAAGAACCACTGGTAGTGCGTAACTACAATGATGTACTTGGCAGGATGGGAGGTAATCACTTCTTTGACCCATTCTTGAGCTACCTCCAAGCCCTCCTGTTCGCGCATTTTTTCGCTATTGAGCATAATAAACAGGGCATTGTCGTAGGTAAAGTGGTAGCAGACCCCCTCTTCGCCTTCGTATCCGTTTAGCGGATTATTATTTACATACCTAAAGTATTCGTTGGTCTGCTTGGCGTATCCCCGCGCCATATCGTCGTGATTTCCATTAACTCCCGCCCACATATATTTGGCAAAATAGTGTTCTGCGTACATGGTCTTCCAAAAAGAATGGCTGCCGCCCCATGCGCAAACATCGCCCACGTGCAGCATAAAGTCCAAATCGTTTCCGTTGCAGCGCTCTAATGTGCCGACCATCTCCATAGCGGCTTCTAATCGCTTGGGCAGAGGTGAATAGGTGTGGATATCGGCGATGATGCCCATGCTCCACGTCCCCGAAACAGGGGCAGTCTTAAAATACCGGATTTCGCTCATGTTGTCTGTGCCCACCCGATACATGTATTCGGTAGCGGGTTCAAGGTTTTCCAATTCAACGGTGCATCGCCAAAAACGGGCGCTTTCGTAAAAATCTTCGTTCGAGGCTGTTTTTGAATAAAGACTGTCAAATGTGAGGCACAGTTGTTGGTCGGCTTTAATGGTTACAGCCTGTTTCCAGTCTGTGTCGCTGCACTTGGTATAGGTGCAGACGCTTTGGGTGTTTCCAAGGTCGGTATGCCAGTTGATACGGATTTGGGTTTGCGCATGTTCGCCCGGATTTGTGATGATGGTATAGGCGTCTCCGGTCTGATGATGTTGGGCGTACAAAGTCGTGATATAACCCAATATAAGGACGGCAAACAACAGGGTTTTATTTTTCATCGCTACAGGTTTTAAGATTACTCCCGCAAAGTTAGTTATTTATTCCAAGCGGGATTCGCGGCGCTTTCTCAGCAATCCATCCAAGGTCCACAGGACAGCGGTCAGCAGGGAGAGGTAGGTCAACAGGGGGATGGAGATAAAATCCGATGCTAACTGCAACCGGAACATATTGCCTAAAGAACTGATTATCTCTGTTATGAACGTGGTTACTCCGGTCGTTAATGAGGCGATTCCTGCCACCACGGCGGGGAATTGTTTGTATCCCGGATATACAAAAACCACCATGGCGATGATTCCGGAAGATACAAGCAATATGCAGGCTAAGTTAAAAAGCCGCTCCTGTCGTTTGTTGTCCGCAATCTTTTTAAGTACGGCTTCCGAAAAATCGGGGGACAAGGATGGAACATCAAGCAAAGAGGTTTCCCACTCCGACGTAAAAAAATCCTGCAAAGGGTCTTGCGTTGTATTATTCATTGGTTTCATCACTGTATTCCTCTTGAAAAAGCGTATATAATTTCTTTCTGATTCTGTGCATCTTTACCTTAGTATTGGTCAGCGTTAATCCGCCAATATAAGCCACCTCTTCCATGTTGAGTCCCTGTTTATAAAACAGCGAAACCAGCATCTGTTCGTCAGCCGGCAGGCTTGCCAACAGTCGTTCCAAAGCCGCGTAAGACTGCTCTTTGCGCATGGCATTGCTCCTCTCTTCTTGCGTATCTTCTTCTAAAACAGCAAAGTGTCGAGGGTCTATGTCATTTATGGAAACCCCATAGCGTTT
>Ga0131853_10005830_pt1 | contig 22259 bp, 22 predicted proteins | sample TergutLab28metaG_FD_92764 | JGI IMG/M metagenome (GOLD analysis project Ga0131853, IMG submission 92764) | Labiotermes labralis P1 segment gut microbial communities from Petit-Saut dam, French Guiana - Lab288 P1 (version 2) (version 2) | ecosystem: Host-associated > Arthropoda: Insects >... | reverse complement strand
TCCCTTTATTAACACGAACAACATTTTCAAAAACATGTGTTTTGCGATCACTTAAGCCCCCAACAATAAAAATCGGCTCTGCATTATCCAAATTTCCTTTTACAACTAAAGACAACTGCTCAATCGCCTCTAAAATCGCATTAACCCGTGTCGCTTTTTCCTCGCTATCTGCTTCCCCGTCAAAGTTTTCATCTTTTCCAATTATTTCTAAATCAAATGTTATAGAATAAGCTCTTAGACTTTTTTCATATTCATAATTATAAGGCATAAGTCCTGTCTCTTTGGCGTTATTTTGAACATTTAAATCATTTGTCTTTGCATATGTTTTAGCTAAATGTAAGTTATTATGAAATCTTGTTTCGTTCACAAATGGCTCACACGAAATAGCATCTGTTAAATAGAAAGAGCTATTCCTAATAAAGGTTAGCTTATTTTTATCTACTACAACATTTGTATTCATATACCCACCTTCTAACGCACGACAGTTAGAAGCATTTAATTCTTTTGAAACTTCTTTTTGTGTTGCACCATCAACCGTAACACTCAAATCATCATACATGCCACTTTGAACCATGACAGCATTTTTTAAACTTTCACGACTTCGCATCGCATACGTATTTCCATTTCTAAATACCTTCTGCACACCGGAAACATTTCCCAAGCTCTCACCATAATTACTTGTCATATTAGCAAGTATCGTTAGTGTTAAACCTTTTATCTTATCCATTTGCTATTCCTTCCTTTCCTTCAAATGTTTTCTTTTCACCTAATACGTTAATAAACGTATATACCAAATTTTTATTTGCCTCAAAATCATTGAATACATCAATTAGAAAATCCATTCTGACTTGTGTAAATGCTGATAAATGAAGCAAGACTTCTTGAACACGCTCATAATCCTTTAAAGTTAATGAACTAATTAAACGTTGTTCATAGGAACGAATTTTATTTTCTTTCCCTCTCAATGCCTTTTTAACCTCCTGTGCTGCACCATAAGCACGCTTTTGACCTTCTGACATTTGATCTCCTCCTGTATAAATCATTTGATTAATCCTTATTAAATGTGAAATTAAAAACCTATGATCGTTATATGCCTTAAACAGGCGCTCGATTAAATCATCTATTTTTAAGCCATTTAAAATACTATCTGTTACAATCGTTTCAATGTTTAGCCAAACATCTTGTGACTTTTCACCTCTTTTGACATTACAAGGCTTAGATAAAACAGCAACAATACCTTCTGAAATGGTAGAGAATATTTTTGTCGCTTTTTTTCTAACAAATATCGTTTCAAAATAATCTTTATCACGATCTTTTTTTATCACTTCCACATCATAATCAATAAAGCTTGATGATTCTTTCGTTTTAAGAAACAGCTGACTCCTCACCTTTACTTCCTTTTTATCACTTAGCAAATAATCTTTATTAGTTTGAATCAATTGCTTAATCGTAAAATTGTTATTAATAAAGAAAGCTTCCCTTGTCTTTGAAAATGCAAAGGGAATAAAATCGAAATACTTACTATCTTGATAGACAAAATTTTTCATATTCTGCATATAAGAAACAGATTTCCCCTTCTTCCCCATGTCAACACTGTAACCTCTAATCCGACACGATTTCTCCTTTTCGGATAACAAGTTATTTTCATTACAAAAGTTGTAATAGAGTGCTCTACCGCCCTTAAATGTTTGCTTAATTAGTTCAAAACTATTTTCATCTATCCTCTTCTTAATGACATCCGCATTCTGACCATCATATTTAATTCCCTTAAATGTTTTAATCATAATCGTATTGCTTGATGTATTTTTTGACAATTTCTCATTAACACGCTTTATTTGGACTTCTGTTGGATCAATTACCTGAATTAAATCTTCTACCTCTTTATGATGCATAAACTCACGAAAGTGTTCTTCAGCAAATAACAAGTAATTTTCTTCTGTTATATCTGAAGTATAGAATTCGATATAGTCATCATCAAAGTTATAATCACATTTAATACCTTTCATCTCTAAATATTGAAAATATTTAAAGATTCCCACTATTGTAGCACTCCAACGCCAATCACTAGAGTACAATCGAACCCTCTCTTCATCTATTTTTTCTTTCACATTTTCACCACCTTTACTCCGACACAAACTGTACATTTCCAAATCCCGCTGATCGACGAAATCCGAGTCCCATCTGTGCAATTAATGATAAATCTTCTGGATCACCTTTCAATTTAAACGTACCACTATAAGCATTCACATATAAAATTTGATCCTCATTTAATGATGCAAACTCTTCATGCTTAAGCTTCACTACTTGTTTCTTCATTTGGACAGGTATAAATTCCAACGAGGTTTTAAGACCATACCCCCTAAAGCCTTTGATTATCTCATTCGAGATATAGTTTAAGTCATCTTCATATTCTTTATTTTCAGGACAGATAAAATCACCATCTTTGCTTTTAACTACAATCGGAGATAATGTTTTAAATAAAGCCTCACCCTTTGTTGGTAGATGCTCTTTCACTAGATTAATCCGCTGTAACGATAATTCATAACCTTTATATTTAAATTCTCGCTTAGCAAGCAATCCATTATAAATATATAGCATCAATCCGTTATCTGGACTGCTTATAATAAGCTTAAGATCACCCTTTACCTCAAAGTCGTCTTTTAATATTTCAAAATCTCTCATAAAAACCGAGAAGGTAAAACTTTTGCTCTGCTTCGTTTTTTTATCTCCAAAGTAATAAATTTCTTTGAATTTTTCTTCAGAAGACGTCGAGATAGCTTGTTTAATAATACTCGCAAATAAATACTGATACGAGATAGGAATTTTTTCACCTTTAAAGATACATTCAATTCTCATTTTCCCCAACCTTTTATTTTCAAAATTGATTACATTATATATATTTTACACCATTATTTAGCATTTGTCAACAAAATTTTTACCATTATCTATATTTATTACAAAATTTCGGTAGCTAAAAAAAGACTGTCGATTTTAGTTATCGACAGTCTTTCCTACTATAGTAATTTAACTCTAAAACTATAAGATCATTGCTTTAGAGCCTCTCCAAGGCTTTCTAAACTCACTTCTTGTTTAACAATTTCTCCATCCACCTTCTGCTGAACACTTATAACCTCAACACCTGCTACTGTTTTCACCACTACAGTATGTTTTGGATTTAGCTTATCTACATAAGCGAATTTCTTCTTTATGTTATACTCTTCAAGTAAAACATCTACTTTGTAACCATTTTCACGCAAAAGATTAGAAACTTTAATTGCATAACTTAAGTTTTCTTTTTCGGCAGGAATTATGATAACATTTGCATTCGTTTTATTTTCTGCATTAATTATTCCAAGCTCTTTAAGCTGGCAAAACAGGCGACTTAGACCAATAGAAATTCCAACACCAGGTAGTTTATTGTTGGAATAGCTAGATGCAAGTTCTTCATAACGCCCACCACCACATACAGAACCAAGACCGCTATTTTCCAAAATAGTTTCATAAACAGTACCAGTATAATAATCAAGACCACGAACTATGCTAAGATCTATCTCAAAATAATCTTGCTCTACTCCAAATTCTATCATTCGTTGTGTAATAGTTTCTAATTCTAAAACACCTTCATTAAAAATAGTGTTTTCTATTCCTAGAGCATTTAGACCATCTAAAACTTCTGAAACACTACCTTCTATAGCTGAAAACTTTTTAAGACCTGCTATTTGAGAATTGTTAAGCCCTAATTCTACAAGTTCTTTTTCAAGCTCTTCTGAAGAAATCTTTTCAGCTTTATCTAAGATGTGAAGAGTTTTATTTACTGGAGCTGAGATTTTTAAATTTTCAAAAAGTCCATTGAATAATTTGCGGTTACTTATTTTAATTTTAAATTTTCCGAAGTCTAGCTTTTTGAAAACTGAATATATTACACTAATCATCTCCGCATCATAATTTACACTTAAACTATCACGTCCAATAATATCTATGTCGCATTGGTAGAATTCTCTGAAACGGCATTTTTGTGCACGTTCACCCCTATATACTTTTGCTATATGTGCACGGCGAAAAGGGAAAGTTAAATCGTTAAAGTGTTCTGAAACATAACGAGCTAAAGGAACAGTAAGATCAAATCGAAGTGCTGTTTCATTTTCTTTTTTGGAATAAAGACCATTGTTAACAAAATAAATTTGCTTATCTAATTCTGCTCCACCTTTTGCCATAAGTACTTCACTTCTTTCAATAGCTGGAGTATCTAAAAAAGTGAAGCCATATGAAGCATAAGTTTCTTCTATTATTTTTTTTATACGATCAAATTCTACTTGTTCACCTGGCAAAAGTTCCATATATCCTGAAAGTGGTTTCGTATTTATCATTTAGATTTCCTTTCATGTAGCAAGCGACATTCAAAATCGTGACCGCCTTAATTTTTTAATTCAACCAGAAACCGCTGAATTAAAAAATTTGCCGTTTACGTTTTTCATTATCGTTTGCTATATACTAAAAATTTGTAATTGTATTGTTCGTTGCTACTTGGTATTTCCTCTATCAAGCTCCATTCATCGTAATTTATTTCTGGGAAGTATGTGTCACCTTCTATTTCAGCATCTACCAATGTAATATATAGTCTTTTAGCATAAGGAAGCGATTGTTTGTAGATTTCAGCACCACCTATTATAAAATCATTTTCATAATCTTCCCAAGTAGGATTATTTACTACCTCCACATCTAAAGAAAGTTCGCCCCTAGTTAAGACTATATGCCTTCTTTTTGGTAAAATTCCAGGCAAGCTTTCAAATGTTTTCCTGCCCATTATTATAGTTTTGCCCGTAGTGATTCTCTTAAAATACTTCAAGTCTTCTGGAATATGCCAAGGCATTGTGCCATTTTTTCCTATCACTCTATTTTTTGCCATACAAACGATTATATTCACTAAACACTAACCTCCATTTTTATAGCTTTATGATATTGAAACTTGTGCAACTAAATGAATTAAAACAGCATATTGTGCTATCTTCTGTAACATCTCATGTATATTTTCATCATGGAGCTGTTCTTTACTTTTTGCTTGTCTTCATGGCTACACCACAGTACTCGCAGATTCCTTCCACATTGTTATTCTCAGCACCACATCCAATACAAGTCCACGCTTTCATTTGTGCAACTGGGGTTGGTGAAGCTGTTGGTATAGTTTGTTGTGGTTGCCGCTGAGTTTGTCTCATTGCATCTCGAATTTCCATTTCAGTTAAATATTTTTTTCGTACATAAGTAAAAACATAAATACCAAGACCAATCGAAGACCACATAAATATATCAAAAATAATGCCGTCCAATGGTCCAAAGAAAAGTCCTATAAATTGCACGATTCCTAAGCTAATCCACAACCAATTTTTAAGTCTAAAACCCGCTATTAGAAGAGGCACAAAGCTTAGCATACCAATTAATGCTGCAAATAAAAACCACCAAGGCATTCTTATTTTTCTAGTATTATTCATATATCCCCTCTTTTATTCTAGTCCAGTTCCACAAGACATACAGAACTTAGCATCAAGTCCGCATTCAGCAGAACAATTTGGACAATTTTTATGAATCTTAACTTCTTGTGATGCACCACAGTGGTGACAGAATCTCGCACCTTCTTTTAAAGCTTCATTACAGCTTACGCAAGTATTTGGAACAGGTGCCATCGCTCCACATTTCGGGCAGAATTTATATCCCTCAGGATAACTATGTCCACACTCACAAGTAATAAATTTCACTACTGAATCTGGCACGGCAATCACTGGCACTGCGTGAGTATCATGTCCACAACTACCACAGAAACGAACGATTTCATCCATTGTATGATTACATTTTCCACAATTTTTAGTTCGTTTAACTTGAATATTTTGCGACATATCAGCCATGCCTTGACCCATTACATTGCCCATACCAAGACCCATTCCCATGCCCATCATGCCACCAACCACTTTGCCTGGGTTTGCTGCAGCCTTTTGCATTGTATCAAATGAACGTTCTTGCGTATAGTCAAAACCTTTAATATCCATCTCTGCACGCTTAGCAAGAGCCGCTTTTAACTGAGCGACACCTGGATCATCTTCTGGAATGCTAATATCATTGACAAAAAAATTTAAAAGGCGTATTCCGTATTCATCTCCTAATCTTGACTCAATACTTTCCTTCAAGTCATCAGAAAGCTCAAGCAAATAAGCATTAATTTCTAAAATACTGATTTCTTTTTTCGCAATATATTGAGAAATAATTGTACGGACTTTCGTCAAATACATTCCCCTAAAGAAATTAATAATATCTTGTGAACTAAATGTCGGTAAAGTACCGACTAACTTCGTAATAAACGGACGTGAGTCTTCAACCGCAATACCGAATTGACCGAACGCACGAACGGGAATCATAATTTTATACATTGGATCTTTTAATTGAATAGGAGTTGGTGTACCCCATTTAATATCCAAAGAATGCTGCTTGTTAATAAACCAAACCTCAGCAGTAAACGGTGAACGCCCACCAAATGGCAAATTAATCAAATTGCGTAAAATAGGAATATTTTCCGTAGTTAGTGTATGCCTACCAGGTCCGAAAGTATCTTGTGCCTGACCACCTTTAAATAAAATCGCCTCTTGCGATTCATTAACAATTAACTGAGTCCACGTACCAAGTTCCGTTTCTGGAAACCTCCATGCAAACACATCAGGTCCCCCATTATATTTTACAACATCTACCAAAACTTTTCTAGACATATTTCAAACCTCTTTTTTCTAAATTTTTAATTATTAAATATATATCAAATTGCCATAAATATTTAATTACTGCGTCAATGAGCTCAAATTTATGTTTAGCACTACCACGGTGGTAATCTGTTAATCACATTATATCAATACCTCACTAAATTTTTATGAATTTTATCCATTTCTCCCTATTCATTCTTACGTAAAAAATAAAGCTTCTAACTATCCAATCTCCAAAAAATCCTATCCACACACCTAAAACACCAAATCCTAAAAATATCAATACATAACTAAGTGCAACGCGGAATATCCACATAGTTGTTACAGAAATTGTCATACTAAATTTAACGTCTTTTACGGCACGAAGAGCTGAAGGGATAACAAAAGATGGGGCCCAAAAAAATGGCGACATTAATATGAGTATCCAATAAATTTCATTAAAATACACTCTAGCATAATAATCTAGGTGGAACATATTCGCCATTAATCCACGAAGTGGGATAAAAGCTAAACACAAAATACCCATGCTTATAGCACAAGCTTTTGTTGTAAAGAAAGTCGTCTTCTTAATATCGTCCACTTCTTTTTTGCCAACACGCTGACCAACCATCACCATTAGAGCAGCTGAATATGCAAGCCCTGGTATTAATATAAGATTCATAACATTAAGAATAGCTACGTTTGCAGCCATTGCAGCAGTCCCAAGAGCAACTACCATCACTTGAGTTAGCGTTCTCCCTACATTAAATAAGAAATTTTCAATACCAGTTGGAATTCCTAAAGTGAAAATATCTTTTTGTGTAGAACGAGTTGGCAAATAAATACCTAGTTCATTCAATCGAATCTTGCTCTTTTTAGATAAGACAAAAATACCGCCAAGCAAGAAACCAATAAAACGAGAGCCTAACATAGCGATACCAGCTCCCGAAATTCCTAAAATAGGTATTAAAGTAAAGCTTAAAGCAACATTTATAATGTTCATTATGACTACAATAACCATAGGACTTTTAACGTCGCCCGCACCTCTTAAAACACCGAAAATTGTTTGACCAATTGCTAAAAAGGGCATCGACCAATTTATATAAAAGAAATATTCATATGCCGCCTGAACTGTTTCAGAGTCAGCACCAGGAAATAATATGTTCACGACACTTCCTTGAAAAATCTGCAAGAAAACAGTCAAAAAAATGGATAGAGCAAATGCTAAAGAAATTGATTGTCCAGCGCATCTTTTAGCACGAGAAGTATCTTTCGCACCAGTAGCTTGTGCTACTAGAATAGTTCCTCCCGTTGCTGTTGCAGCTAGAAGTGCAATTGGTATATGAGCAGAGTTATTAATATGTCCAGCAGCAGAAAGCTCATGAGCACCTAACACCGCTACCATAGCGGTGTTAATAACGCCCATAAGCATAATGAAGCTTTGTTCTACCATTATCGGAAATGTTAGGCTTAAAAGTTCTTTAGTACGTTTTTTCGTATCAGCCTGCATAAGCTTCTACAGAGACGTTCTGTATTATAACGTCTTCAATTGGTATGTTACGGTTGTGATCTCCAGAATCTAAGCTTGCAATATGGTCAACTACATCCATGCCAAGAACAACTTGACCAAAAACAGTATGACCCCTCGCGTTTTGTACAAGGTCTAAAAATGGCGTTCCCCCGTAGCGGATAAAACCTTCAGCCATATCAGCTGTATATCTTTCGTTAGGATTTTCTGCATAAGCTTCAAACTGTGCCAACTGTCCACCATCTAAAGTGTGATTTTGAACTATATAAAATTGGCTTCCATTAGTTCCAGGGCCTGCATGTGCCATTGCTAAAGCTCCTCTAAAGTGTCTCAAATAGTCTGACGGCTCTGAATAAAAGCCTGAACCCCATATACTTCCACCTCCTGCACCTGTTCCAGTCGGGTCTCCTCCTTGAATCATAAAACCTTCAATAACTCTATGGAAAACTACATTGTTATAAAAACCATCTCTAGCATGGGTTACGAAGTTTTCATAAGCTTCTGGAGCTTCATCAGGGAACATTCTTATTACTATATCACCATGATTTGTATGCAAAGTAACAAGGGTGTCCCCAACTCTTGGTGATCCTGCTTGAAGGAGATTTAAGTCTGTTGCTTGTGCAACAGTTGGATTTTCGTATTCTACAATCCATCTAGAATTTGGCGTTGATGTAGACGTATTATTTCCTACCGCTGATAAGGTAGTAGTTCCTCTATCATCTACGCCTGTTCCACAGGAAGTTAGTGTAATTGCTGCTAATAATGCTGATGTAAATACTATTTTTTTCATCGTAAAATTCCTTTCATTTTTTATAATTTTTTTATATATTAATATAACAAGCTTTATATAAAAGTTATTATAACATAAGTTCTTTATAAATGCAAGACTGATAAAATTTTTTCTTCAAATGTTTTTATTTCAATTTTCTTATCATCCAAAATGGCATAAGTTGGTGGATTGTTTTCTTTAGGAAGAGAAGCAGAACCAGGATTTAATATAATAATACCATCTCGTTCTTCTAAAATAGGAACGTGAATATGCCCAAATGCGAATACATCTCCTTTTTGTAAGTTTTTAGGCAGATTATTAAGCTCATAAATATGTCCATGTGTTGCAAAAAGCTTATTTTTTCCAAGAATTATATTTTGATAGTCCGCATTTATAGGGAAATTCAATAACATTTGATCCACTTCGCTATCACAATTTCCACGAACTGCTATAGTATAGCAAGCAATTTCATTAAAAGATTTAGCTACTTCAGCAGGGCTATATTCAGCAGGTTGCGGATTTCTAGGTCCATGATACATTATATCTCCAAGGAAAAGCAGATAATCAGCCTCTTCTTTATTAAATATTTCTATTACAAGTTTTGCAGCCTTTAAAGAACCGTGAATATCTGATGCTATTAATAGTTTCATGACTTCCTCCTAATAATTTCAAAAAAACAATTTAGAACGAAAAACTGTTGAAGCTCTTGAATTAAAATTTTCCATACACGTTTTTCATTGTCGTTTGCTATAAATAATTATACTACAAAAAATGTTTCTTGTAAACTATAAAAATAATCAATCAAGCTTTTCAAAAGATAGAATTAAAACAAAACTCAACCATCACTGCTTGAAAGATAGTGGTAGTTGAGTTTTCATGAGGTCATTTTTGCTACATTTAAAATTTCCAGTGTTCTCCTATAGACTTTTTAATACTTTTGTAATAAAATATTAATAGTTAATTAATAAAGCAGGAGATAACGCAAGCATTATTAAAAATCGATTCCGCCTTCACCTTCTATTCAGCCAATTTGCCGTAATTGTTTTTCATTAGCGTTTGCTATACACCACTACATATGAAAGAACTTATAATTTACATACTGATATCATTCGTAATGAACTCTTACGAAATCAACGAAGAACACTATGAATATGAAGTAGAACAGCCATCTATAAGGCAATCTTTAGGTAATTTACACTGGAATCAAGTTAATGAATTTTTTCCAAGATACAGCATAGCGCAAATTATAGATGTGGAAACAGGTAAAACATTTTATGTAAAACGAACATTCGGAACAAATCATGCAGACGTAGAGCCACTAACTAAGGAAGACACTGCCGTCATAAGAAGCATTTGGGGCGGCGACTGCTGGAGTAGGCGTGCAGTAATAGTCGTTATAGATGATTATGAAATAGCAGCTAGCATGAATGGCTATGCTCACGCAGGTTTAGACGGGTATCCTGTCCTTGCAACAGTAGACAATAGAAGCGGGGGTTTTGGACGTGGTCAAAATCTAGACATGGTAAAAGGAAACGGCGTAGACGGTCATTTCTGCATACACTTTTATGGAAGTAGAACACATGGTTCTAGTCAAACAGATGCGGCTCATCAAACTCAAATAAGAAGAGCCGCAGAATTTTTAGAATAATATTAAAATTGCATTGAAGACATTTATAAATATCACGAAGCACAGAGAAGCTTGAAAAAATCTTTTTATTTTATTATCGCTAAACTTTTTAGAAATACTTGCACCAAGTAAACCTCCAAAAATGGCAGCAGGAATTATAAAAAATAAGAAAGATAAATCAAAATAAGCGTACCCTACTGTAAAACCTAAAGTTATAATACGAGAAGTATGTGCAAAGAAAATTATAACTATAGAATTTGTCGTTGCATCTTTCATGCCTAGACCAAAAAATATCATCAAAAATGGAACGTTTATAATTCCACCACCAAGACCTAAATATGTTCCTATTATACCTGCTATCAGCCCTAAAGGAAGGGCTGCGGCAGGGTTTTTTAATGGATTTTTAAGCTTAAATCTATCTGTAACAAATAGGGCAATGGATACTACAATAATTGTTAAAATAGCATGGAGAAGACGTACTTCTTCATCTGACAAGTGAACAGTCGTAAATTCTAATAAAATATTGCCAAAAAAACCACCAACAATAGCACCACAAGCTATAGAAAGTGCCATTTTAACCTCAATTTTAACACCCGCTTTAATTTTTTTAATCGTGTTAGCAATGGCCATAGTGGCGATAGCACTGCTTGAAAAGAAAGAAATTGTTAAAGCATTATGATAAGCAATAGTATCAAAAATTGGTCTAATGAAAAGACCTCCTCCTAAACCTGCTATTGCTCCCACAAAAGTTGCCGCTAGTATTATTATAAAATATATTATGTGCATTATTTTTTATTCCACTCTTTGGCAACGGCTTCTGCTACTGCTTTTCCTACTCTTTTGTCCGTCGCATCTGGAATTATGTGATTCTCTTCTAAATCAGTTCCTACTAGAGCCGCTATTGCATAAGCTGCTGCTAAGTGCATTGGTTTTGTTATATCTTTTGCACCTGCATCAAAAGCTCCCCTAAAAATTCCTGGAAATGCCAAAAGATTGTTAATTTGATTAGGAAAATCGCTTCTTCCTGTTGCTACTATTCTAGCACCACCTTCCCTTGCAATATCTGGCATTATTTCTGGTGTTGGATTTGCCATTGCAAAAACTATAGCATCTTTGTTCATAGATTCTATCATTTCTTTTGTGATTATGTTTGGTGCCGAAAGACCTATAAAAATATCAGCATTTTCTAGTGCTTCCGCATATTTACCAGTACGATTTTCTTTGTTAGTTTTAGGTGCTATTTCACCTAAAAGACCTTCAAATTTTTCTGTGTTCTGTATAATTCCACTTCTGTTTAACATTGTAATATCAGTAGCCCCTGCATTAAATAAAAGTTCAGCAGTAGCAGCACCAGAAGCCCCTGCACCAGAAATTACTATTTTAACTTTGTCTAATTCTTTTCCTACCAGAATTAAAGCGTTTAAAATTCCAGCTAATGTAACAATAGCCGTTCCATGCTGGTCATCATGAAAAATTGGTATATCACAACGTTCTTTTAACTTTTTTTCTATTTCAAAACAACGTGGAGCAGCAATATCTTCTAGGTTTACTCCACCAAAACTTCCAGCAATAAGTGCTATAGTGTTTACAATCTCGTCTACATCTTTAGAGCGGATACAAAGTGGAACTGCGTCTACATCGCCATAAGCTTTAAAAAGCGCTGCTTTGCCTTCCATTACTGGCATAGAAGCTTCAGGTCCTATATCTCCTAGTCCTAAAACTGCTGTTCCATCTGAAATTACTGCAACTGTGTTCCATCTTCTCGTTAGTTTATAGCTTTGCTCTACGTCTTTTTCTATAGCTAAACAAGCTTCTGCAACACCTGGCGTATACGCTAATGCCAGAGCTTCTTTTGTGCTAACATCTGCTCTTAATTTTGTTTCAATTTTTCCTTGCCATTCTTTGTGGTATTGTAATGCTGTTTTCATGTTACTTTCTCCTTTGAAATTTTATTTTTGTTTTTTGTTCTATATTCAATAAATTCCTCGATTATATCTCTGAGTAGTGAAGCAAGTGGAATTGCAATCAACATTCCCATTATTCCTGCATAAGCACTACCAATAGTTACACTTATTATAACTAACAGTGGGCTAATCGAAAAAGAATTACTCATAAGTTTTGGTTGGATAATGTTAGCATCAAGTTGTTGTATTATAAACATTATCAAAGCAGCTATTAGTGCTGTGCTTACATCTTGAGTGAACGCTATAACTAAGGCAGCTACTATAGTTCCAAAAATAGAACCGAAATAAGGTATATAATTTACTATACCAAGCATTATTCCTAAAAGTAACGCAAATGGAGAGCCTATAAAAAATAAGGCAATAGTCATTAACGTTCCTAGGATAAGACCATCTATCGTTTGTGTGTAAATGTATTGCCTAAAATTAAAATCTAGCTTAATAACACATTTTACGACAAATTCATTCGCTCGCTTATTAGTTAAAGCAGCAATAAATCTTTTAGCAAAAGACTTTATACGATCTTTCTCAATAACAAAATAAATAGTTCCAACTAATGTTAAGAAAAACCTAAACACTACACCAAAAATACCACCAACTCCTGAAATTACTGTAGACACCGCATATTCAAAATCAAACCCTTCAAGCATAGGAGTTATCATAGCTAAAAGATCTTCTGTAGTTGGAAACTCTGGAAGAAAATCAGGAATTTCAAAGTAACGCAAACCATAAATTAGATTTTGTATATTTTCTTGATAAGTCGGTATTTCTTGAATAAAAAGTGCCACACTATCAACTATAATAGGAACGACGAAGTTAAGTAATGCAGCAAGCAAAATAATCAAGATAAGAAGCAAAATTAAAGAACTTAGCAACCTGCTTTTATTCTTTATAAATTCGCTATTCGTCTTTAAAAGTAGCTTTTGAATAGCAGTACAAGGCATATCAAAAATATAAGCTAGCACAAAAGCAAAAACAAAAGGTCTAACTACTGCCCAAAAAGTAGAAAAAGCTTCCGCAACAAAAGAAATTTCCGATAAAAGCCATGTAGTTGCCGCAAAAAGAATCACTATAATAGTATAGGGTATAAGTTTTAATAATGTTTTGTTTTCTCTAAAAAATTCCATAAATTCTCCTTAAAAATTATCGTTGTTTGCTATCCTTACATTATACTGGAATTTTTTTAAATTTGCAAGAGCAAAAAAAAATATTTTATAGTCATATTTTTAAAAAGACCGTTTTCAAATATGAAAATGGTCTCAAAATTTAACTATATGGGTTTATCGTTTTTATAGTTCCATCTTCAGCTATTTCAAGCTCTACAAATTTTATACATCGTTTGTAGTCTATTCCGCCTGAAAGGCTTGCATCATGATAAAATAAATACCATTTACCTTTAAATTCGACAATGGAATGATGTGTAGTCCAACCTATAACTGGCTCTAAAATTCTACCTTTGTAAGTAAAAGGGCCTAATGGACTTTTCCCCTCTGCATAAACTAAATAGTGGGTTTCACCTGTTGAATAAGAAAGATAGTATTTATCGTTAAATTTATGCATCCAAGGGCCTTCAAAATAGCGACGGTCTTTATCTCCTACTTTTAGCGGCTGCCCATTTTCGTCTAATATTTCTATTGGCATAGTCTTACTATTAAAGCTTAGCATATCTTCTGAAAGAATGGCAACATAAGGTTTTACAGCAGGCTCGGTAGCTTGTGGCTCTTCAGCATCTTTTAAAAATTCGCCAGTTTGCCATTTTTCTAGCTGTCCACCCCAAAGCCCACCTACGTACATATAGGCAGTACCATCATCATCCATAAAAACAGCAGGGTCAATACTATAACTGCCTTCAATGTAATTCGGTTCTGCTTTAAAAGGGCCATAAGGTTTATCTGAAACGGCAACACCTATTCTAAAAATGCCTTCTTTGTCACGTGCTGGAAAATATAAATAATACTTGTCATTTTTAAAAGCAGCATCTGGCGCCCACATCTGCTTAGAAACCCAAGGAACATCTTTCATATGAAGCACTTGTCCGTGGTTTGTACAAGGCTCTTCTATGTCTTCCATCGAAAAAACGTGGTAATCTTCCATCGCATAATGGTCACCTTCGACACTATCTGAAACATCATTATCTAAATCATGAGAAGGATAAATATATAACTTTCCTTCAAAAACGTGTGCAGAAGGGTCAGCGGTATAAATATGTTCAACTAGCGGTTTGTTTTGTTTAGAGTTTTGCATGAAAATCCTCCATAGTTTTAATTTAATAAAAAAATTTAATCAAAGATTTTAAAAAGGCTAATGCTTTCGCATTAGCCTTTTTCTACAGGGGTAGAAGGATTTGAACCCTCACAAACGGTTTTGGAGACCGGTATGCTACCATTACACCATACCCCTCTATGTGTTACAACTCAACTAAAATATTATAACACATATTATGAAAGCTGTCAAGCACTTTTTAAAATTATTTTATTCTTCTAAGCCAATCTTTTAGTTGAAATTTTTAATTAAGTCCAAAACTTTTAAAACATCTTCTTTTGAAATATCGCTATGTGTTACAAAACGACACGTATTACCACTGTAAGGCCCACTTATTTTCACTCCATTTTTTAGCATATAGTTTTTGAATTTGTCGTGATTAAATCCTTCTGACGTTTCAAAGAAAATCATACTTATGTGAACATTTTCTATATTCACACCAAAGCCTAACTCTTTTAAACCATTTGCTAAAATTTGTGCATTTTCATGGTCTTCTTTTAGTCTACCTACCATTTTTTCTAATGCCACTATTCCTGCGGCTGCTATAATTCCTGCTTGACGCATTCCACCGCCTAAAAGCTTTCTGTTTTTCCTAGCTCTTTCAACGAAATCGGAAGACCCACATAAAAGAGAACCGACAGGTGCAGACAAACCTTTAGAAACACAGAACATCAAAGTATCTGTATATTTTGCCATTTCTTTTGCTTCTATTCCTAAATATTCACAAGCATTAAAAATTCTGGCACCATCTAAATGAACTGGTATTTTAGTCTCACGTGCTACTTCATAAATTTCTTTCATATTTTGTAAAGGAAGCACCATTCCATTTCCTAGAGCATTTTCAAGGCAAATTAATCCAGTTTCTGGATAGTGAATATCATCTATTCTTATTCTTTCTTTTACTTCTTTTGCTGAAATAAACTGATTTGGATTATCTATCGTTTTGAAGTTTACCTGGGAAATAACAGCAGCAGCACCTACTTCATTTGCTGCTATGTGTGAGTCAAAACCCAATATAATTTCTTGGCCACGAGTCGTATGTGTCATTATTGCTAGCTGATTTGCCATAGTTCCAGAAGGTACAAAAAGTGCTGCTTCTTTGCCTAGCATTTCCGCTGCAAGCTTTTCCAATTTTATAACAGTTGGGTCATCTTTATAGACATCATCCCCTACTTCGGCTTTTGCCATCTCCTTGCGCATTTCTTCTGTTGGCATTGTTACTGTGTCTGAGCGTAAGTCAATATAATTCATTATTATCCCTCCAATAATTTTATTGCGGCTTCTGCATCTTTTTCGCTTAATTTTTTTAATCTTAATGAATTTATTTTTATATCTTCTGTAATTTTTTCGTGATTTTCCCAGATATAATCTATTGATTTTTCTAATTTTCTGAAATTTAAGTTTGCGGCATCGAAGCAAAGGTTTTGCCCAGCATATGCAAGAAAATAATCTACTTTAGGGTCATAAGAAACTCCTATTACTGGCACATTTGTGCTTATTGCATAAACTAAAGTGTGTAATCTCATAGCTATTACAAATCGTGCTTTTGAAATTATCGCTATCATTTCAGAAACGCTTTTAATTCCCAGCATTCTTCCACGAACTTTCGCTTTTTGCATTATAATCATCAAAATTTCTTTGTCATCTCCATGCATTGGCATATAGAGAGGTTCTAAGCCGTATTTTTCACTGTTATAGCGGACTATATGTGCTAATTTATCTGCTAAATATGGGTCATTTTTATTCCAATTTCGACAAGACACTATAAAAAAGTCCTTATCATTCTTAAAATTTGTATAGCTTGGCTCTAAAGCAAATGCCGGATCCACACTTAAACTTACTTTTTTCGTATCTATACCTAGGCTTTCAATCTCAGCAAAAGAACCTTCTTCACGAAGAGAAATATAGTCGCAAAGGGCTAGTGCGTCTTTTGCACGTTTAATATTTTGCGGTTTATTAATAGGCCCTATACCATTTCCATAAACCATTAATTTCATGCCAGCTTTTTTAGCAAGCTTTAAAAGAATCGTATAGTATAATAATGACTGTGTACTTGTTGCATCTTGAATTAGGCTTCCGCCTCCATAAATAAAAAGTTTAGATTTTCGCATATTTTTAGCAATTGTAAGAAAATCAGAACGATTTATAGAAGTTACTCCATACTCTTCCATTGTTTGTGACGGTTGTTTTGAAAGTACTAGAAATTTTGTATCTGGTTTGTATTTTCTTATCGTTTCTATTACCGCTTTTAGGAGTGCGTCATCTCCGCTATTGTCAAAGCCATAATATCCTGAAAGCACTATATCAAACTTATCATCTAAAATTTCTTTGTAAATTTCTATGTGACGTTTTTTCATACTTTCTTTTGAGAAATTTTCACTTGCATGCTCAAATAAGTTTTCACCTAATTTTTTGGCGTGTTCTCTATTTTTTATTAGTGCTAATATTTTTTTAGCAACACTTTTATAATCTCCACTTTTCGCAAGCATTCCTGTTTTGTTTTCTTTAATCAAGTCCGTAATACCACCTACCGCTGTACTAACAGTTGGTTTTTTAAGAAGAGCTCCTTCTAATAAAACATATGGAAAACTTTCTGAATAGCTAGTTAAAACATTAATATCTATCGTATTTATAAAACCAAAAATATCTTCGACAAAGCCAAGAAACATTATATTTTTTTCTATACCTAAATTTTTCGCAAGTCTTTTTAAGTTTTGCTCTTCTGGACCTTCACCTGCTAACAAAAAAACGGTATCTGGCTCATATTTTAGGACTGCTGCAGCTGCTTTAATAAAAACTTCATGCCCTTTGACTTTATCAAAACGCCCTATTATTCCTATTTTGTTTTTTTGAGTAAAACTAAAAGAATTTGTTATTTGCGGCTTTTGTTCAAAATCTATCGTGTTGTATGCTGTGAAAATTTTGCTTGCTTCATAATTTCTTTCAACTAACATTTGCTTAAAATTGTTTGAAACTGCTATATAATAGTCTGCAAAGCCTAAAGACATTTTATTAAGAGAAGTATAAACATATTTTTTATAGACATTCTGAGTGAAATCTAGGTTATAATCACTATGAATTGTAGTTACTATAGGCTGTGTAACGAAAGGTTTTAAGAACATAGCAATAAAATTAGCCCTCGCTCCGTGAGCATGGATAATATCATATTTTTCTTGTTTTATGTGTCCAGTTAAGGGTTTTATAACTGTCAAATCGTTTCTAAATTTTTGCTTTAAAAGTATACTCTTTATAGGCAACTGTTTCACTTCTTGGTAAAAAACACCCTCCATAAAACAGGCAACTGTAACATCAATTTCTTCACCTAGTGCTGTTAAAAGCGTAAAAACATGCGTTTTAGCACCACCCTTATCCCCACCTGAAATTAAGTGTAGTATTTTCATTTTGATCCTCCAATGTTCACTTTTTTCTCAAGTCGTATTAAAGCAAAAGTCATTCCCATTGTGATGAAATAAACTAACATTGTTCTTGGATAAAACCAAACGTGTTCTACCATAGCAAAAGCCAGAAATGCAGCTATAGAGCTTAAAGCGGCTGCTAAATATAGCTTTAACTCAAAGTTATCTGTTTTAAAGAATGCTATTATAGATTTCTTTATAGCTATAAAGTTATAGAGGACAATGGCTATAAAACCACCAATGCCTAATTCCAACCAAACATTTAGAAAAACATTATGTGAGTGCATAGCACTTCCTGCTAACTGATGAGAATATTCAAGGTAAATAGTCCTAAAAGCAGATGGTCCCATACCGACACCTGTTATAAAATAATTTTCTAGCATACGGAGTGAACCTTCCCAAATCCACATTCTAAATACACTTGAACTATCTGTCCCTAAAGTAGATAGTCTTGCCATAACAAAATCTGGCCAGAAAGGTACACTTAAAAGACCTACAGCTACTGCTATTGGCACAAGTCTAGGCTTCATAAATAGTATAAAAACACCTACACTACCAGCTATTGCAAGGTAAGAAGCACGTGAAAGTGTCAATAGAAGGACAGCTATTATAAGTCCTATAGCTCCTAAAAGCAAAGTTTTTTTGAATGCACCTTTAACTACAAAAAATAATGCAACTACAAAAGGCAAGAACATAGTTATAAATTTCGCATAATTGTTAGGATTTCCCATTGTCGCAAAAAGCCTTCCTCCCATACCTTGGTTAGCTTCTAAGTCTATAAAGTCTAGTCTTATTTCTATACCCATTACAAACTGGAATATGCCATAAATGGCAGTCAAAACTAAAGCGACTAAAACAAATCCTATGAAAAGTCTAAATCTATGAATGCTATTTAAAACATATATTGAAATTACGCTAATCGCAACACTTGCGAACATTATACTTCCCACTCTAAAGCTATCTGCACCACCAAAGCCAGTAATTAAGCTTATTAAGGCAAAAAGCACAAAAACAACTATGCTCGGCGGTATAAATTCACGCTCAAATTTAATTTTTTTCGTAAAAATTTGAAAAATGAAAATAATACCTAAAAGTGCAGCACCAGCTAATATAAATAAGTTACTCCAAAAGTGTGAAGGCACTAATGCCATAAAGATAACAAAACCAGAAAACACAAGAAAAAGCGGCTTAGCATGGCTAACGTGAACATTTACAAACCACAATAAAACCCTAGAAATACTAGAGTTTAAAATCACTGTTTTAATATAATTTAAGACGGTTGCACTTATTTTAAAGAAAATGCTTGTTTTAAAAAGATTGTCCAAAAAAGTGAACAAAGGTGCTAGCCACATAAAGCTTAAAAACTTCAAAGACCCACTTTGCCAGTAATTTCTCTCTTTAGCTATTGTATTACAAATTACGCTTGATTTAAAAATTCCAAATAACTTCTCCATCATCTTATGAATCAAGCTATATTCATACCAATAGTTTAAAGTAGAAAAAATTTTTAAAATAAAAGTTACAAATACACTATTCATTGTACTTCCTCTAAGCCAGAAATTCTAAGATGTAAAACACTGTCCCCTGCTCTAATTGTTACAGTTTGACCAACAGCAAAACGATTTCCTTGAATTGTTAAACCATTGTTTAAAGAACCAACTGGTAAATCAATTTCTGAAGTTAAGATGAGTGACAAGTCTTCCCTTGCCTGACTTCCTATTAAAATACCTTCTGAATTCGGATTATATTCATAGCCTACAGAAGCTTCCATAGCAACTACATTTCCAAAATTTAAGTTTGTCCCATGTTGCTCTACTGGGTCACCTATGTTTATATGTTCAACGACAAAAGGGTCGATAATAGGTACAAAAAAGCTCATTCTTACAGTTTGTTGCTCTGTAGCTGTTATTATTGTATCTTCTCTTGTAAATAAGAAGACTGCAGCTCCTATTATTCCTATAATTATAATTAAGTCCAGCAAGTTAACACCGAAAATTTTACCATTTTTAAACATATTATTCTCCTTAGTATATCAAATTTGAGATATTTGTAAATATATTTGTATTTCCTGCTTGTATTACTATTGTTTCACCTACAAAAAATGTTTGCCCATTTACCCATACTCCATTTCGCCAATTATGTCCATAAAAGCGTGTTGTAATTTCTAATTGGTAATGGTCAGGTAGATAACTTGGAGTTGCTATTCCTAATGCATTGGGGTGATATTCGATAGTCGGTGTTCTATCAATATTTATTATGTTACCAAAGCTTGCCCCTGTATGATTATCAAAAACTGGGTCACCTATAAAAACGCTATCTGCCGTAAAAGTTTCCAAATTTTCTATTAAAAATGAAATTTCAATAGGGATTGGACTTGCAAATGCACCTATTCTTTGATCGCCAAAGGCTAAAATGCCAAAAGCAATTATTAAAGCTACAGTTATTACAACAAAACAATCTATAAGACTGACTTTGCCAAATAACCTTCCTTTTTCGTCAATCATGATTACCTCTCTCTAGTAAATTTTTCTTTAGTTTCCTTTAAATAGTGTACAACATTTTTGTAAAAAAGTCAAGTTTTTATTTAAAAGGACTCTTAAGTCTTGTATTAATGAGATTTTCTGCATAACATAAGAAAAACCATTTCAGTAAGTAGCAACTTACTAAAATGGCTTACTATAAATACTGTTTTTCAGTAATATGACTATAGGAACAATTAATTAACAAAGCAATCCATGTAAAAACAAGCTTTTCAGTCATATTCTTCATCATCAACTACCTCCATTCCTAATGATCCAAAAGCTGGACTAAGTGTAACAGCTTTACCTTTCGTTAAGATAAGAATAGCAACCGCAGCCGCAATTCCTCCTCTAATGTGACCTCCCGATTCTGTATAAGTTGTAACATTTCCATTAATCATTTCATTGAATCAGATAAAGATAACTTTTTTTCCTTATTTTTTATTGGTAGATGAACTTCCTGTTTTTCACACTCTTCACTATTGTCTAGAACATTTTCTAATTTCTTAAATTTCACAAAACTCTTTCCTTGCGTTGTAAGAATGTCAATATCGCCAATTGCAATCCATTTATAATGCCATACAAGAATATCAAAAATTTTTTTTGTATCATCAGGAAGTGAAAATGTAACACGATATACTGGAATAATATTAGGTCTTCCATTACGATACTCTTTACTCTGTCTATAATCTATTTCTATAATTTTAGCTTCGATTGAAGACAAGAGCTTAAATATATCTCTAATCCATAATGAAAACTGATACATACAAGCACCAATTACAAAAATTATGAAAATTATCATAAAAATAATTATTTAAATTCCAAATGATGGCATAAAACTCCTCCTTGTATAATAAATTTATGTTTTCAAGGGGAACATATAAACCTTTGTTGAGAAGAGTAACATAATAATGTATACTCAAAATATTAGGTAGAGGATGTCGTTTCCTCCTTGAGGCAAAGACCTCGTACTTGAAAGACTGACACCTCTTTCTTTTAAATAAATTACGAATAAGTTGGATGTTGATCACGAATGTGATACTTCGTATATAGAACAAGGCAGTGATGTTTAAAAGACAAGAGGAAATACCTAAAATACAATTTTCGGAGAAGCTTATGTTATACTTAGGAATAGATATTGCCAAAAACACTCACGTTGCTACTCTTATAGACGATAAATCCAAACCTTTATTTAAAGGATTTTCTTTTTCTAATACTACTGATGGTGCTGAAAGCCTACTAGGGCGTGTAGCCACTATTTAATAGCAACATAAATCAAAGCAAATTTAACAAACCCCATATACATAGTATCCAATTTTTCGAACCTGACAAAAATGCGACGAAAACCATCAAGAATTCGAAATAGTCTTTCTATTTCATTTCGTTTTTTATAGATTTCCTTGTCATAATCCCAAGGATTTATTCGATTTGATTTTGGTGGAACAATGGGATTAAATCCTA
>Ga0131853_10005829_pt1 | contig 22262 bp, 23 predicted proteins | sample TergutLab28metaG_FD_92764 | JGI IMG/M metagenome (GOLD analysis project Ga0131853, IMG submission 92764) | Labiotermes labralis P1 segment gut microbial communities from Petit-Saut dam, French Guiana - Lab288 P1 (version 2) (version 2) | ecosystem: Host-associated > Arthropoda: Insects >... | reverse complement strand
GCGGGGAAAAAAAAAAAAAAGGGGGGGGGGGGGGGGGTTATGTTTGTATGGGATTTCAATCATATTTTGACATTATCTGAGACGTTCTGTTATTTTATTCCATAACGTTCACTTTACAATTAACATTCTTGTTATTAAAATTCTGCCGGATGCTCAATCTCAAATACTATCGGCAGCTGCGAAAAGCCTCTGACATAGGGAGGTTTAGAGAGATCACAGCAATCATCATCACCATAAACAACAACTCCAAGCGAAAACACCATAATCACAGCAAGCGCAAATCCCGAAATTCTCTTTTTCATCACAATTCTCCCCCTTCGTGGATTTCTATATAGATTTTTCTGGCAAGATCTGCCATCAGCAGAGATTTTTTGCTGTTGGCCGCTCTTTTTCTCCCATAACGCTCTCTTAACAGCTCGACGTATTCCAAAGCCCTGTAATTATCTAATGCCTCCAGCAAGTAAGGTATTGTGACGGTTTCTATATAGTCGCTAATCTTATCGTTGTTTAAAGTCATCCTGTGCTTCAAGGATTCAAATAATATTGAATATTTCTTGTTTTCAGCTTTGGCAGAAAGCTCTTTGCCCTCTGCTATCAGCTCATCGCAGAATGAATAATCCCTTGATTCAATAAGTGAGCAGGTTTTTTGATAGAGGTTTTCCAAATACTCAATACTGCCTTCTTTAAAATAAGGAAATGCTTTATCAAAGTATTCGACAGACAGACCCCAGTCTTTTGTTTTACGATATAAGCAGCCATAATTATGCAGAAGGCGGCCGATAAGATCTTGGTCATCCTTATTTACCATTGCGGCTATATAGCATTTGTTAAGCATCTCGGTTGCTCTCTTATAAAACCCTACCCTAATCCAGCATAAAGCAAGTGTATTTCCTATGCTTAAATTAATATTGTCCTTACTATCGTTTAAATAATAGTAATCATTTAACATAACAACAACACGAAAGGAATGACCAAGCTCAAAATAGCAGTGAGCAATATTAAAAAGGAGCCTTTTTTGCTCATCAATATTATCTACCATCAGTTTTTTCTTGGCTTCATTATAGGATTCAAGAGCCTTTCTGTATTGCCCGGTATAAGCCAGGAACATTCCTTTGGTATAATAAAAATGATATAGGCACTCATCATTAACTTCATCAACAAGAGATTCAAGATCATCTAAAACTTTCCCTGCTTTATTGAGATTTCCTTCTAACACTAACAGCTTGCAATAGAATAAGCCATAAAGCATGTTTAGCTCGACATCAAAATCCAATATAGTGATGGGCGATAATTCTTTTTGCATTTCTTTTGCTGCATCAAGCTCATGTTCTTTTATTAAGCCCAGCCATACATATAGCTTGTTCCTAAAGCCTTGCCGCTCATTATCCGTCAGAGGCATACCATCTATGCCCAGAAATTCCTTTGCCAGCTTTAGCCTGTCAACACTATATTGAGCTTCCCCGCGCTCAATATGCCCTATCATAGAAGGCTCATAATCAACCTCAAAACCCAATGCTTCTTGCGAGTATCCCTGAGCTATCCTTACGTATTTGAGCTTTTCGACAATAGTCCGTGGTTTTTTATTTTTAATATTCAGATTCTTTTCCCGCAATTCATACCACCTCTATAGCACAAATAAATATATAATTATTATTAATATAATTATTGTACTAAAATACGACATAATATTCAAGAGGTTCTTTTATGATATTTTCTAATATTAAAATATTTATATACACAAGGGCTACAGCTATGTCCTGTTTCTGGGGTATTTGGAAATATTTAGCAAAATTCCAACTGAACTTAGCATCACTATAAGGCTCGTGCCGCCGTAGCTTATGAAGGGCAGGGGAATGCCTGTGTTTGGTAGGGTATTCGTCACAACACCTACGTTTATCAGCACCTGTATGCTTATCATGGCTATGATGCCCGTCGCCATAAGTGTGCCTTCCAGCGAACGCGCTCTTATAGCGGCAAGGCAGCCTCGCCACACCAAAATCCCAAAAAACATCAGCAGCAGGCTTGCGCCAAAAAGCCCCAATTCTTCAACGATAATGGCGAAGATGAAGTCATTATGTGCTTCGGGCAAATATCTCATTTTTTGATTGGAATTGCCCAGCCCGAGGCCAAAAAAGCCTCCCGAAGCTATGGCGAAAAGAGATTGGATGGCGTGGTAGCCGTAGCCGAGAGGGTCTGAAAAAGGGTCTCCCCAGGCAGCGAAGCGGCCTCCACGGAAATCTACCCCTACTCTTGTGTACAAATACAAAACTCCCGCCCCCACGGCTGACGCACCTGCGATCAACCAAGAAAAAAAATACCTACTTGCCAGGAAAATCATAGCCGCACCTATGCCGACCATAATCAGCACCGTTGACATGTTGCGCCCTGCGGCTACAAGCCCTGCGGGGATGCCGATGATGACAACGCATCCCAGCAGCCCCCTCAGACTTATGAAAAACCGTTTGAGACCGACTTTAAACGGATTGTCAAAATCGGCGCGGGTGCGGTCTGCGCCTATGTATCTTGCAAGCATGATAATCATGCCGACTTTTGCAAATTCGGATGGCTGGAATTGCACACCGATAGCCGGTATCTGTATCCAGCGCAGGCCGCCTTGTACGCGTGTGCCGAGCAAAAGCACGGCCACAAGCCCTCCTATGCAAGTTACAACATATATCGGGAAAGCGAAATCAGCCAAGAAATGATGGCCAAACCAATACCTACCGCCTTTTTTTGAGCCGATACCGTTTGCCATAATCAACAAGCCCGCAAAGCCGATCACGGCGGCAATCGCCTGCATCCGCACAAGTGAAAATATGCCACCCGGCGTATTCATGACAGAGAACTGCCCGGCAGATAACACCATCACAAGACCAAAACCCGTGAGGCAGAGAGCCGTTATGAAAATGATGTGATCGTACTCTTGGACGCGGACTGTGCGTACTATATTACGCACTACTACCTCTTGCGGCCTGCGCCGACTTTTACGCCGGGGCTGTTGCTGTGGGCGGCGCGGATTGCTTATTGTTGACATTTTATCATCTCCTCATTGTTTGGCATCGTAAGTATGGCGCGCGATTAATAATCGCCCCTACAACTCCATGACAAACCCTTTAAACACGCGCCCACGCTGTTCGTAATCACTGAACATATCATAACTTGCGCACGCCGGGGACAATAATACATTATCTCCCGCCGCAGCTTTTGAAGCGCAGATGCTCACGGCATCCCTCATCGTGTTAGCTCGGTATATTTCCTCAAAGCCATATGCCTTGCAAGTCTGTAAAATTTTATCTGTCGCTTCGCCTATGCATACGAAGTGTTTAACGCGGCCTTCGAAAAGGGTTATCCATTCTCCGAAATCTTGATCTTTGTCGCGCCCGCCGCCTATGAGTAAAATTGGGCCGCTCATGGCCAGTAAGCCTTTTATGGCTGAATCGACATTGGTGGCTTTGGAGTCGTTATAATATTTTACACCGCCTACTTCGCGTGTGAATTCAATTCTATGCTCAACAGCGCGAAAATCCGTAAGCCCTCGACTGATGACGTCCATCGGTACACCGGCTGCTGCCGCCATCGCGACGGACGCCATTGCGTTTTCTATATTATGCTGGCCGGGGATAGCTAAATCGCTGATTTTTATGATAGAGCCTGTGTAGTTTTGCCAGTTTATTTGAATTTCATCGTTTTTTAAGTAGATGGCAGGTTGAATGGGCCGAGAGCACCCGAGAGAGGCTGCCTCTGCGGAAAACCCGATTACTTGCGCGCGTGGCTTGTTATGCATGGCTGATGTGATGGGGTTATCTAAATTTAACACCACATAATCGCTCTCGTCTTGATTTTCAAAGATTCGCTCTTTCATGGCGATGTAATTTTCCATGGTTTTATGGCGATTGAGATGGTCGGGCGTGATATTTAACACCGCCGACACCTTGGGGCGGAAATCACGAATCGTCTCCAGTTGAAAACTGCTTACTTCCACTACCACAAATGCATCCTCATCCAGCGAGTCGGCTATAGAGCAAAAAGGTATGCCGATATTGCCGACGACATGGCTGCCGGGCCGCCAAGCGCGGATTATCTCGCCTAAAATTGAGGTTGTCGTGGTTTTGCCGTTTGTTCCTGTGATTGCGAGGATGGGGTTTGTGCAGCAAGCTGCGGCCAGCTCGAGCTCGCCGATTATCGGTATGCCGCAGTTAAACGCTTTAGAAAAAAATGGCAAATCTGTCGGTATGCCGGGGCTGACGACAAGCATGTCAAAATCACTCACGATATCATCAGGATTGCGCCCAAAATACGTGAGATAACCCGCCAAATCAAAACCGTCGCCCAAATCGGGCTCTTGTTGCAAATCCTGCAAGGTCACAATCGCACCCATGCGCCGCAGAAGCCGTGCGGCCGCCGCGCCTGATTTGCCCATGCCGCATACCAGTATTTTTTTATCTCGATAATTCATGTTTTAACGCCCCTCAAGAGTTGTAAATGTCACTAATCCGTATCTCTTTCAACGTCAATCTTTAAGCAGTTAGGTATCCTGTAATCACCAACGGTTGCATAGTATCTGTGCAGAGCTACGCAATCTCTGCAATTGCCATGCCACTCGCAATCCGTATCGGGGCATGTGCATATCAGATTATCCGGTGTTGCTAATATTTCGGAAGGTTTCAGTTTTTTGGACATATGACTCCTCCAACTGTTTAATTTGAAACGCTTTTGATGTATTCTTTCACATTATGCCTGTTTACGATAATATGTTTTTCGCAATAAACCTCGAGCTCATCATAAATGGCGTCAACAAGGCAATTGAGGCTATTAAATAAATCTCTTTGCGAGAAGCACAAAGCAAAAGTTTCTTGGAGTAAAGTCAAATCGTGTGTCGGAAATTTATCGACATCCCTATATCGCTTAGTTTCCAGCGAATATCTATACCCCTTTAATTCGATAAGCTGATTTCTTGCAATTTCCATTTCACCGACGCAACGCCAATATTGCTCGCGCTTTATTGCTAAAGCTGCGTAAAATAAAGGATGCCAAATTCCGATGGATATTTCCTCAAGCATCTTATCTAAATCCACGCTGTGGGTTTTACCAAGATTCTCTTTTGAGCTTCTTTCCCAAGACTTTCTCATATCAGAATCTACTGTCCCTACCTTATCAAATACTACTTTCCATCTTTCACGCCGTGCCGTCACATTGTCTATAGATACATAACCCACATCCAACTCCAAATAATTATCAATTAAATAAACTTGCAGCCCCCTTTTGGGCATTTGGCTGAGATATAGAATGCGCAAGTGTTCTTTTATATCTGCACATACAGAATCCATGACGTTTTCGATATTTTCTTTTTTATTGACCACAACACAAAAATCCAAATCAGACAGCTTATCAGTAAACCCAACCGAACCCGATCCTACCAGAATTACAGAAGCAATATCTTGATTTTTATAGGCTAGATCAACAAAGAGGTTATTAATAGCCTCCCTATCTGCTGTCGTAAATAATCCCATAGTATCCCGCCTCTTTCATCGCTTGTTTAAAATAAATCAGCAACAGCAATAAACCCAATCGCGCACAAAACAGCCGTGACGATATAAAACACCGCGACGACCTTCGTCTCCGCCCAATTCATCATTTCAAAATGATGGTGAATCGGAGCCATTTTAAACAGCCGCCGCCCTGTGCCAGTTTTACGCTTTGTGATTTTAAACCAGCCCACTTGTAGCACGACGCTGATAACCTCTGCGAGATACACAAAAGCGACGATTGGGATAAGCAATGGCATCTGCAAAATTATGGCAGCACCCGCCACGAGCCCCCCTAAAGCCAGCGAGCCTGTGTCACCCATAAACACCCGTGCGGGGTATGAGTTAAAGAGCAGAAAGCCCAGCAGTGCTCCCGCTGCAGCGCCTAAAGCGGGTGTCAGAGAGCTATGCGTTGCGATTGCGATATATAGGAAGAATATGCAAATTAGCATTGTTACGCCGCTGGCCAGGCCATCAAGCCCGTCTGTAAAATTTGCGCCATTGACTGTGCCGCCCATCACTATAAACAGGAAAATGGGCGTGAACCAGCGTAAATCAATAAAAACCCCGCCCGAAAACGGCACATATATCGTCAAGTCAATATTATAAAAATCCAACAGCAATATAAATCCAACGGCGGCGGCAACTTGCATTGAGAATTTCTGCCAAGCCCGCAAGCCTAATGACCGCTTTTTGACGACTTTGATGTAGTCATCGAAAAAGCCGATCAGCCCAAAGCTCAGCATTGAATACATCAGCAAAAACCACTCACCGCTCCAAGTTGAGAACAGCGCGGACGCAATCAAAATAGCGGCGATGATAACAATACCGCCCATAGTGGGCACGCCGGATTTGCTTAAATGAGATTGTGGCCCGTCATTACGGACATTTTGTCCGAATTTCAGCCGCCGCAGAATCGGGATAAGAATCGGGCCCAGCACGATTGATGCGCCGAAAGCCATTAATGCCGCGAATATAGCGGTGTTGAGGTTATAATACATTATTGTCCTCCCTGTAATCGCCCGCTCCTGCAAAGCTATAGCTCCATGCGGACGGTTAATAACCGCCCCTACGACCAACGGATTGTGTCAAAGCCATGACGATTTCCTCAAACTTCATGCCCCGAGAGGCTTTAACAAGCACGATATCTCCGGGACGCGGGCCCTCCCAGTTGCTTAGAAAATCTGCCGCACTTGCGAATGGTATTGCGGCCGTCTTTGCGCGCAAGCCGTTAACATCAATCCCGTCATATGCGCCGTTATACATAAAATTGGACGCCATCTCACCTATACACACTATCAGATCCAAATTTTGAGCGGCGGCGTATCTGCCTACTTCGTAATGAAAATCGGGCGCATCCTCACCCAGCTCAAACATATCGCCTAAAATAGCGATTTTGCGCCCCTCTTCGCTTGCGAGCACATCCAGAGCGGCCTTCATGGAATCGGGGCTGGCATTGTAGCAATCATCAATGATTTTGATCTCGCCCGCCCGAATTATGCTCATGCGCCGGCCTGATGAATCAAAGCTCTCTATACCTACTGCTATCTCGGCGGGCTCAAGCCCAAGCTCAAGCCCCAAAGCGCAAGCCGCAAGCGCGTTTGATATCATATGGCGCCCGGGGGCGGGCAGAAATATTCTCTGCTTATCGTTTAATGTGAAGCGAGAGCCGTTAATACCCATGTCCTGAACATCTGATGCGCGGACATTGTTATGCGCGCCAAAGCCAAAAAACTCAAAATTTGCGCGCTCTCTATAGCGCAGCAGAAAATTATCCTCGCCATTAAGAAATACCTTGCCTCCATGTTTGAGAAACTCAAAAATCTCAGATTTTGCGCGGAATATCTCTTCTTGGCTGCCAAGATTTTCCAGATGCGCAAGCCCGATATTCGTAATCACTGCATAATCGGGGCGGGCGATGTCTGATAGGCGGTGAATTTCCCAACGATGATTCATGCCCATCTCCAACACGGCAATTTCGGTACTCTCGTCCATCTTAAAAATTGTGGCGGGCATTCCGAGGTGGTTGTTAAGATTGCCGCTGGTTTTTAATACTTTGTATTTTTGGGAGAGCACGGAGGCCATGAGGTCTTTGGTGGTGGTCTTGCCGTTTGAGCCTGTTATGCCGATGACTTTGACGCCAAGCAGGCTGCGGTAATACTGCGCCAAATCACCCATGGCGCGTATTGTGTCGGGCACGATGATGGCCGGGGCATCGGTGGGTATGCGGCTGACGACACAGGCCGCCCCCTTCGCAATCGCATCGTGAATGAAGTCATGCCCGTCGCGTTTATCTGTTATGGCAAAAAACAGCTTGCCTGATACGTCCTCGCGGGTGTCGAAAGACACGCCTGCTATGAGTTGTTCGCACAAGTGTGGCTGATTTATCGCTCCGCCCATGGCACGGGCGGCATCGAGTATCGTCATAAGTTTCATTTTTAACCCCCGTCTGCCATTTTTATGAGCTCATCCCAATCCCATTATTGCATTTGCGGCCTAAACAAGCTATCTATTTTCTCAAAAGATTCTTGATTTGCGGACATCCATTCGTAATGGTCATGCTCATCGGACAAGACGACATCTTTTGAGCCTTTTGTGACGCACAAATAGATAACACCTGTTATTTGGAACGATTCTGCAATATAATTCCAAATATCAATCAGCATTCCATATGGCCGCCGGGCAACTCATATAGCTTGGACTTGGCTGAATCTCTACGTACGGCCAAAAATCTATCACCGCATAATATTAAGGCCTTTGCTGCAAAACTAATTTTATTTGCGCTTGTCATCATTTCCTCCATCATTAGCCTCTAATATTCGTAGGGGCGATTAATAATCTCCCCTACGGAGCATGTGGCCTTATGTTGACAATATTTCGGCGGCTATCTCGCTGTCATCAAAATGAATTTTCAGCCCGTTTTCAAATTCCTGATAATCCTCATGCCCCTTGCCTGCGATAACTACGCAATCATCGGGTGCGGCTTGGCTTATGGCAAAGGCAATGGCCTCTTTGCGGTCGATTATTATAACATATTCGCAGCCTGTCGGCTCAATCCCGGGGATTACTTGCTCTATAATGCTTTCGGGCTTCTCATTCCGGGGATTATCGCTGGTTATGACAGCCAAATTACTAAGCTGCCCCACCGCCTCGCCCATAAGCGGCCTCTTTAGCGGGTCTCTGTCTCCGCCGCAGCCGAATACGCAAATTAAACGCCCTGCCGTGAAATCGCGGCAGGATGTAAGGACGTTTACCAGTGCGTCGGGGGTATGCGCATAGTCCACAATCACTGTTAGCCCCTTATCATTAGGTACGCGCTGAACGCGCCCCGGTACGCCTCCAAGCTGCGCCAGTGCCGAGGCAATTTCAGCAGGCGCAAAACCGAGCCGCACGGCCGCCGCAAAAGCGCAAAGTGTGTTATACACAGTGAATTTGCTGGGGATGTTCACCCGCACATTTACACCAAAAGCGGCATAATTAACGCCTGATTCAGACAACTTCACATCATCGGCGCGATAATTGCCACCTTCTATGCCGTAAGTAAACATGGGGCATTTGGCCGCGCTTAATAAATAATCCACAGTCTCATCATCAGCGTTGGTAATGCCCTCATCCGTTAGGCTGAACAGCACGGATTTTGCTTGCAAATACGCCTCCATAGTGCCGTGAAAATCAAGATGATCTTGGCTGAGGTTTGTGAACAACCCAAGCCGGAAACGAATTGCGGAGACTTTATCCAAAGCCAGCGCATGGCTGGACACTTCCATCACAACATACTCAACGCCCCTGTCTGCCATCATCCGTAGAATGCGGTAAAGCTCGATCGTGTCGGGGGTGGTGGAGGTGGCAAACGGGGTATCCATAGGCACACCGTTAATTTTGGCCTCCAGCGTGCCTATCGCACCCACCGTCTTACCCATTTTTCGCAGGATTTGCTCAATAAAATAGACAGTGCTGGTCTTGCCGTTTGTGCCTGTCACGCCGATAATCTTCATACCCGACGCAGGCCTGCCGAAAAAGGCATCACTTACAAAACAAAGTGCGAAGCGGCAGTTTTCAACAACAACCTGAGGAATGGTCAACCCCTCAATTTCGCGCTCGCAAAGAACAGCCGCAGCCCCCGCAGCCTCAGCAGCGGCAGCATAATCATGCCTATCTACATTCAGCCCCGAGATGCATACATACAAATCCCCCGGCTGGACCTTGCGGGAATCTATGGCGATTCCGCTGATTTCCACATCATTTATATTATTGATTCCAAGTTCTTGCAGCATAGCTGATAATTTCATATTTACCTCCAAACCAAGTTAAACTTGTATTCCTATATTTTACCAGATTTACTCCCTGCTGTCCACATATAAAATAACTTTCGTGCCCTGATTTACCAATTCCCCCGGAATCGGGAATTGATTTATTACTCTGTCGCCTGCGCCAAAAAGCTCATAATCCAGCCCAAGCGTGCGCAAGGTGCTTTGTGCAGTATTTAGCCGCTGGTTGGCGAAATCAGGCACGCTTACTTGGCCCACTCCTTTTATCGCCAGCTCCTCATCGTTAAAAATAGGCTCAATCTGCAAGTATGGCAGCACATTAGCCAGAAGCTGCTTCATAACAGGGCCTGCCACTTGCCCGCCATAATACACCCCCTGCGGCTCATCTATAAGCACAAGCGCGATTACTTGCGCATCTTCGGCGGGCGCAAAAGCCATAAACGAGCTGATATATCGCCCGCTTCCGCGTGGCAGCTTTTGACTGGTTGCGGTTTTGCCCCCGATTCTGTAGCCGGGGATGTATGTGCGGTTGCCTGTGCCGACGTACACCACGCTCTCGAGAATTTCCTTTAGGATTAGCGACGTTTCGGCTGAGATGATTTGTTCGCCAAGATCGGGGCTAAGCTCACGGATGATGTTGCCGTCATTATCAATAATTTTGTAGCCGACATGCGGTGTCACGAGATGCCCTCCGTTAATCGTCGTCGCGGATGCCCGCAGCAGTTGCAGTGGCGTTATCTGGAAGCTCTGCCCGAATGCCATAATTGCCAAATCCACTGAGCCTACATTCTCAAGCGGGTGCATTATCGCGACGGCCTCGCCCGGCAAATCTATGCCTGTCTTGCTCTTTAGTCCAAAACGTGCCAAGTATTCATAAAAAAGCTCTGCGCCTAACATTTCTCCGATTTCCATAAATACGGGGTTGCAGGAATTTTGCACGCCCTCAATAAAGCTCAAGCCGCCATGGTTGCGCGGGTACCGCCAGCACCTGATTTGCCTTCCGCCGATGACCTTATACCCCCCGCAACTGAACCGACTTTCGGGTGTGATAAGCCCCTGCTCAAGCCCTGCGGCGGAGGTGACTATTTTAAACGTTGAGCCTGGCTCATAGGTGTCATTTATGGTAAAGTTTCGCCACATTTGGTTTAGATAATCCATTTGTTCCTCAGATGTGAAAGTATGCCACAGGGCGGCCAGCTCGTCACTGTTTATTGTGAAGGGGTCGTTGAGGTCAAAAGTAGGCTCGTTTGCCATGGCCAGGATCGCGCCCGTCTGGGGATTCATGAGGATTATAGCGCCCCTCGTAGCTGATTTTGCTTCGACCGCCGAGGCAATCATTTGCTCTGCAAACTGTTGGATGACAGCGTCGATAGTCAGCACCAAATTATATCCGGGATCGGGCGCGATACGGATGATTTCGGAATCCATAAACAGCCGCCCGCGAGCGTCCGTCTCTGTCAAAATCTTGCCGGGCTGCCCGCGTAAATACTCATCATACTTCGCCTCAAGCCCGACAATCCCCTGATTATCCCGCCCGACAAATCCAATCACAGAGGCGGCCAGCCCATAAAATGGATACACCCGTTGCACATCCTCGTCTACGATAATGCCCGGTATGCGTAAAGCCCGTATTTGATCCGCCAAATCCTTGTCCACCTGCGTCTTGATCCGCTCCAATGCTACGCGCCTGTTGACTTTCTCATAGACATAATCAAAATCCAGCCCCAGCATATTAGAAAGCGTCTGCGCGACAAACTGCGCATCTTCAATCTGCGCCCGAATAACGGACACGCTCGATACCGTTTGTGTAACGGCAAGCCCTGTCATATTCCGATCATAAATATTGCCGCGGTCAGGCGTAATGAGCCGGTCGCGTGTCTGCTGTTGGTAAGCGCGCAGCTGAAGCTCCTCGCCCCTAAAGGCCTGTATGTAAAAAACCCGCCCAAGCAGGAATATCAGGCAAAACACTATTGCAGACATTACGAATATCAATTTTTTTTTGATGGCTAAGGTTGTCATGAAAATCCCCTCCTGTATCACAAACATTGCCGATATGTAAGTTTATTGCGCAGGGATAGGCTATATGCATTTAACAGAACTAACCCGTAGGGGCGGCTATTAGCCGCCCGCATGAGGCTAAACCCCTTGAAGGGCCACCCGCTATAGCTGTTTAACTTGTAAAAACCAACAAGCTAAACAGCCCAAATCGTTTCACGATTTGCAATTTTTTTATTGATGACAAACTAAAAAAGGGCGGCCAGGGGCGGGCCGCCATAACCATGCGCGCGGTTGATAACCGCCCCTATAAACCTCTATTCCGCCGCCTTGAAATTATATACAGGTTTAACAACAGCTACAATCTCCGCAGTATCCCCGATATTGCCGATAATTTCCTTCATGGGCTTATACGCAAAAGGGGCTTCGTCAAGCGTGCTTTTGTTAATTGTGGTTGAATAAATACCCTCCATGGATTTTTTAAATTCATTCAGCGTGATGGTTTGTTTTGCGGCGGAGCGGCTCATCAGGCGGCCTGCGCCGTGGGGGGCTGAGCAGTTCCAGTCCTCATTGCCGCGCCCTGTGCAGATCAGGCTGCCATCGCGCATGTTCATGGGTATGAGGACGCGCTCGCCTGCTTGCGCCGAGATGGCGCCTTTGCGCAGAATCATGTTGTCCAAATCAATATAGTTATGGATTGTAGAAAACTGCTCTTCGATTTTAAATTTCACATGGCTTGCAAGCTCATCCACCATGGCTTTGCGGTTGATATCGGCATATCGTTGGACGATTGCCATGTCGTTGAGATAATCATCAAAAAGCACGCCTTCCAGATAGGCCAGATGCCTGCCTGCCCTCCTGCCTGCCCTCCCAAGATTGTTTGCTGCGGCCTTTTGATACCATTCACATACCTGCTTGCCCAAATTACGGCTGCCACTGTGGACAACAAGATGAAGCCGCCCGCCCTCGTCGCGCCCAAGCTCAATAAAATGATTGCCGCCGCCCAAAGTCCCGATAGAGCGCGTGGCGCGCCTTAAATCGACATGCTTTGCGCAACGCAGCCCATCAAGACCGATACTCTCGCTGAAACGATGAGGCTTGTTGCGGATGGCAAAACCGCTGGGGATGTGCTGATGGATGGCGCGATCCAGTTGCTGAAGCTCGATGTGTTTATCTTTGAGCAATACTGTCTCCATGCCGCATCCGATGTCCACACCCACCAGATTTGGGACGACCTTATCTGTGATGGTCATGGTGGTTCCGATAGTGCAGCCCATGCCTGCGTGCGCGTCGGGCATTATGCGGATTTTGCTGCCTTGCGTGAACTCTTGATCAAGCAAATTTTCGATTTGCTTTATTGTGACTTCCTCGGCAGTGTCTGTGAATAGTTTTGCTGTGTTGTACTTGCCTGTTAATTCAATCATTTGTATCCTCCGCTAGGCTTTTTGTAAAACTACAGCGAATCAATTTTTCCAACCGGCTCGCAGAGCCGCCGCTTTCGCGGTGCAGGGGAGGCAGATGGATTTGCATGGTTTTCGCAAATCCTGTCGAGAGCCCGGCGGGAGAAAAAAATTGTGTTCGGTGTTTTCGTAAGAAGTTTAAAAAAATAGGACGCGCAACGCGCGCCCCTGCGGGTTATTTTTGTACTCTTCCTAAATACTCATCCGTGCGTGTATCAATTTTAACGATATCGTCGATGTTCACAAACAACGGCACGGAAATTTGGGCACCTGTTTCAACGATGGCGGGCTTTGTCACGCCCTTTGCGCTGTCGCCCGCAAAACCCGGCTCTGTCTGCGTTACACGTAGCTCTGCAAACATTGCGGGCTCAATTCCAAATACCTTTCCGTTGTAGGACATAAATTTCACTACATCATTTTCACGCACGTATTTAAGTGCATCGCCCACTTCGGACGCATTCAAAGCCGTCTGCTCATAAGTCTCGTTATCCATGAAATGGAAAATATCGCCGTCTTCATTGTATAAATACTGCATATCGCTTCTTTCAATATGAGCACGCGCCATTTTTTCAGTGGGGCGGAAAGTCTCCTCCAGAATGCTGCCTGTGACGATATTTTTCAGCTTCGAGCGCACAAACGCCGCGCCCTTGCCGGGCTTAACGTGCTGAAAATCAATGATGGTGTAAATATCGCCCTTGTATTCAAGGGTAATGCCGTTTCTGAATTCTCCTGCTGAAATCATTGCTATTCCTCCAGTATATTAATCATTGCCAATAATGCCAATATGTATCCATGCGCTCCAAGCCCCGATATCTGCCCTCGGCACACCGCAGATATAACGGACTTTTGACGAAAATCCTCCCGCGCGGATGTGTTAGACAAATGCACTTCAATAACGGGGATTAGGATTGATTCAATCGCGTCACGCAGGGCGTAGCTGTAATGCGCAAGCGCGCCGGGATTAATAATAATCCCGTCTATTTTATCATTGTAACAGCTTTGCAGATAATTTACAATATCCCCCTCGCAATTTGATTGGAAAAATTCTAAATCAATACCCCTCATGCTATCAGTGATAGCGTTGCAGATAGCGGAGTTGATATCATCAAGTGTTTGGATGCCGTATATTTCGGGATGGCGTATGCCTAGAAAGTTTAGGTTTGGGCCGTTTACAATTCGTATTTTCATTTGAACACCCCCTGCACTTTATTATACCACATCATCACGAATTTTCAAGCCCTGCGGCGCAAGCTCGTAAATCACATCACATACTTGCGCCAAGTACTTTCTATCATGAGATATGCTGATAATTGCGCCGCCAAAAGCTCTAAGTGTGGCGCGTATTTCAGGTGCTGACAAGGGGCTGAAATTGCGCGTAGGTTCGTCCAAAATCAGCACATTCGCGTTACGTAGCACCATATCGAGAAACAGGATTTTGGCTTTTTGGCCGCCGCTTAGCTTGCTGATTTCGCCCAGCATTTCATCATGTGTGAATTTCATGCTGCCCAGATACGTACGTACTTGCGTGATGGTATCTTTGCGGGCATCTGAGGACAGGAAATCTATGGCGGATTGGCTGAAATTCAGCACTTCATCATAGTTTTGAGGCATGTATGCCGCCGTGATGTCGCTTCGTTCACGCAGGCTTGCCCAAATTTCTTTTAGCAAAGTGGATTTACCTGTGCCATTGCGGCCAATAATACCTATATGTGCAGGGCCTGTGATGTCGAGAGTGATTTGGCCGCATAGCTGGCGGCTGCCTATGTGCAGGGCAGGTAAATCCAAAGCCAGCACGGTTTTGCCGTGGGGCAGGGTGATTTTAGAGCCAAATTTGGTGATGATGCTCTCTTCTTGTTGAGGAATGTCCAGAAAATCTTCGCTCTCGCGCGCAAGCCGCCTGCCGGTGGACAGCACCGACTTCATTTTCTTTTTAAGCAATCGCCCTCCGGCCGGGTCTTGCCGCGATATAGAGCTCTGGTCGCTATCAACGCGGCTGTAAATCTGCTGCCATTTATCCATTTGCGCTTTATGGTCGGCTCGCTGCTTTTTAGCGACCTGCATCTGCCTGTCAAAAGCAAGGCCGCGGGATTTTATGTAATCGGTGTAATTACTGCGGGCGACAGTTGTCTTTGCGGTGGTTTTGCGCACCAGTTGCTCCATATGGATGATGACATTCGCGGTGCGCTCAATCAACATTTCGTCATGGGAAATAAACAAAACCGGGCGGCGGCTGGCGTTGATGAAGCCCTCAAGCCATTGCAGCGTCTCAATGTCTAAATCATTTGTCGGCTCATCCAGTAGCAGTATGTCGGGCTCGGCGATAAGGATTTTGGCTAGCTGTATCTTGATTTTCTCCCCGCCTGACAGGGTTTTGATAATTTGTGATGAGTTTACAAAATCGGGGCTGATGCCGATGCGGGCAAGGCTGCGGGCATGGGCAGGAATGTTGATGTCGGCAAAATATTCGGCGATGGTATGGCCGAGGTGCTCTTCCGGGAAGGATTGAGGCAGATAGGCCACAGTGCCCTTTTTAATGATTTCGCCCGTATGCCGGCAGTAGCCCTCTATCATCTGCGGAGCATAAATCAGCTTTAGCAAAGATGATTTACCGTTGCCCTCTTCGCCTATGATTACGGCCTTGTCGCCTTGATTAAGCGTGAAGCTCAGGTTTTGGGCAAGAGGCCTCGCGTTTTGTGATAGGGTTATTGAAAGGTTTTTAAGCTCCAGCATGGCTGCACCTCCCTTGACGGTTGGTTTATTATAACACGGGAGGTTGCCATGAGTCAAAAAATATGCTATTATTAACAATAAATATTCTATGGAGGTGCAGCTATGGCGTTGATTGGCGGAATATCAAAAGAGAAATTTAAAGAGCGGCTTATGGAGAATGTCAAAACCATTTCCCGCAAAACAATTGAGACGGCCTCAAACGAGCAGCTTTACGAGGCCCTGGCATTTACTATACGAGATTTGGTGACGGATAAATGGATTGCTACGCATGATGTTTATCGCGAAAAAGATTGCAAGGTAGTGTATTATCTTTCGATGGAGTTTTTGATGGGGCGGTTTTTGGGCAATGCCATCATTAATTTGGGCATGGCAGATGAGGTGCGCGAAGTGTTTGACGAGCTGGGTTTGGACTACAACGCCGTCGAGGATGCCGAGCGGGACCCGGGCCTCGGAAACGGCGGCTTGGGGCGCCTTGCGGCTTGCTTTTTGGATTCGCTCTCAACGCTTGGCCTGCCTGCTTACGGCTGCGGAATACGTTATCACTACGGTATTTTTGAGCAGAAAATTGAAAATGGCTATCAAGTGGAGCGCCCTGATAACTGGCTTGAGCACGGGGATTTGTGGGGAGTGAAGCGGCAAGAGTATGCTGTTGAGGTAAAATTCGGCGGCAATGTTCGCCATATGAAACAGCCCGACGGCACGTATCTTTTTGAGCAAGAAAATCATCACAGCGTGCTCGCCATCCCCTATGATTATCCCATCTTGGGCTATGATACCAATACCGTAAACACACTGCGCCTCTGGGATGCCGAGGCCATGCAGAAGTTTGATTTGGACAGCTTTAATCAAGGCCAGCATTTAAAGGCGCGGGAAGAGCAGAATTTGGCGCGTAATCTCTGCGAGGTTTTGTATCCGGCTGGTGATCACGTCGCGGGGAAGGAGCTACGCCTGCGCCAGCAGTATTTCTTTATTTCCGCGACGATTCAGCAGCTTATCGCACGCTTTAAGGATAAGCACGGCGATTTTAAAGAGCTGCCCGACTATGTAGCTCTCCAGCTCAACGATACGCATCCGTCAGTCGCAGTACCTGAGCTTATGCGTATTTTGATGGATGAGAACGGCATTAGCTGGGATGAGGCCTGGGATATTACGCGAAAGGTGTGTGCTTATACAAACCATACCATCATGAGCGAGGCTTTAGAAAAATGGCCGACAGAGCTTTTAAGCCGCGTGTTGCCGCGCATTTACATGATTATCGAGGAGATCAACCGCCGCTTCTGCGCGCAGCTGCAAACGTGGTTTGGCAACAACCCTGACAAAGTGCGCTCTATGGCTATTATCGCCGATGGATACGTGCGCATGGCTTTTCTTGCGATTGTTGGCTCTAATTCCGTCAACGGCGTTGCGGCCCTGCATACCGAAATCCTCAAAACCCAGGAGCTGCGCGACTTCTACGAGATTTACCCCAAGAAATTTAACAATAAAACTAACGGTATCACTCAACGCCGATGGCTTGCGCACGCAAACCCCGCTCTTTCGCGGCTTATTACCGATACCATCGGCGATAAATGGCTCAAGGATTTAAGCCATTTGGAGGAGCTTTTGCCGTATACGAAAGACCAAGGCTTTGCCGCCGACTTTATGCGCATCAAGCATGACAATAAAGTCGCTCTGGCAAACCACATCCGCCAAAATACGGGCATACAGGTTGACCCATCCGCCATTTTTGACATCCAAATCAAACGCCTGCACGAATACAAACGCCAGCTCATGAACATCCTGCACGCGCTGGATTTATACAATCGCATTAAGACAACGCCGTGGATTGAAGTTGAGCCGCGTGTATTTATATTCTCGGCCAAAGCCGCTGCGAGCTACCACCGCGCCAAGCTCATAATCAAGCTCATCAACAATGTGGCCAGGCTTATTAATGGAGACCCATCTATCGAAGGGCGCATTAAAGTCTTATTTTTGGAGAATTATCGCGTATCGCTTGCGGAGAAGCTCATCCCTGCGGCAGACGTCTCTGAGCAAATCTCAACGGCGGGCAAGGAGGCCAGCGGCACAGGCAATATGAAGTTCATGCTAAACGGTGCGATTACGCTGGGCACTATGGATGGCGCGAACGTAGAGATATTCGAGGAAGTGGGCGATGAAAATATCGTGATTTTTGGTATGTCTGCCGCCGAGGTAAGCGCGCTTGCGGCGTCGCGCGGCTACAACCCATGGGATATTTTTAATATGAATCCAAATATTCAAAAAGTGCTGACACAGTTGATTAACGGTGTGCTGTCCGACAATCATGACCTATTCCGTGAGCTTTACGAGGCTCTGCTTAACGGCTACCACGGAAGCCCCGCCGATGAATACTTCGTGCTTAAAGATTTTGAGGCATATTCACAGGCGCATGAGAAGATTTGCAAGCTGTACCGCGATAAAGCGATGTGGGCTAAGATGGCCATTACGAATGTTGCTAAAAGCGGCAAATTTTCGAGCGACCGCACTATTAAGCAATATGCCGATGAGATTTGGGGCTTAAAAGAAGTGCGTATTGAAATGTAGGGGAAGTTATCAATCGCCCGCTCTATTGCCGGGCATTTACATCCTTTCGGAGGGAGTTATCCGCAGATGAAGCTAGCTACGAAGCAATTGAGATTAGAAAAGGTGCGAAAAGAGCATTTGCCGCAAATTTTTGAGATTTGGAGCGATTCGGAAGCCGGGAAATATATGGTGGACAGCGATTGGGGCAGCGCGGAGGAGCTTAATGTCATCCTTGAGGAACAGGATGATGACTACTACAGCTTTGCGGCCTTTGAGCATGACGGCGATGAGGTCGTTGCCACTTGCAGGATTAGCTTGGAGGACGGAGGGTGGGACATTGGGTTCAATGTCCGAAAAACCCATTGGGGCAAAGGGTTTGCGACAGAGATGGTGCAGGCTTTAATTGGCTTTGGGCGTGAGCTGGGGGCGGATGCGATATGCTCTAGTGCTGCGAAGGCCAATGGTGCATCGTGCAGAGTGTTAGAAAAATGCGGCTTTGAGATTGTTGGCGAGAGTAGTTTTGTGAAAAAGAGCCTGGATATTATCTGGGTACGCAACGACTATCGGATTAAAATATAGGTGAGCCTATGTTGGAATCATTCAAAACCATCCACACCCCGGCAACAGCCGAAATCATCGAGAAAAAATCACGCTTCATAGGCCATGCCGCCCCGGTAGATACCGAGGCGGCGGCTTTAGCGTTCATTGAATCCATCCGACACGAACACGCCCGCGCCAATCATAATTGCTTTGCCTATCAAGTGGGCGACACCAACCAGCATCAACGGCAGAGCGATGACGGCGAGCCAAGCGGCACGGCCGGTATGCCAATTTTCGAGATTTTGCGGGGTGAGAACTTGCAGTACACCGCAGTTGTCGTCACACGTTATTTTGGCGGGACACTGCTGGGCAAAGGCGGCCTGCACAGAGCGTATTCCTCTGCCGCAAAAGCCGCGCTAAAACAGGCGCGTATTATTGAAAAAACACTATATCAGAGGCTGTCCCTTCGTTTGCCGTATCATTTGTCGGGCAAAATGCAGCATGAGCTGACGCAACGGGGGTATGCCATTGAAAACATCGAATACACCGATAATGTAAACTTTATCATCCTTGCTGCAAATCTAAGGCGGATTGAAATAGGCACCCTTCTATCAAGCATCACAAGCGGGCAGGGTGAGATTGAATTAATGGCAAAATTGTATTGCGCTGAAATAGATGGGAAGTTAATCGTTTTTGAAATTACAGAAAAGGAGTAAGACTAAAATGGCAGGACACTCCAAATTCGCAAACATAAGGCATAAAAAGGAAAAAATGGACTCGCAGCGCGGCAAGATTTTTACGAAGCTGGGGCGTGAAATAGCCGTGGCTGTAAAGCAGGGCGGTAGCGACCCTGCCTCTAATGCTCGCCTAAAAGAAGTTGTCAGCAAGGCAAAATCGGCTAACATGCCCGGCGATACCATTGAGCGTAGCATTAAAAAGGCGGCAGGCGAGCTTGATGGCGTCAACTACGAGGCCATTACATACGAGGGCTACGGGCCAAACGGAATAGCCATAATCGCCCGCGCCTTGACGGACAATCGTAACCGCACTGTCGCCAATGTACGTAATGCCTTCACAAAAGGCGGGGGCAATCTTGGCGCACAAGGCTCTGTTGTGTTTCAGTTTGATGAGATAGGGCAAATCGCCGTGGAAGCCGCCGAAGGCATTGATGCGGATGAGCTTGAGATGCTTGCCATAGAGGCGGGCGCATCGGATTTTATCGCATCCCATGAGGGTTATGAAATTACGTCCGCGCCACAAGATTTCTCTAATTTGTGCAACGCTCTTGAGGCGGCGAATATTCCTGTCTTGTCTGCCGAGATCACTATGCAGCCCAAGATATATGGCCAATTAACAAACCCTGATGACATCAAGGGCATGAATAAGCTGCTGGATTTACTGGAAGATGACGATGATGTGCAGGATGTTTATCACAACTGGGAGGAATAGTATAAAAGGGGAGGGCGAGCCAGATGCTCGCCTCTACGTTTTGTGGTATATACCCTCGGCTGCTCCGTATACATCTTCCTGAGCGAGTGATTGCACTATCAACACTGCAGGGCATTTGAATTACGCTATCTGTCAAGAGTGTAAATAACGCAAATTTTTACAATCCAAAGCAAAAAGGCTAAAATCATAGGATTTTGGCCTTTTTGCAATTGAGAAAAAACAAAGTTATAATTTAATCAAAGTGGCTATTGACATTATGATTAGATAGATATATAATTATATTATGCGATATAGTTCAACGTTATTTTAATTAGGAGGCGATATATGATTTCAATTGACTACTTACAGGAAAACAAAAAACGGCACTTTGCCAATGCTGCGCGCCTTGAGGCGGATGGCAGAGAAGATGATGCTATTTTAGCAAAAATACGAGCTAATGTATTTGACATATTCTTGAAAACAAGTGCCGTAAAAGCGGTCGACAAAACAGAGAAGGTATTTAATCATCTAAAAATAAAATGGGTCAAAGACCTTGCTCTCGCAGAAAAACATGACGACACTGCCGCTGCGGCTATTGCGCAGATACAATTGGCGGTTCTTGTTGAAATTGAAAATGAGGTGAACCGCAATGGATAAAGCTGTTACGATGTTCAAGTGCCTTGCGGATAAGACGCGGCTGGCGATATTACAGTCGCTCGTTCAAGAAGATATGTACACTGAGCGTCTTGCGGAGCGTTTAGGCGTTTCTGCCCCAACTGTGTCTTTTCATCTTAAAAAGCTAATTGATGCAGGTTTTGTGCAGGCGCGAAAAGAGCAGTATTATACTATGTACTCGCTTTGCAAAGAAACACTTAGTTTTAACGTCTTGGATATAATTACAAGTGAAATCACAAACGACAAAGCAGCCGAGCGTGATGAAGCTTATCGGCAAGGCGTCATTAAAGCCTTCTTTAAATATGATAAACTAAAAACAATACCTGCGCAACGAAAAAAGCGTGAAATTATCTTGCGAGAATTATGTAAGGCTTTTGAGGATGGGCGGGATTATACCGAAAAGGAGGTCAATCTGATTATTGCTGACTTCCATGATGATTTTGCGTGGCTTAGGCGTTCGATGATTGAGTTTGGATTGATGACACGGAATAAGGAAATATATCGCAAAGTGGTACAAAACAGTTAAATTGAAAGCTGTTTTACTAACCAATGTATAAAATCACAATGCCTATGAGCAGAAAGGACTAATATACTATGGTAACATTAAAGCCAGTAATACAACGTAATGCGTATGAGGTCTGCAAGATGAAAGCGGACCCTGAACTTGTAGCTCCTAACACTCAAAGCCTGTGCGAAGCCTATGCTTATTCATATGAGCATGGGCATGACAAACTGCTGGTTCGAGCCATTTACGACAATGAAACTCCAGTTGGTTTTCTTATGGCGAACTATGACCCTAAATATGAATTTGTAGATAATAAAGGAGAACCATATTTTTATTTATGGCGCTTTATGGTTGACGAGCGACACCAAAATAAAGGCTATGGAAGAAAGGCCATGGAAGCCCTAATTGCAGAAATAAAAACAGGAAAGCATGGTGTTGCCAATGCGCTCTATACCGGAACTGCGCGCCAAAGCAAAGTAACACCTAAGTTTTACAGTAGTCTTGGCTTCGTGAATACAGGCGAGATTGACAAGGATTTTGAAGATGAAAACCATGACGAAGATGTTATGCGTTTGTCATTATAGCAATTTATTTT
>Ga0131853_10005827_pt1 | contig 22267 bp, 18 predicted proteins | sample TergutLab28metaG_FD_92764 | JGI IMG/M metagenome (GOLD analysis project Ga0131853, IMG submission 92764) | Labiotermes labralis P1 segment gut microbial communities from Petit-Saut dam, French Guiana - Lab288 P1 (version 2) (version 2) | ecosystem: Host-associated > Arthropoda: Insects >... | reverse complement strand
CTATACTCCTTTCTCACACCTTCTGTGATCCATTCGCATACCCTTGCTTCTCAGACTCCCCTGTATCCTAACTCGCTCCCTTAACGAATTACCTTTCTCCCCTATTCAGTTTTCAAGGTTCGGTTGCACCTTCGCTGTGCTAAAGTGCGAAAATTATCTTAACACAGCGAAATCACGTTGTCAATACCTTTTTTCAAAAAATTTCGTATATTTTGTCAATATCGTTATTTGCGTTCCAGCAGATCAATCCAATAGTCCAATAGTGGGTACACCCAGTCATCTATGTTCATGAACTCAAAGCCTGTTCCCGCGGCTATGGACGTGTCAACGCTAAAACTCGGCGCTCCATTGAACGGAGCCGCATCACCATTTTCCTGAATCAGAGCCCTTTTGGAAGTACGCCTTTCAACATAGCCGATTATCTCTTCAAGGGATATCGTACCGTTACTGCTTGCGTTCATGTATCCAAACGCTGATCCCGTCGCGACATGCGCCAAAAACTTACCGGCTTCGAGAGAATTGATAAACGATATGCGGGACTTTATGTTGTCAATGTTCATGGCCCGCCCTTGAAGAATGTGCTCTACATAAAAGTAGAGTCGCTTTGAATAATCGTCCTTGCCAAATATATAGGGAAACCTGACCGCAGCGGACGCTTGCCCCGAATATGCCTGAAACAGCGCGGCTTCCGCCTGTCGCTTCACTTCATCATAAGAAAAATCCTTTTCGTCGCACCACTTCAAAGGAAATGTTTTTGTGTCGACTTCTGACTCACGCATCCCCTCATGAAAATTTTTGGAATATACCGAAACCGTTGACGTCATGACATATTTTTTGGTGTTCAGCGAATCCAGAAGTAAACGGACTTCATTTGAAGAATAAGCGATGTTGTCAACCGCAACGTCATAGAATTTATCTTTAAAAGTATTGCGAAGACTGTCCGGGTCTTGACGGTCGATAATCATCCGCGTGACTCTGTCTCCAAAAGAATCCGCGGCGTTACCGCGTGTCGCTATTGTTACGTCATGTCCGGCCGACAGCAGTTCGTTTACCAAGTGTACACCCATATACCTCGTTCCGCCTAATACTAGCGCTGTCATTATTTCCCTCCCCTAGCCTCTACATTTTTACCGGAGCGTTAATGCCCAGTAGGGCCAACCCGGACTTGAGTACGACGCGCACGGCATACACAAGAGCCAGCCTTGCGGCCCGTAGCTCGGCGTCGTCTGTAAGTATCTGATTATCGTGATAGAACTTGTTGAATGCCTGAGCCATGTCTACAAGGTAGCGCGCTATTACGTACGGCTCGAGCTTTGCCGCCGATTCCTGTACTTTGTCGCCGAAGATGTATACAAGTTTTACGATATCAAAGGATGCTTGGTCGCTAAGCAGCGAGTAGTCTATTCCGCTAATCAGGTCGGAGTTGTCGTCGACTCCGGCCTTCTCGAGCACTGAGCACGCCCGCGCGTGTGTATACTGCACATACGGCCCGCTTTCCCCCTCGAAGCTGAGTACACGCTCCCACGAGAACACAACATCCTTGATTCGGCTGTTGTAGAGGTCGTTAAATATAACCGCGCCAATACCCACATCTCGCGCGATAGATTCCTTGTCGGAAAGGGAAGGGTTCCGTTCCTCGATAATTGACAGCGTACGGGATACAGCTTCACCCAGTAGCTCTTCCATCAATATAACATTGCCCTTGCGCGTCGAGAGCTTGCCCGATTCGAGGCTTACAAGACCGTAAGGCACGTGCGTCATGTCCGCCGCCCATTCGTAACCCATCTCTTCGATCACGCGAAAGAGCTGCGCAAAGTGCAGATTCTGATCCATCGCCGTAACATAGAGCGCCTTGGCAAAGTCGAATGTGCGCTTGCGGTACAGCGCCGCGGCTATATCTCTGGTGTGGTACAAAGTTCCGCCGTCGCTGCGAAGTATAAGGCACGGCGGCATATTGTGGCTCGAAAGGTCGACTATTGTCGCGCCCTCGCTCTGTACCAGCAGATTCTTGGCGCGCAGTTCATTGACCACGACGTCCATTTTGTCGTTGTAGAAGCTCTCCCCTGTAAAATGATCGAACTTCACGCCAAGCATCTCATAAATGCGGTCAAACTCAGCCATAGACACATCGACAAACCACTTCCATACCGACAGCGCTTCTTCGTCGCCGTTCTGCATATTGAGAAACCATGCGCGCGCCTCGTCTTCCAGGCCGGAGTCGCTCTCTGCTTCTTCGTGGAAAAGTACATAGAGGCGGTTTAGCTCCTGAATTCCGTCGCACTCAACATCTTCTTTTGAGCCCCACTTCACAAATGCCGTAATCAGCTTGCCAAACTGCGTTCCCCAGTCGCCAAGGTGGTTAATGCCCACGCTTTTGTATCCGACAAAGTTCATTATGTTGTACAGCGCACGGCCTATCACAGTCGTACGAAGGTGGCCTATATGGAAATTTTTGGCGATATTTGGCGACGAATAGTCGATTACGACATTCCTCCCTCCGCCTATGTCGGACTTGCCGTAGTCGGCGCCCCGCGCCTGTAGCCGCCGCAACGCCTCACGCACGAACTCCTTGCGGTTCAGCGTAAAATTCAGGTACGCAGACGCTACATCGACCTTTTCGATAAACGCCGGAAGCTCCATTGTCTCACAAAGCTCCCGCGCAATAATCTGCGGAGCCTTGCGCATAGTCTTCGCGAGGCGAAAGCACGGAAAGGCGTAGTCACCCATCTGCGAATCGGGCGGAATTTCTATCGCGCTCAGTATGTCGTCAACCTCTGCGCCCGCATCGGAATCGGCGTTTATCGCCTGCGCAAGCGTGGCTGCGAGTTCTCTTTTAAAATCCATGTCAATCTCCATTCACATCGTAAATATCCGCAACGCTCCAGGAATGTTTCGTACCTCTATGGGCAATTGCGGCCCTACTTCGCCGTCGATGTCCGCCTTCATCAGCAGAACGTCGCCGGGCGGCTGCATGTACTCTACGCGAAAGAAATTGTCGCGGAGAAATAATATGTGCTTGTCGTCAAGATAGTCGCCGGCCAGCACTTTTATAAACAGCGCCGGTAGCTCAAGTATTGGGAACGCGCGAAATCCCACAAAGTCAAATAGTCCGTCATCCAGACGCGCGGCCGGTGAAAGCCGGTCGAAACCGCCCGCTCCGGTGCTGTTCAGGATGAAGAAGAAATACAATTCTTCCTCGAATACCTCATGTGACGTAATTATTCTAAAGCGAAGCGGCACAAAGCTCGGAATTTGCTCGATCCCTTTTATGTAGTAGGCCAGCTTGCCGAACGTGTTCTTCAGGTCTTGGTCGACGTAATGTGATATATTGGTGAGCATCCCGGCCGCGCAAACATTGATGAAATAGCTTCCGCCGTTGACCTGACCCAAATCTACCCGCACAAGATTGCGCGCGGCTATTGCCTCGCAGGCGGCCCGGACATCTGACGGTACGCCAATAAAGCGCGCGAAGTCATTAGCCGTTCCCGCCGAAATAATACCAATCGGCACATCGCGGCCGCTTCGCATAATTGCGTTAACAACGCGGCTGATAGTACCGTCTCCGCCCGCAACTACCACAGCATCGATGTTCATGGCGCCTTCACCGGAGATCAGAGCTTCTATCCGTGAACCTGCATCTCTTTCCAAGCTTGTCCGAAATATGCTCACCATGTAGCCGCAGCGCTGGAATACCTCCACGCAGTCATCCAAGTCTTCTCTAAAATTGCCGTTGCCCGAAGCCGGGTTATATATTAGCAAGAGTTTTTTCAAATCATACACCAAGACCTTATGTATAGGACGCGGAGGATCTCTCCGCGTCACAAGAAATCAATTATCTAAGAAGCTGCAAAATAGTCATCGGAGCCTGATTCGCCTGAGCAAGCATAGAAGTAGCAGCCTGCTGAAGTACGTTTGTCTTTGTCAGGTTCATCATCTCTCTTGCCATATCGGCGTCGCGAATTCTGGACTCGGCAGCCGACAGGTTTTCGGAAGATATATCAAGATTCTGTATTGTGAACTCAAGCCTGTTCTGCATGGCGCCAAGCTCGGAACGCTGGCCGGTTACATGCGCAAGAGCAAGGTCTATGGCATTTATATATTCGCTTATATCTTCACCGCTGACACGTAGTACACCCTCTCCAAGCGTATGGGCGCTGCCCGGGAGTTCGCTCGATGTGCGTAAGTCGGCAAAGGTAAAGCCTTCCCGTACTTGTCCGGGGCCTGGGCCAACCGTTGCTTGACGGCTAAGCGCGTTTACGCCGACGTCTTCTATCGACAATCTAACGCCTTGGCGGGCATTTGCACCAATTTGGAACCAAAGGGCATTGCCGGTTCTTCCGGGAGCGGCTTCACCGATCATGTGCGGAGCGCTCCATTCGGCGAAATCTGCATATTCTCCTTGAAGCCCAGCCCAATCATTCATTGCTTCCGCCAAGCTGCCTGCGCCTGTGCTGCCCCAAGAGGCTATATCAACAAAGCTGCTACCCTGGTCTACCAAAGCTTGAATTAAATCATCGGCAGTAATATCGGAAAGCTCTGTGGTTCCGAAGAAGGTATTGGCTTCGGCGGCGGTAGCAAACGTGGCACCGGGGCCGCCCAAAGCTCCGTGCAGTTCATTAAGTCGGCCCAAAATGTCCGCGTGGTCGCCTGTTTCGCCGCCAAGCAGCCATTCTTGAATTGTGTTTCTCAGAGAATTGCCTACTGTGGCGCTGGCAGCAAACATTTGGTTAAGGCGTGTGTCTCCGGCTCCGCCAGCCCCCGTATTATAGGCAATGAAGTCGGCCCAGTCGGTAAAGTTAGCGCCGGCTGTGTCTACAGCGCCTTGCGCCCATGTGTCAAGAGCGGCTTGAAGACCGGGAGCATATGCCAGATAGTTGTCAAATATACTGTCAATAGTTGCCGCCGACGTTCCTCCGGCTGTACCGGCTACACCACCTGGGCTTGTATTAAGAACAGCCAGAACGTCAGCTAAGCTGGTAACATTGTCGATATATATCTCGCCAGTAGCAATATTATGGTCACCCGGGGTAGCTGCCGCAGTAAGAGCAACCCAGTCGCCACCATAAATTTCACTACCTAGAGTATTGAGCTGGGCTAAAGATAAGGTGCCCGCCCAAGTGTCAAGAGCAGCTCCAAGCGTTTGCGTACCGCCGGTACCGCCAAGCTCAGCCAGAGACCCGCCAATGGTAGGAGGCGTTACAGGCCCGCCACCGCCGCCCGGTGTATGAACAAAATCACTTACGAAAGTGTTCCAGCTGGTTACAGCCGCTTGGTTGTTTTGTTCGCCGAAAGCCGCGGCCCAGTTGTTTAACTGATCTAAAGCTGCGCCCAATGGGTTAAGACCGGAAAAACCGGTAGCGGAATTTTCAACGAAAGCTCTGGCGTTTGCATGAGCGCCAAAGTCAAGCCGGCCTTCGGAGTGCAGCCTGTTAAGCAATACTTCAAGCGTGCCGTCGAAAGCGATATTACCGGCGCCTAAAGCCGCTTGCCAATTTGCGTAAGTCGGCTGAGTCGCCGGCGCGGAAGATGAACTGAGACTTCCGTCAATAAGATTACGCGTATTAAATTGTGCACGGTCTCTGGTCGCGTCAATTTCGTCCATAAGTTGGTTAAGCTCGTCCTGTATTCTTACACGGTCGGACTGAGCCAGCGTAAGGGTGCTGGCGTCGTTGTGCGCGTTAGTATCGTTTGCCGCCTGCACAACCAGCTCACGAACGCGTATAACCATTTCATTAATGGTAGACATCGCGCCCTCGGCAGTCTGGATCAAGCTTATACCGTCTTGCGCGTTGCGCGAAGCCTGGTCAAGGCCGCGAATCTGAGCGCGCATCTTTTCACTGATACCAAGGCCGGCCGCGTCGTCCGCCGCACTGTTAATACGCAAACCCGAAGACAGGCGTTGCGATGCCCTAAATTGCTGCGTACCTACGTTCTTCATCGCCCTATGTGCGTTAAGAGCGAGAATGTTAGTGTTAACAACCATGTTACTCATGCATGTTCCTCCTTGAAAAACAATATTTGTAAGGGACATCCCTTGCAACTATTATTTGCTCAAGCAGGAATTTTATACTCTGATCTAGTGTTCATCCGGTTTAAACGCAGAGTGGATTTGCACGGCAGTTTTTCACCAAGCTAGGAAGCGGCGGCGTCCGTGGCTCCCGCGAAGCCCGCCTTTGGCTTCGTGGGGCGGACTGGACGTACCGCTGCGGGTATGCGTCGCCATCACCTTCTCGATTGGCGAAAAATCGCCTCAAAAATCTTCTCGAAAAACTATTGACGACACACCCTAGTTAATCGCTTGCTCCAAAGCCCTGGCAAGCTGGTCGGAACAAGAGGTAGGGCGCTTACCGCACTGGATGCCCTTTAGTCTGGCGACGGCGTCATGTGCGTTCATTCCGACTAACAGACTGGATATGGCTTTAAGATTTCCATCGCACCCCTTGGTGAACTCAACACTCTTAATTACTCCGTCCTTCAGCTCGAAGTCTATCTTCGTGGAACAAACACCTTTTGTCTTAAAAGAGTTTTTCATATCGGATTCTCACCTGTTTCGCTGCGTTAGTATTTGCCGAAATCACTGCGGTTGAATATCTTGGCCGCCTCCGTGTCTTCCACGTCACGCTTGATTCCGGCGGCTTTCTTTGGCGGCTCTGCGTCCGGCTTATCCGCGTCATGCGGCTTGAGCGAAGCCGCGGATATCATCGTTCTTTTCGTGGGCTCGGGAACGATGTAGTCGCCGTCCCAATCTTCGTGCGTCAAGTCCATATCTTTCAACAAATCCGCCGTATCTCCCGCCTTCACCTTGGGCTTCGCCGCCGGAGACGGTGTTGACGCAGGCTTCGGGGCTGGTTTTTGCGCCGTCGCCGGTACTGGCTTTGAAGTTGGCTTTTGTGCCTGCGGTACTGCCGGTTTTAAAGCCGGCTTTGAAATTGCCGCCGGAGACGGAGCGGTTTTGGCCGTAGTCTTCGCGAAATCGGAATACGCCGCCGTCGCCGCGGGTTTATTATGACCGGCGTCATGCTTAGTAATGGGCTTGCTGACAGTTTTAACCGTCGATTGACTCTCGGCTCTTGTCACTTTTTCCGTCCGAGGATCGCTTGTCTTTGGCAATATGCTCTCATTAGAAACAGCGCTTACCTTTGGTACAGCCGACAACGATGGAGCCGCCTGAACTTGCCGTGGCGCTAAGCCAACCGGCTTGGACTCAATGCGTTTGCCGCCGGCCTTCCTTATCTTAAACCGCCTTACCATGTCGCGCAGGACTTCCGATTGGCTTGACAGTTCCTGTGCCGAAGACGCCTGCTCCTCGGCTGTCGAGCTGTTTGTCGAGGTTACATTGGATATCTGGTTGATCTCTCCGTCCAGCTTTTCCAGTTCACGCACTTGTTCTATAGAGCTGCTGGACACTTCACCGATAAGAGTAGATATCTGCTGTATGTCGCTGACAATTTTCTGCAAAAATTCCGCCGTGTTCTTAGCCATCTTATTGCCTTCGCCAATCTTGGTTACAGTTCCCTCTATCAGCTCTGTCGTTTCCCTGGCGGCCTGCTTGCTTCTTGTCGCCAGGTTTCTGACTTCCTCGGCCACAACCGCGAAACCCTTGCCGTACTGCCCGGCGCGCGCCGCTTCTACGGCGGCGTTCAAGGCCAGCAAGTTTGTCTGGAACGCGATGTTGTCGATAACCTTGATTATCTTAGATATGTTTGCCGAAGACACATTGATCTCTTCCATTGCGTCCAGCATCTGCTGCATTTCCTTCGTACCAAGCGCCGCCAGGCTTATCGAATCCGAAGCGGACTCATCCGCCTTCTTCGCGCCGTCGGCGTTGACCCTTATCTGCCCTGATACACGCTTGATCGCTTCCTCCAGCATTGTCACCGATGTGGCCTGCTCGGTAGCGCCCTGCGCCAGCGCCATCGACGAATCGGATATAACCCTCGCGCCCTCCGAAACCTCTTCCGACGAAACGTTTATCTCGCCAAGAACCCTGTTGAATTTTTCGATGATATCGTTAAGCGCAAGCCGGATTGTCTCAAAGTCGCCTCTAAAACTGCTTGTCATCTGAATGTCAAAGTTTTCTTCGGCCATTTCGTTCAAGGCGTACGAAATCTGCCTAATATATTGCGAAACATCATCCAGCGTGTGATTGACGGTCTCCTTGAGCTTCGCGAAGTCGCCCTGGTACTCGCCATACATCTTTACCTTGAAATCTCCGCGCGACATGGCTTCGGTGGTGTCGATCACGTCTTTGATAAGCTTGTCGGTGCTGTCAAGGAACTCATTCAGCCCGGCGGCCAGATCCTTCCAGTTATTCCGGTACTTCGACTCGTCTATTCTGGAGCTTATGTTGCCCTTCGAAGAAATGTTTGTAAGCTCGGCCACGTCCTTGCTGACGTTAATGAGGTTCGTCTTGAGCCGGGCGACGGCTTCGGACTTGACAGCCTTCTTGCCGGGAAGTTCCACAATCTTGTAGTCGAAATCGCCGTCGGCGAAAGAGTTTATCATGACCACATCCTGCAGCATGTCACGCTTCACAGACTCCATGAATCCGTTCATCACCTTCGCGACGTCCGAAAATCCGCCTTGAAACTTGCCGGCATCGGCAGCCGCCTCAAAGTCGCCAGCATCGAACTTGGCCTGCAAATCGACTACGGAGGACTTGAAGACTCGGAGCGTATCCACAACATTGGCAATAGAGTTTGATAGCCGGTCGGCTTCGCTGTTCCCGTTGCTTCCGGCGGCAACGTCGAAGTTTCCTCGCGCTATCTCGTCCATTGTATCCACCAAGTCCACTATCGGGCGCGATATCATCCTCGAGACAACGTACACCAACAAGACCGTGACAATCACGCCGGCAGCCAGCAATATTCCGCTTAGTATCTTCAAATAAGCAATCGAGGCCAGGAATAGAGAAGTTCCGGCGCTAAGTTCAGCGACCACGCTGCCCGGATCTTCGGCATAAGCTATACTGTTCACCTGTTGGTTAAAAAACTCCTGAAAACCTCCGCTGATACTCAGGAACCTCACCGTAAAAAACGCGAAAACCGTCACAAATATGACCAGAACAACCACAAACAGCAACAGTATCTTCGACCGTATCTTCATATTGCCTATCGCTCTCATACACTCCTCCTCCTAATATCTCTATCCGAAAAATCTCTGCCGTATACCAGGCTGCCGAAAGCCTTCCTGGTTGCTCCAACATCAATCAGGCTCACGAGCTTACCCAGAGTCCTGGACAGCATAAGCCTGCGTCCACGCTCCAAGGCCAGCTTCCGAACAATTTTCGACGTGCAGTGGTAACGGCTGTCCTGCGGGTGAAAAACACCTCGCCGGTTCTCGTTAATAATTGTATATATTATACAACATAATCTGTCGATATGCAACATCGACCTTTCGTTATACACATAGGGGAATATGGGGGCGATGCGCGCGACGCGCTCCAGCGTCCTGAAGTTGCCGGGGCAGCCCTTGCCGTAAACGATAGGCGGGCGCAGGATAGCGACTCTAAACGAGTCGTCTTCCAGCACAAGCAGGGCTTGCTCGGCCAGCAGCTTGCTCCTGCCATAGCCGCCCGACGGCCGCGCAGGCGTGTTTTCGTCGATAACCTCACGGCGGCCCAAACTTCCCGTCTTGCCATACACCGCCATAGTGCTCATAAATATAAACTGTCCGCCGCCGCTTCTCTTAAAAGCCAGAGCCAGACGTCGCGTCAAATCCGTATTAACCCTGTAGAATTCGGCCTCGCCGCCGCGCCTTGTGTGTACCATGGCCGCGCAATGGACGACTGTATCATATTCGCATAGGTTTGCCGGAAGCTTGTCCCGAATCGAGACGCACTCCGCGTCAAGCCCTTCTTCGACTAATCTCCGACGCAGCTTGCGCGCTATGTAGCCCGTCTCGCCTGTTATTAGGATATTCTTCATAAGTATGCCCATCTCCTAATGATGCAACCCGCGTGCGCGTATCACATTGCCGAACGTCCTCAAAATAATCTTAATATCAAGGCTTAGGCACATTTTGCGGCAATAGATGACGTCGTAACGGGCTTTTACCTTTATGGGCAGCTCGTCACGCCCCATAATCTGGGCCAGGCCGGTAAGCCCGGGACGTATGCCGTTCGCGCCGTACTTGTCGCGCAGGCCGATAAGATCGTACTGGTTCCACAGCGCGGGGCGCGGGCCCACAATGCTCATGTCGCCCTTGATTATGTTCACAAGCTGGGGCAGCTCATCAAGCGATGTGCGCCGAAGAAACCTCCCAGCCCGTGTAACGTACACGTCGGGGTCTTTGAGCATGTGCGTGGGGACGTCCTTGGGCGTATCAATACGCATTGTGCGGAACTTCAATATATCAAAGTGATGCTTATCGCGCCCAACCCTCTTTTGCCTGAATATCACCGGCCCGGGCGAGTCGAGCTTTATCATCGCTATCAGCAGAGCCATAAAAGGTGCCAGCACAATGCAGGCCGCTATCGCAAGCCCCAGATCAATGACCCTCTTCAATATCGAATACATATCCGGCTCCCTGTCTATGAATTGTCAGCCTCTTTGAAATTCGGCACAATCTGTTTAAGCGCCGCGTGAAGGTCGTCCGGCCGTTTGGTCGCCGCCTCAAGCAGCCGCTCCATGTCTGCCTTGAGCCGCGCGCTGTCGTGTTCACTCGGCTTCGTCATAAATATTTTTTTGTGGAAGGTCATCTGCATCCCGACGCGTTCCTCTTCCGTGAAGAGTTCCTCGGTCAGCTTTTCACCGGGGCGCAGACCCGTGTAAGCGATCTCGATATCGCTCCCGACCCTAAGCCCCGACAACTTCACGAAATTGCGCGCGAGATCGTCGATCTTTACAGGACTGCCCATGTCCAGCACGAATATCCTTCCCGTCTTGCCGAGGCTCGCGGCTTGAAGCACAAGCCCCACGGCCTCGGGGATGGTCATGAAGTACCGCTCGATATCGCGGTGCGTAACGGTCAGCGGTCCTCCGGCCTCGATCTGTTCCTGAAACAGCGGCAGTATGCTTCCCATACTTCCCAGCACGTTGCCAAAGCGCACGGCCATGAACTTGGTATTCGACACGCGCGCGATATCCTGCATCAAAATCTCGGTTATGCGCTTGGTTGTGCCCATGACGCTGGTTGGGTTTACGGCTTTGTCCGTGGAAAGCAACACAAATTTCTGCGCCCCGAATCGATGCGCCGCCTCCAGCACGTTCTGGGCGCCGAAGACATTGTTCTTTACGGCTTCGCCGGGGTTTTCCTCCATCAACGGCCCGTGCTTATGCGCCGCCGCGTGGAATATTACGTGCGGCTCGAACTCCGCAAACACCTGGTCAAGCCGCCCAATGTCCTGGACGGAGCCGATCCGAATACTTACCCTTATTTTATCGCCAAAGCGGCGGATTAATTCATGTTTGAGCATAAACGCGTTGTGCTCGTAATTGTCAAATATAATCAGGCGCTCCGGGCCAAAGGCAGTGATCTGCCGGCACAGCTCAGACCCTATCGAGCCGCCGCCGCCCGTCACCATTACAACCCGCCCCGCCAGATAGTCTCTGATGGTCTTCACATCCAGGGTTACTTCCTCGCGGAACAACAGGTCGGATATATTAAGGTCGCGAAGCATAGGCGCGTTTGCCGCGCCTTTTCCGGCAATTGCACCAATTGCGCCGTCTCCGGTTATGTCGGAAATGGGCGGCAGTATCTTGACAGAACAGTCCGTCAGCGTACACTGGGATATTATACCGCGAAGATCTTCCTCACGCTCGGCGTTCTTGGCGATTATGATCTCGTCGATACGGAATTTTTCACAAAGCTCGGTTATGCGGTCTATTTGCGACAGCACACGAACACCCATTATGTTGGTGTTGTTCTTGCTTGCGTCGTCGTCTACAATTATCACGGGAATTTTGTCGCGTATGGTCTGGCTGAGCATCCCGCGCACAACGCCGTAGCCCGCGAAACCCGCGCCGACAACCATTACGCGCCGCATCCCCGCCTTTGACGACATCACGTGGCCGACATACACAAACACCCGCTTTACCGCGCGGTATCCAAATCTCGAAAATGTGTACATCACGAAGAACATAAGCCACGCCAGGAAGAACAGCCGACGAGTGAATATGACCTCGCGGTTTTCCTCCAGCACCGCCAGATTAAAAGCGTATATCAGCAGAAACGTTATCACCGTGGCCAGGAATATCTTGAATACTTCATCAATACTGGCGTACTTCCAGAGGTTGTTGTATAGCCGGAACGCCCACGACACCGCAAAACAGACAGCGACCGCCGCCCCCGCGAGCACACCGAAAAGCGTCCACGCCCCCTCGGGCGCGCCAAGGGCGTGGCTTCCGGGAACAGTCCCCTCGAACCACAACGACGTAGCGACCGCAAGCGACAGCGTTATCATCGCGCCATCCGTAGCCATGTACAATATTATCTTGCCCAGTCTGTCCTTGCTGTATCTAAACATTGCACCCTATCCTAATCAACGTGAGCATAACCCATACCAAGCAACCCCCAGAATACCGGCGACGTGTTGACGTTACTGTCCGTCGAAAGACCCGAAACGGCAAACACAAACATCCCCACGAGCAGCCCCAGACGCAGGTACATTGTGAACGTCGTCTGAGACGAATCCATGAATATCCGCCACATGGCCCTAAGGCCAAACAGCGCGATAAGAACCGTAAGAACCAGCGCCGAAATTATCCCGGTGTTTACGGCGAACTGTAAGTATATGTTGTGGGGCTTATCTATAATGATGTACGGATCGTCGTGAAAATGAAGCTTACCAAGCAGGTCGTGCTGAGGAAACGCGAACGAAAACGCGTCAGGCCCGTAGCCAAGCAGCGGTGCGGCAAGTACCACGGGCAGCGTGCGCGACCATATATGTCCGCGAGAACTGCCGAAAGCCTCGTGCCCCTCGAATCCGAGGGCGGGCACGGGTTCATCGATGTCAACCACTTCCCCCGTCGCGGTAAGGACAAAAAACTCCCCGTCCTGCCTTACGTAAAAATTGATCGCCGTGTTCCTGGTCGAAAACACAATCACGCTGCCGCTCGTGATCAGCGCAACCCTGCCTGCGTACGGCACATTGAAGATTGACTCGCTTAGATTCGCGTCCGCATCCGCCACAGTCACCTCGGACGGTTCGAGCCGCTCGCCGCTGAAGCTCAGGTATAGTCCCGCTTCAGCCTCGTCAATCGAAATCCTGAGCTCGCCGTAGCGCGTCGTAATCGACGCGAAACCGCCGCCCACAGCTATGTCTCGGAAGAAAAACGCCTCCACGTCAGTTCCTCCGGCGAACCTGTCGATCATCCTAAGTATATTATAGTTAACAACGGGTATCAAAGAAACGGCGACAGTCGCCGCAATAGCCGCTCCCAAGCCTATGAGCGTGATCCTCGTAAAGCCCTTGCGCATGAAGAACGCGATAAGCATCACAAACGCGAGCCCCACGCCCGAGCTAAGGGCAAGCAGCGCTCCGCTGCTACCCGACGCCAGCAATGAAACCAGCATCAAAGGGCAGAGCGCGGCAAGCGCCCAGCCCAGCTTCGAGCGCCGCCCAAGGGCAAGCGCGCCAAACACGAACAGAGGAAGAATCATAGCCGCGTACTGTCCAAGATAGTTAGGGTTGTACAGCGTAGAATACGCCATAACAAAGTGAGCGTCAAAGGAGGCGCCTTCCCGGTAAAATTGACCGAACGCGAGCCGAGTGCCCAGCGGACTCAGAAAAAAGTCGCGGCCGACGTATTGCAGTACCGCCAGCACGCCAATCACCAAGGAAGAAACCGCCACGATAATCAGCATGATTACGGCCTTAAACCGCGTACGGCAAAAGCTGCGCGCCGCAAAAAATATCACGATATAGCTAAGCAGAACGGCCAGACCTTCAAAGCGCTGAGTCGCGCCCCAGAGAACGGCATACCTGTAGTCGCTGGCTATCGCCGAAGTCACGAATATCACGCCAAGCAGCAGCGCCAGTTTCACATGCAGCCCGGCCAACACGTCTCCCTTTTTGAAAGTAAAAAGGGAACGCAAGTCCGCCAGCGCACCATTCTGGCTATTGTAAAACAAGGCATAAGCCGCAGCCGCCAAGAGCGTAGCCCCGATAAGCACGACGCTCTTGTTATATACGAACACGTCGAAGACCTGTTCTCCAATGTGGGATGCCGCATATTCGTCCGCGTTTACGTTGACCAGCGCCAGCCGCACGATCAGAGGCACAACGCCTACCACGACTGCAAGATATATACATGATATCCAATCCCTCGGCGCGAAAGCGCCAAACCCTTCGAGGCTCTCGGCCTTTCTTGAACTACGCATCAGCTAAGCCTCCAACTCAAAGACTCCGCCCGTTTCGGATATTCTTCCACGGATCGTCGCCTCGCTTATCACTCCGCCGCGAAGCTCTACAGACGCCTCGATAATTTTCATCGACGGCTGCAGCAACGGCAGGTTTACGCTTTTTCCGCGCAAGAACGCGGCGGCCACGGCTACGGCGACGCTTCCGCTCCCGCACGCCATCTCGTAGTATGCGGTTCCCGCCGAATTGATAAACACACACGGATGAATCTTCAGCAGATCGAGCACATTCTCACAAAAAACCACGCCGCAAGCGTCTCTGTCAAACAGTTCATGACGTTCCAGCAGCTCCCTTGCGGATGCCTTCAGCTTCTCCTTGCACATTTCGCTGTCCGCGTCAAACTTCTTGAGATATTTAGCCGACTGCCTCTGCGCAACCACAAGATGAGCAATGCCTTCCATTTCCACGAGCCTCATGCCCTCGCCGATTCTCTGCATATTCCACTTATCCCTGAGCACCGGCATCTGCGCCCATACGTCGAGGGAGTCGTCAATGCCGACCCCTAATTCGCCGTCGACTCCGGCAACCCGTATCTTCATCTCGCCGGGCAAGCCCCCCATATAATGCCATGCCGCGGCGCGCGTAGCGTTACCGCAGAACTCCGCGCCGGTCATCCACAGCTCCGGCAAGTCCGCGTCCTCACTGATGAACCCTACCTGCTCCACATCCTTATGCCGTTCAAGAATCGCGTCCTGTATCCTTCGCCTATCCCCCGGATCATACACAAGCTCCATAACCAGAGCCGTAACATTGCCGCTCGGGTCAAATATCTTGTACCTGTAGGTATTCATATTCAGTTCCTCCGCAACGTGTGTATCAAGCATGTCTAACATATTCGGAAATTATGACACAATTATAACACACCCATGCAATGTTTGCCAACAATAAAAAATACTAATGTTTTACACCTGTTTTGGCGAAGAATATTTAGGAACTTAAATCCTACGACATCAGAGGTGCGACACAATGAAAATAGGATACAACAAAAGCGCGTTCAGGGCGACAGCCAATATTCAGCGCGCGGACACAGGCATCACGAAAGCCTCCCGCCGCCTTAGCTCGGGACTGCGCATAAACCGTTCGGCCGACGACCCCGCCGGCATGGCCATCTCCAACAGGCTGCTGAGCCAGGCTCGGGGTACAGGGCTAGCCAGCCAGAGTTCATCGAACATTATCTCGGCGCTTCACACCGCCGACGGCGCGCTTGGCGAAATTCATTCAATGCTGGGCCGAATTCAGGTCCTTGCCTTAGCGGCGGCAAACGAAACGCTGGTTTCCGAAGACCTGCAAAAGATTCAACAGGAAATAGCCATGCTTATCGACGAAATCGACCAGACCGCGGCCAAGACCGAATACAACCGGATCAGACTGCTGAACGGCGACGCCGGCCGCGTGATAGTTACCGAAGGCCCCATATCATTCATAGACGTAGTAAGCGTAGACCGAAGTCTGCCCTTTGGAGCTTTAAGCTTTGAGCTAACCGCACTTCCAACACATACAACCTTGGTCACAGGCGCCGGAAACCCACTGCCAAATCCGGATCTCCAAGGCCGGATCATCACTATCAACGGCGTGTCAATCACGCTGGACGCCTCCGACAATGCCGTCTCCCTGCGCACAAAACTCGTGCAAGCGCTGGCCGTCTCCGACTTTGTGCTGACCGACGCTCCTGTGCCCAGCCTGCTCGGTTCTATCCAGGCGCTGTACAGCGGTTCCCGCCATACACTGGATATTTCCGGCGATCCGCTCGCCCTGGCCGCGCTTGGCTTGGACGCCGCCGCAACACTGGGCTCGGACGCGTCAATAGCCAACTTTGGCGGTATACTTGAGCCCGGCACAACCTATGCCAGCGACGGTGAACAGCTAACCATCGCGGACACTTCCGGCAACACCATACGACTGGCCCTCCGCAGCGGCGTCCCTCTCGGCTCCTTTGAGGTAATAACCCTGCAAAGCCCGTTTGCGGCTCAAATCGGCGCAAATACCGACATGAACCTCCGCATGGAAATCCCACGCGTCAACTCGCTGATGCTTGGTATCAGCCGAATAAACGTACAATCCCAAGACGGCGCGCAAGACGCCATAGCCGCCGTACCCGGCGCAACAGACCGGATTTCGGCAGTCCGCGCCCAAATAGGAGCATACACAAACCGCCTGGAACACGTCGTAACCAACCTGGACCTGGCCGAAGTTGACATGCGCGACTCGCTTTCCCGAATCCGCGATGCCGACATGGCCATGGAAATGGTCGAATACACCAAGAATCAGGTGATCTACCAGGCAGGAATGGCGGTACTGGCTCAGGCAAACGCCAGACCGCTGCAATTATTGCAGCTTCTATCCTAACCTTTACAATAAGGAGAGCCCATGAACAGCGCAAGCATTATCCAGCCAAGCAATCCCTTCCAAGTCGCCGAACGACAAGGTACGCGCCGTCCGTCCCATTCGCGCGGCGACATTCTAAGCGCAATCGTAACCGACATAAACAACGGCCTGCACCACCTTCAAACAAGGGACGGCATGAAGTTCTCGGCCGATTCGTCGGTTGTCAGCGGAAATATCGGCGACGAGCTTTCATTTGAAGTTCTGGAGGGCAGAATGGAAAACGGACGACCAAGCTTGGTTCTCAAGCAATTACAATCGCGCCAGGGCGCGCAGCTTGAAAACTCCCGCCGCGCGCAGTCCACCAAGGAACTGTTCAAAGCGAACGGTTATGTTTCCGACGCCGATTCTCCGGCTTCCGAACAGGAAGAGCAGCTTGAGCGCATACGCGCGATCTCGTCAATCCGCCGCCAAGTGGCGCAGGGCCGCAGCGTCGGCCCGCAGATAACCGGCACGCTGGCCGCAATGGGTCTCTCCATCGACAAAATAAGCTTCAGTATGCTCTCAGGCATCATAAACGACCTTGGAATACACAACGCTCGCAAAGTCGCCGATAAGCAGGCTCAAGCCGCCGTATCAAACTACAGCGAACGCCCCGACGCGCAGTACAGCGGCAAAACCGAAATACTTGACGCTCTTTCGCGCCATGGCGTTCCTCTTACCGACGAGAACATCCAGCAAGTCAACAACGCGATGGAGATGTTCGGTTCTCCGGGAGACATTACCAGCCACGCCAAGGTCTACCTGCTTCGCGAACAGCTCCCTCTTAACATCGCGAATATCTATTCCGGCCGGTCTCTGGCCAAACCCGGCAGTGTGGCGTCACTATCCCCGGCCGAGCTCGAGGGCCTCTCAAAGGCTATCGAAGACTTTTTCTCGCAGATGAATATCGAGAACACTGCGGATAACAAAGCCCTGGCCCAGTTTATGATACGCCACTCCCTGGATATCACGCCCGAAAACCTGAGCCGCCTTTCCTTCCTGAATCAACTGTCAAACACCGGCACGCGCGAGCAAGTTCTCGACCTGCTGGCGCTTGCCATGTCAATAGGCAAGGATCCGCTGACCGTCAAGCTAGACACCCCCCTGCCGCCGCCTGAATCCGCCCCGCAACTGACGGAATATTATACCGACCTCATAAATAGCTTCCCCGACGTATCGCACATTTCCGACGAGAACCTCGGCACGGCGCTGGCGATTACCAACGGGCGCAACCCTCACACCACGCTTGCCGCCGTGCGCCACGTAGCAAGAAGCTTTGCGCACGGGGCGTACAACCTGCTGGATGAACTGCCCGCCAACGACGCTTCCAAGAAATACCTCTCCATGACGCGCATCCACCTGGAGGAAATACGCCTCAAGCTCTCCTTTGAAGCCGCGCACGTACTTGTTGCGAAGGGCATCGACATAGACACAATGCCCCTGATGGAGGCTTTAGAGAACGTAAAACAGGCCAGGCGCGAAGCGCTTCAGGGCAGCTTCACGGTGTACACCGCTCAGGCTCCCGACGAAAGCTCTCTCGCATTGCTGGAACGCACCAAGGACGCATTGCGCGGCATCCATCCCCTTGGCTCCGCGACCCTCGCGCATTTGACCCTCCTTCGCGGCCAGCGCGAGCCCACAATCAGCTCCATCCTCACTTCCGTAAGCCACGAGCGCGCAAAGTCCGGCTATGATGAGTTTATGACCACCATAAACCCCAAGCTTGGCGATTCCTTCGCCAAGGTAAAGGATCAGTTTGCGCCGTTTCTGGAAGGCATCGGCGTAAAGCCCACCGCGTCCAACATATCCGCGGCCGAAATACTCTCGAAGAACAACATACCCGTTACAGCCGAAAAAATCGAGCAGATGAAGCTTATAGACCGCGAGGTCTCCTTCGTGGCCGAACGGCTGCACCCCGTCATCGCGGCGTCGATAATCCGCGACGGCCTGAATCCGCTTGAGATGCATATCCGCGATGTAATCGCCTATATCAAGCGCTGGGACGACGCCTTCGGCGTAAGCGACACCGACAGGATCGCAGGCTATATAGCCCAGATGGATCGCGAAAACAGTCTTTCCGCGTCCGAGCGCGAAAAAATGATCGCGTTCTACCGCGTTCTAAACCAAGTCACCCGCGACGGCTCCGCGGCTCTTGGCGCGCTGTACAAGAGCGGGGGCGAACTCACCCTCAGCAATATGCTGAGCTCTGCCGACTACTACCGCAACTCCAGGGGCGGCAGGGACAGCTTCATCTATCAGAGCACAGACCAGGGCCTTTTGGACAGCGTGGTAAACGGCAACGCCACTATCCGCAGCATACTCAAAATGCCGTCGGCCCAGCCCGATCTGGCAAGCTATATAGCCCGCGAGCTTGTGCCGAACCTTCCCCCGGGCGAACTGGGCTCCGTACTGTCACAGGTTGAGTCGCGCCCCGACATTACTCTGGAAGAGGTTCTCTCCGAAGCCTCGCACAGAAGCGCGCAGTCCGAAGCCGCCAAGCTCCAGGCCGCCAAACACGCCGAAGCGCAGGCTCACGCCCGCTTCCACCAAATATATGAAACCCCGCCCAAGGCCATCCACTGGCTGGAGGCTCACGGCATCAAGGCGACGCCGACGACAATGGCCGCTCTATCCGCACTTATGGCCGACCCGTACTACATCGGCAACGAGCTTGACAAGGCGCGCCGGCGCATCACCGAAGCCATTAACAAGCCCGAGCCAAGCGCAAACCCCCGCGACGGCGCGTCCTCCAAGGCTTCCGCCGAATCCGACGCCACATCGGAGCTGGGAACTGCTCTGGACAGCCTCGAGATCGACAACCTGCCGAATTCATCCGGCGAGCTGTCTTCCGCCCTGGCTCCATACGAAGACCTGCGCCTGCTGCGCTCCGCGATCCGCGTCAAGAGCGCCGCCGCGAACCTGCAGGGCGGCGCGGACTACACATTCCCAATCAAGCTGCACGACCGCATAGCCAGCCTTAACATGTACGTGCTGAACGCGCGCAACCTGGCTCACGCCGGCGAAAGCCACGCCTTGTTCGCGCTGAACACCGGCAACCTCGGCAACGTATTCGGCTACGCGACAATCGGCGAATCCCGCCTGTCCCTCCACATTTCGGGCAGCGACCAGGCATCCCTGGACTTCCTCCAGACCCAGGCCGACACGCTTCCCGCCCGCTTGGCGGACACTTTGGCGCAGGCCGGTTTCGCCGAGCACGAAATCTCAGTCAGCTTCTCGAGGGAACCCGAAGACCCATACCCCTCCCTCGAGGAAGACATGTCGCCGCGCGTTACCCTTCCGAACTACTCCGTCGGCTGGAGGGTCTAGCACATGAGCGCTAACAACAAGCCCGTAAGCGACAACCACGCAAAGCTGCTGGCCATAGCCTCGGCCTTCGCCAAGTTCGTGGACGAAGCCGACAAAGCCAGCCTGGAACTCAAACCCGAGCACAAGGAGCCCCCTACATGCCCATAGACACAGCAAGTTACACCGCGCGCATCTCAAGCGCGTCACAAACCCAGCTCTGCGTCATAACCTACGAAATACTGCTGGAGCGCATCGACCAGGCGTTAATGTGCGGCGAAGACGACACGCACGGCTATAAAGCCGCCGTCGAGAAGGCGCGCTACACGCTGCAAACACTGCTGTCCGCCCTCGACATGGACAACGAAATCGCCCGGCAGCTCTTTTCGCTGTACGTCTTCGCCGACAAGCTCCTTGTCCAGGCGTACTTTTCCGGCGACCGCTCGAGCCTGCAGGACGCGCGCATGATATTCGAGCCGCTGATGCTGGCCTACCGCGAAGCCGAGGCCGCCGACGTCCCCGAAAACGTCAAGCAGGCCGTGCTGAACCCCAGCCAGCATATCTACGCCGGTCTGACCTACACAGGCGGCAAACTGGACGAATACGTCGATCAGGACACCAGCCGAGGATTCAGAGCCTAAGAACCTGTCTAATATCTTTTTCCTGTCGGATTTGCGAGGTGATTTTTCGCCGTTCTAGGGTGTGTCGACAATAGTTTTTCGAGAAGATTTTTGAGGCGATTTTTCGCCAATCGAGAAGGTAACGACGCCTGAGTTCCCCACAAAGCCCGATTTTGGCTTTGTGGGGTGGACTGAGCGTACCCGCAGTGGTACGCTAGGATGCTGTGTGCCGGTGGCACACGTTTAGCATCCGAAGCGCCAGCGTAGGTGGAGAAGGTGACGACGAAAGGCGGAAAATCAACCGCAAAGACGATAGGGAAAAGTTATTAGACAGGCTATAACATTAAGGAGGCATGAAATGAGCGACAAGTGCATATTCTGTAAAGTCGCGGATCACGAGCTCCCAAGCCGCGTAATCTATGAGAACGACGACTTTATGGTTCTCCTGGATCAATTCCCCTCGAGCCTTGGCCACACTCTGGTCATTCCAAAGCTCCACTTCGAGAACATATTCGACATACCCGAAGACACCGCGGCAAACCTGCAGCGCCTTGTCGTAAAAGCCGCACGCGCCCTCAGCAAATCGCTGGGCACATCAAGCATAAACATCCTCCAGAACAACGGCTCTCTGGCCGGTCAGACTGTCTTTCACTACCACGTACACCTGATCCCCCGCTACGACGGCGATTCCGTAAAATTCGGGTGGTCGGCCGCAAAACCCGCCGCCGAAGAATTCGACGCCTGCGCTGAAAAAGTAACAGCAAGCTTCAATGCCTCAAACTAACTCTTGCTAATTTGACCCAACTGTACTACAATTAGAATTGCATCCGGATTGTCTGGTTTTCGGATGTACAAGCGAACGCAGTTGAATACTGTGAAAGCAAGCCGAAAATTCGCGCGGCTTATGCGAATTTTCCGGTGCGGCTTGAGCCGGTTTCAACTTCGTTCGCGGCAACTAACCTACATAATGGGAGGTGTGATATAATGGCGTACAAGATCAACGACGATTGCATCGCATGCGGCGCTTGCGAGTCCGAATGTCCGGTTTCGTGCATAGCCTCGGGAAGCCCAACCTATGTTATCAGTGAAGCCGACTGTATCTCTTGCGGAGCTTGCGCGGGCGTCTGCCCAACCAACGCGATAGTTGAAGGGTAAGTATATTTCCGGCTGTTCTCGTTAAGACTTACATACATATTGGAGGTGTCAAATGGCGTACAAAATCACAAGCGACTGCATACTGTGCGGCGCCTGCGAACCCGCCTGCCCCGTCACGTGTATAAGTCTCGGGGGCAATATCTATGTAGTCGACGAGAACGAGTGTATCTCCTGCGGCGTATGCGGGGGCATCTGCCCCACCGGCGCGGCCGTGGAGGCTTAAAACAGCAAAAACCGTGGAGGGTTCGCCTTCCACGGTTTTTTTGTCTATCTCTAAGAACCTGTGTTCATAGGTGGGGATGGTGGATTGGCGAGGCGATTTTTCGCCAATCTAGGAGGCGACGACGCCCGGGGTCCCCGCAAAGCCCGGTTTTGGCTTTGTGGGGTGGACTGAGCGTACCCGCAGTGGTACGCAAGGATGCTGTGTGCCGGTGGCACACGTTTAGTATCCGAAGCGCCAGCG
>Ga0131853_10005824_pt1 | contig 22272 bp, 9 predicted proteins | sample TergutLab28metaG_FD_92764 | JGI IMG/M metagenome (GOLD analysis project Ga0131853, IMG submission 92764) | Labiotermes labralis P1 segment gut microbial communities from Petit-Saut dam, French Guiana - Lab288 P1 (version 2) (version 2) | ecosystem: Host-associated > Arthropoda: Insects >... | reverse complement strand
TTCCCCCCCCCCCCCCCAGAAAATAATAATCTCTTATACTTGTCAGGAAGCGAAACCCGGAACCTCCACTTTGTACAGTAAACTACTACACGCACTAAGTTATCCCAGTTCCACTGACAAGGAAATAAAAATGTAACTTCTGTGTTTCTTACCACAGAATTAATATGGAGCCGAAGTTATTATGAAGTTCACTTTACACTACCGGCAATATGAACCGCACTCACAGCTGTTACAGCAATCTACATACATTTCCTTTGGTGGGAAGTTAATTCTTATTTCGAATGTCTGAAGCCGGGACAGCGTAGCCGGTAATGCGACTGGAATGTGGGCTGGATGATATGAAGTTATAATTCCGTCAGGGCAAAGAGATTTTTTTTTCAACACGTCCAGATCGGCTCTCGGGCCCACCCAGCCACCGAGTCAATGGGTACCTGGTGCTCTTTCCCACCAGGACCAAGCGACCAAGACGTAAGCTGAACACTTACGCCCATCTAGTGCACAGATTAAAAATTATCAAAGCTATACCGCCACAAACCATACAAGCCCTCACGGCCAGTAAATGGAGGACTTAAACTTGGTTCCCAAACCAATGATTATCAAGATTATGGTCTTCCGGAATGTGACATGTGATGTCTTATAGCCTAGTTTGGTATATGGACACCGACAAGAACCTCCAGCCTTCTGCCCCCATCCATTTTATTCCTCCACAATGGTATCCACCTACCAAACTACACGGCGACTAAAATTATCCACATATGCTCACCTTCAGCAGCTGTGAGTTAATCCACTTGGCAAAAGTTTTCTTCTGTACGTCTTCTCGTTCATCTGTAATAAGAAAAGCCATTCTCAGTATACTCATTGTAATAGCCGCATCACATTCAATATACTTAACTAACGATACTAAGTAAGTTCTAATTCTTCAATAATCGTATTTCTATTCCATGTCGCACTGCGCTTTGATTGATGTGTGACAACCTAACCAGCAGTTTATTTCCAGACTTCCATGCCTTCAATAAGCCAGGTAATGTAATGCTTGTCTTATATACTGCTACACATCATATTGGCCTACCATCGTTCACGCGTTTAGTCGCCGGCCGCTCAGGGCAGAGACTCTAGTTCGAGGACAGGCCAGTCCCTGTACGATTCGTGGTCTACCAAGTGGCACCGGGACACGTTCTCCTCTGAGGATGTCTATTTCTCCCAAACAGTATCATTCCACAAGTGCTCCACACTCTTCCATCTACTACCGACGCTATATAATCAACGCCATTGACAGCGTCGCTAAATAACATACACACTCGACTCAACGTCATTACACTTCCGTATACATTATCGAACAGGTTTTTCAAGCAAAGTAGTTGTACCTACTGCAGACTTCAGCCTGACTGTTTTTTGTAGTTATTTTCAGTCCCTCGGTCGACGTTCAGCACCCTGTTTATTTATACAGTGTCGTTAGACAGTCTCGGAACCGACCAATCTTTGTTAACTTTGTTGCTTCCAGTGATTCTCGGGCAACAGCCCTGGCCACTCTTCGCAGGATCTCCACTGTTTATTCACTAACAATACCATCACTTTACACTGCTGTAATTTTATGAACTGAACTGTCAATAAATACACAAAGAGAGAACAAATTATGGCGGGACGAAAATGACGAAGAATAACACAATTCGGCCTCACTGACGCCTCAAACTTTTGGCAAGACCTGTACGTGATTTTGGAAGCATGCCAATTCTTGAAAGAAGACCTTGCAAGGTTACACAATGAAAGACACACACAAATTGCGGGAAGAACGCAAATTTAACACCAATATGCCCGAAGTGCATTTATCGACAAACTCACGACCGACAGCAGTTTGTGAAGTACAGCATAAGCACTGATCCTCCCTGGTTAGTATAGATCGTTGCAGACAGCAAACATCCAAATGACTCAAGCAGGCTATCGGCTACCTGGAGGTCAACATGTAATTACCGCGGAGGAATTCCACTCAATTCTGTCACTTGGCAGATCTACATTAATTTCCGAGGAAGTGGCCCATTATTTCCGCTACGGGTAACAAGAGCCAATAAACTGCGCCACACTACCCTCTGCAAACGACATGTGCCGGTCAAATCACTTGTTTCTTCACTCCTATTATCCTGTAACTTCTCTTCCATAAAACGAATGCATAACTAGAAATACCTACCCTTCCATACACTACTTCGCACTGTTTCATCCCAACAAATTTCCATTAAATTTGGTTCTACGGACAGTGGTTTCTGTTGGGCCAATTTAATTTTGGAGTGAATGTACATAACTCTGAAACGATGACGAGTGTGACAGCAGGCTGGGAAACATAGCACCATGACAAGATTCGTTACTGTACTCTACAAACATTACGAAGATGAACAAATAAAAAGGGTATGATGAGTACGGTATGTAGCACGTAAGGAAAAATCGGAAATGTACAAAATTTTAGCGGGAAACTGACGGGAAGAGATCTATTGCAAGGCCTAGGCGAGGCCAGCTCAACCCGTACTTCGCAGGCAACAAGCTGCTCACGTCAGTGTTACCGGGGTGCTGATAACTCCTTAGCCCGACCAGGAAGGAAATAAGCTCGGAAGCATGTCAGGGACGCGCGCGATTTCAACAACATCGAGACGCTAGCTGTTATCAATTTTTTTTCCTGCAAGGCAGGGCGCCGAAGGAAATTCACGCCATTCTGACATGAATATTAGCTTGTTTCCTTCCTGGTCGGGCTAAGAATTTATCAGCACCCCTGTACTTTGCCCGCGGGGACTTTCCAAGTGACAAAACGTCTTTTAACCCTTTGCGTTGCAAAGACGAAACAAGACGCCGAAGCAGATCTAAAAACTAGCTGTTTATTCAGGGAGACGTGCATTAAATTCACGTCATTCAATAAAATGTTCTAAAAATAGCGACAACATAGGCTTTGTTCTGAACTATAGCTTTAATAAATTTTACCTACAATATTTTTATTACACATGACGTACCGAAAAATACACAGGTAAAATTATACGTATAGTTACTCATTTCTTGTTCACTGTACTGAATTTCACGTTGCCGCATGCAGATCAAATCTTACCGAATTTGCCCGCACACAATAAAAGACTGAACACAGGCCTGGTCTAGGACAATACTGAAAAAGATCTTATGGAAATAAAGGGGACGTTTTACTAGATTCCACTGGCTCCGGGTATAAGCGACAGGCTCTGGTGCCACATGGCAACAGAACCAGTGAGTTCCATACCAGAAGATAACCTTCTTGAGTAGCCCAGCGAACAGCTAAAGAACCCCTGTCCCATGGAGTTACAGATCTCAGTTACACGAAGCTCACTTCGAGCCCCTGTCCTTCAGTTTTCAAAGATAGCTGCGCCAGTACGTAACACAAAATACGGACCACGTTAAAATATGCAACATTTGCATGAAATAAATTTTCGTTACGTTAAATATTAAACGAAATACAAAGAAAGATCAGGCTTAACTGTGCAATGCTAATAGTGCGATGAGAGCTCCAGCAGACCCGAAGACCAGTTTGGCAATACGGTGTGGGAAATCGCACTGAAAACCCTTTGGAGAATGTTCTACACGATCGCCCTTTGTAACTTTGTTGTCCCGACGCGATAAGTCTGGTAGGTGATCCTCTTTCGGGAAACGGGTGTGGTTCACCGAATCACATATAGTTTTAATTATTTCTTCTTTACTTGTGTTACTTACTCAATTTATTGTTCATAAAGTAAAAAAAGCGCGCTCTATCAAGTTAAACAACTAAATCATATTCTATTGAAACAACACAGTCACTTGTACTCCCTCACTCACACCTCTCGCACGCGACTGACTTCAGCACTCGAGTGTTGGCGTCCGTTATCAGCTCCTAACTGTTTCGGCGTTTAAATCTCTCGCCTCAACGGTTCTGAATATACGTTGACAGATTAACCTACAACATACGGCTATGATCCGTTCGTAAATGATGCCAGCAAAGCTAAGAAACAAATATATCAAAAATGTTCGGCTGCAATGTGTACTTCATACCTGTTGAGTATCTACCCAATGAAGACACGTACATGGGAATTAGGTACAGCTCCACGCATTCGTAACCTCTCCACTCCAGAAGCTTTACCCTCAGAGAAACAACTCCCGAAGTATTATTTTATAAGGACAAAGGGTGGGCCCCAAAGGTGGTTTTGGACCCACTAATGAAGATTATTTACCCGTTACTAATTTAACGATTCTACTGTAGTTCCGAATATACAGCCTCGAATGGTACGGCAACTAAATACAAAATGAATTGCAGCACATATGGAACAACCCGCTCGTCGCCTGATTTGAGGTAACATTATCTTAATGGAAACACGAGAAAGAGTAAAAATCCTCCGGGACGAAATTTAAACACCAGTCCTCTCGAATACGAAGGAGTACCATGCACAGCACCGCGACATTTGGTGGCGACAGAAATATCGCGGAATGAGCTAACTCGGCGTCTACAGTTTCAACACAATCGCAGAAACCTGTCGCAGTTAAAATGTACGCCTGAACGCAAAGAGGCAAGAAAAAACACCAGCTATTAGCACCCGTCTTCATACAGCTTTGAACAGTGGCGACCGGGCAAGTTGCTAGTTCAGCCCCCGAAGAGTGGTGCAGCTAAGTAGCGAGTAATGACCATGGCCACCTCTAACAGAAATTTTGAACCTTTATAAATCACATTATTTTGGCTCAATAGCTTAAAATGTGTTCAGTGCAGAAAATAAACTTTTTCATTCCAAATTTTAATTTTTCAGCCCACTTTGCCACCTCTTGGACTCTTCCGCCCGGAAATGCCTGCACCACTCGCTACTGCCCAGTTGCGCCTCTGCTCCTAGACACTGCACGACTCTGATCACAGTCGGAACGGTACGGTACGGTAGGTCGCTGCTAGACTAACTGTCGGAAACCTACGCAACCTTCACTCTATTGGAGAGTGCACTCAAAGCTTCAGACATTGTGGACGTTCATGATAAGGTCCGAACACACGCACACGCGTCAGCCCCGTGCCAACTACCAAGTTACATGGTAACTTTCGTACGTTGTTCTCACCTGCACGCAAGTAACAAACGCCGGCAGGTAACGCACAATATATCGTACCGGTCTGTTATCACGACCCACAGGGCAACTTCCGGTAAGCGCGGTTCACACGTCGTATTTGTAATGAAACCGAAAGGCGAAGACACATCTAGAATGAGAGGGCCACAGTCAGAAAACTGTTAGGCCTACTACAGTATTTGCAAGTCGGAGTTACTTTCAACAGTGCAACCGGACACGTCCGCAGCTAGTGAGTGGCGAATTCCCCGATATAGATAGCACAGCGCCGCTATACCACTGAAACGGAGGAAATGAATTCCCTTCTCTATTAAAACTAGGACCGCGGTAGCACAGCGGTTAAGGTGCTGCGCTACAAATCGGAAGGTCACTGGTTCGATCCCAGCTGGTGTCATTGGTATTTCATTGACATAATCCTTCCGATCGCACTATGGCCCTGGGGTCGACTCAGCCTCTAACAAAAATGAATGCCAGGAGCATTTCCTGGAGGTAATAAAAGGCCGGTGCGTAAGGCTGACAACCTTACCACCATCCTGGGCCATTGTCACGTAATCTGGGAACCTTAACTTCCTGGAACCCTCTGGGCACCTCGGGCCTGTAATGGGACTGATCTCTATTAAAAGACAGTAGACGTGTAAAACTTTTTTTCCATAAAATTACTACTTTCCGTTATATACAGTTTGTATAGCGCATTTGCTAATATGCTACGGCGGCGAAATATGCAGCGCTACATTTTGCCGCTTGAAGCGTGCGGGACAGAGAGAAGACAATGTGGGGTGTGCTACAGAGCGTCCATTATATGCAAGTAACGCGACGGTATATTTTCGTATTAAGCGTATATTTCTTTCCGGTGATTTTACCTTCCTCATTTATCGTGTTTTGTTGATAGAGGATATACTGTCTACGAAACAATCAAACGATAAAAATTTTCATAATATTTCGACGTCAATCTGCATGAATAGCTCATATTACTTAAAACCCTCAACTTCCACACCTGGTTATTGAAAATTTACGTCAACAGCAGCAAGGAATTTCATTTCTAATTATCAAGATAGGCCTGTATCAGGTAAGAATTTTAGACTTGATGTTTGTCTTTGGCAGATAATGGCCGTGTATGATCACATTTATATTTTCATTTATTACACCATTATTACTACTATTAATGTTAACGATTATTGACTTCAACAGTGCTGCGTGATTGACCCTAAATTTATTAGAGGAGAAAGGTGCGGTAAAGTAAGGCACACTGTACTCTTCCACTTAACCTGAACTCCAGATTCGCCATTGCTACCGCTGCTATACATGCGTCAGTACACGTACACCGTACCAATCAAGTGTCTTGTATAATTTCAATTTGGTCCTATTACTGTAGTGTCCGTGGGCTTAGTTGACATGAAGAAAGCAACAGGTGATCTGCTGCCACAAGTTACGGCCAGAATTTGTGGAAGAATGGAGGCAGCAGTTTCCTCTGAAAGGTTGGGACAATCAGACTACATGGCATCACGACAGAATACCGAATTACCTGTAGCAATAATTACGGTTGTGAGAACGTAAACTCTCAAACGTAAAAGTTAAAGTTGTCTTAAATTCAACACTGAAGTGTGCACTTCAAGGCACTTCGTAATAAATCCGCATTTCGATTACATTACTTAAATATAGAAGAAGGCTAACGAGAATATACTCATGAATGCATGTGTCTGTAAAAGCGTGCGCATGTCCCTCTTTTCAATTTTTGTTTCAAATGACCCATTTTCGCGAAAAATAGTACGAACGTTACTGTCAGAAAAGGTTACTCCATTCTCATGTGTTTTTTTATTTTCTACTGCCAATAATAACGTAATAGCGAATGTACGAAATTGTGAGGAACAAGTACATGGGTTCCAAATTGATTTGTGGTAAAAAAAATCTTTAATAAACGAATACAACTTCTGTTAGTTTCCACTACAGTGTAAACCTATGTGAAATTTATAATAATAATGGCTACACTACACCTCATAGGTATCCAGTTACCTCAAGCAAAGAGCTCGCCAGCTAAAAGTGGGGGGGGGGGCTTCTAAACTCCTTTCCGCGCACTTTGGGCACATACTGAAGTAAAGAGTGACCACTTACACAGGACCGGCAAGTGAAAATACTGCAACTAGTGAACACATTGCCAAAAACCGCGTAATGTTCGCGTCTACACACTTCCGACATTACGCGCCAAACAATTTCTTTAAGATTGTTCTCTGTCTGTCTGTCTGTCTGTGTGGTGTGTGCGTGCGTGCGCGCGTGTGTTGTTTTCATTAATTTTATCTTTTGGACATCCCAACATATACGACATGCCGTCGGATTGGGTGGCTGTAAGGTCGGTTGTAACCGTCCTGCCGGAAGAGCTCGCATTCATTCTCATCACCTAAGCTAGAGGTAAAGCAATCCCACTACAGGCCTGGACAGGCCCTGAGGGTTCCAGGAGGTTGAGGTTCCCAGATTCCAAGACAATCGGCATATGAAGGGTGGTGAGGTTGTCAGCCCTACGCACCGGCCGCCTTTACTCCCAGGAAATATTCCTGGTACTCATTTCTGTTAGAGGCTGAGTCAACCCCAGGGCCATAGTGCGGCCGGAAGGATTATGTCAATGAAAAATTTCAATGACATCATCGGGAATCGAATCCGCGACCTTCCGGCTTGTAGCGCAGTCATTCTCATCTACATTTTTAAAAATGGCTGCGAGAATTTGTTCAACGTGTCTTTCTCAACTGACTGTTCGAAAAGAATATAGGCCCGATTATTCTTCTCTCACTGACAGTACACCATATTCCAACTTCAATGTCGTGTAACGGTATCGCGTGTGTTAGTTTGGTATTATATGCCGATACATGCGTAACAGTATGCATTATTTTGAGTATATACGTGGTCGTTTGAGTAATCTCATCTGTAAAATAAGTTTGCAACGGATCGACCGCACACTAAACCAAGCTTCACAAAACCAGTTACAAAACGGCACTCTCGCAACAATCTATATATATATATATATATATACTGTGGAATTCTTCTAGAAGTGTCCGAGTATCATTAAACGTTTCTCCCGAAGAACACGCCGTGTTCGCTCTCACATCTTTAACAGACAGCCTCTTCGATATTAAAACAGTCGATGCATTGTTGATCTGGATGGAAATGCAACACCGGGAAACCTATTTACAGGATCAGAATGCTTGTAGAAATTCGGCTTTCGACATGGGGTTTGGCTAATTACAAAAAGAGGGCACTAAGGCGCCGTGTTGGCCATATGGCAACTTTGTCTCATGTTTTCACGTTATAACATCGTTTTAACTTATCACAAGTGGAACGCAGGTTCCTCCGAGTTTATTTCGAGTTAACAAAAACGTGCTGCAGCCCTGCCATGCAAAGACCCGCCCTTTACACTACGCTGCCACGTTAACATGCAGTCAGAAAAAAAGACTTTCCTGACTTGAACGCTGCTAAATAATGTAACCAGTATCTCAGAAAGACATAAAATGATGTGGCGTCAATGGTGATAAAGAGTGACAGAATGAGTAGTGAGGGCAGACCGATTCTTAGTGTCTGCATCGCGGAACATCTGTGGGGCTCAAGCAGGGCTCAGGTGCTTGTAACCGCAAAACAAATTGAAAACTACGTACGTTAATACTCGAGTGGCTATAGAGGCTGGAAATATGAGTCACGGTCCTCGTGGAAGGTGACGCCAACTCCGTAACGACAAAATTAAACATTTCGAAACATGTACGTGCCAGCAATTGCGTCTCGTGAATAAACAGACAACGGATAGACTGTCGTTACCTGAGGCGAATCGCTGGCAAAGTCGTGTGGCTGTACAAACAGCTTTCCTTCTGAAGACTTCTTCTGCCCATACATTAAGGAACAACAATCGGCAAATGCAAACCGCACGTTGACACGGTAACACCTGCTCATATGTTTGGCCTCTTGCTGTGTACAAATCCAACAACTCTGCTTTTTACACCAGAATGAAGGCCACACCGGAACGCCACCACGTAAACCACACAGCACCACTCGTGTCGCGTAACGGTAATAAGGTTCTCTGCCCTAACGACGTATCACCTTCGTGTGCCCTACTCCCTTTTCATAAACGAAAGTTTCGCGACCGAGCCATGATGAACACTCGATATACCTGTAGCGAGGCAAACAGTACTACCACAATTAACATTATATTAGTTTGTGTTTAGCCACTGTTCAGTCAGCGCTCGATTTCTTTAACGCGAAAAAGCAGAGCGGCCCTTTAGACCCGTTTGTATGCTCGCGTATACTGTATAACTACATACAGGAGTGCTGATAAGTTCTTAGCCCGACCAGGAAGGAAACAAGCAAATGTTTCTGTCAGAAAGGCGTAAATTTCCTTCGGCGCCTTGCCTTGCAGGACAAATAAAACTTGATGACAGCTCGCGTCTCGATGTTGTTGAAATCGCGCGCGTTCCTGACATGCTTCCGAGCTTATTTCCTTCCTGGTCGGGCTAAGGACTTATCAGCACCCCGGTAAATGTACAGTGCCGAGTTCTAAGTGTTAAGACTGCTTTCAGATGTGATGCTACTCGAAGGGTCAGTATAAATAATGGTGGCACTTTCTAACAAAATAAGATCTACTTCGTATTGTTAATGCATTATTTTAAAAATTCACTGATACGAGAACACAAGTGCACAGCTATTCGTATCTGTGTCAGATCTGAGATTCTCACAGGGATAACCAAGAACACCGCTGCCTTAGGTAATAGCAAACCGCGTAGTCTGGTAGTTACCGACGTTTCGGAATAATCTGTTACCTCCAGCATCAGAGTAGAAGACGCAGGCAGCATGTTCCCTGCAAACGTGGGTAACTTACTACTGCACATGCCATAGCCCAGGAGACAGAACTCTTCCTATTCATCATTAATCATGTCAATTTACATATTTTTATTTCCAATAAGTAAAAACTGTTCCCCCAATAAATTCTAAGGTTCAATTGTTGAACGTCACAAAAATATTTGCCGATCCCTTACATAGGGTATAACTGAAACTGTTGCTAAATGGTGTTAAGACTGAACACATGAACCGTATCAACTAGGTCGTAAACTACGTCGACAATGGTCTTGGCGACCGGGGCTTCACTTCTGGGAGAGGCGTTGAATTTTTCCTTACACCAGTACGATCACTTCGCAGAGAATCTGGACATACACGTGCTGTCTATGGAACACATCAAAACGTGACTTTTGTGTAACCATTCGAACTAAGAACAATATACTCTTTAAAGCTTAATGGTTCGTGTATATATTACCACGTTTACCACTAAAATATCTGCATTTCCCCCACAATGTGTATTTCTATATTCTGCACGATTCTCACAAAAACAGTCGTTATTTCCCTACATAACATTTACCGACTGGTCTTTCTAATGGAAGTAAACTATGTTCTCTGTGAAGTATGAACTGAATCTTCGTCCATAATGAAGAGTAAGTTTAGTCTTCAACGGGAAATAGCGCACTGTATGATGAATGATACCGAAAGGATACGCAACGCAGTGGGAAAAACTGAAAGAAATTCTACCTATTAGCTCCCCCCCCCCCAAACAACCACCACCAATCGCGGAACAATTTCAGTGGCGAATCACCCCTTCGGCTCCTCTGTAACCACTGTTCCGCACACCACGTCCAGTACTCCTGTCAAGATAATCTTCAATGCAATGAAGACTGCATGGGACAAACGCAGTAGCAACGTGAAGCCGGTCACTCACCTGCACCACATCTCCCACGTGCGACGTTTAACTAACTTCGCACTACTGCTTTATACGCGAGAACAACCGGGTTCAATTCTCGGCTCAAGAGAGTGACTACCGGGACTGTTAAAGATTTCAAGCATCCGCAGCTCCAAAATTCAACAGAATCTTCTCGGGCTGACAGCCACATCCGGTGGTTTTAAGTACACCAACGTTCGTTAAACCGAGGCCGTCTCTATCCTCGGGGTCCTGATGTCTGAAACGTTGGTGTACTTGAGCCACCTGACGCGGCCTGTCAGCCCAAGAATATTGCACTGTATTATGAGTGTGTTTAGAATATGATCAACTGGTATGATGCAGTGCGGTCTGGTCTGGTCTAGTCTAGTCTAGTATAGTCTAGTCTAGTCTAGTCTTAGTCTTAGTTTTAGTTTAGTATAGTAGAAGGACACAAACGTTTCGGAACGACCTGCGGCCTCCATCTGCAGGGTAGAAAACATGTCTACCAGATACCACGTCACATCCTAACACATAAAATGCAGCGTGAATGTCAACTGTCACATTATGGCTAGTTTTTGTGGCTTCGTTCTGGGACACTACCTACAGCAGTTCACGATCATTTCATACAAGTCTGGTTCTTAGACGTACTCATTCACACAAAGTTTTTAGTTAAGCCGTCATCCGGCAGTTGCTTACTGAAGGGTCAATTCTCCCCATACACACACTGTACGTCGAAAGACCGAAACTTACAGGCGGCTTAACTTCTCTGGCAAACGTGTGTGTGTCTGGGCACCCGCCTTCCGGCGGACGTCGGATTAGTACTGACTGAAATCTTTAGCATAGACAGAAATGTACCTTTAGTCCGCAGCCATGTGTTTGAACTTGTTCGTCGTTGCTTACAACGAATTCCAAGTGCAACATTCCGGAGTTCAGTTCTTGATTATTATTGTGTGAAAAGAAGACAACTGTTTATCGATGGTAAATGGTAAATCTTATCCAAACAAATATACGTTATCAGTTGACTGTTACAAACAGTATGATTCATCAGCTACAAAAGATTCGGATCGGTCTAAAATTTATAACTTATGAAGCACTTTTCGAAAGGATTGTTTTCCTTTAACACCTACGGATAATGTTACAAGTTGCAGAAACTACTGTTCCAAAAATCTGAGGTGAGATAATTGTCGTAAACGTAAAGTTTTTAAAGCTTCGTCCCGTTCCCAAAACTCGTAACGTTTCAGTTAATCGCTCTTTTCCATCAATGGCTCTTCTCATTCGTGTGTTCTGCATTTCAGCGTGAGGATTCAACAAATCACGCAAAATTTTAAATCGTGGGTTTTCAAACTGCAGTACGCGTACCACTAATGGTACGCCAACCACTGCTTACTGGTAAGCGGCATAAATACAGAAATCTGTTACAAAAAAATAAGAATGTTTAAAAATAAATAGAGAATATCACACACAGGGTTATTCAAAATGATTGTCGGGGTTTTAACAACTTGTCACACACAATACACTTGAGATATGAGTATATGTATTTTTTTATTTAATAGAACAACACTTCAAAGTTTTTGTTACATACCTTACAGGTGCTCTATATATGCACCGTTTGTGATTCTACAAACACCAACACGAGAATCGAGTTCGTTCCAAACTGTCTGTAGCATGTCTGCGGTGATGGTTTCAATGGCGGTTCTGATCCTTACCTTCAGTTCCGGGATACTTGCGGCAAGAGCAGGAACATAAACCTGATCCTTCACGTAACCCCATAGAAATAAATCACATGGGGTTGCATCTGGAGAAAGAGGTGGCAAGTTGTTAAAACCCCGACAATCACTTCGAATAACCCTGTATACCTGCTGATATGCAATATTGCTAGCAACATTAAAAAACACGTCCCTGCTGTCTTTCCTATTACAGCATTCTTAAAGTCAAATCTGGCTTCGTTCTAAATTACAGTAACGAGTAAAACAGCATTCAGCACGGCGCCCGAAACTGTTTTTAGGCGTCTTCACAGAATTGCGAAATACGACTATTAGTTCGTTGTGTATTAGTCTGTCTGTCCGTCCGAATGGAACAACTTGGCTCCCAATGAACGTATTTTCACGGAACTTGATATTTGAGTATTTTTAGAAAATTTGTCCAAAAAAATTCAGGCTCAATTAAAATGTGACACGAATAACGCGTGCCGTACATGAAGACCAATGTATAATTATGTCATCTCGCGGAGCTCTTACAATGAGATATGTTTCAGACAGAAGTTTTAGAGAAAATCAAAACATACAATTCGTGTTCAATAACTTTTTTCCCCCCAAAATCGTGCCGAGTATGAGATAAGCTTAACGTCGAAAAGTACAGTAAAGCCAAACAGACCGAAGATGACAATATAATACGGCGCATGCGCTTTGCATGCTGGATAACTAAGGCTACAGACACACACTCAGAATATATAATACTCGTTGCCTTTTCACGGCAACAATTGTTAAGCGAACGTGCCTCAATGTTACGTTGATACGAACACTGCCTGTCTTGTTAAGTAACACTTTAGCTCTCTCCTCCTTCAGAATAATATTGCGCTAGCTTAGGCCTCATGTTTATTGTACCAAACTCTCAAGTTTAACCGCCTTTCCTTCAAAAATTAAAGTTCACAGTTTCCCAGACAATTTCAGCTGTTTTTATTTAAGTACAACAAAAATGGGCGTACTTTAAAATTGATGAATTTAATTTACTGGAACGCCGGCGAAAATGTCTGAGAACTCCTGCTTCACTATATTCATCAGCCGTTTGTAAGTAGCTTTCAAACTCACAACAATGGACGCGCGAAGTTTAGTAATTGACATGATCACGAAGTACCCCTTTTCTGCAAGTGCTTTACCCACCCACATCCCATTTTTGTTTTCGCATATTAAATCAAACGAGCACAATACCTTCTCTAGGAGGTCCCATGCCTGAAAAATGCAACAACAATTACAACATGGATAGAAAGGCTGCTAGAATCCGAAATGAATCATATTGGTAGGTGTGGCAAGCATGTGGACTGCATGGGTTCCCTGCAGTCCATGGACTGAAGGCGGAATGTGTGCGTGTGCGTGCGTGTGTGTGTGTGTGTGTGTCGGAAGGCATAGCCTCCAGTTCAGTCCCTTCCGGCACACTGTAAGTGAATAGGTACCTTCAATCACCATACACGCACTGGACGTTATGTAACTTACATAAACAAGAAAGCGTCGTTATGCAAGCTGAAACCCGTACGTAAATTCTGCAGTTTCATACATGAATAATTATATAGTTGCTTGTAGTTTTTTTGTGTGTGTGAATGACTCCGCGTGTCAGTAGCGTGAAACATGGCGTGACAGCGCAACACCGTGTTTAATCCAATGAAGGTCGAACTGCGCAATGTAACAGAACTGTCTGCTAGTCAGTGCACAGATCGTCTAGTATACTATTGCGCCGACGGCAATACAGTCGAGTTCTGCGGCCAAAGTTTCAGGTACTGCCCACCAAAGGAACCAGTCCCTCTGACTGTGCAAAACTGTGTAGCACTGGAAGCAGCGCTGAGCACAACAAATCATGTTCAAAGCACGATGCTTGACAAGACTTTCCGCGCAATGGGAACCTAATCACGATCAACTAATTAGCTACCTGAGATCTTACATTATGATGGCGGTAAGCATTAAGAATGCAGTTTCAGGATACGACGTAATGGAGTCTTGACAGAATATTCTCTACCTTGAAGACGGCTGTAGCAGGTTGTTCCGAAACGCTAGTAAGGGACTATCAAACTAAACGGCGTTACATCCCATTAAGTCCTTAATTTTAATTAATTATCTTATTAGCCAAATAAAACTCTCCCTTATGCAACTAATACATATTCAACTGAAGGAGCCGGAATAGTAGCGAATGGAGTACGCGCTGGACGACCGAGAAATTGTGGTTCTATTCCCGTCAGGGGCATGGTGTTTTTCTCTTCCGCAAGGCGCCCACACCAGCTGTGAAGCCGACCCAGTCTCTTATTCAAAGGGTACCGTGGGCTCTTTCCCCGGGGATAAGGCGGCAGAGGCCTGAAACTAATCACTCACCTCAATCTGGTACCAAGGTTAAGAATGAATGGAGGTATATCTGCACTGTACCACATGTCTTCGTGGCTTACACAAGGCCGTACCTTCACTTATCCAACCGACGAAAAATTCCTCCTTACGAAGCTCGAAACATTACGCGATTTAGGTGAAATCTGCGAACAATATAGTGAGGCGACGTAGTTCGATTCAAATGATCATAAGGTATTTACCCATAATCCACGTCTATGCTTAGTAGCACAGTGGTTAAGGTGCTGTGCTACACATCGGAAGGTCGCTGGTTCGATCCCAGGTGGTGTCATTGGCATTTTTCATTGACATAATCCTTTCGATCGCACTATGGCCCTGGGGTCGACTAAGCCTCTAACAAAAATGAGTACCAGGAGCATTTCCTACGGGTAAAGGCAGCCGGTGAGTAGGGCTGACAACCTTACCACCATCCTGTGCCGTTGTCATGTAATCTGGAAACCTTAACTTCCTGGAACCGTCTGGGCCATTCCATGCCTGCAACGGGACTGCTTTACCTTTACCACGTCTATGCTTAGGTTTTCTGAATTTTACTTAGTATTTCAAAGTTTCACCTCCTATACGCACTTCTTCTGTGCGTGCTACCTGTTTCGCCTATGTTATATTAATAATAATAATAATATTATTATTATTATTATTATAAAAATCACATCAACCAATTACACGACTAGGGCGGACTGGATCACTGACTCTTCCACAACTGTACTTCTTATCCTACTGGTCAGAACGCTAACAAACTGTGCTCCAACTGCAGCAAAAACAATTACATATATTCAAGTATTATATTAATATTTCATGAACGGTCGTACTTGAAAGACGTCACATCGCACCCACCTGTCTGTCAGGTCCTACCGTTACGTTCTACACACCTCTTCAGAATCAGGATTTCAGCACACACCTGGCACACCTACAAATGTCTGTCCGTCAACCTCATGCTGCCTCAGATAATCTCAGTAACGTCACACGAAAGCAGCTCTTGATTACGTAACGTTCTCATTCACCCTGTTATTTCGTCTCTATCGGCTTCGAAGCATTTCATTTTTTTAAACGCTCCTCCGGCGTACAAGAGGTGGGATACTTCATCTACTCCAGTGTTTAGAGACGATACGAGACGAGATTGCGACTGTCGTACAACCGTTACGTCACGTGCTGAAATGCTGCGGAAGCAATCCAAATTTGAGGCCCTTTCTAAAAGCAATTACGCATTCAGCATATAAGTGTCTTACGCCCATTAAAATATATAAAAGAATTACATTGTAGCCTATCTTTATTTAACACAGTCACACTAAATAACAAAATTTATTCGAAATAGTACTGCGAGGAAAACAACTTTAAAAGCCGTCATGTTCCATATCATGAATCTGGTGGGTCCTAAACTGGTGCACTGACAGATTTCTTGTTACAGTAACGATCAACGTTAACATGAGTGGCATGTCCCGAACAGACAAACCGAGCACACAAGGCAGGCAATGTACGTTATCACGCAACAGTGTGGGACATTTGCGTATGTATATACACAGCGACTGTGGAGTCTGCAGTTGACCTTGGCAGTGGTCTGCGTTTGGGAAAGCCCAATGTCCTTTGCTTCTGACCAGTTACCGATGTATGTCATTCAAAAATACACTGGGCTGAACAGCACTCGCATTTTGTCCGCGTAAGATAAAACAGTTATCTTCTGTAGTGTTCTGTGTGGTAAGGGCTGTGCTAAAATTTGACCTAAGGCTTGTTACGAACAACACACCTAACAAATGGCGACAGTGGAAAGAAGGCCATGCAGTGATAGAAACTCATGTTTTTGACAGGATCTATGTGTTCCCCCGACCATCGTCCCGAGTGTTGCAGCATTTACCTAAGCCGTGCAGGTCAAATGCATTCCCTTGGGTTAGAGACATTACCTGCTCGACCATCCTAACAGCCCAATACCATTTCCCTCGAAGACAGCGCTTTCATGGCGCTCTGTGTCGCCGACAATAATCAAACGTACTGAGGTATTCATGTAAAGTGCATGAATTTAACCAAATTTGGGTTTTCCCTATAGATTTACATAAAGTAATCAATCACAATTTTCACGAAAATCCGTCTAGTGGGACTCGAGTTGATAAGTGCGGCCAGACGGACGGACGTGACGAAGCTAACGGGCGCTTTTCGAAAATATGCGAACTAGCTAAAAATCGTTAACGCCAGAAACATGCTAAAACCATGCATCATTCGAACCGCAGGTGGGTCGAGAGATACTATACTGACAATCATCAGGTACAGCACTGATGAGTACTTTAGAGTTAAACCCAATACATTCACTCCAGGCGGAAGTACACGAAAATGTGACAAACTCTCATCGCTGGTCCCATGTTAAGAAGTCGGAAATCTGAAAATGTAGTAAAACGCTGAAAAACACATGAAGATCTGTTATTTGCACAAAGTACGCACAGCAAATTCCAGAACAATGAACTGAGTTTCAGCGTAATTACTTTTAGATTGTCAGATATATCAATCTGAACACCATGACAGGTAATTTTCAAACAAAAAAAAATATATATATACATGTAAATTATCTTGACAAGCCCCTGCTTTGATTTCCAACAGCTGTCCAAATCAGTAGGTCAATGGAAACTTTTCTGTGAAGAGATTCTAAACGAAACGTAACAGCGGCAGGAACTATCGGGGAAGATATGGGCGGCGTCTATATTTGGCGAGTTTACCCTACTTCCACCCTGTTAGAAGACTACAAGATGGCAAACTACATCATTGGACTCGCCTTAATAAAGCCTGGTTACATACACAAGGAACTCACAAAAACACAAAGTCATGCCAAGCGAACATAAATAATACCGACGGACTTTAACGACCTAACAACACTATAAAGTTAATTCTGATGTCATGGCTTTCCCTCAGAGCGAGAGACGAAATCACATCGTGAGAATTTAGATCGTCTAGAATGTGACGTTGTGTCTCTGAGTATGTTGCTCCCAACGCTTCGAAAACACAGCGGCGTCCTTATCTTCAAGAGGGCACGAGAAGGACTCCATGCCTTGCCCTTGAACATGGAGGCATTATGTTCCTTTACAGCGTCGAGACCCACTAATCTCCGAAGTGCCACATACCGTCAGACCAGAATCTCAGAACATCGCTATGGAAACCTCATATCTCGCGAGTCATGTATCTTAGTTATAACAAGAAAGTTCGGTAATTTCGGAACAAGAATTACTGACTAAATCCACCGATCAGAGTAAGTTAACACTTTCTCAGCTCTTCAAAGAATTCCTTCCATTTTATGGTACCTAAAGGTTCATTATCGTCTTCACAGATACCTGAAACCAGTTTGTATCCCGAGCCAGACGAATCCAGTCCACACTCTCCTAGCCAATTTCATCAATATCTATTCTAACACTATCCAAAAAGAACAACTGTGGAATGTGGAATATTTTAATCATTTGGGTAGCGTGATAATAAATTATGCAATAAGAACACGTGAAATAAAATCCAGGGCTGCCATGGCAAAAGCAGCATTCAACAAGAAGTCTCTGTTCACCAGCAAATTGGACTTAAATTTAAGGAAGAAAGTGGAGAAATTCTGCATTTCGAACATATCTTTGTGAGGTGCTAAAACTTCGACATTGCAGAGAGTACATCAGAAATATCTTCAGAGTTTTAAAATCTGGTGCCGAAGATCAATTGGACCGATCGTTTGAAAAATGAAGCATTAAAAACAATAAAGAAGGAAAGGAGCATCCTACACAAAATAAAACGAAGGAAAGCTAACTGGATTGGCCACATCATGCGTAGGAACTGACTTGTAAAACACGTTACTGAAGAAAGGATAGAAGGCAAGATAGAAGTGACGTGAACACGGAGAAGAAGACGCAAGTAAGCTGCTTGATACTTAAGGACACGAGCAGGTACTAGAAACTGAATGACGAAGCACTAAATCGCACTCTGTGGAGAACTCTACTTGGATGAGGCAATGGCTGCCACAAAACAGACTACGTGAGAGACAGAGAGAGAGAGAGAGCGCGCGTCCATCACTGGCGCAGATAACCGGACGGGAGCCTCTACGAGTATATACCAGTAGCTTGATTGTGGGATTAATGGTGAAAGATGAATGGGAAAGGTTTTTGACAGAAGCGGATCCTAGCATTTATTTTGAGGGACAGAGGAAAACCCCTATGAACCTTAGTCTGGAAAACTTCTGTACCGGCAGAAATTCGAAACTTGTACCTTCTGAACAGGATGTTACCGATATATTACACCAGCTCGGTTCCAAGACAGTGCTTATGGCGTAGGTGTATTTACAAAACAGTCCACACTTTTGAACGCAAAGTGAAACTTTCGATAACCTAATATAGCAACGGAAAATTCAAGTCTTCTGGGATATGACGCCGTGTCTAGGGACTGCGGAGACCCTGAAGATGGAAGTGGAAAGGTCTTGTGAAACGTCTGTAACTGTTTGGTAATATCCACGGCTTCATACCCCAGAAAAACTGAGTATTCACGAACACACCGCCGTGAGAACAGGTGGCAGAACGGCACTTGAAATTTTATCTTCTTGTATTTTACTTTGAATTGTAGCTCTGCTCCATTTGTTCTTGACCCAGTTCTTTTGGAGATTAAAAATAAAAATGTACGCTCTATGCATATTTGAGAGGTTTTTGGTGAGTTTTCCTGGTAAAGTCATTTAAAGAGACACTGAACAATTCTGGAGTCCGTCATTAATTCATACTGCGACATACTGGTCGGTACAATGTTCTGAGACAGGTACTTGTCTCTGTAAAACGTATTTACTTACTTAATTACTCCATGGTGCAGAGTACTTCTTGAGAAGCTAACTGGTTTGCAGCTAGTCAAGAAATTTCCCGCATTTCACGGAACCCGAAGGTTCACTACCGCACTCACAAGCGTCCGCCACCTGTCTCTATCCTGGGCCCGCCCAATCCAGTCCACATACCCACATCTCACCTCCTGGAGTTCCATCCTAATATTATCCACCCATCTACGCCAAGGTCTCCCCAGTAGTGTCCTTCCTTCCGGTTTCCCCACCAAGACCCTATACACCCCCCTCTACTCACCCATACGCGTCACATGCCCAGCCAATCTCATTCTTCTCGATTTTATCACCCGCACAATATTGGGTGAGGAGTACAAATCCGAGTGGGGGAGTAGTTTACCTGCGGATTGTTTTGTCTCCAGAGCAAGCATCCCGGATGTGAGTGTTTCTTAACATAAGCGTTTTACAGGGAGGGGTTGTTAGCACCTCGCTCAACCCCCAAGCCGGAGGACCACCCCCGTCGGCTGTCCGCGACTGCTTGTTCAATTTATTCGCAGCTACCCTCCTTATCGGAGGTCGTTCCTCTATCCGCAACCTGAGGACGCGCCATGCAGTGGGGACAGGGACCCACTACATGGCTGTAAAACGTACACCATTTTGATTAACATTCGGACTATAGGCCAGTAGAATATTTTATGCTTCCTCCTTCGATCAGTGTGTTTTTTACGGCTTAGTTGTTGGATAATACTCCGGTTGGAGCAGTATTTATAGTTCATAACCAGATTTACAAAAGATTTATACTCTGATATAGGTCTAGACGGCCGCTGATGTTGAGGGTAGCTGCGAATTAGTTGAATAAGCAGTCGCGCACAACCGATAGTTCGTTTACACCAGTTGAAACATCGTTGTGTACAGTGGAGGAGTGATGTACATCAAACACAACGGTCTTGGAGAAATATAATATAAACCGAAATGACTCAAGTTAGATCAGTTGGTAGGCTTCTATGATGACGGCAATGAGCTTCCTTAATTCAATACGTGTCATATGCTGAAGGAACACCATTTACTGTGAGTCTGTATAAAGTGACAATACATCCGGAGGTAAGTGGCGGCACTGCGCTACAAGCTGAAAAGTCGCGGGTTCGATTCCCGGTAAGGTCATTGGGAATTTTCGCTGATGCAATCCTCCCGGCCGCACTGTGGCCGTTGGGACGACTCAGCCTCTAACGAAAACACACAACACTCACAGAAGACAGACATCCAGCCCCCGGCATGGTTCGAACCCAGCAAACGAACGACCGCACACTCACGCCTAGACCGTGCGTATTGAATAGCCAAAGGGTACCTGATTTAAAATGTGCCATATTAGTTATCAAAGCTGGCCTTAATTTAAACAGATTAGTTGTGGATGTGAAGTCTGACTGTCGATTCGGTTTTAGAGTTAAAATGTGAAACGCAACAGACGAATTGTATTGGTGACGCCTGGTCGAAACTCGACGCGATTACAGGCTATCATGGCTGAGATTTTACATGTTTTTTCTTACTTGTCAGTCATAAATTCACCCTAGAACAGGCCACGAAGGCCCAGAGTGGGAGTAGAGGTATAGCTCTACTCTTTCTTTAACCTCAACGCTAGATGGGGTGGGTGGTCAACGCCACGCCCCGGCCGCTTTACCCCCGGGAAAGGGACTCGGTACCCATTGCATAGGAAGCTGCGTGGGCCTCAGGGCCGGTCTGGACAGGTGCGGAAAATCTCGGCTCCCACCAGGATTCGATCCCGGACCGTCCAGCCCGTAGCGAGTCACTATAGCGACTACGCTATCCCGGCTCCATTTTGTCAGTCATATCCAAATTTAGTGAAAACAGGTTCATCGGATAGACGGACAGGCGGACATGGAACAGCTGACTGTCGCATTTTGAAACGGTGCGGATATGCGCGTGAAGGGTGGATGAAGTAAAAAACGAAAAAATATACAAATGAAAATAATCGGGTGGTCTAGTCAATTATCGCGGATAGCACTTGAAAGGGCCGGTTAGTCTATAGCGGGGTTGGATGATTGGGTGAATGGAAGGATGGATGGGTGGATTGATAAGGCACGGACGGAGAACCCTGTGGTTCGAGTGAAGTTGAGTCATCCTTTCTGTTTCTCTATAACATGTCGTGGGCCAGGCGGAAGTGGTTGATATGCACAAGTTGAAATCGTGGGCGAGGCGGACAAAGTGTAAATTAGCATGGTGGAGGCGGACAGCAGCAGCGATCCGCTTTTACTGTTACAGTACGACATTAACAAATTTTGTGTTAATTATTTGTAATTATTCACATTTTTAAAGCTGAAAGTTTTTAGGTATTTGTACAGATCATTTTATTTGCCTTATTATTCTCTAAGTATTTAATTCTCTTGTCTTCTTTTACATAAATCTTTCTTCGTTTTTTGACCAAGATCTCCAGGTTCCTTCGATTTCGGTTGCCAATATACCAACTCTGCTTCTTCTTTTATTTTCTGTACCTGAAGAAAAACTTTAGGCAGTTGCTTTCTTATAATGTTGTTTGGTTTGGAATTCCAACCCTCCAGTGCCTTGTTGGTCCTTAGCCGATGTTTATTTACATTCCACATCTCGAT
>Ga0131853_10005820_pt1 | contig 22276 bp, 7 predicted proteins | sample TergutLab28metaG_FD_92764 | JGI IMG/M metagenome (GOLD analysis project Ga0131853, IMG submission 92764) | Labiotermes labralis P1 segment gut microbial communities from Petit-Saut dam, French Guiana - Lab288 P1 (version 2) (version 2) | ecosystem: Host-associated > Arthropoda: Insects >... | reverse complement strand
TTAGCAGTTTCCTAAAGCAAATCTGCATCTTAATTCCGGTCACGCAGAACTGAGTCTGGTTTGTTACTGCTCGAATATCCATGAATTGCAGGGAAGTGCGCCAAATCGGCACATTTATACGAGTAACAGGAGCCTTTCTTCTTTCACCTGTAGCCAATCCCGTGGCTCTGGCGGCGTGACGTCATAGCTAACCCTTTTTCCGTTAGAAAGGTCGCCGCTAAAGTGTGTATGTCGGTCAATGGCCTGACACACTTAGCTACATGCCGCACGTCGTGTCTCGGCCAAGGCCACTGCTAAGGTAACTGAACGCAACAAACAGGTACAGTGCCACTCATAAAACACGACACAAGAAATCATTACATGTAAAAACCCCTACAAAACGGAAACTTTTTTTTCTCAGGCACTTTTCCATGCGACTTTGGAGGTTATTTACTGCAACATACATTACACAGTACATTCACAGTTCACTGGTGAACAAAATCACAACCGTGCAACATTCGGATGCCCTATCTAGCATATATATGTACTGTATATCATGCTGTAATGAATCAGTAGAGAGACCAGAGTCACAGTTTTCCTTCTCTTCTTTTTGTAAATTTCTTTTCTTTCTTCCTTTCGTCCTTCCTTTATTCCTTTATTTATTTATAATCTTATGCTTTTCTTCATTTCTCCAATTCCACTTTTCTTTCTCTCTTCCTTCCCTTTTTATTCCTTCCTTATTCCCTTCCTGTCTTTATTTATTTCTTCCTTTTCATCTTTCTTCCCTTATTTTTCTAGGTCTTTATATATTCTTTCATTTATTCCTTTCTGGCTCTCTTCTTTCCCTTATTCCTGAATATCATTAAAAAACTACCGAACTATCCATCCATCATCTATCTATTCATCCACGTATCTTTCTTTCTTCCTTTCTATCTTCATACTTTCCTTCGCACTTTCTCTCTTTCCTACCCTTTTCCTTTCTGTCTTAGCTTAGTTCCAACATTCATACTTTGTAGGCCTAATTTAAGACAATTTCCGAGTACGAAGGAGCTGCTGCACCCTGTTTAGAGAAATGCTTCAGAGTTCGTGTTTCATCAGTGATAACTGAACATTTTCTACGGTTAATTATGCCAGTGTCCTGCCGCGTTCACTCACACTTGATATTTCTTCCAAAAACACGAAGTGCCGAAATTTGCTTAGCTTAATAATGCACCTCAAAATCTGTCTAATTCGTTCAAAGTTTCCGTACTTATTCTATGAAATTATCTGAACAAAACGTTCAATAACTTATACTGAACTGAAGAAAATTACCTGTTGTTAAGGAACCTGAAAACTCATAACCGTCACTGTCGTTTGGATCTGTTTAGATACTTCCAAACGTTTTCAACTCTTTACGTTCAATTCATTGAAGACTCGTGTGACACCTGTTGCCATATCGATGTCTGGGTCGCACTGTGCTCTATATCCAGCTGCAATTCCAGTTGGATTTTATAATTGGTTAGTCGTCTGAGACTCGAAATTGGACGGGGTATTTCATGTTCTGGAATAGGGATGGATACAGATTTTACTCTCCAGTACTTGGTTTTTTATGTAGCACACAATCTGACATTTGCAAGTTCTACATTAGGTCCGGAAGGTTTATTTATTATCTATTTTTTTCCCCAACAATCAGCGGTAATTTCCGTATACTGGTACATAACGAATTGGTTCGAATTTAAATGTAGAAGGAATGGGTATACGGTGGGATAAGAATTAAATATTTAAATAAAACATAGTTGAAACTTCGATTTTTTTTTGTAGTTCCACTCAACCACTGTTCCACACTCACCTTCATTTTAAACTACACAAAGGTGGGGGGACTTGGAATTAATAAAAAAGAACAAAACGATGTTGTTCCGGATATCGGAGGGGATATTCGCTTTTACATGGTTATGTCGTAGGAAAATATACACAAATTTATTCTTCGGAAATCCACAACGTGTATGTTCATAAACAAATGGGACTTAGAAATAATTTAGTTAAACTTACAGGAATTGTGTAGAAGAATTTACAGCACGAAGAGTGTCTACGAATTGTATTCGCAATTTTCTAACAAAAATCCAAAGAAGGTATCCTTTTAGAGAGAATGATAATATTAATATGCCCACTGCTATGTGAAAAATATTCGATCATGTGTAGGCCTATATCAGCGTATGAGTAAATTTCATGTCGGTTATTGAAAAAATTTAGATTAAGTTACATAATAAGAACTTATAATAAAATTTTCCGGGACATTACAAAGTTTAGTTAAGTTTAGAAATACGCCTACAAAGCCAAGTCGCACTGTACATCAGGCTTACAGAGAAAATTATATCCTTAACTGAAGACCTTTCCTATAAAAAATTCATGAACAGAAAATATGACTCCCATATATGGTTTTGAGTGTAATAATGACGAATAATTTGGTCAGTGATTACCCTCAAGGTAGGGCCGGGCAAATGTTCCTGGGAAATGTACGGTTTTTATTTTAGAGACTATTTTGTGAGAAATGTCTTTATGACGTAGCAATGTTTTTATGTTTGTGTGACCGTGCATCATTGGTACAATAATATAAACACCCAACTAGATGCAATAATTAAAAATTTTATTGATAATTACAATCAGTTCAACATGTTTCGGACAATAATTTCGCCCATACTCAGGAGCACAAGACTGTGTTTACAGCTTGTGATATAATGCACCGACGATGCTGCCAGCCGGCAACATCGTCGGTGCATTATACCAAAAGCTGTAAACACAGACAAGTGCTCCTAAGTATGGGCGAAATTTTTGTCCGAAACATGTTGAAATGATTGTAATTATCAATAAAATTTGTTATTGTTGCATCTAGTTGGCTGTTTATATTATTACATAGCGATATGTTTGTTTGTCTTCCTGTAATCACCTACCAGACTGCACGGTTTCGTAACCCAGACAGTGACAAAACGGATATTCACCTCTCTAAAATCCTGAAATCATAAAAATTCGAATTTTTTTGTACCAAATTAGAAATCTAAACATTTCTGCAAATATATTTCGATGCAGTGAGCTGCCTAAGGACACACCGGGTGGCACAAAAGTCACTTATCGTTCAGAGTTTAAACACAAAAGCCCGCCGTACCTAATACAATTTCTTGTTGAGAGGTTGGCGAGGGTCGGCGACATTCCGGAAAGGCTTAGCCAGAATGTCAACAGAGAAGCACAACAGCTAAACGTTTAAAATTGTAAATTAATACCAGCACTGTGTCAGCAGACTTCAATTAACACGTTGCCTCCATTTTCAAGTAAATCTTTCGACAACATGCTTTACGAAAAACATTATGCGGAGTGCGCCATGTAATGTCTAGATTATCATCATCAAAATCACTGTAATCACAAATCATCTTTGGTTTGCTTAAAGACGCTCTAAGTAACTCAGATCATTCTGCGACAAATAACAAGATGATTAGTGAAACACAACAGATATAATCTTAGTAACTGACCAACTTAATGCACAAATTCTTGTTTTATAATAAGTTTATTATATTCCTCTACATGTTTCGAGCACTATGTGCTCATCATCAGGAGGTCAAAATTTTATTCCGTCCGGTGCACAGGTTGTGCACCGGACGGCCACCTACAGTGTGTCACGATACCAGATGCTGCATAATGCAATATTGACCTCCTAATGATGAGCACAGTAGTGCTCGAAACATGTAGAGAAATATAATAAACATATTATAAAAAAAGAATTTGTGCATTAAGTTGGTCAATTACTAAGATTATACTGAGATGCACGGTCAGTAAAACATCAAAACACAAAGAAAAACCCGATATACTCGAATTGACATGTCATCACTTTGTTCTTGCTGCTTATCTTGTATGTACAAGGCATGATGACGAATTAATTCATTAATCCGAAATATGTACCCAGCATCTCTGAAAGAAATACGTGTTGCGTTGGACTGAAAATTTAGCATTCCTTCCTCGAGAGATGACCAATTCGGAAGGGTAGAAAAGGAACAGCTTGTGGCCTGAAATTTGGTATTATTGATTCACTTACCTAGAGTGAATAAGGAAAAAATAAAGACAAAATCATTCGGAACAGTTAGAATAATGAATTGGGGCTGACCCGAATATGAAACATTGATACCAAATCGACGGAGACGTTCATTCCTTCGATAACAGAATTGTAACTGGAATAACAAAGATTAAGGTTCGTTTCGAATGTACACCACAAAATTATGCAGAGCGCGCTTAGAAAATGCGTGTATGAGGTAACCGGAAACGTTTATGTTTATTAAGCTGCTTAAACTCACTAAACTTTTCGAGTTAAGATACTTTAATAACACTGGTTTTAACTTTAATGTTTTGTGAACCGTGCATCGTGCATCGTGAAATATTGGTATAAAAAGAACCAACAGGATGCACTACTTATTTTAAATTTATTTGACGAGTAACCTCTACATGTTTCGAGCAGGTTTACTGCTCATCATTAGGAGTTACTAGTCTGAGTTTTGAGCATTTGGTATGTATCATGCGTTTATGTTGGCTGGCTGCTAGAAGAATCGGGTTCCTGCTAGCAGCCAGTCAACATAAACACATGACACATACCAACTGCTGTATATACAGACTAGTACCTCCTGATGATGAGCAGTAAATCTGCTCGAAGCATGTAGAGGTTAATCGTCAAATAAATTGAAAATAAATAGTGCATCCTGTTGGCTATTATTAAGCTAATTGGATACAACATTTTATAAATTGGACACATTTCCCCCCCACTCCCTTCCCCCCCCCCCAAAAAAAAAGAAATCTTAGGGGAATTGAGAATGGTAAGTATCATTCGTATTTGGTGTGACAACAAATAACATTTCGAAATTACCTTGCGCTAAATGTAAAACAGATTGTTCCAAAATTACATCGCAGTAACTATAAGATGACTAAGGAAACAAAGCATGGATACTTTTTCAAGAGTAGTAAGATAGAAGACTCCATCACACTCAGCACTGTATGTATTTTTTATTTTTTACTATCACCTGATGTACGAAATAAAAAAAATATTAATAAACATTAAGAAATAAATATTAGAGGAAACATTACATTTTAGGGACTGATCCTGCCCCGAAAAATTATTCTGTTACGTTTCGCTTTTTATTCTTTATTAACTTGACTAATTTGAAAAAGCTACGCGCTGGACAAATCCCAAGAATCAGATCATCTGAAATGTGACTCTTCCTTTAAAAGACGGGAAGAAAAACTTTTACTTTACAATCTTCTGTGTTATATTATAGTACATTCTCAGGTCTCGTGCACCGAATATGGAAATACCATTCCTCCAAAAATTCAGTACCCACTTATGAGCCCGCTCGTCGTTATGATCGACAAAAACACTTTTTGAAAACTTCAAATCTTACAGAAACATTATTACAGTTGCTTAAGAACAACGTACAGGAGTCCCACCCTTTACTTAGGCCCACGAACCACAGTTTCCGAACACATAAAGCGCTTAGAAAACAGTGACTGTGCATATTTATTTTGTCTTACTGGAAACCGAAAGGAGGCAGGATATCAAGTTTCCGAGAAACTTTTAATGTCACGCGGCTGCACCTGACCCTAACAAATCCACTTTCCGACTGATCTACTCCACATTCCATGTCACGTGTTCTGAACAAGAACCTACTTTTACCGCAACAGCTTCCGTGTTAGAGACTGGCCCAATTAACGGGAAATCGTGACCCATGAAATGTAAGAAATTAAAAAGAGCTTTTAGAACACCATGCAAGAGGCCGAGCCGAGTAAATGTTCACATCCTGCTGAAAGCAAATATCATAAGGAAACGAAAGCTTGTGTTAGCTACAAAATTCAGAGAATTAGGGAGTGGCTCGGACTGGGGTGGGGGCTTCACAACAATCTTTATTCCTGGTATGTGAATATAGGTCAGCTGGCACGACAAAGCCCTGCTTCAAAAGCAACAAAGTACTTCTGCAATTTGGCTCAAGTGATAATAATCATGCTCCGAATTCGAGAGGACCTCGTTCAGATTTCGGCCAGTATATATAAGATCAGTACTTCCCGTGGTTTTCTTCGGTTTCTAGCCGGAAGTGCCGCGTTGGTATCTTAATTTAAGTCGTAAGTGTTTGTACAATTTTTTTATTCAATTCGTTATTCACAAATAGTCACAGAATTCGACGCTCTATAGTATGAACTACGGACATGCTAATTAAAATACCAGTAAACAAAACAGAACAACCAACCAGAAAAAAACACTTCGTGGAGTCCATTTTATTGACACTTCCAAGAAGGACGCTATGCCAATCGTCCACCACAAACTACTTTAATATTTACATAGGGAATTTTAATAGGTGTGGGGAATTGGGTCTCATTTTATTACAGATAATACAGATATTGTCCAAAATATTTTTATTGTTAATAACTGAGTGTGACCCTTTGTGGCTGAAATATCTTGTACGTTCGAAAATATCAATTAAAAAACCAACCAGCGTGTTATAACTGTCAGTTTATATATAAATCACTTTCCCCATAAACCCGTGTCCCATGACTGCTGTGGCAGCTAGGTACTTACAATATGAGCTTCTGTTGACATGCTTATAGAAGTTTGGTGGAATTAGAACTGGCAGGGGAAACGTGAGTGTCACCCGTCTAAGCTACGCTTGGCTCATCAAACCCCCAGAAGTAATTCTCCAGAATCGAACCGAGGTCGCAGCAACCGCTAGTGTCTTAGATAAGAGAGAATAACTAAAAAAACAAACTTAATATTTACAATTCAATGTTGTCTGTTTCAGTATTTCTGAATATTTATTTTCATCAAAATAAATGACGTCAGCCCCATGTCGCCAGTGCACGTCTGACGTCACTTCCCACAAGCAAGCACTGTCTTATTGACATTTATTTCCTGTGGCTCAACAGCCCTAACCGGGCCTAAACCGCCTCATTTTTGAGGTTGAGAGATCACACAAAATTAGACACACCCGGTAGGACTCCTCTGGACGAATGATCGACCCAACGCGGAGACGTCTACCTGACAACACACAACACTCACTACAGACAGATAACCATAACCCCGGCGTGATTCGAACCCGCAATCCCACCAAGCAGACGACCGAAGTCCCACATCTTAGACCGCGCGGCCACCGGACTCGGCGTTGTATTCCAAGCAATACAACACGCATAAAGACAGTGAAAAATTACACAGTTGTAAAATCTTTAGCTTCGCATACAGAAGGTAATGCTAAAGTGATCCCGTTACAGGCCCGGTGTGGCCCAGAGGGTGGGTAGAGGTATAGCTCTACTCTTCCATGACCGCGGCACTAGAAGGTGGTGAGTGGTCGGCAGCACGCCCCGGCCGCACTTTACCCCCGGGAAGGACCCAGTACCCATTATACAGGAGGATGGGTGGGCCCCAGGGACGGTCTGGAAGGACGGAAAATCTCGTCCCCACTGGGACTCGATCCCGTACCGTCCAGCCAGTAGTCAGTCGCTATATCGACTGAGCTATCCGGCCCTTTAGTTTCGTATATACGACTGTAAACAAACGAGAAAAAATGAACATGCCTGCTAGACCTCAAGCTCGTGGCAGGGACGTGTTTGAAGAACTGTGGCCATAGACAAAATTTTGACTCATACGTATATAAAGAAAAGAAGATGGATCACAGTCGCGTATACACAGCTATTATCATACATGTAAACACAGCTACATATTTCGGATATAAACATGTAGCCATCATCAGGCTGGATATAGAAAGAATGGGCAATGAAGAAGTAGCCCGGGTCCGTAGCACAAGGTAAATACAGAAATTAATACAGTAGCCAAATGCTGAAAGGATATACCATCATAGAGGATGATGAAAGTGGTTGCCTCCTGCATCAATACACAGCTGAGCATGTGGAATCATGTTGAGGTACGAGTATACCGGATGTAACAGTGATTTTGATGGCTGCAACTGCGTGGCTGATGTTGTCCTTCAGTTCCTGTGCCGTGTGCGGATTTGATTCGTATACCGTACAATTCAGGTGTCCCCAGAGAAAACTGCAGCCATCAAAATCACTAAGTTACATCACGTATACCTCAACACAATGACAGCACGACTGTTGACTGACTGTTCAGACACTCTACGCAATATACATACCAACGCCAGAGAGAATATCACAAGGACACGTGCAAAACGGAAGGCGGGCTTCTTTTTCGTGGCCCACCATGTACAATACAATAAAATCTCTTCCCGACATTTGTACTCTATTGTATATTTGTAATTTTCTTTTCAGAGTTCCACACCCAAACTTATGGTGGCTACATATGTAAAGCCGAAACATGTAGCTGTCTTTACATGTATGATGCAAGTCGTGTATAGACTGCGATCCGGCTTCTTTTCTTGACATACGTGTATCTGAACACAACGGTAATGTCCTTGACGGCTGTTTGACCGTGCATCTTCCTCATGAAATGAAGTGAAATGCCAATTTGATGCAGCTAGGTAATTTTATTGATGTATTCTTAGCTCATCAGGAGCATTAGATAGTGAGTTGCAGTATATGGTTTTCTGCACCGAGTTTTTGGATGGATGGTGGTCTTGAGAGCCACCGCGTAGTTCGTGTGTACGGTGCGGATGGTGCCGTGCGTCGCACGTATATCCGGCTCTACTACTGCATTCAGTAAAAGGTAAAGCAATCCCATTACAGGCCTGGATATGCCCTGAGGGTTCCAGGAGTTTGAGGACCTCAATTTGAAGGCAATCGGCACATGAAGGTGGTAAGGTAGTCAGACCTACACACCGGTCGCCTTTACACCCCAGGAAATATTCCTGGTACCCTAGGGCCATAGTGTAGGCGGAAGGAATATGTCAATGAAAAATTCCAATGACACCATCGGTAATTGAAGCCGCGGCCTTCCGGCTTGTAGCGCAGTGCCTCAACTAACTGCACCACCGCGTGCCCCCTCTGCATTAAGTAAGGAGTTTAAAAATTGGTGAATTATCTATATTAAAATATTCTATATGACTTTAATATTATCCTATAAGATTAGAAAGAAATTAATCAACAGGGCAGGAATTGGAGGGCAGGACAGTTTCTGCTCCTGTACTTTTATACAGGCCAACTGGGTTAAAGTTTACAGATTAAAGAAGTAGCACGGGGAAAGAAACAAAAAATGGGGAATGAATAAACCCCAGCTGAATATTCTGTTTACATACTCAAAGAACAAGTAATTCTGATTTTGTAATTTAAAATAAATCATGTGTTATCAACAATACACTTGGAATTATATCGAAGATTTGCGAAACTTAGATCTAAAAATTGAATAAAAATTTCAAATAAAAAATGTCATAACATCAATTGATATCTCTTGTTCCATTTTATATTATTTCATTTTACATTGTTTCGTTTTATTCAGCTCTTCTCAAAATTTCAAGAAAGATCAGAGATTAACCATATTTATATGTAATTTTATACGTTGTTTACAAAGATTTATAAGCCTGGAGACGACCTAAATTATGAAGAAAGATGGAAATGCTCAATTAGACCGTTCTTATAGTCTAATAAGAAGAGTAGTACTGAGAAAGATATAGATTTTAACTATACAACTCGTATTTCCTAATTTTGAGGCTTTTTAATCAGGGGGGGTTAAGCTGTGGGAACGTGAAGATGAAGAGTCTACCCAACTTTATTTTGAGTTTCAGAATAAATGGGGCTGTATCATTTTCTGACATGCCTCCTGAAAGGATGCGAAGAAATAATTTCGCATACGAAAAGCTATCATTTATTTGTGGCACAACATTTTGCCTGCAACCTACAAATAAAGACTATCGGTAGACAACGATGTAATTAAACAAAACAGGCAAAAGAGAGTTTTTCACAAGTCCAGACTTACACACGACACACTGGTTCAATTTCTACGGCCTTCTTGTATTTACGTTGATAAAAAATGCAATGCGGCAGGGTTTCATCGGCGTCGTAATTCTTTAATTGCGTCATTCATACCAACCTATTGCCATTCATACCAAACTAACGCCAATCATACAAAACTATAGCAATTCATACCAAACTATCGCCATTCATACCAACATATAGACATTCATACAAAACATTTGCAATTCCTACCAAACTATCGCAATTCATACCAAACTATTGCCATTCATAAAAAATATCGCCATTCATACTAACAAACCGTCATTCATACCTAACTATTGCCATTCATACAAATCTATCGCTATTCATAACAAATTATCGCCAATCATACCAACCTATAGACATTCATAAAAAACTATCGCAATTTATACAACACTAACGCCATTCATACAAAACAATCGCCATTCATAACAAACCATCGACATTTATACCAACCTATCGTCATTCATAATAAATTATAGCCATTCATATCAAATTATCGCCATTCAAAACAAACTATAGCTTACATACGAACCTATCGCCATTTATAAATACCTCTTGCCATTCATACCAACATATCGCCATTCATACCAACCTATCATCATTCATACCAAACAAAGGCCAATTATACCAACCAATCGCCATTCCTAAGAACCTATCGCCAATCACACAAAACTATCGCCATTCATACCAACATATCGACATGTATATATATCTAACGCAATTCAAACCTAAATATCGCCATTCTTACTAAATTATCGCTATATAAACCATCTTATCGCCATTCATAACAACCTATCGCAATTCATACTAATTTATCGCAATCCGAACCAACCTACCGCCATTCATACCAAACAATCGACATTCATAACAACATTTTGCCATTCATAACAAATTATCGCCATTAAAAAAAAATTTCGCCATTCATACCAACCTATCGCAACGCGTACCAACCTATCGCCATTCATACCAAACTATTGCCATTCATTCCAACACATCGCCACACATTCCGTCCTATGGCAATTCATACCAACCTATCGCATTCATACCAACATATCGCCATTCATACCAAACTATCGACATATCGACATCCATACCAAACTATCGCCATTCATACTAACCTATAGTCACTCATACAGAACTATCGTCATTCATACCAGCCTATCGACATTCATACCAAATAATAGTCATTCATAACAATTTATCGTCATTCATACCAAACTAACGCTATTCATAACAAATTTTCAACATTCATAACAACCTATCGCCATTCAAACCAAAGTTATCGCCATTCGTACCAACGTTGAGCCATTCAAACCAACCTATCGCCATTCATATCAACCTAACGCCAATCATAACAACCTATCGCCATTCATAACAAACTATTGCCATTCATACCATCCTATCGCCTTTAATACCAAACTAACGACTTACATACCAACCCAATGTCCTTCATACCAAACTATCCTCATTCATAACAAACTATCGCCATTCATACCAAACTATCGAAATTCTTAACAACCTATCGCAATTCATTCAAATCTATCGCCAATCATACAAACTTATCGCCAATGATACGAACCTATAGATATTCGTTCTAAATTATCGTCGTCTATATCAAATCTTGCCATTAATACCATCCTATCGATATTCATAAAAACATATCACCATTCACACAAAACTCTCGCCATGCGTACTAACTTTTCGCCCTTCATAACAAACTAGCTAATTGCATATGAACATATCACCATTCAAAACATATTCTTGCCATGCATTCCAACCTTTCGACATTCGTACAAAGTAATCGTCATTCATACCAACCCATCGCCGTTAGAACCAAATTATCGTCATTAATACCATCCTATCGCATTTAATATATACCTATCGCCATTCATACCAATTTATTGTCATTCAAAAAACTATCGTCTTTCATTACAAACTATCACAATTCGTACCAAACTATTGTATTAACACCAATCTAACGTCATTCCTACTAAACAATCGCCATTCACACAAACCTGTCGCCATTCTTAACTAAATAACGCCATTCATAACAAACTAACGCCATTCATACCAAATTATTGCAATTCATAAAAACCTATCGCCATTCGGACCAACGTAACATCATTCATACGAACGTAATGCAATTCATACCATCCTACAGCCATTCATAGGAAACTATCTTAATTCATACAAAACTATCGCACTTCAGAGCAGCCTATCATCATTCATACCAAACTATCGCCATTCATACCAACCTATTGTCATTCCTACAAACCTATCGCCATTCAAACAAAACTATCGCCAATCATACCAACCATTTGTCATCCATACCAACATATCGCCAATCATAACAACCTTTCGCCATTCATAACAAAGATTTGCCATTCGTACCAATCTATCGTTTTTCACAACAAACTATCACTATTTTCACCTAAATATCGTCATTCATAACAGAATATCGCCATTCTTATTAAACTATCCCCATTCTTACCAACCGGTGGTCTTTCATACTAAACTATTGCCACTCATACCAAACTATCGCCATTCATACCAACCAATCGCCTTTCATATCAACGTATCGCCTTTCACACCTTCGAATTGAAACCATCCTTGGCCATTCGTACCAATATTATGCAATTAATACCAAACTGTCGCTGTTCAAAACAAACTATCCCCATTCATTCAAAACTATCTTCATTCATACCGACCTTACGCCATTCACACCATCTATCGCCAATCATAATAACCTATAGCGTTTCATACTAAACTTTCGCCATTCATATCATACTATCGCCATTCATACCACACTACCGCCACTCATACCAAACTATCGCATTCTTACAAAAATATTGCCATTCATACCAAACTATCGCCATTCATACCAACCTATCGAAATTCATACCAAACTCTCTCTATTCATACAACCTATCGCCATTCATATCAACCTATCGAAATTCATAACAAACTATGTTCATTATTACAAACATATCGCAATTCATTCAAACCTATCGTCATTCACATCAACCTGTTGGAATTCATTCAAACATACCGCGATTCGTACCAACCTATCGCCATTCATAAATCCTAAAGATATTCATGTCATATTATCGTTAGTTATACAACCTATAGACATTCATACCAACCTATTTCCATTCAATACAAACTATCGAGTTTCGTAACAATTTACCGGCATTTATAACAACTATCGCGTTTCATAACAAATTATAGCCATTCATATTAAACATTTGCCATTCATACCAAACTGTCGTCATTCATACAAATGTTTCGCCAATAATACCAAACTCACACAATTCACACCAAACTATAGCCAATAATAGCAACATGTCGCCAATGATACCAAACTGTCGCCATTCATACCATTTCTTTCGCCATTCTTACCAACCTACTGCCATTCATACCTATCTAACACCATTCTTACCAAACTAAAGCCATTCTTACCAAACTATCGCCATTCATATCAAACTATCTTCATTCATTCCAAACTATCACATTTCATACAAATTTATAGCGTTTCATACAAAACGTTCGACATTCTTACCAAACAAGAATTATTCATACCAAGTTCTCGAGATACATACCAACCTATCGCCATTCATACCGACCTATCATCGTTCATAATATACTATCGCAAAACATAAAACCAATCGTCAATCATAAAAATATCGCAATTCATACCAACCTCTACTAATTCGTACCATCTTATCGTCTAACAAACCACCTATCGACATTCATACCAACATATCGCCATTTACACCAACCTATGGCCAATCATAAAAACCTATCTCCAATCATAAGAAACTATCGTGTTTCATAACAAATTATTCCCATTCATACAAAACTATCGTCAATCATACCAAATTATTGCCATTCATACCAACCTATCGTCTTCCATTTCAACCTATCGTAATACATTCATAATTATCGACATTCATATCAACTTATCGCCATTCTTACAAACCTATATACATACGTTCAAATATATTCCCTTCCATAACAAACTATTGCCATTCATACCATCATATCGACATACATAACAAACTATCGCGATTCATAGCAAGCTAACGCCATTCGTACAAACCTATCGCCAATCTTGGAAAACTATCGCCTTTCATACAATCCTATCGCCATTCAAATAAAACTACCGCCATTCAACCAAACTCTCGTCATTCATATCAATCTATTGCTAATAATACCATCCTATCTTTATTCATACCAATTTTTCGCCATTCATTCTAAACTCTCTACATTCATACAAAACTATCGACATTTATACGAAACTATCACCTATCTTACTAAACTATCGGTATTCGTACCAAATTATCCATATTCATACCAAACAATGGCCATTCATACAACCTATAATTATTCATACCAAATTTTCATCATTCATACCAATCTATCGCCATTCATACCAATGTATCATCATTCATACATACTTATTGAATTCATATAAGCCTATAGTCAATCATGCCAACCCATCGCCAATCATAAAAAAATATTTCATTCAAACATATTATCGTCATAAATACCAACCTATCGCCATTCATATCAACATAACGCTATCCACACCAACCTATCGAAATTCAAACCAACCCATCTCTATTCATACCAAACTATCGTCATCATACCAACATATAACTATTCATACCGTCTATCGCCATTTATACCAAATTTACGCAATTCTTACAGTCCTATCGACATTCATACCAAACTATCGCTATTCATACAAAACTAGCCCCATTCTTACCAACTTATCTTCATTCATACCCTTTCGCCTTTCACACCAACAATCGCCAATGATAGTAACCTATAGCCTTTCGTAACAACCTATCGCCAATCATAAAATCACATATCGCCATTCATACCAACTTAATGTCATTCTTACCAACCTATCGCTATTCATAAAAAAATATCGCCATTCATAACAAAGTATCGCTTTTCGTACCAACCTATTGTCATTGATAACAAATTGTCCCCTTTTACAACAACCAATAGCCATTCATACCACACTATCGCCATTTATACAAACCTATTGCCATTTACCCAAAGTAACGTAAATCATACTAACCAATCGCCATTTTTAATAAACTATCTTATTCATAACAATTTATGGCCATTGATAAAAACCTATCCTCATTTATACAACATATCGCAATTCATAAAAAAAACTTTCGCCATTCTTAGCAACCTATAGTATTTATACCAAATTATCGACATTCATATCAAACTATCGCCATTCATACAAACCTATCGCAATTCATACAAATTTATTGCCATACATTCCAAACTATCGCCATTCATACATAAATATCGCCATTCATTCCAAACTATCGCCATTCATACCAACTTATCGACATTAATGCCTAATTAACTCTATTCATACCTGCCTAATGCCATTCATACCAACCTATCGAAATTCATACCAAACTCTCGTCAATATTACTAACCTATCGCAAATCATTCCAACCTATCGTCTTTCACAACAACCTGTTGCAATTCATTCAAACCTACCGCGATTCGTACAAACCTATTGCCATTCAATAAACCTAAAGTCATTCATGTAAACTTATGGTCATTCATACAACCAATAGCCATTCATACCAACCAATCACCATTCATAACAACTTATCGCCATTCATAACAAAATATCGATATTCCTACCAATTTATCGGCATTCATACCAAATTATCGCGTTTCATAAAAATTTATCGCCATTCATATTAAACAAATGCCATTGATTCCAATTTGTCGTCATTCATACAAACGTTTCGCCAATCAACCCAAGCTCTCACCATTTATACCAAACTTTAGCCATTAATACCAACATATCGCCAATCATACCAAACTATCGCCATTCATAACATTCTCTCGCCATTCATACCAACCTATTGCCATTCATACCAATCTAACACCATTCTTACCAAACTAACGCCATTCGTAGAAACATATCGCCATTCTTATCATAATATCTCCATTCATACCAACCTATCACAATTCATACAAATCTATCGCCTTTAATACAAGACGTACGACATTCTTACCGAACAAGTGTCATTCATACCAACTTATCGTGATATATACCTACCTATCGATTTTCAGACCAACCTATCTTCGTTCATAATAATATCTCAAAACATACGAACCTATTGTCATTCATAACATCCTATCGCCATTCAAACCAACATCTACTCATTCGTACCATCTTACCTTCATACAAACAACCTGTCGCCAGTCGTACCAACATATCGTCATTTATACCAAACTATGACCATTCATAAAAAACTTTCGCCACTCATAACAAACTATCGTCATTCATGCCAAATTATTTCCATTTATACAAAATTATCGTCATTCATACCAACCTATTGCCATTCATATCAACCTATCATCATCCTTTTCAACCTATCGCAATACAGTCATAACTCTCGCCATTCATATCACCCTATCGCCATTCGTACCAACTTATAGACATAAGTTCACATTTATCCTCGTCCATACCAACCTATTGTCATTCGTACCATCCTATCGACATTCACACCAAACTATCGCGATTCATAGCAAACTATTGCCATTCGTACAAACCTATCGCCAATCATAAAAAACTATCGACTTTCATTCTATCCAATCGCCACTCAAAGAAACTACCGCAATTCATAGAAACTCTCGCCATTCATACCGAACTACCGCCAATAAGACCATCCTATCTTTATTCATACCAATGTATTGCCATTGATTCTAAACTCTCGGCATTCATACAAACCTATCGACATTCATACGAAACTATCACCTATCTTAGTATACTATCGCCATTCGTACCAACATATCCGTATTCATACCAAACTATCGCCATTCATACCAACCTATAGTTATTCATATGAAATTACCGTCATTCATACCAACCTATCATCATTCATACATACCTTTTGGAATTCATAAAGCCTATAGTCAATCATGCCAAACCAACGCCAATCGAAACAAACTATTGTCATTCATACCATATTATCGTCATATATACCAACCTATCGCCATTCATATTAACATAACGCCATTCATACCAACCTATCGCCATTCATACCAAACCATCTCTATTCATACCAAACCATCGTCATTCATACAAATATATCGCCATTCATACCAACTAACGCCATTTATACCATCTCCTCGCCATTCTTACCAACCTAACAACATTCTTACCAATCTATCGCTATTCATACCAAACTCGCCATTCATAACATCCTATCGCCATTCAACCAAATTATCGCCATTCATACCAACCTATCGCCTTTCTTACCAATCTATCGCCATTCATACCAACTTTTCGTCACTCATACAAAACTATCGCCATTCGCACCAAGCTATCGTCATTCCTACCAACATACCGCAATCTTACAACTCTATAGCCATTCATAACAGTCTTTCACCATTTATAAAAACCTGTAGGCATTCATACCAACTTATCGCCATTCATACCAACCTATCGCCGTTCATAATAACTTATCGCGAATCAAACAAAGACTAACACATTTCATACACTCAGATTGTTACACTAATTTTTTATTTTAATTTTTTTTCTTGCAAGTGATTGCACAACCCCTCACAGTGTTGCATGACGCTATCATCACAAGTTGTGTAACGTCATAGCTCTCTTTGTTTAGTTTAGCTTGTCTTCAGTCTTCCAGCGTCTGTCCTTTTTCTGATCTCACTTCGTGTCTTGTCGCGGTTTGAGTCGGTCGCAGTCTTCCAGCGTCAATGATACTGTTTACTTGTGTAACAATCCAAGGGGGATTGAACAGACAACACGATTATTTATACTTGTGATACAACAAAGGGTTGTAGTTTTTCAAGGCAACCACAAGAGTTATCATAAAACAATCACATCAGTTATTGTGTTAATTTAATGATATGTTAAGGAATCAATGTTGCAGTTCTCGTAGGAATCACGATTGAAACAGTTGTGAGCTAGACACATTTTACAGACTTCAAGGGTCTAACATCTAAGTTCATAAGTTATTGGGTGCACAATTATATATAAAGGGTGATTAACCACAATCTTCTACTTAAAGGTGTGACATTCAACGTTGATATTATGGTCTTGCATAGATAGATTTAATATTAAGGAAATTAATACTGTTTTGAACGTATTTAGTGTCGGGTCAATAAATGTCTTACTGAACCATCTTCGAATATATTGGAACAGGTTGTTCAACCAATTTATGTTCGATCCATATCGACACATAAATTTTTTGGTCCACCGGGCACGGATATAATTACAAAGCACGCGACATAAATTTCATTGGTCCTCCTAATGTAGATAAACTTTCAGGATTACTGGTTTTGTGTGGTGCCGCGTAAATTTGTTTACGCGCATAGAAGCCACGCCATATTACGCATCACGCTAACAAAGGGAAAACGCGTCAGAATCTCTGACGTCACCTTAGTACGAGACTAGTGCGACATATCCTACGGCAGGCATCGGGATTCACCCCACCAAAACCATCAACGAGGACCCTCGAGAACCAGCGATTTTTTACGAAGTCACCAACACAGTTTCCAGACGGGCCATTGAACCACTCACCAAGTCAGCTGTCGACCAACACCTCATGGATATAACACGACGTACGCAGCTAATTAAGCAACGAAGCGTAGCAAGAAGAATGCTGTCACGCATTCTCAAATTCATTGAAGCAGATGAACAAAAAATAAACGACATTCAGCCACACTCGTCCCTGAAACGCAACGAAAATCGGAGCTTATCACCGCCTCATGCGCAGATACTCTAACAACTGCAGAATTGGTTACATTCCTGGAATCTATATGCACAGACTTTGAGCTAATTGAGACAACTCAATCAGTGAAGGTAGTTCCTACCACTTTACGCTCATCATAATCAATCGGAAACAAGGTTATTAAACCTTATTCCAACGTAGCAACAAAGCTGCTGTGCTCATTGTGTAATGGATCACATAGACTGTTTAAATGTGATAAATTTCTCAAAATGCAAGCTTAAAAAAAGCTTTAACCATGCCAAGCAATCAGGACTTTGTTTCAACTGCTTGCAACCATTTACCAGGAATCACACATGTTCAAAGCAAGTGTGCCGTCAGTGTCACAAGAGACATCATACTTTGCTGCACATAGATAGGCAATATCAATCAATTAATGACAAAGGGTCAGTAACCAATGTTCCTGCAGATGATAGAGGCAGGTCAACTGCAGAGGTTAATATATATTTTTCATTTTAAGGCAAACACATAAATCAAATTCTATTTGCCACAGCCACTGTCGAAGTTCAGAATAAATCTGGTCAATATGTTCCATGCAGAGCATTGTTAGACTGTGCTTCTCAATCACACTTCATAACAGAGAGAAGTGTACAACGTTTGAGGTTATCCAGAACACAGACACATGCACAAATAAAGGGCATATCTAGTGTCAACACTGAGACATATCACAGTGTCTCAATATATTTAAGGTCTAGGCATACAGACTGGCACACAACACTTAACTGTGCCATCCTGTCTCACATTATTGGTACCACACCATCCAACATGTTAGACATAAGTACCAGGAAGCATTGATCTACTCATTGGAGTTAACTTAGTTTATGATATGCTTCCACCAGACAGAAGGACACGCCCTGGCAATTACCCAGTTCTACAAGTGACAGTTCTTGGCTGGACACTCTCAGGTCGAACTCCAGCCTTTACTACAGAGCATGAACCTCAGCATACATTTCTGCTGCGAGAAGAAAGCAGGCTGGAGCAAATTTTAAACCGCTTCTGGGAAGTGGAACTTGTGGAGCAATCCATCATGACAAAGAAGCAACAAACCTGTGAGCAACACTTCATTTCACACACAACCCAACAACCAGATGGAATATTTGTTTCAGACTGCCAACAAAGATGGATCCCAAGCAACCTGGATTCCCTCGCCTATCTGCAGAGCGAAGACTACATGCAATTGAACGCAGACTGGAACGACAACCAGAACTCAAGGTTCAATACCACAATTTCATGAAGGAATATGAAGAATTAAGTCACATGGAACCAGTGAACTCTCAAGAGGGGAGGCAACCATGCTACGTTCTAACACATCATGCAGTTTTCAAGGAAACAAGTACCACAACAAGGACTCGAGTTGTGTTTGATGGAAGTGCCAAGACTTCCAATGGATTGTCACTAAATGACATACAACAAGTAGGTCCTACTGTGCAACAGGATCTGTATTCCATTGTACTGTGGTTCAGAACCCATCACGTGTGCTTCACAGCTGACATAGCACAGATGTACAGGCAGATTAACGTACATCCACAAGATAGGGATCTACAAAGAATTCTGTGGAGATATTCTTCTGACAAACACATTCAAGAGTACAATCTTACGACTGTAACATATGGAAAGTCTTCAGCTCCATATCTGGCAACACGTTGCCTAAAGAAGCTAGCAGATGACTACAAGTGTCAACACCCAAGGTGTGCACATATGCTGAGCAATGATTTTTATGTTGATGATTTAATAAGTGGCACCTCAACCATAGAAGTTGCAATTAAGGTGCAACAAGAAATATCATCTCTGCTTCAAACAGCAGGATTTACATTGAGAAAGTTGGCATCAAACCAAACTACATTCTTAGATAACATTCCAAGGGAGCTGCAAGAAACACAACAGACATTATCCCTGGATAATGAAGATGGAGTTACAACACTTGGATTACTACGGAATCCAACAAATGATCAGCTGCAAGTCAAGAAAAACATCACACAGGTGCAATCAACAAACTCCACAGCGAGTACAAAACGAAAAGTGCTAGCCACTACAGCATCAATATATGATCCTCTCCGACTGCTTAGTCCAGCTGTCAGTGCGTACAATATGTTTCTACAGAAACTGTGGTAAGACAAATTACAATGGGATGAAATATTTCCAGCTCATCTGCAACAAGAATAGAATCAGCTACTACAAACTATTCCTAAATTGTCACAACTCAAGATAAACCGGAAGGTTATCTGTTCCAATGCTGTCAGTATTCAACTACATGGATTTTGTGACAGCAGTGAACGAGCTTATGGAGCCTGACTTTACATGCGCTCCACAAACAGTAACATCAAGATATATTGTGAACTTCTGTTTTCCACATCGAAGGTGGCACCACTGAAACAATTAAACATACCAAGATTGGAGTTTTGTGCAGCCACATTGTTGTCCAAACTGTACAAGAAAGCCATAGGCGCCCTCAACTTAACAATAAATGAGTCCTACCTATGGACAGATTCCTCTATTGTACTCACACGGGTACAGGGTCCACCAAACAAATGGGAGACATTTGTAGGTAACAGACTTGCTCTTATTCAAGAAGAAACAGCATCAGCTTCATGGAGACACGTGCCATCTCAATCCAATCCTGCTGATTTCATTTCAAGAGGATTTGAACCTACAACTCTGTCAACATCCACACTATGGTGGAAGGGACCACAATAGCTTTCACAGGAGCCATCCAGCTGGCCAACACCAGAAATCAACACACACTCAGACAAACTGGAAATCGGAAATGTGCACATTGCATGTCTACAACCTCCAGAAGATATCACACAAAGATTTTCCAAGTTGAACAAACTCATCAGAGTAATTGGCTACTGCAAGAGATTCATAAGCAACTGCAGAGATTCCAAGGCCAACAGGAAATCAACTATCCACTCCACACAAGATCTTGACCAGGCTCTAATTTGCTGTGTGAAGATAGTACAACAAATTACTTATGCAAAAGGAATGAGGAATTTAATTTAAAGATATGAGGTTTTAGCCAGCAGTTCTCTCAAGACACTGCATCCCTTCATTGATAAGGAAGGTATTCTCAGATTGGGAGGAAGATTACAGCAATCCACGCTTCCTTATCAAATAATGCATCAGATGATTTTAAAATCAAATCATCACTTCACAAAATTGGTTGTCTCAGCAGAGCACATAAGGCTTCACCATGCTGGGCCACAACTTCTAATAGCATCACTACGAGAGGGATATTGGATACAAAGAATAAGAAACTTGGTGAGAACAGTCATTCATCAGTGCCTAACCTGCAATTGATTCAAGACTGAAGCAAACCAACAGCTGATGGGTGTGCTGCCATCAACACGAATACAAGCTTCGAGGCCATTCCTCACTACAGGCGTGGACTATGCTGGACCAGTATCACTCAAATTGGGACCACCACGTAGAAAAACCATAACAAAGGATAACATTGCTATATTTGTCTGCTCCGTGACTAAGGCTGTTCACATTGAAGTAGTCACAAGCTTATCCACAGAAGCATTTCTTGCTGCCCTGAGACGTTTCATTGCACGTCGAGGGAAACCAAGGACCATTTGTTCAGACAATGGTAC
>Ga0131853_10005818_pt1 | contig 22282 bp, 11 predicted proteins | sample TergutLab28metaG_FD_92764 | JGI IMG/M metagenome (GOLD analysis project Ga0131853, IMG submission 92764) | Labiotermes labralis P1 segment gut microbial communities from Petit-Saut dam, French Guiana - Lab288 P1 (version 2) (version 2) | ecosystem: Host-associated > Arthropoda: Insects >... | reverse complement strand
TTTGGTAATCAATAAGTGTGTAACAGCTGTCAAAGTTTCAAACTTCTCTGGCCATTATCTCCGTAACCGTTCAACTTTGGACATAGGTGTTTTGGGTTATATCGGTATACTTTAACATAAGGACACCCTCCCGAAGTCTGGCATATTCCTCCTGGAACATCCTGTATATATATATATATATATGTATATATATATATATGTGTGTGTGTGTGTGTGTGTGTGTGTGTGGGTGGGCCGGGTAGCTCAGTCGGTATAGCGACTGACTACGGGCTGGGCGGTCCGGAATCGAATCCCGGTGGGGACGAGATTTTCCGCCCGTCCAGACCTGCCCTGGGGCCCATCCAGCCTCCTGCACAATGGGTACCAGGTCTTTCCCGTGGGTAAAGTGCGGCCGGGGCTTGCTGCTGACCACTTACCCCTTTCTAGTGCCGTCATCATGGAAGAGTAGATCTATAACTCTACCCACCCTCTGGGCCACACCGGTCCTGTAACGGGATCACTTTACCTTTTTTTTTACATACATACACATATATAGTATGTAAGTAAGAATCATCCTGTACCTTTTTATTAAAAGTCCCTGCTTGGTAAGCGCTTTTTGTTATTTGTATCGATCGTACTAATAAATCATTTATTACAAGAGATATTCGGAGCAATGCTGCATGAATGTTGCTCTAAACCTTGCCTTCGGGTAGTGGAACTGGGCCACATCTTGATATGTATGTTTTGCTGAAATAACCGACCGAACTGAATGTGTTGATTCAGCGTCCCACAGTCCAAATTGCAGCAGGATTTTCTTTCACTTCAATTGGATCGCTAGCATTTGGTCGGGCAATACTAAATAAATATTGCAGCTTAACCATAAAACATCTAAACGTAACGAGAGTTGCAGCGTACAGCTGTTTATGATTATAACTGAGACAGTTGCTTAGCATATATAGGTACCGAATTTATTTATTGAACTACACTGTAAGTAGCTTGGAGTATAAATCGTCGAATAATAGAAAGATTATTCAGTTGTTTTTTGGATAGGGCGCGAAAGGAAATAATCGTGTTATTGTTTCAGATATTGTCAAAAATGTTCTTGGAGTAGGTGAAGGAATCTGCACAAATGAATCATGACACAATAGAATTATTATAATACATTTTTCTGTCCAGTTTTTAATAAATTAAACGCGGGATTTAAATGTTCTCTGTGTCCTGTGAGCTATTTGTATTTTCTTTTTACGTGTGACGTTCCGTTGTGTGTCGACGATATGAACAGGTAAAATCATTATCAACCCCAACAGAGTTATCTGTGTTAGACAATTAATCTTTACCCGTCTACACGAACTGCTCAGTTAGTCTGTTTTATCTAATAAAGATAGTTATACTGAGACAAATACTGAATTGACCTATTCATATTCGAATTATTTCATATGCCTTCACTGTAGACGGTTACCAAGGTCTTAACAGAAACTGTAGACACTCTAATGGACAGTCTTGGCTCTTTATATTTGAAGCATGCCCTTTATGAAAGTAGAAATATTTCCATGTATTTTAAATGCAGACTTCTTTGGCCCGTGCCTACGATTTGTTGTTTAGCAAGGCGCACAGTGCAGCTAAAGAAAATATCATGCCATATAAAGTACACCCACATGTCTGCCGGAAGTTGTTATTACAACATTTACTGTGGGTAGACCAGAGCATGTGGGCCGAGTAGCTCAGTCGGTATAGCGACTGACTATGGGCTGGACGGTTCGGGATTGAATCCCGGTGAGGACGAGATTTTCCGCCCGTCCAGACCGGCCCTGGAGCCCACCCAGCCCCCTGTAAAATGGGTACCGGTTCTTTCCTGGGAGTAGAGGCGCCCGAGGCGTGGGACTGACCCCCCCACCCCCATCTAGTGCCGAAATCCTAGAAAGAATAGAGCTATACCTCTACTCACCCTAAGAGCCTTTGTGGCCCATAAAAAGCAAAAGAGTTCCGTTCCAGGAAGTTAAGATTCCCAGATTTCATGACAATAGCGCAGGATGGTGGTAAGGTTGTCAGCCTTACGCACCGGCCGCCTTTACCCTCAGGAAATGCTCCTGGTACTCATTTCTGTTAGAGGATGAGTCGACCCCAGGGCCATAGTGTGATCATGTCAATGAAAAATTCCAATTACACCATCTGGGATCGAACCAGAGACCTTTCGAATTGTAGCACAGCACATTAAAGCTACCGCGGTCCCCCCTCGTGGCCTGAAAAAAAGAGTGAAAACCTACCAGACCACAAGTGTAATACTCTACAAGGCTTTGCACTGACCACCTGTGGAAAATTAGCAGTTTTATCTGTGAGTATGCTAGTCACATTTTCAAGGATTATGCAGTGCTCTTGGAGTGAGTGACACTTAAATCTTGGACAGACAGGTTGTCCCGGAACGTCGGTAACTAACTACCAATCAAAGTCACGTACCATCCCACAAGAGGTAAGTTCTCATTGACACCGCAGTGGAAGCGTGACCTCACGTTCACTAAACCTTCTTATTTTGTTTTATGGAGTTATATCCCTTTAGCGCCAAACTGTTTAATTATTTATCCCTGTTCTCCATAACAATTAATTAAAGAGCTCTCATACTTTCTTGTTGCTGTTTAGATCAGTGCGGCATGACGACGCCTGTTTACGTTTGCTGTTTTCTTTTAGAGCGAAGAGTATGCAATAAAAACCGATGTACCTTGAAATGAGTCTCCTGCTCTGTGTAAGATTTCTCCAGTTTAAATCGCGGCTCACATTTAGAAAAGTACTCTGACCATGAGACAAAAGGTTATTGGTATGTAGGAGGAACTACTATGGCGGCTTGCAAACTGTGGGACGTATTTCGCTTTAGGATGGCTAAATCCCTCTGACCAGGAACACAAAGAAACATTTCCTTGCAGAACAAAAATAAAAGTAAGGTTTCAATGAATTATATGAAAGGATGAGGTAGACTGCTGATCAAATGCAAGCAGAATGTTCTGCCTGGGTGCTTACAAAGTGTAAAAAAAAAAATGACGTTCAAGTGAACGTGCATCGTGATAAAGTCTAGATAATAAAACCAACTAGATGCACCAATTTCTCAAATTTATTTTTGGAATAAATTCTACGCGTTTCGGACAGTTCCTCTGTCCATCATCAAGGAGTTTTTAACTGTACACACAGCAATAGTATATGTCATATAGGTTTGCTGATAGCTTGCGAGCAGGATCAGGACAGGACAGAGGAACTGTTCGAAACATGTAGAGTTTTATTCCAAAAAATAAATTTGATAAATTAGTGCATCTAGTTGGTTTTATTATGAGAATTGTTTTTAAAAAATAAGATAGAATGGAAATGAGAACATACTAAAAGAAGGAAACAAAAACGGAAGAAAGCTGTTTACAAGGAGACAGTGAAATAACGAAAGGAAGAAAGAAATACACAAGGAACGGATCAAAAAAATTAGAAAAGACGTGGCAGAATGAAACTAAGAAGTAACTGGGAAGCAGCTGGTAAGTTAATTGCTGTGTGATTCCTATCAAGTGTATACGGTATAATATATTTTGGCTTGTGATAATTTTCCTAATTACGTGCAGTGTGCCTTACGAATTGGGTTTTATGTAGAACTACAAATCTGTATGTATATTGGTAACGTGAAGTTGATGAGTTTTCTTGCATCAGACAGTACGAATCGAGTTAAAGGGTAACTGATAAATGGTAAATCTGAAAGTATTTGTTAGAAAGGGGTTTTTTCCTAGTCGAGGAAATACCCCGGAATTTGCCTGGATGATCTAAGGAAATCCACGAAGGACCCTGTTAAGGTTCCAAACTGCATAACAGAAAGTTCGCAGATGCTTAGAGAGTAACCGCTATGCTTCCCTTTACGGTACTAAACCCAGATGATAACCGGGCACAGAGCGTTCATAGGCTAACACAAAGAAGATGGAATGTCTCGGAGAGAAATTTTGATTGCCTCCTATTCAACATAAATTCTGAATGGCTTTCCCTGGTATTAAACCCGTGCCTTCGCAATACAAAAATTAGGTGTTGCTTTTTAATATCTGATATTTTGTTTTAACCTACTTGTTACTGATTTGTTTTATTATGACTTGACCTTGGGATTCGAAATGTAAGACCTTGAAATCGAAGTGGACTTTTATGTTAGCGTACAGAGATTTCTGTTTTCTTCAGAATTAGTATCGACACTTGGTGTCATTCAGCCTCTTAATCCTTATCCCGCTAACGTGGAGAATATGGTGAGCTTCTAATAATGTCAGCAAATGGCGGATGGGATTTAACTCGGCGTTTAAAGGGTTAGCAACTTGGTTTCGCATCCTTTTCCCCTGGGAATAAAGCAACCGTTTCGTGCAGCCAATAGCTAACCTCTGTCTAGTGCCTACATTAAGGATGCCTGCAGCTACATTTCCAGCTCTTCATACGACTTCAGGTTATATTACTCACCGTGTTACTTAAGTACAGATACAAATGTAAGTGAATCTACATCTACATTCAAAACTAGGCCGACTTTGAGACCAGTCTAAGACCTCTGAATTATTCAATATATAGTTCCTTTTACATACTAACGCTGCCTCAAATTTTGGCATGGACTGCATATACTTTGATTCATAGCTCTCTGTACCGACTTGGCTCCAGTCGTAATACGATTCTTGATTTAGTGTGAATCGTGATCATAGAGCTTGAGAACAGTGGTCTGTTTTTTGTTGGCAGTGAGTCAGTATTAGTATATCGTACGTTTTGACCGTGCATCCCTGTATAATCTTTTTCAAATGAAGCCAACTAGGTGCACACTACTTCTTAGTATATTTATTTCAATTTCGCTACATGTTTCGGGCAACTAGTGCCCATTATCAGGAGACCTTAATGTATCTATGCGACACTGGTATTGTTCATTCTGTATGGGTACAGCCACCCACCCATACAGAGTGAAAAATACCAGTGTCTCATAGAGACACTAAGTTCTCCTGATGATGGGCACATAGTTGCCCAAAACATGTAGAGAAGTTGAAATAAATACACTAAGAAGTAGGGTGCACCTAATTGGCTCCATTTAAAGAAGACCAGTGTATTATATTTATGCAATATTTCATTGTTTAACTGCTCAGAGATCTGGATGAAAATAAAGCTTGTAGAACGTCTGAAATGTATCCATATCGAAAGAACGTTGCTACAGAGCTCTGCAGTAAACTGGTACTGCAGCTATAGAGACTGAAATATTGATTTAAAGCGGAGGTTTATTTACAAGGATCTGAGAACCAAATCTTGAAGGTATAAAAGTACCGCCTATTATTAAGACTTAATATTGCTTATAAATCTGAATATGTTACCTGGTAACTTAAGGGTGATATAATACCTCAGGTAGGTTATTTTCAAGGCCGGTAACATTGATTGCTGTTACAGAAACGTAAAAGAGGATGAAAATGTATTACTCAAATTGGGTTATTACGCAGGCCAACTTTCAGGTTGTAACGTCTGAGGACGTGAGGAATAACGTCTTGTTTTTTGTGTGACGCCGTGTCTTCTGAGGGTGACTTGCCGATAGTCGATCCAAGAAGACTGTAAACTGCACTAAATACACCAATTTAAGATTTTTTAAATTTCATTTTTGCTTCTAACTTGTCGTGACATTTACTTATTTTTAATTATTCGAAATTTGAGTAAATTTTCTAGCAAATATTTTTTAGAAACCCCCAAGCAACTCATTCTGCATATATTACACGACACTGAGACAGAATTGATCGACTTGTTTGTGTGTTTGATATTATATTGACAATGCTTGAAGTTTTTCAAGTATAATTTTAAGATCAGAGAAATTTGTACAAGTTGGTATTTGGCGCACCAGGTGCTGGACAGTGAATCTTATGTCTGTATATACAAAGTCTGCTTATCAGTTGTGTGTCTAACCGTATCCATAGTGTGCAGAGCTGTTCACGCAGTCTTGGGGCTAGAGGGACACCAGTCTTACTGTGTCAGGGTGTCAATTACACAAGGACTACACAATGGATGTATTTTGGATTTATCATTCTGAATTGTAACAAGTAGGCCTACACATCAGGTTTAATTGCACTGGTGTCCTATCACAGACAGTTTGCGACTTAAGTAATGGTTCCTTTCTCAGCCCTTTTACACGCAATCCAAAATGTACTTAAGTCGGAATGGACCCCACGCCCACATTTTATCACAACTCATCGGTGACGTATACGTTTGTACAGTGACAGTGTGCATGTTTGAAATTTTATTTTAATCACTTTTATCATATGAAACACACAAAGTAGAATACATTTCACAATTACTGTAAGAATAATTAATAATATTAATATTATGTTATATTATATTATTAATTAATAATATGAATAATTAATAATAATTTTTTACGTAAGTCCGAGTTTGCGTATCGTATATTACGTAACCTGTGAAGTGCCTGTACGTTTCAAGATAACAGTCGTAACTACTCAGGCACTACCCGCTGTGCTGACCGAGATGGTCTTAGTAGCTCACACCGCGAGCTGACAGCCATCGAGTCACAACTGTCTGCATTTCTCGTTCCCTTCAAACCTATGCCCGCCAAGATTATGTTTCAACTCTAGACACGGATGATAAACACTCGCTGCTGTGTGCAGGACGTTTCAACTTCGTTTAGTTCGAAAATTTATAAACATTGTAAACCCATTTTATTACCAACTGTCCTCTCTGACTTAACCTCACTGTCGTCGTCATGTACTGGGTAAATAACGTTGGCAGGACACCGTTGCCTCAAGAAACTCTTGTTGTCTTAAGTAAATATCTTTCAGAAAATTTTATAGAACACAAAGAGATTCACAGTGTTGGGAAATGATAAAATTAAGGAGTTGTCTCTTATCCGGAATAGGTGTCACAGCTGAGTTCTGTCTCTTATTGTTCTTCCAGCTCAAGGTTTGTTGTTTCTGGGGGTCAACGGTGATGTGGAGGAGAAGTTTAAAAACCCTTATTATCTCCCCCTTCTGGACCTTTTCTCTTCTTTATATTCTTGAGACATAATACGCATGCTAATTATTGCTGTTAAGTTTCAGTTTACATTGCAGATTATATTTTGTACGTGGCTAATATACTGGTCTTTTTAAATTAAACCAGCGACGCCGTAGGCTTCCTGAACTCAGTCTCACGTTCAAGGAAGTTTCTGGCTGTAATACCTGAGTCCATCACCCTTCATTAAGTGTTATTAATTCGTAATTCCCTAAATGTACTTAAGCTATTTATTTCATATGTGTCAGGGAACGGCCTCTAAAATGAAAGTTTAGTCAGATATACACCCTGGGCAAAACCCTTGCTTCGACAGACACACCATTCAACTGGTTCATGTTTTCTGAATTGTCACGGCATTTCAACGTTTAAATGGTTACCGAAGTTTCGAAGGATCGGAATGTCTTCTTAATTTTTGTGTTTACAAGTCGACATGATGTAATACTTCAGAGAACTTGGAACTTCAGCAACACCGCTTTGTTAGCCTGAAGTCGCATACCTTTGCAGTTTTTAACAGAGGAAGGTTTAATAGCAGGACAGTACAGTCTCCTCATTGTTTATTCTGTAGAACACAGGCAGTGGGTGTCCTTTGATGTTTGTTGGATCGTACATCATTGTGATAACTGAAGAATAAAAACCAACTACATGCTGCTTATTATTTTACTGTACTTCTTATATGCTCAATATGTTTCGGGCACAACTATGCCCGTCATCAGGAGCTCACGACTATAATGTTGATTACCACATTAGTCGTTTTGTTCTTGGTTTGCTGTATGTTGGAGGTTAAGTGCGGTTTGGCTAGAGTCGTGCTTTAGCCTGCAGCCCGGACACCACCCCAGCCTAACCGCACCTAACCTCCAACCTACAGCAAACCAAGAACGAAACGACCAATGTGGTAATCAACATTATAGTTGCGAGCTCCTGATGATGGGCATAGTAGTGCCCGAAGCATTTTGAGCCTATAAGGAGTACAATAAAATAATAAGTGGCATCTAGTTGATTTTCATTCTTCAGTGGGTGTCCTGTTTATTGCTTCCTTACAATAACAGAATAAACTTTGCTTATGGATTAAGGCAGTTTTAAGATATTTAACCCTTATCGGCCCCATGTCGAGCTAAACTCGACAACCCTTTACGCTGCACCAACACCGATATCCATCTTGAATAGACATATTATTTTACATTGTTTTATTCTGGGTTTTCTTAAGCTTCTTTAATCTAATGACTACTTTTGTACTTCGAAGTTTAGAGATTTTCTGGAAAATTAATTTGGAACAGATTGTCGGAATTCATAAGAACAATCTGGACAGCAAACAGCTGATAAAACTTTTTTGTCATTTCTCTTTCAGTTTCTTCCTTCGTACTGCTGCCGAAGTAGGTAACACCTATATACATTACATTGTTTACGTGCTTATAAGGGCCGTAATGGGTCATTTGATATAGTGCACAGGCTCCTGGCTGGAAGGTGGCTAAAGAATTGCTCGATTTTCGGGAGAGGAAAAATATCTCTTTTCTCCGAAAAGCCTAAACTGGACATGGAGCCGACCCAGCAACACTTTCACTGGACAACAGTCCCTACTTCTCCAGGAGTAAAGTTGGAGAGACGTGAAACTGACCATTCACAATCATGTAACGCTGAGGTTACGAGAGCACTGAGCTATGCCTCCATTTACCCCATTTGATCGCACCGTACGCACAAGGTATAGGTTTCAGAAGTGGTAGCCTACCACTTAGAAATAATATGCCAGTGCTATAGTAATCTTCTGTGATAGGATTCGAATTCTCATTCAAAAGGTTTTTAACCGGAATATTACATTCGCAGTTTAGTTTTATTAATTTTTTAAATCTTAGTTAATTTTGTAATATTGGTAAGGAAATTCACAATGTTTAAAGCGGGGAACAGGTGAGTGATTCGCTGAATATGTAACTGGACACACCGCAGACAAATTACGTAATCTTAATATAACTAATAAGGAGACATGACCATTTGGAGATTCTGTAAGTTACGAGTGTATTTAAATGTTCTTTGGAAGGTAAACCGGGTTTACGAAAATATTTGTTGAGAGAGAAAATAATGTTAATTGTAGGATTGTTAGTCATTCGTACGTGAAGCTTGCAGAGAAGATGAAAAACAATCAGTGTAGAGGGTAAATGTCTTATTTAGCCGTTTGAAACACAAAATTAATCTAAATATCAGGTTATCAATTTCTGTTCACACTTCTCAGTAAGGGCTCATAGAACGTCCGATTAATGACATTCAGGGAAACTGTTAATGTTCGGTCTAGTGACCAAAAAATCATTTTTTAAAGTAAAAGCAGGCAGTTCATATAGTGTCCCCTTTGCTGCTGAGGAACAACTAAATTTTGTGTCTATTTTACTTGCACATTGGGACTTCCTCCATGTCCCTGTGTCCAACGGTACAGTAAAACCTTGCCAAACTTTTGAACATGTGTTCTCTCTTAGGACCGAACTGAGATACGAGGGAAGTAATGTTAGTTGCGAGCTTCTCCCGACAGAATGTGCGAGTACTACACCGCCATCGATGTTACGGGAGTTTCAGACCGCAACAAAGGGGGTTGGGAACTTCCGCTATGGCAGCAGGGGTTTACACATGACATCCTGAAGTGTCGCTCTGTCTGACACAGACTTGATGGACCTGGATCCTGTTGCTTAATCCCTCCCGGCACTAGTCTTAGGCACAGATATATTTTTCAGAGTATTTTTTTTTTAAAAATTGTATGGAGACAGTGACTGTATTTAATCTTTTATCGTTCGGAATTTAATGTTCTCGCGGTGGAGAATATGAATGTCTATCTTGAGGGGCGTAAAGCCTTACAGTTTGGTAGATATGTACCAGCATCTTGAAGAAACCTGTTACCTGCACCTTTAGTTAGTTTTTCCGAGGCATCCGTTTTTAGACTAGAAGGATACGTCTATAGACCTCACACTGACTTTGTGTTATTTGACACACATATTCACTTCGTCATAGCAAGTCTAACTTTACTTGTTTTGTGACTGTTGTTCATTGCATCTACTCAACATTACAACAAGGAATGCGTAATGTACATTTCCATTTGTGGAAAGCAATTAACAACAGAATGCTGGCTTGCACCATCCACACCAGATAACGGTGGAACCATTTTCACCATCACTCTTGGTCCTCGGTAGAGGCACGCCAGATGAGCCCCGTGCTTGTACTGTAGAAGCTCATGAACATAGTGAAAAGCCGTGCGGCTTGTTGCACAACGTGAACATAAAGCAGCAACTCACGCGAGATTTCCGGTTTCCCCTTGGCGCAGCAGAGGCCTTCTCTCTTCTGGATTTTAACACAGCCTGTGTTCGATAGTTGGTTACCGAAGTTTCGGGACACTATGCCGAACTGGTCTTCAAGGTTCAAGCAGTCAAAGAAGATTCGTAAGCTATATAATGTCAGAAGTACAAAGGTAGAGAAACAGACGTCCGTTTAATGCCAAGGTTGGAATTGTGTGATTGTTCAAGGCATAATTATCGGATTTTTTTTAAAAGAATTATCACTTTATCAGGTCAAATTATTCCACAGTTCATAAGTGACTGAAGATACAAATTTGTGTCAGTACTTCTCTTATATCTACACACATTACGCTAAACAAATATAATTTTTAAAAATATAATTAAGTTGATCTCAGTAAATTAATACTTTCAGATAAACTCATTTGAGTAATGTTCTGGAAAATTTTAGTTTCTTTTCACGTAATTGCTTTCTATAATACGTAATATGACACTCATCATATTACGGGATTCGAGACAGATGACGTATTGACTCTGTGTATAACTTGGACACTTGCTGACGTCACAGAAATCGTTGTTACATTTCCAATGAAGGTAGGTGTTTCGATATTATTTTGCCCAAAGCGTACATTCCGTCTATGACGCCCAGCCAGCCACATATAAAATTTGTATCCGGGTTTATTTGTCCTGTGATACAGAGGCTGGGATTTGATGCCGGCAGTTTACCGCCACCCAGTGCATAAATTAAGAACGGATGGGGCTATACCTTTACTCTCCCTCTTGGTCTTGTAGCGTCTCACTTCATTCAAAGGAGGAACACCTTGATATTTACCTGTACTCGCGAAACACCTATTCAAAATTAAATTTTTTTCTGATAACATCAATAAATTTAAGAAAACCAGCTCTTATAAGGTCTGATCTTGAACCTTTTCGGCTGTCTGAGTATTCTTATGAGCAATTTAAGGCATTCTGCCACCCGGAGCTTGGGCTGCAGGTTACTAGTACGATCCATCTTATTTGGTTTCTTCTCGCCCTGTCGCTATCTCCGGAAGAACAAACCGACGAACAATCAGACATATAATTGTCATACTTACTAAGACAACAAACAGTAATTTTTCTTAACAGAGACGACGCACGCAGTCAAATAAGCAGCCCATATTTCTGCATCAAAGAAACGAAGAAGCAAACAAAGATAGCAAAGTGTGTTTTTAATTAAAAATTAATAGTTTTTCTAAACCTCACCACTGTCAACTTAGCAGCTTGCACCCAAAAGATGGAGCCAAATCAGGCGGCTGCATGGACTTCAGACTCAGTCTGGACGTTTTGCAGGAGGAGAAATTTTGTTGCCTTTTGTTCAAATCGCACCTCGATTCTTTGGTTAAACAGCCCCTCAGCTGGTCACTACGACCACTAGACTAATCCCTACGTCCACAAGAATATTAAATATTATTACCTTATAGAAAGTTCTTTCTACAAAAGACATCCATTATGAATTAATTGATGGATGGCGCAGACTGCAAGGTCTCCTCTGAACTTCATAGGCTTTCTTGTCAGACGTCCGTTTTCACAGTCTAGCATGAAGGGTGGCATATTCAGTTGTTTGCTGAACTCATCGGATTGTCTGCGCACCCAAAATCCTTACAGGATCTCACAAAAATTGTCACATATAAAAACAAATATTAATAACTACACTGGACACCGAAAGTGGAAAGCTCAAACAAAGTATCTGTAACGAAGAAGAGGAAAAACGAACAAAGACAGCAAAATGTCTAAAATAACTTTTGAATTCTCCGACATGGCGTTCCTTTTAGCAAACTGACTCCAAGATAGTGAAGAAATTTTAAAAGATTTCAGCTCATAAGACATCGCATAACGGAATATTATTAAAGAACTATCAAGAATAGGTAACAGAGGAATGTCTCAGCACTGCTTGCTGCGGTGAGAGATAATTCGGTTGAAAATCTACGGTTACAATGCCGAGTTGTGCGCTTCTTATCGATAAGGTGTTAATTAGCCGAAAAAACACAACCATAAAGATCTATGATATCATTATTTTATATACACTGCATCGCCTTTCGGCTGTCCAGATCAGCCATCATCAAGTAGGTGCCGGATACACAAAAAGAATGTAAAGGACGCATAACCTCTCTTGACATTGGTAAAATTCATAACAATGTTATTTAAAAAGGAATAATAAGGTAGAAATAAATGCATTGTTTTGTTACAGAATTCCGTCAGTGTAAATGTGTGAAACTTTAATGTAAGTTAGATAAAAAAGGTAGATAAAAAGGTAGAAATAAGTATTGGAGAAGCCTTCGCGTTTTGTTGGGGCAATATCTAGTGTAGTACGCATATTGACATAAATTCGTATATATTGGCTTGTGATAATCTTGAAATGAAACTACCGAGTTGTATCGCTTGTTCTGTATCCCCTTATGTTCCAAGCGAAGGACAGTGAGCTGGACACGTTCCGATGTAGCGAAAACAGCTAATGCGGTCAAGAGCTGTCGAGTTACAAGACGAGGAACATTTTTTCTGTAAATGTATGCAGCCTAGTTGACCGGATACAACGTATGGTTGTAGTTAACCAAGTTCGTGTTTGACGGCTGATCTACCGATTTAGAGTAATGCTGGTAATTTTGATGTACCGGGTCTTGAATACTTGGCGTGCAGTACTCATTATTTTGACGTACTGAATGGCGAATGATTGCAAAGCGGTGCTCGTCTTTTTGCCTTTAGTTATTGAAGACTTGCATGGTACGGTTACTAATTTAGATGTGAGAGTTAGCGAATGTGTCAAGTTTAGTGTCGATGACTGTGATGTACATGTTGCAGAACTTGGAAAGTAAATGTTGTTGAATTTCCGACAAACTGGCAAGTGTGAAGGACGAGTTTAACGTTTGCAGTTTAGGGAGAGACATCTGCTAATGTCACAGATGTCTGGTATTATCGACACAGTTCTAATTATTCCAGAATTAGGGATTCTGCTTTAGAACTGATGGATAAATATCAAGGTATGTAGTCGATGGTAAATGGGGCAAACCGCTTCTTATCTCCTCACACTGGCAAAAATAATTTATCCTCTCGGATACACAGAACTCTACATTTTTTGACGTTTTGTTGACCGTGCATCTCAGTATATTTATCTCAGTATTTAACCAACTTGATACACAAAATTTGTTTCACGATAAGTTTTATTTCATGCCTCTACATGTTTCGAGCACATGTGCTCGAAACATGTAGAGGCATGAAATAAAACTTATCGTGAAACAAATTTTGTGCATCAAGTTGGTGAAATACTGAGATAAAAAAGAAATCTACATGTTTAAAAATATAGGTGTTAATTAACTCCCTTTTATGGAGTTTATATTAACTTCAATGAGTTACCCTGCAGTAGGATCCATTGTCTACACTTGTCATTGCGTTCTTATTCTTCATGCCAGTGAGCTTGTCCATTAATCACATTTTCCATTCCACAGCATTTCCCAGTCTACAGTTCTACACTCAGGATATCTTTCTTACAATCTCTGGCCCTTCTGACCTCAGTTTGTTCGGCGCTTGAGTAGGGAGTTCAGAGTAAAGAACACAGAGCTGAAATGTTGTTTTCACAAGTTGTGTGCCCCAATTTAAGTTTGTGACACAATTATAGAATGTAATGTGGCTGATAAGTTAACTTCCTGGCCCCGTTCCTCATGAACGGGAATCAAACTGAGATCATATATTCGTACTGTTGCTTGCAAATGTTCGTAATTTGGAGACTTACAATAATCATTGTAAACATCATCACATGTTAAGTACTTAATTTTAGAAGCGCTTATTACTGCATCCGCTGGTTCGATTCCCGATAGTGTCACTGGAATTTTTCATTGACATAATCCTTCCGACCGCACTATGGCCTTGAGGTCGACTCAGCCTCTAAAAGAAATGAGTAAAAGGAATATTTTCTGGGAGTAAAGGGGGCCGGTACGTAGGGCTAACAAGCTTACCACTTTCATGTGTCGATTGTCTTGAAATGTGGGAGCCTCAAACTCCAGGAATTCTCAGGACCTCTCCAGGCCGGAACAGGGATTTCATTACCTTTTTATTACTGAATCAACATGACGTAGTCTCTCTTAACAGAGTTCTATAGCCGCGACCAAATGAATTTTGCAGACAGTGAGACCTAGTTCTTCATCTTTCATTTTAACTATCTTCTCGTTTCCTTAAGGACCTCCAGTAGCTGCTTACATCTTCTTCCTCGTATTTCTGTCTCTGGTTCCTTTTCCTTATATCTTTCCTTCAATAACGTGCTTTAGAAAGCAGGTCTTACACAAGACGTGAACAATCCAGTTAGACGACACCCTTTTTATTGTTTGCAGGATATTGCTTTCCTCGTCGGCTTTGTTTAATACCGCTTCATTTTTCACATGATCGGTGAAACTGATGTTCTCCATCCTTCTTCGCCCCCACATTGATGTGTAATTAGTCACTGATATATAGGGAAATAATGTCGCTTGACCTGGAATACATAAAATCACAGGTGTATACTCTGTAGGATAAATATAGAATTATGTAATGTTGAAGTTCATGGTATGTAAAGTAACTACTGAATCTTAAAGTGTTAATATCATTAGTTGTTCCGTGACACAGTGCTTCACTTATTATTCTTATTAAATCGCAAGCTAAATTATATTTTCTTTCGATAACCACGTTGTTACTTTACACTCTGCAGAATTAACTTGTGTTCCACATAAAGTCCATTCCAGGAAGCACATATCACTCTGCCGCTCTGTTTGAACTGGCGCTGTTTTGCTTCAAGCCCTCAGCCATTTTCATATTGTTGCTTCTTGATCTCAATAAATTATAAATTACAAATCGAAGGTAGAATTTAACGGAATTTAATTTTATTTTAATATTGCTTTCGTAGAAATCGATTAAATGGTCCCAATTTGATATGAAAGGAAGCAGAAAGAGTCAGAAAAAATAACACGGTGATCCGAAAGGAGAGGAGAGATATATAAAGCCCAGTGTGAATACGAAGACATGAAGTTGAAAGTACGTGTATATCCTGCAAAGAGAGAGAGTACCAATTTGCTACTGACGGAAATGTTTGTATCTATCGCAGTTCGTGCAGAGGCTATGAAGAAACTCACAGGCTACTTAGGCCGTAGTGTGAACAATATTTCTTTAACAGGATACGTCATGAGTTGTACAAAATTGAACAGTGCAAAGATATAGGATGTTTAAAACCTGTGATCCAGTAGCGTAGAATATCGAAACCCTAGAGGAAGGACATCGTACATTTTTACTGCCGGTTACCACATGGCTCTTGCTCGTAACAAGCGGTGTCGGCCTTGTCAGCCGACCCAATGCTCCAGTACCGTATGGTGAGCTTAATGAAGTGTCTGCTGCTGCTGCTGCACGTGTTAGACAGCCAGGGCCGGCTCCAAAGTTCAATGCCGTAGGCGAAGTTTAGGTTTACCGCCCTCTCCCAATATAATCATTCTCATCTTACGATTGATGGGGTGAAATATTTGACCCTCCGTTTCACTGAAATACTTGAAATGGAATGTAATCGGCATGGTAGTTTTTGTAAAATGTACTTTATTTCTGGTGCTTCAACTTCCCTCTGAATTTGGCCGCCATAGGAGACGGAGAAAGTGTTCGAGTGGGTTGAGCTGGACCTGTAGACGGGTCTTCGTTGTATGTGGTTTTGAGAGCGAAACGAACTAAAGTTATTTAGTATGACAGCATCAAACCTTTTTTACAAAATTTCGCACACGACAGTCACAGTTTTGGTAATAATTTAAGATTTTATGTAACATGAATTTGGCTTTAGATGACGTCATATTTCAAGGCAGAGCACAAAACTCACAATATTTTTTACTGAAAACGTAGAAATAACTGTAGGTTGTAGATTTATTTCTTAGAATAATCGTGATCAAGTTTGAGGTACATTAGGGAGTAATAGAACTGCGGTATTGCAAATTAATTGTCAATACAAATATTGAAGCCAATACATGAGCCTATATATATATATAAACATGCCGAGATATCTCATTTAAAGAATCAACTACTTACTAGGTGTCTGGTGTTCGGTTCACGGCATTATCATTAACTCATCTTCTGCAGCACGCCCAGCCTGTTATCTACTGTCGAACTATACCGCGGAATATCCTTCGGGGTACGGCCACCGGACTGTCGGGCCTAGCATTCGCCTTTGTGTAGGGCTGAACAATTGATCACATCTTCAACACTCGTGATTACGTTCAAGGTGTGACACCCCTATTAAAACACCGACTGAATAACCGACAACACGGAACTGAATTCTTTTTGAAGAGCTTACATTTCCTCACCTGGTCGAGAAATACCTCGCACTTTGTGGAATCGGAAGGTTCATTACCGCCGTAATAAATCCCTTCACTTAAGCCTGTTCTGAGCCTCATCAGTCTAGTCCACCCTCCCTAACTGAGCATTTAAGATCGATTGTCATATTATAATCCCATCTACTCTTAGGCGTTCACAGTTGTCTCTTTCCTAAAATTTTCCCTCTGCACCTCACCATCAAGTGCGTCACAGGCCCTTCCCTTCCTATTCCCCTTGATTTGGTCCTCCGCGGTCTTTACTTGTTGAATAAGCTGGCGGCATCGTACAAGTTCGTTGACTTATTACGTGAAAAGATGACGTTTCTGCTTTTATCGTTCAGGCCTACAGCTTACAAAGTCCAAACAAAATCGTGCTGACTTAAGTCTATGCATGTTTTGTCAGTCTACTATGCACCTGCCTCTCGCCTGTATTGTAACATTCTCCTTTACAGAGCTTGCAAACGTAATATCGAAAAGATAAAAACGCCAGGTTCTTGATAGAATTGGTGCATGCGGTAACGCCAGGTTCGTAAGAAAGTAAAGGATGCCAGTTATCGTAATGAAAATAACGGCCGTACTGTCACTACTGTTTAGGATCATGGAATTAGCAGGAACTTTGCGTGGTATCAATGTCTAACTGGGGGCACGTGGTGACGTGGTTGAGGCACTGCGCTACAAGACGGAAGATCGCGGGTTCGATTCCCGATGGTGTCACTGGAATTTTTCATTGACATAATCCTTTCGACCGCACTACGGCGTTGAGTTCGACTCAGTCTCTAACAGAAATGATTACCTTGAATATTTTCTGAGGGTTAAAGGCGGCTCTCTTGAAATCTGGGAGCCTCAAGCTCCTGGAACTCGCAGGGCCTCTCCAAGTCTGTATAAGGATTGCTTTACCTTTAGCAGTATCTAGTTGTAGACTGAGGCTTAACAACCCGAAAAGTTTTGTTATCGTCCGCAAAAATGAGGTTAACTACGAAACCAGTTAACGCAACTGTCCGTATAGTGCAGTACAGTGCAAGGTTGGACACACTGTCAAGGTTCAGATACGTTATTTGTGGCATCGACTTGATGCTCTGAACTAAGTAAAAGGAAGATAATATTAAGATAACCTGCAAAGTTAGTGAAATTAGATTCAGATTTAATAAAAGCGTGTTGCAGGAGTTTAATTCAAACTTAAGGTAATGGGCATCATGCTCTCTAATTACAATTTCATACACTTTGGAGAAATTTTTAAGCGCAGAAATTGGACGATAATTGCTAAGAGAACAAAGTTGGTTTTGTAAATAGGCCCTTTAGCCTTGTGCTTTCAAAGTGATGGATAACACGCTCAAATACCCTGAAATTAAAGAAGTATATAAACAAGTGTATAAAATATCGATACAACTCTCTACAGCAAAAGCAGGAATTCCTTCACGTCAGTCCTATTTAATAATGTAGTGACGTCCTTATATCGGAAGCAGTAGTAGGAACTAGAGGTGAAGAATCAAAGGACACAGTGTCAAAGAAAGTAGTAGGAGAAGAAAATTCTTGTGAAACGCGTTATTATAAAACGACTAGAAGTGATTCGCAAAGTCTTCCTCTCTTTGAAGTGGTCTGACTAATTTTGTACCACTAAATTAAACTGGAAGGAAGTAGATTTCTTTTTCTTAAATATGAAGACATAATTCCAAACATTTTTGGGCTTTGACCTTCTATCTTACAGTATAGGTCAGACAAGTAAGTCTGTCAGACTTAATTCTAGCCTGCAACTTTGAGAAGTTTAAAAAACAAATAAGGGTTTAATATAAAACCAACTTCTTGTTTGTTGGACTTTTTGAAAGCAATTATTCTCCTAAAGTTAATATCTCAGTGAATGTGAAAGCAAATTGGGAACTTAGAATTTCTCGAACCAAGGGGTATTGGTATAATCGGTGGCTTCTTAAACAGCAGAATTGAGGTTAGCTGACTCAGAGGGATCTGAATAAACAGAAGACCAATATTTTACGGCAGTATAATGACCGAGGCAGGTGTGTGGTCTATGCACCAATAATTCGGAGTATGAATTTCAGCAGACAGTAATAACTCGATTAGGAGAGTCGGTGATGCGTTAAGGATTTAACAACAGCAACCTAAAAGAAAGAAAAAACAGTGCCAACAAATGCACAGTTCAATACTTTATGTTTTTTGCTATTAATTTGCTACAACGTGTTTGTGCGCAATTGTCATCATCAGGGAGCTCACACCGATGTTGTTAAACCGTACAGCAATAAAATAGTTTTACAGTGATCAAGCAAATCAAGTATGCAATAAAATACTGTGGCAGTAATAATGCGTATCGTATGTGTAATCAGATTTGATATATATGATTATTGTAAAGCTATATTATTGTTGTATGTTGTTACAACATTGGTTAATCTCCCTGAGAATGGGAACTGCGCCGAAACATGTAGCAGCAAACTAATAGTAAAATACATAACATATATAATTGTGCATTTGTTGCTGCTATGGGTATTGTCAATCAGTTTACAATTCACGGAAAAATTTATACGAAAGGAACTCAAACAAATATTCGTTCCTACGTTATGCTAGGAAATGAAAGGCCAAGCAATTACTGCTGCGAACGGCGTTAGTGTGGTGGGTGAAGTCAAAACAAGTGGGGGTTTCAGCTGCATCTTCCTTACGTTTAGGAATAACTGGCTATTGGTAAATGCGAACCATTTTTTCGATCAAAGCCACAGACGCCAAAATCTCCAGTCAGCACCCAACGCAAATATATATTCATTCATAACACCAACGAAAGCACATTTGACACAAAAAAATGTAGTTTTATGTTGGCTCCTAAATGTTTGGGCGTCATTTGCGCCATCTTCAGGGAGCATGACTCCTAAAGTTAAAACTTACTAAAATATAAAAGTTTGTTAAGTACGTGGGTTATTCGGAAAGTAAGAACCGTCTGCTCACATTTCTCGCGCATTCTCGAGACTGTCGCTTTGCGCATGTGCAGTGACTTCCTCTAGCAATTGAGAAGCTACAGACGCCATTTCGTGAAATTCATATTATGTTTATGTTTGTTCCTATGCGTTAAACATGTTTAAGACAACTGGAGGGGCCGCCGACTGTGAAATACGGTCTGTAATTCGTTTTTTGAACGCTAGGAATGCCCTACCAAGTGAGATTCATCACCAGATCTGTCAAGTGTATGGTGACAATGCGATGAGTGATGGCATGATTAGGAAATGGGTTCGGATGTTCAATGAAGGACGAGAGAACGTGCACGATGAGGCGCGAAGTGGGTGTCCATTTTGGTGAAGGATGATTTGGTGCGTAAGGTCAACGAAAGAGTGCGTGACGACAGACATTTCACAATTTCTGATCTATCCCTGCACTTTCCTCAGATTTCAAGGACTGTACTCTATGACATTGTCAATAGTGCCTAACATCGCAGGCGGCCGCATTCTATGAGAAGGGTACACAAAAACCTGTGTCCCGTTAAGATAATTGCCTCAATAATGGCGGCGAATATGTGGAAAATAGTTTGAAGAATGTAGAATCTGATAACAATAAAATTTTATACGAAACTTTACTGGATTTTTTTTACAACGAAACGGTACTTACTTTCCGAATAAGCCTCGTAATTCGTATTACATTACAGCATTCGTGCAGCTAGTGTCGACATATCGGTTTCTTAACTTGTGATTAATGTGGCAGTGAATGCATTTTTAAAATGTTGCCTGGTTTAATGAAAACAAAACGATGTTTATATTAACTATGATTAAAAAATATATGTTGATATGCTGCAGTTTTTTCTGTCTATATACATCTAATTTTGTCTTCGATTCTTTATGGTATTTGTCTCTGTACGATGTATAGAGAGTTGCGCGTTAGAGGTATCCGCACGGAATACACAATGTCAAAACAATACCACGTGATATTTATTATTTTATAATTTATTTATCAACAAAGAAAAATATTTTAAAATGGTATTAGGCTGGGTATCCAGAGAAAATGAAGGGTCACCATCACGCAGACTAGATCCACGATGGACAGGAATTTTAACTGTAACACGCTCTTAGATATAGGGTAAGCCATGTCCTTTCAAACCTGTCACGTGGAGGGTTTAGTGTTTGACACATTGTCTCCGCGTTTGTGTTGAATGCAACGAATTGGGACTGAAATGATGTAGACATAGTTTGAAACACCAAGTTTTAGGGGAACAAGTAATTTATGACCTGTCAAACAAACATTGTCAAAAAGCCTCAACATAATTTTCTCCCATACGTCCTACATATTAATACAAAATAAAAAACGAATATAATTTTAATTTTGAATATGCAGAAACCACCCAAGTTTAGTACACAGAACTAGCCACTTAAAAGGTAAAACCTGCCCCCTGAATCCATCACTAATTTAACAATGGAATGAATGTGGGTCAATGGGATTGTTACTGACACAAAGCGAAAAGAGCTTGGAATTCACAGAATAGTATGAAGTAAAAATTTGTTCGGGTATTAGTTTACCGTAACAAATAAACATTTAGACAATCACCGGTTACAAATTCCGAGTTGTCAGCAAGATAATTATTATCCTCCATCACAGACACGTAAAAGGAAGCGTGAGAATTACAATAGTTTTCAGCCTGCTCCAGACTAAAAAACTAGATTAAAGTTTTTCGTTTGAAGGGTTCTCGGGATCACAGGAATTTCGAGTAGGAAGAGGGGGGGGGGGGACAGAAAACAGAAAGCGATTTGTTTTTGGTGACCTTGAAGTCGGAAGGGCAGAAGGACTACATAAGTCAAGTTTAGCAGCCCTAAAATTTAACTGGCTGCCAATTCCGGTCATGAAATACCCAGCTTTACCTCGCCTTCTTTTGTGACGTGAAAAATCCAGCGTGTGGAACTTTGACGTATACCTCATACACATTGGCGGTCCCCGAAGACACATATTCGGCTGTAGCTTCAACAGGATTATTGACTACTGTAGACTTCCGCAAGCTCCTGACTCTACCTGGAAGCTTGTCAATGCTCTCCGCACCGTTACAGCAAAACTCCCAGCCGACTGCGACGCAACTTTGCTTGCTGCATCAGCATTACAGAACAGTACGGACTGTGCTTGCTGGTCCAGTTTTACTGGAAATGTTCCGGCACAAACTTTTAAGTTTTTTTCCGGAGACACATCAATTTTGGAAGAATACCGTCGTCGCAAATTTCATTCGCAGAATCCAGGGATGATTAATGAGGTCAAGTGAACAAACAGCATTAAAACTGGCAGTATCAAGCTGAAATCAATTTGTCTCACATTTTGCACCACCAAAGATAGGGGGGGAGGCACCAAATTTCCTATTGTTTGGTGTGATTTTGTGATGTCAGAAGTGGATGACGAGAGTGTTTAACTGGCGTATTGGTATTATTATTATTATTATTATTGTTATTATGAGGTCGTTAAGGTATAAAACAGACAGGATACTTAAACACTTACATGGAGGCCCCAAATTCAGTTCAACAGTGATTTATGTCACTAATTTAGATGAAGACTGTAAGACAAAGACCCATAACAATTTAATAAGTTTATGTTTTCTGTAAACACAACAGTACACAAACACAACAGTACACAAACACAACAGTACACAAACACAACAGTACACAAACACAACAGTACACAAACACAACAGTACACAAACACAACAGTACACAAACACAACAG
>Ga0131853_10005816_pt1 | contig 22286 bp, 17 predicted proteins | sample TergutLab28metaG_FD_92764 | JGI IMG/M metagenome (GOLD analysis project Ga0131853, IMG submission 92764) | Labiotermes labralis P1 segment gut microbial communities from Petit-Saut dam, French Guiana - Lab288 P1 (version 2) (version 2) | ecosystem: Host-associated > Arthropoda: Insects >... | reverse complement strand
TTGTATTTATCTGAGAACAAACAGCGACTTGTGCTACTTACAGCATAAACTGATTGGTTTTTATAACCGAGATGAAAAGTGTTTACAGCGCGGTACGGACTGGGTCTTTAAATAAAGCGGTCTACGGTTCGTCTTTAAAAGTTTAAGTCGGGAACGAGCAGTCCATGCTGTTGATCCACCTCGTCCTATCCGTTGTCTGGGAAACACGTTGATCAAGAATGCCGGACTTGCAAGAAGGTAAATTAGTGAAGCAGCATCATGCATGAACCATAAATGAACTCTAGTCTGCTGATCCACATTTTGCAACAACTCTGGAGAGATGTTTCCTTGGAAATCGTGGTAAACAACAGCAGTCAGACGTTGTGCAATAAAGTAGGATAGCAGAGGCTTGTACTTTGCAATGCCCGCATGGAAACACAAATTGGACACACTTCGAGCATTTTCTTCAATCGTCAGAAGGTCGTAACGCGGACAGCACACTTCAGAAGGCATATGTTATGTTTTTTTTCCTCGTATTGTGTAAGAGATTCAACTTTTGTAGTTTCGGCTGTGCAATTTTCTTTCACCCTGTATGAAACTGAAGGTGTATATGTAAGGTGGTCCAAACCCGGTTCACGGAAAACATTCTGATCTCTTTCATATTGTCATTCCGCGCACTATGAATTGATCTACGAAGTCTAAAGACACCAACCATTGCACAATGATATGTATTATATATTATCCTATCAATTTGTTCCTACATGTTTTGGCGCATTTGCCATCCTCAGGGAGCTTATACCAGTGTTGTTAAAGCGTACAGCAATGAAATAATTTTAGAGTAATCGTGCACATCCAAAGTGTAAGATTTTAGTTAAAATTATACTTAATAAGTTCACGTTTTAACAGCATTTTATAAGCTCCTGATGATGGCAATTGCGCCTAAACATGTAGGAGCAAATTAATAGTATAATACTTGTATATATTATATAGATTTTTTGCGTTTGTTGGTGCTGGTAGAGTGTGTAGAATAAGTTACAGTGCACTAAATGCACAAATATGAAAGTGATAAACACTCAACAAGCAAGAATTGCACAGGCCTGCAAAATGGAAACTTCTTTCTGCGTATTGTCTATGAACAGGTTATTTTAGATAATTTTGGCTTCGAGAATTCTAATATGTAATCCTTTTTCGTTATCACATACCCGTTTTTTCACAATTAGCAAAATCATATTTTTAAAATCTGAAAATATCTGTGGAACTGTGAGATTGTACGAGGGTGAGCCAAATGAAAACCTTAAATATATTTTATCTCGTAATTTATTGAACACAAAAGGTACACAATGACTTAATTTTTCTATGTAGTATCATACTGCCACCTGTCGGTCACTCTTCGTAACCATGAGTATCATTGTTGAAACTTACAAGACAATCGAGATGTGTTTCGAAATTGTATCGCACTTTTAAGGTTTTCAGTTAAATCTCCGTCGTATAAGGTTCATATCTTCAGAACTATCCAACAGATGTTAAGGGTTTTTCTTTTTTAGGATGAATATATGGATGAGGAATTGTGTATAAATAAAAAGAGCCTCAATATTTTGAATGTTTGTGCTATCTCAGTGTTTTAAGCGTTTGTCTGGTTAGACGAGAAATAAGCGGGGAACACCGGATAACTGTACAGACATGCAATAAATACATACATACATACATATATACATACATACACATACACGCATACATACATACATACATACACACATACATACATACATATATACATACATACATACACACACATGCTTACATACATACATACACACATACATACATACATACACACACATACACACATGCATACACACACACATACATACATACATACCTACATATATAAATACATACGTACATATATACATACATAGATACAAACATACATACATACACACACACATGCATACATACATACATACATATATATATACATACATACATATATACATACATATATACGTACGTACATACACACATACATATACACATACGTACATATATACATACATACATAGATACATACATACATACATACATATATACGTACGCACATAATACATGTATACATACATACATACACACACACATACATACATACACACATACATACATATCAACTGGACGGATCTGAAAATATCATCGAATTTGAAAAAGTCTATTTTCATTTCCTCAGAAGTTAGGATGTAAAGCAGAACATCTGTGTCATCTCTTGCCTGTGAACGTGCGGTTTCTTGCTGTCCGCAAATGGTCCTGGGAGGTGAATTCTAGTCTGATGGACCAGCAGTAATCTGCCATGCATGTTTACATCCCAACGTCCATTTTATAGTCTCTCCATCTCTTTCAAATCTTGGTAGAACCTTTCGCTTTGTTCTTCACTGAAAGTCCCTAAGTTGTCTGGGAAGTGTTCAAGATGTGAATGCAACAATTGTAACTTCAAACGCATGTTAGGTCCAAGTACTCTGAACTTCGCCAGCATATTTTCTACAATCTCTTTATAACGAGGATCTTTTACATCCCCTAGAAACTTCTTGGCAGCTTCTGTGAATGCATTCAATGCCTGGCTTCGATGTCCTTCATTGTATTCGTGAATGCGGCATCTTTCATGAGCTTTCGAATTTGTTGTCCATCAATTATCCCCTCTTTCACTTCGCTTCAGATAAAGCGAGAAACTTAATGTTGACGTATTGGAAGCGTGGCCACCCCTGTCCAACGCTTTAACAAATTGCTCCGTGATTCCAATTTTTATTGTCAAGGGGGGTAATAAAATTTTCTGATTGTCTTGGACAACATTTTCGTATCCTGGAATCAAATCTTCCCTTTTAGGCCAGCCTTTCCTTGTCCAGTGTATGTCTCTTGCTGTAATATTCCATTCGCAAGGAAATATGGCAAATTTGTGTGTACTTCTTTTTGTCCTAACAACATTCCAAAGGTCTTGATATGGCCGCATAAATACAGATTGTGGGTACGGTATCTGATCTGTTCCAGCACTATTTAAAATTCGAGTTTCTTCCCTGGAGATGGATTGAGTGTGCAGTAATACTGCCTTTAAGCTCCTTATCGTAAAGTCAATAAATAAGCGCCATTCCATCTCGTCGTAGGATTTTTTCCCAACTGATGAACCAAATGTGAGATGTCACAACAAAAAACAAGTTGATCCTCGTTGGCATAGTACTGCCCAAATTCATTATCGCTATTTCTTTACAAAGAAAACGATGCTCCCGGCTCTAACAGAAAACTACACACCCATAAAATGAAAATGTATGCCTCACGTAAGTGCATATGATGGAATTGCTTAAAATCCCGAGGTGATAGGAAAAAAAACTGGTGCTATTTTCGAATTCAAAACGTCTATTTTGGTATAGATCACCCTCCTTTGTCACTTACGTCGGTGTTATCCGTCTTTATTAGAACACAAAAATAAAATTGCTGGAAACTAATGCAGCAAAATGGTTTAATCAAATGTGCGGATTGAAACTTCTATATAAGACCTGCACACTGGACGTGCTTGATTACTGTAGACATATTCTATCGCTGTGCGTTTTAACAACACTGGTGTAAGGTCCCTGAGCATGGCAGTTGCGTCGAAACATGTAGGAGCAAATTAATAGTGTAATATGCAATATTCAGCATTGGGCATTTTTGGTGCTGATGGAGTTTGTAATTCAATCCCGATCGGTATTTTTAGTCCACTACAAAGTTATGCCAGTCAGTGTCATCACAGCGTTGTGAGCTGTGCCACGAACTGAGGGAAACTCATTTCGAAAAATGATTTGTAAATTTTATTAGTAATAAAGAAATTCAGATGTTATATTCTTGAACATTTTATTAATCACCTGACTGAAATTTGGGCCACTTAAACTACATCCTACCCAAAGAGGCCCTAAGGTAGTGTGACTTCGCAGGTTCGTGCTAGCGTCTTCTTAACCTTCACAGTTTCGATATCACTGCCATCATTCGGTTTTGGTTTTCCTTAGTAAATCACTGAGAAATGCTCCTTTCAAAATATCGTTACTACCTCCACAGGAAAGTGCCCGTAGGCAAAGTTTGTTCTGGATAAAAATCCTTTCAGGTCGCGTAGCTAGCCGAGGACGCAAGGACTTTGTGATGCAGGCGTAACGTTCTTACCGCTGAAGTTGGCGACCATCACGTCGGCACAGCTGTTCCGCGTTCTAGGTAGAGAGTGATTGTCCTCCGACGTCATCCGTGAAGGTTCGTTTGCCCTCGACTCGACTGGTGAAAGTCCGCGGGCAGAGAGTATTCCCTGAAAGGGTATCTGAGCTGGCTAGACACAAGCCAGTGTAGGGAGGTTCTGCTCCTTATCAGACTCCTACGTTTCTAATACTATTTGTCGACACCTGGGTGCTACTGTGACGTTCTCGGTAGCCCTGACGAGCCAAGACTTATTCTCCTGCTTTGCCATCTCAGGGCGGGGATTGGCTAGACTCTGCTCGTCTATGCGCCGAGTCTCCCATTTTCCGAGTTGAAGACAGCGGCCTTCTTTACCCTCGGAGAATATTATGAGTGCCACGTGCCCTGTGAACGGAACGCTAAAAACTCGGGGCACTTAGCCTTTACCAGTTAGTAACATCTTACTGCAATCAGAATTGATCATGGCCCCCAAATTTGCCATTAAATGTAATTGAATATACATTGCGATGAAACTAGGAAACGGTATGTAGTCAAACACAACTTAATCACTGAGGTGTACTTAATGACTGTGATGGAAACATGTAGTTGTTTCCATCACAGTCATTAAGTACACCTCAGTGATTAAGTTGTGTTTGACTACATACCTTTTCCTAGAGTCACACACACACACACATACACAACGGGGATGACACACTTCCTAGAGGTAATTGCGATGAAATTTCAATGATTCGCTCCGACTTAAACTGGATTTTTATGACACATTACTTCACCAAGAAATTGAACTTGAGCAGCAATCGGTTCATATTGCCTTTAAATGTCGCTAACAAGCTTGATAATATTTGTAAGCTTTAGCCTCAAAGCTACTGATACGCTCTCGTGTGTATAAATTTGATAAGTTATGCATCATTAGCTTCAGAATTTTTAGTGTATTATAAATGTCATTAATTTTGATATTCACTTGTAACATCCTGTAGAAACTCTGTATTATTTTAAGCCACAACATTAACATTTTATTGCTCAGGCTGACCTTCAGAACTGTACGTTTCTCTGGCACAGTGACTTTAATAACAGGAACATGAACGTTACAGGACTGACGTGTATCTAGACAAATAACTTTTCGGATATGGTGTAATGAAAGCCCGCTAATTAGTAAATAGTGAAGAGAACATCAACCGATTGCCTTAAAGTTCCAAATATCGCCTTACGGTATATCCCCTTTCTCATCTGATTTCCTTTACTCTTCCTGTGACGTCAGGAAATGGCTGGATGCGGTGGTGGAGTCAGACCCAGTGAAATGTAATTATTCTGTTAACAAATCTTGGCTCTCGGACGCAAAACGGTATAATATACGACACGCCTCTACAAAGTTAAGATTCCTTCCAACCAAGTTCTCGTTGACTGTATATTTATGTATGTCTAATTAACGCATATAACAACTATAGTCGGCATGTAACATGCGTTGGATCGTAACACAAGCTTACATGTGTTTAGTGTCAGTGTTTCATTCACTAATTGCAGCACGAATGTAATGAATCAGATAACAGTATAAGTCATCAGGTTTCCACAGTATAGATGGTGCATTTGTGGTGTTCTGGGTTGGGGTACATTGTAGTATTGAAGGTGGATAAGGCCGTTTCGGAGGCATATGCTATTTCCATCTTCACGGTTGGTCGTTTCACAGTAAGGAAGTTGTGTGCTTATCCGGAACGTGATGACCTACAAAATGATTAGGTATCACGACCGAAAAGTCCGTAACACAGAAAGTTAAAATATGTAGGCCGGGATAGCGTAATAGATGTAGCGACCGGGGTACGGGCTGGACGGTCCGGAGTTCCAAGTCCGGTCTGGGAAAGAGATTTTTCTCTTCTGCATTACGCCCAGACCGACTGTGGGGCCGAGCTGGCCTCCACTTTAATGGGCATCGGGGTTCTTTACCATAAATAAAGTGGTCGTGACTTTAGGGTAACCATTCACCTGCATCTAATGTTGAAGGAATGAGTGTATCTTTAACTCTACTCCCACATACACCTTCGTGGTGTGGAGAGGAAAAACGTTACTTTTTTTAAGTTACCGACATATTGAAAGATGTGGTTTCGAAATTAACACTGATCCCTAATATAAACTGATCAGCGCTTTAACCCGTTGAATAGAGTGGTGTATGCCACTTGCTTTGATATTAAAATGAAGTCAACCCTATCGACACAGTGCCTGTGTGTTCTGCATGATTTTCAAAAAGAACCAGCGATCATTTCATTAAGCAACACTGGCCGCTTTGTCTAATTTGGAGGTATATTGGAGAGGTCATAGCTCAGTTAGAAGCGTGACTTGCTAAGGGATTTATTTTTTCACCGCTACAGCTTCCGTATCGGCGCAGAAGTTTGTCACCTTCTTGCTTACTGCATGCGAAGTCTAAAGTGGCTGAAGAGTGAGTCTCTATGAACATCGCCAACTAATTTTTGCCTGCGTTTTCTATTGCCTTTTTTTCTGCCGCGCTTGAAGGAGCAACTGTATAATATCACATGTAAAAATGTGCGGGCTGGCTGGGATAGCTCAGTCGGCATAGCGACTTGCTAACGGGTGGGCCTTTGGGCATCGAATCCCGGCGGGGATAAAACTTTTCACACCCGTCCAAACTAACTCTGGGGCCCAATTTGCCTCTTTTGAAAATGGGTACCGGGTCTCTTTCCCGGGGATAAAGCGGCCGGGACATGTTGACCGCCCACCTTCGTCTAGCGCCGATATTATTGGAAGAGTACAGCTATACTTCAACCCCCCCCCCCGGAACTTTGGGGCATGTTATTACCTTTATCTCTTACCTTTTATGTAAAATTAAATTTCTCCGTATATCATGCCACGAAGACCCAGAGGAGGTGTAGAGTTTTTGTTCTATTATTTCTGTAACCTCGACTCTAGGTCGGGTAGGTGATTAACACCACGCCCCGGCCGCTTTACACCAAGGAAAAGAGACCCGGTAGCCAGTGTACTAGCTTCCGGGTGGGTCACAAGAACGGTTGGATGGGTGCAGGGAGGAGAAAAATGCTCGCCTCCACAGAGGCTCGAACCTCGAACCATCCGGCCTGTAACGAGTCGCTATACAGACTAGGTTATCCCGGCCACTATATTACACATATATATACACAGCTTCATAATCTTTACCACAGCGGAAATTTCCTTGATGCATCTGTACGTCCATGCGATATGTTTGTAACATGTTGTCAGGCTGCACTGCCTCATAAATACCAATAAATTGAAGCTAATATTTGTAAGACTTTTGTGATCTCTGTCGGGTAAGTATAGAATTTATTCATGGGCTGAAGCGCACGGAAATTGAACATCATACAGCCAGCTACACTGCCAGCGTAAACAGTGTATCCCACAAGAAGGCTTCTGGCATGAAACTTCTAAAAGAATGTACGAAGCATAAAAACTGCTCGCTGTTTTTCCACTGTAACAGTTAGCTCCAGACTTTCTTCAGGGCCCTTTCTTTAAAGTATGGAGTTATTCTTCAGCATGGATGCCAAGAAATGGGAAAATGTTGCCGCGTTGCTGCGTCTACGAATGTATCGAACGTTATGTCAAAGGATGAGAATATAGTTGGGAAAAGAACAACTTTTTTCGAATAAACAGAGGGACAAAGAAGACACGAAAGTTTGATAATGCAGTGGGAGTTCTGTCCCTGACTCTTCTCATCTTCCCTCTACGAAATGGAAAAGTTTTGCACCGCAAATATAAAGGACAGTTCTGGGTGTATCTAAAATACTCGTCTCCGCCGCTATGTAAAGTTTTAGCCAAATATGTATCGTCCTTTGACATATGAATTTTCTTGCTCAAAGAAATCAAATACGAAGCTTTCACTCGTCCCCTTGCTCTAACACGAGGTCTGCCAAGGCTGTAGTTTTAAGGCACTAACAGGGTAAACAGTAGGTGAAAGGTAAAACAATCCCTGTAAAGGCCCTGACGGTTCCAGGAATTTGAGACTCCCAGGTTCCAGGACAATTGGCACATGAAGGTGGTAAATTTGCCATCCATACGCACCGGCCGCCTTTACGACCAGGATATATTCTTGGTACTCATTTCTGTTGGAGGTTGAGTCGACGCCAGGACCGTAGTGCAGCCGGAAGTACTCTGTCAATGGCAAGTTTCAATGACACCATCAGGAATCGAACCCGCGACCTTCCGGCTTGTAGTGCAGTGCCTCAGCCAACTACGCCACTGGGTTACCACCCACAACCCAGTAACTCTTCTTAGTAATTTTGGATATATGTATTACGTGAAAGTGGGACCCTTTCGACAAAGTATTTAGTAAAACTTTTCTCATGTCAATTATAAAAACCTTTTTTTTTTGTCATTGATGACTCTTTCCTTTTTCTTTGTCGTGATGGAATTGTCCGGTCACAGAACCTTCCGGTTTCATGCTGACTTACGGGCAACAGTCTGGCCTTGAAGAATCCGTAACCTAGTGGCAGTCGTTATGTCCCTCTTCCTGTTGCCTGCCGTTGTCCTAAAATGGAATATCTAATGAGTCGCGGAATTAAATCTGCCCTCTTGTAATTTTACCTTGCTTGGAACTGCAGCAAAACGGAGCTGACTTAGAAATTAAAACAGAATATTGTGCAACTCTGTACTCATTCATATTCTGACATTACTTAAACCCAAATATCACCAGTCTGTAGCGGATTAAAGATGTAGCTTCGGCACTGAGTGGAATTAAATGGGTGTTTATCGGAGCAAAATACGTATAAGACGAAGGTGCAGCGAAAATTTATGCCTACACACATTTTAGGCTTATTACGTTCCCTTCCGTGAGTCTGTTGATTCTCAGGATAGGAATTCAACAAAAGTGGATGAGAGCGCCAGATTTCTGACCTATGTATAATATTTCCGAAATTTCTGATAGAGACTTCTATAACATCAGAAACTGACAGGTGATTTTGATGTTTGTTGGACCGTGCATCATTGTGATGACTGAAGAATAAAAATTCAACTAGATACCACTTATTATTTTATTCTACTTCTTATAGGCTCAACATGTTTCGGACACTACTATGTCCATCATCAGGAGCTCGCGACTATAATATTGATTACCACATTGGTCGTCTGGTTCTTGGTTTGCTGTAGGTTGGAGGTTAGGTCCGGTTAGCCTGGAATAGTGTCCGGGCTGCAGGCTAAAGCACAAGTCGTGTTTTAGTCTGCAGCCCGGACACTACACCATCCTAACCGGGCCTAACTTCCAACCTACAGCAAACCAAGAACGAGACGACCAATGTGGTAATCAACATTATAGTCGCGAGCTCCTGATGTTGGGGATAGTAGTGCCCGAAACATGTTGAGCCTATAAGAAGTACAATAAAATAATAAGTGGTATCTAGTTGGTTTTTATTCGTCAGTTACTGACAGGTGATGTCTGGGTTTAAGTAATGCGACGATCGGCATTTTATAGTGACCTGCTTTAAATTCTAGTGCAGGTCCATTTTGCTGCGGTTCCGCACAAGGCAGGATCACCAGAAGACTCACTTAATTTGGTAATAGTTTTTTAGTCCCCGCAGCCAGTAATGACGACTGTAGCTGCCCTTTACAGAAACTACTAACTTTAAAAAAGTCGCAAATTTTATTGAAATTCCTGCTATTTTATGCGAATAAATTAATATATCTTGAGGGTATAATCATATTTTTCGTATGAAATATTCAATTTGCTTTCCATTTTGCCACCTCTTGGACTTTGCTGCCCGGGGCGGGCATTCCACTCACCCCCTCCCCTCTACCCCCTGGCTACTTCAGAGATGAGCACAGAAATATGGTCCTTTTTTAAAGTGTTCATTGTCATGTGGTGCCAACCGATAATGGATTAAAGTTCCACGAAAATAAGATGAACTGCTCAGGAGTTCTGATGGAGACAGACGGACAAACATAAGGTGAAGCTAAGAGGAGAATTTTCAGATATTTAATTTGAATACGCCAGAACCAATGCATGATAGCCATACTGTGCCAAAATATAGCGCATAATGTATGAAGAAAGTGATGATGTAATACAAACACATTTAATATACATGAATAAATGATACGTTGCTGAAATTGAAACTGGTAATTGTAATCACGTGCAGGCCTAAAATTAATTGGTTTGGAAGCAATAGCTGTGTGATATATATGCTAATGGATCACATCCGATTATGGGGTGTACGAAACCCCAGGGGACGGCCATCCCGCTGCCAGAAGACTAGAGCAGTGTAAGTGATAGTGTGACAGGCCTGTCAACCTGACATCCACGGGCCCTTTGAATGAAACAAGCCCAGCCTAACAGATGCTTCCCACTAAGAAAACAGAAGCACAGGATCTCTTTGCAATGCATACGAAAATGAAAATTTTTCTTCATCTTTTCCCACACTGTGGACCTCACAGGCAATATAGAATTAACATGCAGCTTTACTTCGTACGCTTCTCAGTGTGTACGGTAGCAGCCACTGCTGTTCAAACCTGAATGAAAATATTGCAGTAGAATTATTGGATGTGGATCGAAGTTTTATTCTAATTTTTCAATAATTTTCCTTCGTCATAGTTTCAGTTGGTGTATATTTTGACACTGGCAAACAAAGCTACTGGACGTATCCCGGAGAACGAGCATACCTGTGGATAATGAAGTACTAGAGTAAGTACTTACTGCGGATTTTTTTTTGTCTATTATAGTGGGTAGCCAATACCGTTGTCATGAAACTGACAGATTTGTGATGTAATTATTAGAAGAATGATAAACGCAAAATTTTCTGGATGTTTGGTTCACGGTTTTTGTACGGGTCGTGGAAGGCGTTAAGGCAAGAGAAGTCCATGTCTTCAGGGCCATCGCGGGATAATGACGGACATATATGGAGAAGGGGGGGGGGAGGAGCTTGAAAGCTGAAATTCGTCTTATATTTAAAACCGCCATGATTAACTAAAAAAAACAGTATTTAATACAAATATTAATTACTTATTTCTGTTACAGACATAGTCGCCTTTATTAGAATCGTAGCAAATGTATAACCATACCACGTGGCAAAATATACAGTTTTTAATGTTATAAGAGGTGGTACAAATGCTTACCATTAGTCTGTTAAGGGTTCAACATATATTAAAATGATACTTACGAAATTATATTACTAATCTGAGACTGGCTAATGAAGACTGAGTGTGGTATTTGGTAAGGTGAATACTTAAACTTTAGACATGGCATATCTAGGTAGGGGCTAGATTTTGGTATTATGCGATATTTTCCTTAAGAGTCATTGACACTGAAACATCGAGGCTACTAATATTGTAAAATTAAAACTTTTCGGTGTGTCCTGTTGTCCTACGATTTGCATATGTTGCGTAAAAAAACATTAAAACTGAATTTATGTAGATAAAATATAATTATTGGTCTGATTACTTCAGCAACTGAATTTCTTAAGGCACTTGGCATAAAAATGCTCCTATGTAAAGCTATGTAATTTTATAGTGGCTGTAAGATTTTAGATAGCTATATTCTGAGAAAACGGGCAGTCTTTTGAAGCATACACAACTTATATATTGCTGTTAAATAACTAACCATCCAATGAACTAAAAAGGACTAAAGAATTGTAGACAATGATGAACGTCAAAATTCTTACCAGTAATGTGATTCTGGAAGATCCCTGTGGCCGCGCGGTCTAAGGCGTGGATCCGCGGGCAATCGCTTGCTAGGATTGCGGTTTCTAAACCAGCAGGGCGCATGTACTGTGTGTCTGTTGTGAGTGTTGTGTGTTGTCAAGTAGAGGTCTGTGCGTTGGACTGATCACTCGTCCAGAGGAGTCCTACCGAATGTGTGTTTCGGAGTGTGATCTCGAAACTTCAACGATGAGGAAACCTAGATCCAATAGGACTGTAGAGTCATGCAAAAGAACGTAATTCTGATAGGGTGACTGAACGGGAACGAATGAGAATTTGAAAGGTGTAGGAGGAAGAATAGATGAGAAATAGCCACACATAAATAAATAAATAAATAAATAAAGTAAATAATGTACAAATAAATTGTTGTGTTAAAAACCGTTTATTTCGTATCCAATACTGTTTTGTTTGCTAATCTTCAGGGACCTTGTCCAGAAAGCAGTGACATCAAGTACCAAAATTACACCAGTAATTTTAAAGTAGTTAATTACACCATACAAAGTGGCATATACATATAGATATGTACATTCATGCGAGATTACCCGGCCTTACGACACTCATTTAGATTCCCCATTTTTATGTTTTGTCTTGGAGAATAATATGCTTTATTTGCGGTTAACTCTAAATTTGAAAAATATAGAACATATTAAACAATAAAAATGTGTGCACCACAATTGTATCCTCTTTGTACACATTGGTAAATATTCGCAAATGTTACAGACATTTTATGTACTTTATTGTTTTATGCGTGACGTCACTATACCGGTCGTTATGGTTTTATGCATGACGACACTATATCTGTCTTCAACGGAAAGTGAGCTTTGGAAAACCTGTCTTTAGCAGAAAAATTACTGTCTGGAGGATGCAGAATTCTAGTACGTGTAATTTGAAGGCATGATGTGCCCATTGTGCTTCTAGGGAACACGTAAAAAATAAAATTTAACCCGTCAATGCACAACTTTATTTTTGTACTTTATTGTCAAGTTCTTAATATTTTGATTTGAAAATTATTTTTCAGTGTTTCTTCAGCTGATTTTCCCATATTAGGCTGTAGATTGCTTCGTAAGGTAACCAGGAGCAGGTGAAGTTGATATGCTTGATACAGTTGATATAGTTGATACAGTTGATATAGTTGATACAGTTTATACAGTTGATATAGTTGATACAGTTGATAGAGTTGATACATTTGATATAGTTGATACAGTTTATACAGTTGATACAGTTGATATAGTTGATACAGTTGATAGAGTTGATACATTTGATATAGTTGATACAGTTGATATAGTTGATACAGTTGATACATTTGATATAGTTGATATCGTGTATACAGTTGGTACAGTTGATATAGTTGATACAGTTTATACAGTTCCCGATTATGATTTTGGGTTTTAAAGTATCACAATGTATTTTTTTCTTTCAGTCTCAAACTACAAGCTTTATGTTATGAAAGTTTGGAGGCCAGGGAGGTGTGTGCATTGAAGGATTGCATTTTCTTTTATGTATTCTGTGACCCCTATTAATGGAAGCTGCCTGAAACGGAAAGAATTTGGTTCCTTGCCGTTCCGTTTTAGTCAGGTATCACTGTATTATGTTCGGACATTCGTACTGTGCTAAATGTGTTCACAAAGGTTACGTGTTATGTCACAGAGCGTGCAGCAGCCTAGTTGATTGGCGTGTTCTGTTGAAACACCAATCGATGTCCCTTGTTATGTTATTACACGATAAAGTGTCTGTTGTGGGGAGGAAGGCGGCCAACCACCGTATGACAGTATGCACTATACATAGAGTACGTTGCCGTAAATGGGAGGTTAATATAATGCATAAAGGAGCTTATATTATGGACATGTGAGGCAGGTTTATTTAGTTTGGGATATGATTCCATTGTGGTCTTAGTAGAAATGATGAAGAAGTTTTGGGTTCCAAAAAGAGATTTCTTGATAAACTGAAGAATTAATGGGTGTTTATTGTCAAGGTACTTGGTGAACGAGGCCTGGGGGGACTGGGATATGTACCTGACACCGACAATAAAACTTCTCGTCACTCAGGCTTCCAGAGCAACACTGCAGCCCAAAAAATTCCTGCCTAACAGCCCACTGAAGCTGACTGCTTACCTCCGACTAATCATAAGGTGTTTTTTACCTTCATTTCTTCTTTATGACCTTCAGCTTAATAAAACATTGACACAGATTAGCCTTTAGCTTTTGCTTAGTCAGACTACTCGAATATTTTCATTGTTAGCGACGGATGTGTTTTGCGCTTTTTTTAAGGAATGTCCTGTAAATTAATACATGCCACGTGAAATTCCAGAACTTGTAGAACGGTTTCGATCACAGTATTTCAGAAGGGCAAAATGAGGAACTTAATGATCTGTACTCCTCACCCAATATTGTTCGGGTAATCAAATCGAGAAGAATGAATTGAGCTGGCATATAGCACGTATGGACGAGAGTAGAGGTGTATACAAGGTTTTAGTTGGGAAACCTGAAAGGAAAAAGACAACTTGAAAGACCAGGCGTAGATGGGACAATAATATTAAGAAGAATCTTCAGGAAGTGGGATGTGAGGACATGGACTGGATCTATCTGGCTCAGGACAGGCGACGGCACTTGTGTATACGGTAATGAACCTTGGGGTTCCATAAAATGAGGGGAATTTCTGGTAAAGAACCGGTTCGCTTCTCAAGAGGGACTCTGCTCCGTGGATTAAATAAGTAATCTCGGAAAGGCAAACTGTTCTGAAAATTGTTTACCATACCATTTCCTCATTTCTTCACTCCCCCGAAGTACACACCTCACAACATAAATGAATACGTTTTAAGCCTACTTAAGCCGATAAGTAAACCGAGTACCACACACCGGGGTCTAACAAATAACATGACAGTTTTCTGTAGAAAACGAAATTAAAAGATATTCTCAGATCTTATTAAGTTCCGGTCGTCCTTATTATTACCGGTATCACTTTTGCTTTCAAATTCCATACACGCTTAATTTCTGTTATGAGGTCTTCATATTTTAAAATATTCTCAGCTTCTTTCTTGAGCACATTTATGCCTCCAGGAATTGCAACGTCTATTAACATGCATGTTCCTTGCTTATTATCACGGATTATGATATCTGGTTTATTGTTGGGAATAGTTCTGTCGGTTCGTACTTGATTGTTCCATAATATGGCAACCTTACCTTCATGGCTCGTTTCGACTGAATTTGGTACATGGTCATGCCAGTGTTTGTTTTCTCATTTTACCCGAATTTCCTTTCATATATTGAAGTGTAGTTGAGCACACACTTTATCATGTCTCTTTATTTATTGTTATTTTGCTAATATTGGGCATGCTGATAAGATCCACTGTCTCACCAAATTGCTTAAGGAGTCTGCATTTGCTACCTGTTTCTGTTTGTAATAGTTTTGTTGCATGATATGTGGCTTGTAATGCCTGATCTTGTGCTGCTAGTATTTCACTTTCAGGTTGTCCTTTCAAATTTCCCCGCAACAACCATAGGAACGTGTCTTCTTCACTAATAATCTGTCTATACATACTTTCAATATAATGGCCACGCATTACTTTGCTTTCCCCCTTTTTTTTAAGGACTCCTCTAATTTTTCTTTTATGTGTTGAATGCCTTCCTACTTTGTGTCACTGTTCTCATTTTATTGGTTTAATTCTTCTCCAAACTTTGCTGCTGCTTTAATTGTTTAATTCATATTTGGTTGATTTCTTTCACACCTTTTAACAATATTTACAAACTGGTCTTCTATATATTTTGTTTTCAAATATTCTGCAATATTGATTATCTCTGCTTTCTATGTCGCTTCATTGTGTAACAAGTCTCTTCCTCCTTCTTCCCTTATTATATGTAGTCTGCCTATGTAAGTTTCTGGGTGAACCATTTTATACATTGTTAGTACCTTTCTAGTTTTCGTGCCAGTTGTTCTTATTTCTTCTATTCTCCAATTATGAATACCTAACTGTATCTTAATACTGGAACAACTAATGCTCCAAATGCTGTAATTTTATTCTTGGCATTCATCTCGGATTTCCGTATCATTCGTAATCTCCTGGTTTATTCCTTCTTCAATCATTCTTTCATTTGTTGAAGCTGTATGCCCTCACTTTCTTCAATCTCTAGGTACTTGTTTGCTTTTCCCTGTTCAAGCTCCCGTATTTCTCTCCTGAAGTCAAGTATTAAATTGTGTGAAAGAACTAATTTTCCTCTCTTGAGTACAGTTATTTCACACTTGTCAAGTCCAAATTCCATATGGATAACACCACTGAGGTTTCTAACTACTTGCATCTGTTTTTGGAGTTCTTCCTATTAATATATATATATACACATTTGTAAACTGCAATTGGGTTGACACCCGGTGGCAGTATTACTACTACTACTACCATTTCGGATGCTTCTAGCCTGGAGTACATCCAGCGGAAGTTTACAGCTATTTGTCGTCATATCTTTTTAAATCACTTGGATCACAGCTATGGCAATGTTTTAAATAACTTGAGCCATTACCTGAATGTCCTTTTTCAATTGATGTTTTTAGTGTTTTAAAATATTATGCTGCCCTTTTAGAAACTGTTGACTTACGCTTACCAAATCTAATTTTAGAGACTTCAACTTGTTTAATGTTGGCTTTGAACGTCGAAAGTGTCCTTTCGCTCGATACACTTCGGCGGCACATGCCATGTAATGTGATGCTGATACATTCAGTGAACATTCGGTCTCGGTTAATGCGAGTAATTGCAGTCTTACATTTTTAGGACATAATTTCATAAACTGTCTAAACCTCTGATCTTGTAGTAAAACTAACCTGCGTGTTACATACATTAGATTCTGTTAATTTTATATATTTTGTGCTAGTTCTAAATTGAAGAATCATTACTGACTTTCACCTTTTGTAGGCAGTTATATAGCTATGTTTAGTCATTGAATTAGATTTTCAGCCATATTTTAAGGCAGAAGAATATTTCTCATGAGTTGATTTTAATTATTTAGCTAACATGGGTTTTTTGTTTAAGCTAACGGTCTATTTTTTCAGTCACTAGTGAATAGATGTTATGAAAGGCAAATTATCACACTCTGTCTATTTTGATTATTAGTTTAATATTATAAGGTATGCTAATTAATTATTTAATTTTTCAGTCTTTTTTTGTTGCATGTGTATGTTTCATATGTGCTCTGTTTGTTGTCCTTTATTATTTTTGTATGTATGATGTGCCTTTGCTGCAGTTGGCCTTCTGGCTGTTGACTCGGCACGTTAATAAACATGAATTGAAGTGAACTGAATTGGATTTTAAATTTATTCTCGCGTGTTAGTTATTACGTGGCGGTCATCTGGTAAGTACAGATCCCAGCAACAGATCAAAGATATTTACCGCAGCACTTTACGAATGATGGTGCAGTGTTCATTAGTGTGATCTTCTGTTACTCTGTGGCCGACAGGTTGCCTGGGAACAACTGAAGGTTCTGATCTAATCCCTTTTTAATTATTCCTAATATTCCAGTTATATCGGGCATAATTTTTGTCTTCACTTACTAAATAATAATAACAATAATAATAATAAATGATTTGAAGTTGATTGCTAAATCACAGGAAGAGCTCCAAAAAGAGATACAAACAGTTAAAACCTTCAGTGATGATATGCATATGGAATTTGGACTTGAAAAATGTGCCAAGATTGCATTTAAAAGAGGCAAACTGGTTCACTCGCAAAATTTGGTGATCGACATCAACAGAGAAATACAAGAGCTAGAACAGGGAAAAATGTACAAGTACCTTGGGATTGAGGAAAGTGAAGGCATACAATATCAACGAATGAAAGACAGATTGAAACAGGAATACAGCATAACTCTATATGTCTTTTTATGTTCTGTTCTTTTGCCAGTATTGGGCATGCTGATATTATGTGCTCTATTGTCTCCTCAAATTGTTGGCAAAGTCTGCATTTGCTATCTGTCTCTGTGTTCAATATTTTTGTTGCATAATATTTTGTTTGTAACGCTTTGTCTTGTGCTACCACTATTTAACTTTCAGTTACTGCTTTTAGGTCTTTCTTCGATAACCAGGGTAATGTGTCTTCTTCACTAATAAAACTGTCTATCTATATTTCTAATGTACTGACCATGCATTACTTTCTTTTCCATTTTTTCTTTAGAGACTCTCCCAATCTTGCCGTTGTGTGTTGTATTCCATCCTGTTTTGCGTCACTCTTCTCATTTGGTTGAATTAATTCTTCTGTAATATTCACTGCTGTCTTAATTATTGAGTTCATATTTGGTTGAGTACTTTCATGGTTTGTAACAATATTTACAAACTGGTCTTCTTTATAATTTGTGTTAAGGTATTCTGAAATATTAATTATTTCGGCTTCATATGCCGCTTCAATTTGTACCAGAACTTTCCCTGCTTCTTTCCTGTTTACATATAGCCTGTCCATGTCAGCTTTTGGATGATGCATTTTATACACTGTTAGCATCTTTCTAGTTTTCCTGTCAATTTTTTTTTTATTTCTTCAGTTCTGCAGTTGATTATAGCAAAACTGTATCTCACTATTCCAATTGCTGTAATTTTATTCCTGGCTCTCAGTTCAGATTTCAGTATTATTCTTGATCTCCTGCTGTATTCCTGTTTCAGTCTTTCTTTCTTTTGTTTATGTACGCCTTCACTTCCTCAATCCCGAGGTAGTTGTACGTTTTTCCCTGTTCTAGCCCTTGTATTGCTCTCTTGATGTCAATCACTAAATTTTGCCAGTGAACCAGTTTGCCTCTTTTAAATGCAATCTTGGCACATTTTTCAAATCCAAATTCCATATGAATATCGTCACTGAAGATTTTAACTGTTTGTATCTGTTTCTGGAGCTCTTCCTCTGATTTAACAATCAACTTAAAATCATCCATGTAAAGTAGATGTGATATTTTTGTCTTTGTTGTGTGCTCTTCATATCCTGTGTTTAACCTATTCAGTTGTTCAGTGAGAGGGATTAAGCAAATGCAAAATAGCAGTGGTGATAGTGAGTCTCTTGAAATATTCCACATTGTATTTTTATGTCTTCTGTTTCTATTAGCGTATTTTCTGTGTGTAGGCGCATGCGTGTTCTCCAGTAGCTCATGACCTTCCTGGTGAATGATATAACTTTATTATTGATCCCAATTAACTCTAGGGATTTGATTATCCAACTGTGTGGCACCCTGTCGAAAGCTTTCTGATAATCAATCCATGCCATACACAAATTCTTTTTACTGCGTTTACATTCTTGTAGCATTGCTTTTGAAATTAGCAACTGATTTTTGCATTCTTTTGATTCGCTGCAGCACCCTTTCTGTTCTTTTGGCATCAGATTTCATCATCCATATATTTTTGCAAAAGCATGCTTATAATAGATGTCATAAGTTTTTATATTGTAGGCAAACAGGCCACAGGTCTGCAATTATTTGGATTTTCAATATTCTCATTTTTTGGAATAAGGAATGTTACTCCTGCTGTTAACAACCCCGGTATTTGATCTTCTTCAATCAATTTGTTAAAAAGTGCAGCTATATGCTTGTGTGTTGCTGTAAGTTGCTTAAGCAAAAAATTTGCTCTTTGGTCTCTTCCAGGACCTTTCCAGTTTAGCGTTGTTCTTAGTGCACCTGCAACGTCTTTTTCACATACAGTGCTCTATTCCATGCTTGGATTTTGTTGCTACTGGTTTTTAATCCAGTGTGCTCTCCAATATGTTGAACTTCTTTCCCATATATTTCCCTCCAAAAGTTCTCCACTTCCTCTTTGTCTGGTGCATTTTTCACACTGGAATATGTCTGCCTGAGACGGTTATAAAATGTCTTGCAGTCTGTCCTAAACAGGTTATTTTGGTAATACTGGTTTTGTTTTTTCCTGTATCTAGATAATCGCTGCGTCTTTGTTGAAAACTTTTGTTTGAGCTCTTCAATCACTTGATCCAAATTTTCTTTCTTCTGTATGTTATATTTCTTAAGTAGTCTGGTTCTTTTCATGTTCTGTGTCTTTCTGTTATCTCCTTTTATTTCCACCAAAGCTGATAGTTCCTTTCTGATATTATTTATGCTCTCCTGTATGCGTCTAACCCATGGGGGTGTTTTTGATCTGGGTGGTTCTAATTTATACTGTCCTGTTCCATTTATTTCTTCCGTAATAACCGTTGCTGCTGCACAAATCAGGTGGTTTAACTCAGTAATATTTAGATCTTATCCATCTAGTATTTCTTCCATTGCTTCATTAGCCGTTTGCATGATTGCTTTTATTTTAAACATATTTTGGAGTTTCTGTAATCTTGGTCTCTTGTCAATTTCTATTTGTGTCACCTGATATTACGTACTTTCAATTTTTTCTCTTAATTTGTAAATCTGATTCTTTTGTTGATGAATTTCTGTTTCTTCTTCTGTTGTAGATACTAAATTGGGCTTCTGTTCACCATCCCTTATGGTACCCGAGTGTTCTAGCTCTTCGTCTTCTCCTTCTTCTAGGTGACTTCTCTGCCTCTCTTGCTGTTCCCTCCTAATTTCCTCGACTTCCATCTCCGTTACCTTTTGGTACTTCATAATATAATTTTTCTGGTTCATTAGTTTCTTGGCTTCCATGTACATTCTGTATTCTGAGTTACGCTGTCTCCATATTTCATACACTTCTTTGCAATTTTCTGTAAAATGCTGTCTGCAATTCATATAGCACCATATCACTTCTCTTATTTCCTCTTTTGTCCAAGCCCTTCTTTATTTTACCTCTGTATGTTCCATTGCATTTTAGGCTTGGCGTCATTAATTGTGAGTAACCTTTCTCAGCCTTAGGAGTACTCGGTTTCCCGCTACTCCTGATGTTTCCATTCCTGGTCTCCAAGAACAGCTGCTGTTCTTTGTGGTTTTTGGGTTTTGTTGATTGCTCTGTTTCTTCATCCCTGTCCCACAAGTAGCTAGGCATGATAGGGTCCACTGCAGCCGAGCCCCGCTTGCCACAGTAAGGCTTTGTGAAACTGAGTTTGCCAGGTGCCCGGAGTTCACCGTTCATGGCTTCTAACCTTCCACCTCAGATGCTTCTGGAGTCCTTCGGCACGGTTGTTGACATCTTAGACTCGGAGATTTTTTTTTCGAGATTTACTCCTCTAGATCCGCCATGTTCCGTTTAAACAGGCCCACTTCTTTTCGGGTGTCGTCATTCACTACGCACGGACGGTCTTATGTGCAAAGAAGTGGATGGCTTTTGCCTCAAGTTGTACTATTGCACGCCTGGGTTGGTGAGGACCTGTGCAGGGTCAACCCCATACAAAGGTGCTACCTCTCCCGTACCCCTTGAGCCCTTATTATTATTATTATTATTTTTATTCTCAACATCATCGCACTTATGACGTTGCTTTGGTCGTCCATAATTCCGCCATTCTCTCGGTAACGAGTGCCAGGCGTGGAAGTCGGTCTGTCTAAATTCTTTGCAGACAATATGTCGAATATTTTTTTTATCATTTTATTTTACAACTATATTCGTAACGGTCAGTTTTCTCTGGTATCAGAACTCATTAATGTATGAGTATATCGTAGTTTTGATGCCAAAATGGACGTATAAAATTAAAGGAAAGGATCACAACAGTCAAACACAACAGCATTTTTATAGTATTCTATTATATTATAGCATTATGGGCTACATGTTTCTATTCCTTTTCGAGTCATCTTCAGGCCCTCAAGTTAAAGATCCAGACGTACAAACGTCTACTGCATTGTGGGATCCACAACGCTTACAGAATAAGATATATACATTATAAAAATATATAAAATATTAAAGCACTGATATTTTATGTATTTTTACAATGTATATATCTTATTCTGCAAGCGTTGGGAATCCCACAATGCAGTAGACGTTTGTACGTCTGGATCTTTATCTTGAGGGCCTGAAGATGACTCGACAGGAGTCGAAACATGTAGCCCATAATGCTATAATATAATAGAATGCTATAAAAATGCTGTTGTGTTTGACTGTTGTGATCCTTTCCTTTAATTTTATACTTCAAACACGTCGGGATGATAAATGTGAAGTTTAAAAATGGACGCATGTTATTGATTAATTGCTTAGATTAGGGCTGTAATCGTGGTAGAAAATACAGAAATGAATAGGCAAAGGAACAAGCGTAAATAAACGGTAAATAGCGTTCCCACCTGCACACTTTCAGGTTCAGAATCTGAGAGGACATCGTGTTTACCTTTCGAAGTGTCTTACTGAAACACTAACGTGTTTGTGTGTGTGATGATACTGCGGAAGTTCAATGATGTCTTCGCAGTCACGCTTAAAGCCTTTAGGTGCTGCAGTACGTAGTGTGCCTTTAGGTGCTGCAGTACGTAGTGTGCCTTTAGGTGCTGCAGTAGGTAGTGTGCCTTTAGGTGCTGCAGTAGGTAGTGTGCCTTTAGGTGCTGCAGTAGGTAGTGTGCCTTTAGGTGCTGCAGTAGGTAGTGTGCCTTTAG
>Ga0131853_10005813_pt1 | contig 22296 bp, 16 predicted proteins | sample TergutLab28metaG_FD_92764 | JGI IMG/M metagenome (GOLD analysis project Ga0131853, IMG submission 92764) | Labiotermes labralis P1 segment gut microbial communities from Petit-Saut dam, French Guiana - Lab288 P1 (version 2) (version 2) | ecosystem: Host-associated > Arthropoda: Insects >... | reverse complement strand
TTACCGCGTGATCATACTTCTTTAGGTACCAGCTTACCGCGTGATCATACTTCTTTAGGTACCAGCTTACCGCGTGATCATACTTCTTTAGGTACCAGCTTACCGCGTGATCATACTTCTTTAACGCGTGTTGCGTAAGTTTTCTAAAAAGCTAGCAGCCACGTCAAAATTGTAGGCGTCAGAGCGGTGACAGAAAGCAAATTTCAAACTAGTGATCCGCTGTAAAAAAAAAGATCATCATGACTACTTGATAACCAGTTTGTGTACCTCTGTGTGTAACAATTCAGCTAAATAATATTTAATAACTCATTTCCTTCCTCACATAAATCAATTTGCTTCTGAATTACGGGGGTCAATCAGCTGATAGTTTCGTCAACTATCGCTGCTTGCGAGATTTCAGGCTTCTGCCGCTTTGCAGGCGAGGTATTCGCTCTTCTGAGTTGTTACACAGCGTAGGTTGGCAGTTGTTTACTGACGTTTCAGGATAGTCCGTAAACAACTACCAATATACGAAGCGTAACAACCCGGAAGAGCGAAGATTTGATTAGGATTTGTTATGGCAATGATACGAACACCAATAAATAATCTGTATGTGGAAAAATCAGTTTATAAGCCGGAGGTAAGTGTACTGTGCTTTAAAGGGTTCACCGAGCCATCGCACCGTATCAAAGATTTCCAGTCTTATAGTTTGAAGGACATTCAGTGATACTGACCTTCTGATATTTATACAGGACACTTCAAAATTAGGGGTACCGCGGTAGCACAGTGGTTAAGGTGCTGTGCTACAAATCGGAAGGTCGCTGGCTCGATCCCAGCTGGTGTCAGTGGATTTTTCATTGACATAAAATCCTTCCGATCGCACTATTGTCCTGGGGTCGACTCAGCCTCTAACAGAAATGAGTACCAGGAGTATTTCCTGGGGGTAAAGTCGGCCGGTGCGTAAGGTTGACAACCTACCATCATCCTGTGCCGTTGTTACGAAATCTGGGAACCTTAACTTCCGGGAACCCTCTGGGCCTGTCCAGGCCTGTAATGGGACTGCTTTGCTTTACTTCAAAATTAGGGATGTCTGAGCAGATATACCATTCTGAGGAAATGGTATCAAGTTTTTCCCCAAAACATAGAGGAGCAAATGTTTTCAAATGCACTGGATCCTCTAAGAAAATGTCTTGAAAAACAGCAAAAACCTATAGCAGAGTTACAATTCAGAATTCACGTATGTTGTGCAGATTTTTAAGGAGAGAAAAATAATTTCCAACACGCTATAATAATTTTCACTAAAATATAGACATTAATTTTACAGTTATGGGTATCCTATAGGCATCAAACCCCCTCCTCGTGTCTTCATAATCAAATTAAATACGAAATCCTGGCGACACGGTAGTTTTTCTGTGTCTATGTCTTTATGTTTTTCCTAATCTTGCCTATTTTCAAAACAACACCTTCACAAACTCTGCTACTTCCAGTCCCTAATTATTGCTGTAGAGATCATGGCCTATGTTTTGGAAGCACTTCATTTTTCCAGGGACGAATGAAGTCCTTGAAGTATTTTTAGTAATTTATTTATCACAAATCAAACACAGTAACCAGTTCTGTAGACAACACATACGTCACTTTACTTGAGCACGAAGACCAGACGAACATGTCACGCAATGCGCACATCTGACACAATTACAACGCTGATTATATCTCGCGCACGGAACATGGGCAACGCAAATTACTGTCAGATTTTAATTCGTGACGAAATTGCATACAAGTTAAACTTCAAAATGAATGATCTTTGGCAACCACAAAATGGAAAATTCCTTTGGCAGTAATTGTGTGCGTGTTGAACCGAATTGTAAATGACAATGTGATATCGTAATGCATAATTGTAACTGTGATACTGCGTATAGGACTTCGCCTATCAGGCCGAACTCAGTAAATATTTCTCTTTCTGGTTTGTCTGCGGACGAGGAAGGATCGTGTCCCCGAAACGATGTGTGTGTGAGCTATTGTCAATGCAAAATAATGGGAGATCAAACATCCGAAACTTCGCGAGTTTTCTTAACCGAAGATGATGCTGGATGTCTACAATTTCAGTCACTATATGACCGCGTACCATAATAAGAGTCGTCGTTTCAAGTTGAAATACAATGGACTAACGGATTGTGTAAATATTGATTTTAAGATTTTATTTACTCTTATTTATTTATAGCTTATTTAGGGCCCCTCACGACTAGTTAGACTATTTAGGACTGAGATGTAGAAACAGAAATAAGCAGTAAATTTCAAAGGATGTAACATGATTTGGCTGTGGCCTTCTTTAACCGTACTTTTCAGGTATTAAGAGGAGGGACTAAGAAAACTTTGAAACACTTGTCAGAACAGACGATTTTCGGAAACAGGTTTCAAACTGGGACTTCCCACATACAAAGGAGGGCTAGCCACTCCACTATGTCACTCGATGGAAGTGTTAAAATTGGTGCTCCTCTACCTACCCACTTATTCGGAAACAGGTTGCAACATAATACATTGGCCCTGTGCCATCTTGTGTTTGTGCCTTCCTGCGGCTTACAAAATTCGTAACTTTTTAATGTGTACAAACAGATATTAGATCTACTGCGTGACCTTCTTACGAGAAGAAGGTGTCAGGCTGCGAGGTCATACCACTCAATTACCTTACGAATAACTAACTTATGTTCTTCAGGTACTCCTGTGATGGAACAGACCCCGAAGTTGATAAGACTTTACAATTCAGGGTGTGTGGAATATTGCTTCTTTCAGGAAATATATACAAAATCAGGCACACTAGAGTGCACACTGTCAGCGACTGACCCACATCTGCCGTCTTAAAAGCAAAGATCGTATTGAAACTTCACAACGAAAGTAAAATAAGAACTGGAGTTATGAACATGAAACGTAGGCATTCTTTTTGTAGATTTTTTTTCGTCACTAGCATTTTTGGTATATCCGTGTACCTCTTCAACTAAAATGATGATAATTATAATGATGATAAATCTTGGGACAGAGATAGCTTATGCTGTATCGTAACTGGACATAGAGTGGATAATGTATGAATACGGAACCCATCCAACTTCCAATTTAGTGTGTAAGGGAGTGGAATGCGCTTTGCCCAGTGGTAAAGGGGCCGAGAAGTGAAGAAGCGAAGTTAATAATGAGTGGAGCTATACATCCACTCCCTCATATGTCTTCTAGGCGTGTGCAGAGAGAATTTCACAAAACCGAGTCCCTTTGAAATCATACCAATACAGACCACAAGGAAGGAGAACAATTGGAAGACCGAAGAAGCGTTGACGCGAGCAGCTGTAACTCTGGAGACGGAACGGATCAAAGGGTCCAATCCTTGATGTTTATGATTATGATGATTAAAATTACAATAATTTAATTTCTTAATTTCCCACTGACACAGAAATGCGAATATTGGCGCTTAGAAGACCCAACCTCGTCACATGTGGTGTTACGAAGAAAGCAATGCAACTTCCATCACGACTGCACCAATAACGGTAATAGTGCAAATTGTGGTGAGTGTTAGTGGGGTGCAGGTTATGCTCGGGTCAATATACAGTCCACTAGCTATCTTCCCCTACATCGGTAAGTTCCCAAATGGACTCTCAATCCTCCCAAACCCTCGAATACCAGAGGTGCAATGGTCAAGGCGATGCAGGCAGGCGCCCAACCCCAAACTGTTCACACTCCATCCTAGCAGGGCTCTGGGGTTGCACTGGGGCAGGTATAGTCACAGGCACAAACAACGGAGCTGAACTTTCTGACAAGTTAATTGGCTTCGGCAGACTTAATGTTTACGATAATAAAATGACAGTAAATGCGCAAATATATTTTAAAGAATCTAATGAGAGTTGAATAACCCAATTAATAAAGTGAAATGCCACCGCCTGAAAAATGAGATTTCGGTTTGCGTGAGGAATAGAAATTTTTTCTTCGCCGCTCTGATCGGTTCTTTTGGGCCTGCCAGGTTAGGTTTAGACAGCCGGAAAGCCAAGATGAATATTTGAGTTGTTCTAGCGAGAAAGTTAAAGAAAGTTCAGCATTTTACCGCTTCCTCCATAAATGTGATCAGGCATGCGTCAAACGTGATTCCACTGCAGTAGGAAAACTTGCTATACTTCTTCTAATGGCACAACTAGTAAGATAAGCATTTAGTGATGATTTCTTTTCGAATAAACTTGTCCTTAATTTCCTGTGTATCTTTTCGTTATGTATTTGTCCACAACCACAACCTGCACGAACAATGAAGAAACTCGAGGAGCAAAATCCCATTTGAGAACACATTCAAAAAATTACGAAACACGAAGATCTGCCATTTGTCCCTATTTAGAGCCACCTGAATCCAGTTCACAAGCTAAACCAATATTCATTGAACACCCATTTAATATTATCACCCATTACGTTCACCTTCTAATTGTTCTCTTTCCTTCAGATTTTTTGACTAAAATTATCTACGCATGTCTTTGCCCCATCCTTTCCATCCACTTTGATTTGATTAATGGTAATATATTTGATAAAAATTAGGAAGTATGAAGTTCCTCTTTACGTAATTTTCTAAAGTCCTCGGTTAACAAACCTATAATGCAAGAAAAACAATCTAAAATAATGCAATAATCAATCATCAAACACAAAAATATATTTGTGTTTGATGGTCCATTATTGGTTAATTTTTTATTACTACTACAGTGGGATGAATCACTTTGATATTGGACAATATATCTGCTTACAAATCATCTGGGCATCGCTCAAATATAAAACTCCACCAACCTTAAAATGATTCATCGTCTTTATGGTAAGGACAATAAGAATGCAAATAAATTTAGTCAAGCACAGCAGTTGTCTATTCCAGTGCTGTTATATTCTTGGTCAAACCAATGATGGCCGATCAAGCGGAAAAGCTTTGATGAAATAACACTGGAATAAACAGCTGTTGTTTTTGAATGGTTTTTTAAATCCTCATCAATATGCTGAGTCTTGTAAGTTTTTGTTGAATAGACAAGCCAGCCTGTCCAATTCCAAAATTTATTTGTGAAACTATGAACCTTAGGACATTCAACAAGACTCCGTGATTACTGTATCAACCCATCGCAATGCTTGTGTTAACACACGGCCCCCCCCCTTCCCCGCCCCCTCCGAAAAACAAAAACAGTGTCTCGAGTTGGACTTGAATCCAAGTTCCCAGTATTGAACAGTCGAAGACAGCACATGCCGTAAAGTTCTGGGACACAGCCCGTATAGAATTAAGTCGAGTTGAAACGAATCGGAGTTACTATGACACAGAACTTCAGTTTCGCTTGACTCAAGTCATGCACTGTGACACATATGCCGGAATGATAAACGGAAATATGCGTCTGCCTTTGCAGCATCATGATGCAGTGCCTCTCTGTTCAGTTCCGGTAACAATCCTGCAGCCTTTCGCTTCTCGGCCAGTATGTGCGATATGCTGGGTGAGCAGTGGATTAAATATATTAATTCGAATTACTTCCAAACCATCATTCTTTCTCGATCGGCCTTTTGTCAGTCAGGGGCCCACAAATCTTCCAGACATGCCGCAGATACGTCTATATTCTAGGCGCTAGAAGGGTCACAAACAGCAATTTTCTTACTGATGGCACAAAATCCAACAGTGACGTATAAACGTCACTTTCATCTGGCGCTTTCTGTTCGGTGCATGTGAACTGATAGGCATTTTTGAACGTAAGGAAGAAACCACAATAATTTACTGAAAGTACTGGTCACCACTGTACACAATTTAGTCGCCTGAATGACCAGACATCAGGGATTTGTGCATGTCTGGCGTAAGCCCCTAATCTATGCTTTTGATAACAGTATTATAGCAAGTTACAATATAAATGTGAACTTACACGACGTACTCTTATTCTCGTAATTATCCACAATCTAAGTTCAAAGTGAGAAAGGATGAGACGGGGTTGATGATCTATTTCAAAATTCCGTTTGTAAGACTGAAGGCGGCATTCCAAATGTGGCAGAACAGACAGGCTTACGGGAAGCTTACCTGGAATAAAGGGTGACTAGTTGCGCTTTTATTTAATTTTCCAAACAGGTTTGTTGTAAAGTAAGCCTATAATCTACGCAACAGTCCACCAGGCAAAATTCGTATAAGTTCAAATAACATATGAACGGCCATACGCTCATGCCTACAAGGAGTACATACCTACTGTGTATATATATATATATATATATATATATATACATATACGAGTACATACACACACACACACACATACACACACAAAAATGAGGATGTGTGTGTAATTTGTTTACTTAAATTCAACAAACCAAAAAAAAAAACCCGCACTCCTCTAATTTATTGTGGGCCCGGCAGTTCAGTCGGTATAGCGACTGACTATGGGCTGGACGGTCCGGGATCGAATCCCGGTGGGGACGAGATTTTCCGCCCGTCCAGATCGGCCCTAGGGTCCAATCAGCCTTCTGTAAAACGGGTACCGGGTCTTTCTCGGGGGTAAAGTGCGGCCGGGGCGTGTTGCTGACAACTCACCCTTTTCTAGTGCCCCGGTCATAGAAGAGTAGAGCTATACCTCTACCCACCCTCTGGACCACACCAGGCCTGTAACGGGATCACTTTAACTTTACCGTTAATTTATAGCTTAAGGTATGTAATATTTAAGTGTACCAACTCAAATACATAGGAATTGTAGCCTCTACTGTTGCGGGACATTTGTTGGTAATATGACATCACACAGGAAGCATCCACAAGAGAAGTAAAACTTCATTAGACCGAACGAGTAGATATATCTTGAATTAAGTGAATTTTTAGTTCTTTGTTTTTCTGGGATTTGATTTCGAAGGTCGAAATGTCAAATCAAGAAAACAGACCTATCGACCCTTGAAGATAAGCCCACGATAATTCGAAACGTCCGACACCAAACACCACGACATGCGGAGCGAAGTCCTGCAAGACCTGAGACGTCAACTGCGACGCTGCGAAAGTCTTAAAAACTCGAATAGTTAAATTTTCTAGTTTTGTTTCAAAAATTTTTTTCCTGTTGATAAATATAGAACGCTACTTTGGCGATTTTATCTCATAATAATGGACTTGTTTTCGAAGTTTGGATATATATAGAAGTCATCACCATTACAAAACAAGGTAGGCGACCACGAAAACAGAGCTGAGAAGCTTAGCCAAGAAGAGTAACTGAGATGGAAGAGAAAACCAACCAATGCGAAGTCAGGGTCTTCCGTAGGTCCTACCTGCTTAACCACGTCAGCTACGTTTGAATACCAGAGGCTACAGCGACCGGTTCTTAAAACTTTTGTTACAAAAAAACCAGACAATTGCCCTTTTCATCCTCTTTAAGTTGAAGAATGATAAGACTGTGCATTCGTCATCTGTAAAGAATGTTCGTTCGACGACCGAAATGTTTCAAGACAGCACTTCTTCGTGATAAAGTAGGCTACATGAAGATGCAACGTGCCTGGAAACATGTTGCGCATATATATCTTAGGTAAAGTAACAGTACTTTAGAATCTAATTTGCTGCACTTTCCTAACATACGCCATCCTTATGTACTCCCCCTGACTTCAATGTTATGATCTTGTAGGCACAGCGACTGTGTGACTCCGTACCGTATATTCAGACTGCTGTCGGACAAAAACAGTCAGAACGGATACACATGACTTTATAGAACCGATTCATCACTTACGAATGATACTTGATTCAACAGAATTCGTTATTAAATTATAGTTACGCAGATATATAACTGTGGGGAAGAACACGATCTGAACATTCCGTAAACGTAGAAGAGAAACAGATTTTAACAAAGTTTGACAGTAAAGAAGAGGAAGAAGAGAAAGAAGAATGGAAGGAAAACGAGGAAGCAGTGATGGCTGTTGTCATTAATGTTCTTTATTATGCTAAATAGTAAAACGTCAGGAGCATGAGTGTAGTTAGTACAGTCACTGGGGTACGGGGTTCAAATCCCGGTAGGGACACCGTATTTATCTATTTTACGTAACGTCCAGACTGGTCCAAGGTCCCAACCAGCCCGCTAATTGACGGGTGCCGTGGGCTTTCTTCCGCGTGGGAAAAGTAGCCGGGCCTTCGAATTCAATACCCGCTTTCATCTAGACGTGAGGTTAAGAATGAGTAGGGTCATAACTCCACTCCTCTTTTATGGCTTAATGGCCAAATTTGCCTTAAACACTAAGTAACTGGAACACTGCATGTATAATTTGATAGAGTGATATCGCCTAAATAGAGTCAACCCCCCCAGTTTAGCTCCACTCTTTCGTGAGACATATAATAGTCTGTGGACAGAAGTTCACTAGTAAATGTAATTCGAGTTCACGCCACCTTCCCAATGCGTCGTTCCCCTTATACGCCACTTAACGCGGATGAACACACAGTGGCGCTGCATCGGGGTTTAATTTTACGTATTTGATTTCATATTTCTATATTCAGTACCAACAAATTTCTTGTACCTTCACCAAACACGAGAGCAGTATAACTACGGGAAATCGTTGATATGTGTTCGATGGAAATGAAATTCTTTAACATCACTTGCTTTTACAGAGGTTTTTCTTTGCTATACAGCAATGATTGCGGTACAGATTTGAACTATAAACCAAGATACACGGGCAGCTTAAGATATTGATTGAAAGACACAGTACGCGGTAAGAAGGTACATCGACAGGTACTCTTAACCAAATGAATTCATTTAATACTTTACTTTGGTTCATAGCTGCCACTTACGGTACCAGAAAGCGTACATTTTCCCTCATTCACCGTCATATCTGTACTTTACATAAGTACAGTAAGCATAAGGAGCTAGTGAGTTGAGTGAAAACTTCTGGTCGGAGAGTCTGCAGTGAAGGCGACACTTTGGATACATAAACAAAGACGTGAAGGCATTAAAATTTAGTTTTTAAGAGGCGGATCGTGGGACCGTGAAGTGGTTCAGTAGAGGTAACTGCAGTCAGAGATGTGAGCATGGTAATTAGCTTTAAGGTTCGGTAACAAAAAAAAAGGCAGGGAGTAGCTGCATATACAGCCATTGTATTCTTATATTTATGGTGGGTTCTATCCATGACACCTAATCACGGAGTAAAGTGGGTATTATTTAATAGTTATGAAACAAGAGTTCCTAGCAGAATACGTCAAATATACTCTTGCGTTCTAAAGGCTGCTTGTTTAAGAATCTACAAATACCGCTGCTGCTGCTGCTGCTGCTGTTACTACTACTACTACTACTACTACCACCACCACCACCATCACTCCCACTTCTACCACCACCACTTCGAAGACGACCCCCACCAAAATTTATTCTTTATTTTACTCTATTTTCTTGTTTTTAAGATCTTATTAATGAAGTGCAGATTCTACTTTATTTAATTTATGAATAAAAACTTTAAAATTTTTCTTATGAGAATTAACCAACAAGTGCTTATAATATTATGTAGATTTATTTTATTACAATCAGCGTAACAAGTACAAGTTTCGGCCACTTATTGTGGCCGCCTTCAGGGAGGTGTTCTTTGAACGCATGTTATACGTACATAAGACGTTAAAACAGTTTAGGAATACAAATATAACATGTTATGTTTTAGGTAAAAGTTTTAAAATCTATGTTAGAATATAAAATATTAATAAAATATTTCTGTTCAACTGCGTGATCATATGCTGCGTATAGTGACGTCATCATGAAATATAAGAAATATGAGTGTGTAGGGGGTATGGAGCTGTAAGTGTAGAAACAAATTTAGATAAATCTGCAAAATTGTTTTTTGAATCTCATAACAACTGAATAAGCAATCATACTCCAAATAAAGTAAAGAAATAGAAACTCTCCCTGAAAATGGGAGAATTCCTTTGGTGTTAGATGGACAATGAATTACTTGTTTTATGATTCGGCAATTTCAAACAGACGGGACTTTTTTAATGTTTCAACATGAACTGATTTCAATATCGTACTTGACCTCCAAATGTGATTCGTGAAACACGAAACTCAGTCTCGATAAACAGAAAAGCACAGGTCATTATGACGTAATATGAAGATTGTAATAAAAAAGAAAGAACGCAGGGAAAAATGAATAAAGTAATTCTCAGTCTTATACACAGGAACACATCTAGTTACTTCTAGTGCCAAGTAAGATCTAAAGAAATACTATCTGCATATATGAGCCCATATCCATTTCAGCATTTAATTTCGCCAAGCAAGCAGGCAAGCCAACATGTTCCAGCAGCACAGCTCTATCTAATTTCCAATTAATTTGACTTGGAAAAGCGCAAGTTTCCTCTTCATCCTTTTCTCCTCCTTTCCTCCCAAGAACCTCCTCCTATCTTCCTATCTATCTTCGATTAAGATGAGGCAAGCAGAAAGCGTGGAGAGCTATGGCCAAAGGGAGCGCATGGAGAGAAGGAGATTTTAGTGGAAGCAAGAAGGGAGAAAAGAAGTTAACCTTAATTTATGGTCGCCATTTTGCCGGCGTTGCTAACCCAGCGTAGCTAGCGGCAGGAATGGAAAAGCAATTCCGCAAGGAACTAAAGAAAAAGTAGAAAGGGGGCGGGGTAAGAGAGGAGCAAAAGGAATGATCCTGGGAGAGCTTCAACTCGTAAACACTCGCTTTAGCCTACATAGTATGCAACCCTCACCCCAAATACTGAAAATAAAGTTTCTTCTTCGGGAAACTTTCATATAAATAAAAGGAATTGGAAAAATCCATACGAAGATCAGCATTTGAAAACTTCTCCATTGGGACGTGCAAGTGGTTCACAACAACAAACATCTGAGTTCGTCAGCAAACTTGAACAACTAAAGGAACTTCACAACATCATGATTCCATTATACCTTATTTTCATATTAATCCAAAGCAAAGTTGATCTCCCTCATTAAGATCTTAATTTGAATTCAAATAAACCCTTTTTTAACGTCGAGATTTAGTATGCTGTGAAGATATCTCGAAATATCTTGTCTATTCTACCCGTATGTAAAAAGAACTGAAGACAGAATATCCAAAATCATGATCTTCACATTCACGGTTTGAAGCTTGGTAATCCGTCACACACTAAGGAAAGAATGGCGTTTGCAGATGTTTGAGAACAGAGCGCTGAGGAGACACAAACGATGATCAGGACGTAACAGGAGGTTTGGGAGAGTTGCAAGACGAGAAATTTTCACCATCTGCGCTTTTCATCGTACGTTATTGCGAAAGACTCAAGGGTTATGTGTCGAGAGAGAAGGCTAGGCGTGGAGAAAATCACAAATGTTAAAAAATACAAGTTGGAAAATGTAAAGGAAGAAGTCCATTAGGGAAAACTAAGTGTAGATGGAAAAACATTATCACAATATATCTGAAAGACGTCGTATGTAATGGTGTAGACCAGATTCATTTTATTCAGGACAGGTTCCAGTAGGGAGTCTTGGGAACACGGTGATGAACCACTGGTGAAATTCCTTACAAGGTGGCAAAAAAATGGACTGTACTACTACATTCAGTAATTTGGGTGAGATATTGGAAACTGGATGTAAACATCAAAGACTAAACACGGCTTACAGTAGAAACATAATTCGTACAACCAGGCCTCTATTCTTTGCCTTCATAAAAATATGGATCATTTCTATTGTAATATGTTTATTGAATTCTAATTATATCATTGCTCAATGCCAGGAGCTAATTGGTGAATTTTTAAAATATATGCATTCTTCGCTGTTCTGGGTTGTTATGCAGCATATCGCGGTAGACGCCTGACATCGCTACGATATTCCACAGTGCGATCTGTGTCATTTTTCAATTACATGTTTGGGCTTACGTAAATAAAAGAAACGAAGGCAATGCTGTGTGTTTCTTTCAGTCAACACAAACATAACTGTATATAAGAAAGCATTACCACTTTATTTATGTTGGGGAAGAGTTTAATCGTACGTCATCAGCCTACACTTGTTTCTTCTAAGAAGAATCAATTAAAATTACATCGCATCTTAAACGTTTGTTCGATCAATAAAAAGCTAATTAAATATGGCGTTATTAGAATTGTCTTTGTGTTCTCACTTGGTGTTATCAGAGCAGCTGTTCACTCTCTTGAACACTTGCTTTGTGTTTGTTTACTGACACACATCCCATTACTTATTTAACAATAATATTTATATGCACTGCCACGAGAACAATATCAGCATGTGTAAAAGCGCTGAGGAATAACACAAATAGTCATAAAGCCGGCAAGTCTACAACAGACAGAAACACTGCTCTCACAGCATAACACCAAATGACTTTGATCATCAGAAGAGGTACGTTGCAAATTCGACATGCTTTAAATCAGTAATAATAATAATAACAAGAATAATAATATAATTTGAATTTAACTTCTTTTATTTATACCACACGTAACGCAAATTTTAATGGTCACAACTTACTTACTTACTTACTTACTCCATGGAGAAGTGTCGTTCTTTAGAAGCTAAACGTTTCTCAGCTAGTCAAGAAATTCCCCGCATCTCGTAAAACCCGAAGGTTCATTACCGCATTCAAATGTGCCCGCCACCTGTACCTATCCTGAGCCAGATCAATCCACTACATACCCCAAAATCCCACTTCCGAGAGATCCATCTTAATATTATCCTCCCATCTACGCCTGAGTCTCCCAAGTGGTCTCTTACCCTCAGATTTTCCCACCCAAAACCCTGTATAGGCCTTTCCTCTCCCCAATATGCGCTACATGGCCCGCCCATCTCATTCTTCTCGATTTTATCACCCGAACAATATTGGTTGATAAGTACAGATAATTAAGCTCCTTAGTATATAGTTTCCCCCGCTCCCCTGTTACCTCGTCGCTCTTAGGCCCAAATATTCTCCTCAAACCCTATTCTCAAACACCGTCAGCCTACATTCCTCCCTCAATGTAAGCGACCAAGTTTCACATACATAAAGAACAGCAGGCAAAATTATACTTCTGTATGTCTTAATCTTTCAGTTTTTGGATAGCAAACTGGAAGACAAAAGATCCTGCACCGAATGATAGCAAGCATTCCCTGACATCAATCGGTTCTTAATTTCTTCCCGAATTTAAGTACATTTAAGTATATTGTAATTTCAGTGGATTTATATTACAGTTTGTATGCTGCCTTAGGATGCCAGTAATGTCAAAAAGATAAGCAAAAATTAAAAAAGTCGTAATGATTTTATACGTATGGCATGGTTTTGTGCGGGTGTTGTGTGTAAGGGTATAATTAATTGTACATGTAATTGAATGCGGCGAAATGAAACGAAGAGAAAGGCTATGCTTCATTTATATGATATTTTCTTTACGATCTCTTGAAAAATCCATTAGGAGCCCCTCTAAATACATATGTAACATCTGTGAGAGGGTGCAATCACGAAAGGAAAAGGAATTATACTTTGAACAGCGACATTCCGAGTGACTAAGCACATTGATTCCCTCGAAGCTACGGTTGGCACATTTCGTCGCAGCACATTTCATCTGCAAAGAAGAATAGAGAAAGGGCAAGAGGAAGAGAAAGACGTGAACATTAAATTTTTATTATCTTGCTCAACACATCACATTTACGTCTTCTCCTCATGCTCCATCACTGTGGAAAAGGCAATGCCTAATATTGAAATAGTTAATGAGAGGGGATTCTCCAATTTTACTTTACTTAAAAGACAAGTTCAACGAGTCGTTTTGGATACGGTTTGTAACACCCGGATTAATTAAAACCGCATCGTATACTGATACACACAAAATAATTACAAATCATATTCTGACATCGAGGGTCGTGCAATTAGCTTAGTTTTGAAACAGATTTTCCGTCGTATGTAAGGCACGCTGCGGTAGATAAGGTTAAATGCTTTCCGGGGCAACAAATATTATTTGAATTTAAAGAAAAGCTCAGCGAGAAGAGAATGGAATGGAATGTGTAAAATATTGTTTCCGTTGAAGGTGAATACTAGATAAAACAAGCAGGTGTAACCTGGGTTATCATGAAATGTAGTATGAAACAGAAGCACAATACTTCGATCATCAGGATTCGACCATGAAGATGCAGGCAGTAGACTCGTCCGAATTGTCCATACTGACAAAAAGATTGCAAACTGTTGTAACAATGAAGATTGAAATATAAATATTCATCGCAAATACAACCTCAAATCTCATAAAACTAAGCCCGCTGCGGCAGTAGTTCATAGGGTAGGGGGAAAGGAAGTATAGGCCCAGTAAAACTTTCACGTTTGGGAAGAAATGTTTTTCCTAAAAACTGCACGAATTTGCGTGACATTAACGTGGGTTTTTTTTTTTTTTTTTTACTTTTCAGAAATTTTAATAATTTTCTGCAAGTTTATCGCTTATTACAGTAAGTTTTCAGAGCTAAGTTACATTCGCAGTTAGAACTTAAACGACAATAATGATATCGAAATGTCCACCTTAAATATTTACAAGACAATGCTTGTTAACTAATTTCAGTCACTCAACATGAAAAAGATTTCTTCAAATTTTGTAAAAATTTCCCTTCTGTCCTCCCCACCCCAGCACACAATTGCCTAGTCTATTTCTTCCATTCATCTCTAACCCCCAAGGTATCTGCCAAGGTTCCCCCACACGCACAAATTCAAATGAACAGCTGAGATTCAACAGTACATGTCTGGAATGCAGCAGGCACGCCCAGATTACGAAGGAATACGAATTTGTGGCAGGGATAGCTTAAGCAAAAGAGAGCGTGTGACGATCAAGGCATAGAAAGTACGTTACGAATGACATGGTTTTTGGTTTTATAGAAAGTGTTTGCTTGTGGCTCAGTTTCAAGTAGCTCAGAGTATAATTCAGTAGGGTGTCGCCGTCACAAGGGTCTGGAATCTTTGTATTCCAAAAACGGTGGGGAATTTCTTAATCGGGATGGTAGAAAATCGATTTTGAAGAAGCAACCTGCAACATAGACTCTCAGGTATTTGGTTAGGTATTTTGTCTACTGGCGGTGCCATCCAGGAGCCAGTGGGGTCGACAATTTATCACGCACAACTCAACTGAATATTAAACTAACCCATATTTATATTCTGTTGTAAATTAAGTTGACTTGCGAAAACAATGCATTACTTTCACCAAATACATTATCGTATATCTATCAATATCGCACTTTACAAATTACACAAGAAATAGCCGTAAATTTTACAGGAGAGTAGAAACTTTCATGCGAATTTATAAGGGGACAGTGAATGTCTTCGTATTCAGCCTAATGTATGCAGTCTGGTATGTTGGTCTAGACCTTGACTCTTACTATGTTTGGTAAAACTTGTCTTGGGTGTGGCAAATATATGTTGAAAAGTGAAAAATATATTACACAAGCGGCATACAGCTTGCGAGAGAGACCACGAGTGTCTCTCTCCTGCTGTAGATTTTCTGCCGTCCTTCTATTTTTGTTATTTATCATTTCTTACTCCAACAGGTATAAAAGACTGCTTCTTTGTCTTCTTGTACTGACTTTAAACATCCTACCTACGAAGTAGGTTCTTATGTATCTTTGATTCTTCCGCATGTGAATTTTATAGGGGTCAAACATACAGATTACGCATTCACAATAAACATATGCTAACAAACCAGGGAGCAAACATGTGGGGATAACCTACAGTTGTGTGACAACTAGAGACAACTCTGCACACTCTCAACATCGTAATAAGCACTCATGTACAAAAACACACACACAAAATGAAGCGTGCTGTACTCTTTTCAATTTCAGTACATCTTTCTCTGATGACCGCTCAATCCGCTCTGCATTAGAAGCGTTATGTCGACTCTTTCAGTTGATTTACACCAATAGCATACTTGCCGAACACAGCAGAATCGCTAATGAAGGATTTCTACGCCTCGGACATTGGGGTCGTGTGTTCGAGCCCCCTCGGCGCACGAAGGAGTTTATGTCGGAATTTTACCCTCGAGTGTCTTCTCCTACGATGAGGATATACAACGAGCCGAACGCCTGTCTTGGGAGTCTCGCTGCACGACTATAATACGATACATAAACCATAATAATGAAAAGCCTTGTGCCGCATTGGCCTGCAGCAACAGTGCACAGAACAACAATAGACCTACTTAACACCCATCTGGTCGTTCTGAGTCCTCTGGGAAAAGAGTAATTAAATGAATTAATAGTAGTAAAAAAAAGTGGGAGAGAAGAAAAATAAGGGGAGAAAGGGTAAATTATGAAGAACGAAGAAGAGTGAGGAGACATACTGCTCTGTAGACCGAGGACATTGACCGCACTTCTGTTATTTGGAAGGCAGATGAATTTAAGTTTCCGTGGTTTACTTAGACATTCCAAATCCATAATATTAACCCACGTTACTCTTCATTAATCGGAATATCGCAGTCGGTATAGCTACAAACTACGGGCTGAATGGTCGGGGATCGAAATCCGGTGGGGAAGACATTTTCAGCACTGGTCCTGATCGGCTCGGAAACCCACCCAGACTCCTCTAAAAGGGGTGCCTGGTTTTTCCCGGGGGTGGCGTTGACCACCCACTCCCAGCTAGAGCCGAGTTTAAAGAAAGAGTAGAGTTATACTTCTCTCTTCTGAGGCTTCATGGCCTGTTCTCGGGTGACCTTTATTTTTACCTTTTTCTATTCATCAGTCGTTACATCTTTTGACGCTCTGTTGTCCGAACAACAGACGCCGCCGTTAAATAAGTGAACAATAAACACATTTTATACATGCATTTCGAACTGTTTGTGAAATTACTCAATTTATTTTGACAAATGAAATTACGTGCCTCCATACAGGACATAACACACATTCTTAAAATGTAATACATTGTTAGTAGTGTTTTGATCGTAGGCATTTGCAGCATCAAAAGTGGGCTATTAAACGCTACAAGAGGACCACAGAACGATCGGGCAGAATTAATGACCCGTCACATATTCAAAATACGATAACTGCTTGCTCAATACTTACTTACTTACTTACTCCATGGTGCAGAATCCTTCTTGAGCAGCTAACTGTTTTGCACCTAGTCAAGAAATTCCTCGCATTTCACGGAACCCGAAAGTTCATTACCGCACTCACAAGCGTCCGCCAACTGTCCCTATCCTGGACCAGCCCAATCCAGTCCATATACCCACATCCCACCTCCTGGAGACCCATCCTAATATTATCCACCCATCTACGCCTAGGCCTCCCCAGTGGTCTCTTTCCCTCCGGTTTCCCCACCAAGACCCTATACACCCCCCCTCTCGTCACCCATACGCGCCACATTCCCAGCCCATCTCCCAATACCCTAACAAAAACTAACCGAGTTCATAAAATTCTCTTTCTGATTTGGGAGATGGAATTTGTCATTTTGTAACGAATCAGCGGTAACACCTTCTGTTTTGGGTATACGACGGGAGGGAGGTAAATTGTCCATCTGAGATATAAAGAATACTTAGACTGGTGTGCAATGAGTTTTATAACTTTATAAATTCGTGTATTTCTTAATGTGATTTTGGGGCTAGTGAATAAAAACAGCTTCAGGAGGTCCGGTGTTTCGGTACCGATCATAAATCGCCACCTTTCGAACAAGTTACTATACGGGGTTACCCATACACCAACCATATCGATAGCGTTGTCTTCAATCCTATGACTCCGTGTACTCTGGTACGTTTCGAAGGAAAATACTGCCTTCTCTTCAGGTCGGGCACGACGCTAAATTTTAAATTTTTAGTAGATATATTTCTTAATACTGCGTAAGTCAATGTACTCTATCGCACTAACATCATCAAATCCCTCTCAGAAATAAATGGATCAGACCACCATCCAATGTAAGCCTTATTTGTCTTAGGCCTACTTAACAAGATCAATATAATATGTGTATATATAGTCAAAACACAACTATATTTATTAGTAGTATACTGTGTATCTACTACAATAGGCACAACTACATGTTTCGGCCACTAATGTTGGCCATCTTCAGGTTGTACATGGATTTATCGAGTAGCTATACAACGTATGTGGGGTGTTTTTTTGGGGGTGTGGGGAAAGGGTTTTTTGTGGGACCGAGACCTCGTTTGTGTCAGTGGTGGGTACATGGTCTGGAACATTATCATTGGATAACTAATGATACTGTTCCAGACCATGCACCCACCACTGACACAAACGAGGTCGCGGTCCCACACACAATAACCCCTTCCCCACACCCCAAAAAACATCCCACACATTCTGTCGATAAGTCCACGTACAACCTGAAGATGCCCAACATTGGTGGCCGAAACATGTAGTTGTGCCTATTGTGGTAGATACCGAGTATACTACTAATAAATATAGTTGTGTTTTGACGATATATACACATATTACATTGATCTTGTTATTTGATAACACAACGGGGATGACGCACCTAAAAATAGGCCTACTTGACAACACTCACCAGCCTTTATGCAAAAAAAAAAAGTAGTAGCCTATAACATGAAAATCTCGTGATTTTTCGATATTATATCTCTCAAATAAAGGGTTAAATTCATGGAAAGATGAAATATTTGTGGGTAAATTGAAGCTCTAACGACCGCCAGTGTCAACCTTACTACTGCCTTCGATGTCGTGGTGTCATGCACAATGGTAGATGGGTACCAAGGTCTTGGTGGAACCTGCTGCTTACAGTTTCAGCACAGTGCCCTAAAGATGGGGCGTGTATATTCACGTGGAAACACATAAATTTGGTTTTGGTACAATTGAATGACCGGTCGAATTATCCCACTGTACAGAGGTTTCCGTAATCATTACGCATATCGGTGGGCCGCTCAGATACGCCCTTCAGCAACTACCCTGTAAAATATCATTCGAAAGGCGTAGGTTCCTGTACTCATAAACACGCACGCGCACACAACTATGATTGTTGCCAATTGGACCCTAGGTTAAAAACCAAAACAAGTATTAGGCAAAAACAAGTACCTGAAGTCAGAGCTGCATGTCGTGGCAATCCTCATATCACCTACTAATGTGATACCTATACCAGGCCATACAGGTAACAGGTCTGTATCAGGTCACAGTAACAAAATTCTAAACTAAAATGTTGGTTTGCAGCAAATATCTTCAATAGCTTGGTTATATGTGACTACATCCATGTATTAACACTCTTTCAAATAGACTAATTCTTATCAAAAATTATTCTTAAGATCATGATTACATTTCACCTTCCATGCAATAAACATATACAACAACAAGTTCCAAATAAATTTAACTGTATATTCGAAACATAATTTAATATGCTTACGTAAATAAGGAGTTTTTTCCTGCTCGATGCATAAGCGCCAGCATTGCTTCTTACGCCGCGTGTCGGGGAGGTTTGACAATCGACGACGGGAGCCAGACAAAGGACCGTATTGACAATAACATTTAGAAAGTCGAATAAAACATCCCTAGAGAGTCAGGCAGGCGCTTATCGGTCAAGTAGGAAGAAAATAACCTATTGTATTTAGGCAAGGTAAGTTTGTTTCGGTGTCGTGTGATTTCTTGATCAAGAAAACAATTTAAACGTTCCAGAGGAAGGATGAATATGCTGTACGCCCCCGTATGTTGAACTCTACATGTCAGTGCTACAGAACGAGAGAAAATATCTCTTTTCCTAAAATAAAGAGACCTCAAAAACCTTAGTCTCACTAGTTCTTTTTAAATGCCTTCCCATACATATATGTATATCTCCATATATATATCACCACAGTCGTAAGAGTACAAAAGGGAATCTCCTGTAGGGAGGTCAAGTATTCTAAAGTTATGACTTCTCTTTGTAAAACACAAACATACATTCTTTCTCTTTCGTATATCTGTGAACCTCTGCTTAGCATGTATATATGTCGTGTTAGAAAGACGCATTGTGTGTTGCTTGCGGGACAAACAGCAGGCAAGCCTAGCTGAGAACCTGAGTAATGATTGGTGGAAGAGCAGCGACCGTATATATATATATACGTAGTGTAAGTGCTGGGCGGCGTTTAGGGGAAAGAGGTATTTTATTTTCATGTGAAGTTACAATATAAAACACGAGGGAAGAAATAATTTTGAGTATCTCAACAATTCAAACTTAATAAATTCCGCTGTCTCTTCTCTTTAATTTTTTTAATAAATACCAACTTGCAGTTTGCAGTACCAAGGTATCTAGTCCATGCAAATTTGTCACATTCTGGTATTTCTGTTTTATATTTTCGGAGTACAACCAAAAGATGCAACGCTTCTCAATTTATTTATTTCTGTAAGACGCTTAGCATGTTTCAGACGTGTTTTCCGTCCAACATCAAGAGCACAAAATTGCACGTACAGACCGTTACTGCAGTAACGGTCTGACAAATGCCTGACGCTGTACGTGAAGTTTTGTGCTCTTGATGTTGGACGGAAAACACGTCTGAAACATGCTAAGCGTCTTACAGAAATAAATAAATTGAGAAGCGTTGCATCTTGTTGGTTGTGCTCTAAGAATATATTAGCGATGCACGGACCTATGAACGTTAAATTCTGGTTTATATTATTAATCAGAAATGGGAAAATAAAGTGACAAGAGAGATTTTTTTAAATTTTAATACGTGATAGTAGAAATAACTACAGATTGCATAATTTGTAGTTGACTAAAAACCTGTTCGTATTTTGGGGATGACAGCCAGTCTTCAAAACAGAAGGATCGAATCATATGTTCTGTTTTTCTTATCGCTGTATTTTTACTGTGTACTTAAATTCAAAACTGGAGGTACAAAAATGTTTCGGGACGGATACTATAAGTTTATAGAGCTCAAAACTGAAGTGATGCGATCCAATGCAAAATCTTTATTAAATCACATACGTCTTGACAGATACTCAGAAGATCTGAGTACAGTATTGTACCTTGTGGAGGGTTGGTTATTTCTGGGTGCGTGCAGCGTAAAATAACCAACAGCAATGTGTTCTGAGGAGTAAACAAAAAAAAAACAATCCCTGGACAGACCCTAATGGTTCCAGGACGTTGAGGCTCCCTGATTTCAAGACAAGTAGAGCATAAAAGTGATATGGTTGTCAGCCTAAAGCACCGGCCGCCTTCGCCCCCAACAAATATTCCTAGTACTCATTTCTGTTAGAGACTGAGTCGACCCCAGTGCGGCCGGTCATTCTACTGACACCATCGGGAATCGAACCCACGACCTTCACCTTGTAAGGCAGTATCTCAACCAACTGCGCCACCGCGTGCCCCGCCTTGGAGAGTATAGCTGTGAAGTTTCTGTGCCACAAAAGTAACGGGACAGGAACGCGAAGCCTGAAAGCACCTTTGTGCCGCTTTCCAAAACCTCGCATGCGACTCAAGGAACAGAAAGCTCCTTGACAGTAACAAAAGCTGCGGTTATCTACAGCTGTTTGTTGTGTCGCCGGAACGAATGAGATGGAGTTTTTCTGTTAAGAAAAAGTTTCAACAACCTCCGCTGCTGCCCGAAAATTCGCAACGAAACGTCTTACTGATTTGTCGCCGGCGTTTTTATCTCATACGACCACGTATGGCCGGATGAGGCAGGCAGTATAACAGACCTTATGTCAGTACCATATCGTAGGATTTTCCCCCCATCTCTCTTAAGGTCCTGACATTATTACAGCGGACATTGATCTGTTCCCAAGTTGAAAAAATCCCCGCGTTCATGACCTTTCGAAAGCGTGTAGCACGTGTCTACTGAAGTGACCCAGGTAGTACACTATCACGGTCTGCTGACCAACGGCACTGGGAGGCAGCAGTAAGAAAGAAGAGTGATCACTTGTCAATTTACACGATTAAAGTATTTCAAATTTTTGGAATAAAGAAATATTAGGCACACACTTCTTTATCAACATAACGTAATATGTTGCATTGTACAAATTAGTACTAACCTGGGACAGGCTACCTGTTATATAGCTGATATACTGTCCAAAAATTAAAACTCTTGCTAATAATATATTGAATACATTACTGGATACCGTATTTTATTCAATAAAGCGACACTGATTATATAGCAAGTGAAAATACACGCATCTCTTGAATGACCTCTCCGCAGTTAAATAACTATTAATTCCACACAATTCATGTTTATCTGTCTGTATTTATTTACTTACTTACTTACTCCATGGTGCAGAGTCCTTCTTGAGAAGTTAACTGGTTTGCAGCTAGTTAAGAATTCCCCTGCGTTTTATGGAACCCGAAGGTTCATTACCGCACTCACAAGCGTCCGCCACGTGTCTCTATCCTGGGTCATCCCAATCCAGTCCATATACCCACATCCCACCTCCTGGAGATCCATCCTAATATTATCCACCCATCTACGCCTAGGCCTCCCCAGTGGTCTCTTTCCCTCCGGTTTCCCCACCAAGACCCTAT
>Ga0131853_10005812_pt1 | contig 22298 bp, 21 predicted proteins | sample TergutLab28metaG_FD_92764 | JGI IMG/M metagenome (GOLD analysis project Ga0131853, IMG submission 92764) | Labiotermes labralis P1 segment gut microbial communities from Petit-Saut dam, French Guiana - Lab288 P1 (version 2) (version 2) | ecosystem: Host-associated > Arthropoda: Insects >... | reverse complement strand
GCCCTCACCGGTGAAGTTGTGGCAGGCGGTGCAGTTGGTCAGGAAGATCTGACCACCGCGGACGATCGCCTCCTGCTTGGCGGCGGCGCTCATCCCGTCGGTGCTGTAGTCCTCGCTGGACGGGATCGCCGGGCCGGGGGCCAGCGAGGCGACGTACGCGGCGAGCTCGGCGATCTCGTCCGGGGTGAAGATGTTCTTCTTCTTCTGGACCTGGGCGCCCGGCTGGACCATCGGCATCCGGCCGGTGCCGACCTGGAAGTCGACGGCGGCGGCGCCGACTCCGGCGAGGGCGGGGCCGAGGAGCTGGCCGTCCTTGCCGGTCACGCCCTCGCCGTTCTGCCCGTGGCAGAAGGCGCAGCTGACCAGGAAGAGCTGGCGGCCCTTGGCGGCCAGGGCCGCCTGGTCCTGCGCCTCGTCAGCGGAGGAGGAGGGCGAGAAGGCGGCGTAGAGGCCACCGGACAGGGCGAGGCCCAGGAGCAGCAGCACCAGGCCGGCGATGGGGCCACGGCGGTGCCGCGAGAGGCGACCGGCGGAGCGGTTCAGGAGACGCACATTCAGTCCTTGATCTTCGCAGGCGGTCGGGCTACTTGATGAGGTAGATGGTCGCGAACAGACCGATCCACACGACGTCGACGAAGTGCCAGTAGTACGACACGACGATCGCGCGAACCGCCTGCTCGTGCGTGAAGCGACGCGCCACGAAGGTGCTGCCGAGCACGAAGAGGAACGCGATCAGGCCGCCGGTGACGTGGATGCCGTGGAAGCCGGTGGTCAGGTAGAACACGGTGCCGTACCCGGAGCTCGGCATCGTGATGCCCTCCTGGACGAGGCTCGCGTACTCGGTCGCCTGACCGGCGATGAAGATCGCGCCCATGATGTAGGTGAGCACGAACCACTCGCGCAGGCCCCACTTCGCCACGTTGAACAGCGATCCGGTGCGGCTCACCTGACCCCGCTCAGCGGCGAAGACGCCCCACTGGCAGGTGAACGAGGAGAGCACCAGGATCGTGGTGTTCACCGAAGCGAAGGGCACGTTGAGGTGCTGGGTGCTCTGCGCCCACAGGTCCGGGCTGACCGCGCGGATCGTGTAGTAGGCCGCGAAGAGCGCCGCGAAGAACATCAGCTCACTGGAGAGCCAGATGATCGTCCCCACGCTGACCATGCTGGGCCGGTCGTGATGCCCGTGCAGACGGGAGGCCGGAAGAGTCGAAACTGTCGCCACGGGCGCCATTATGTCGGTGTCCGATCCCAGAGGGCACCCCGACCCCCTTACTTGGCGATAGTTTTCCGTCCCGTGAGGCTCATCGACCGGCTGCCGTGGTGGCTGGCCCCGCTCGGAATCTTCGTCCTGACCCGCCTGGTCGACGTCTTGGTGATCGCGCACGCCGCCCACCGGCAGATCGCGATGGACGGCTCGTACGGCATCCATGTGGAGTCGCCGAAGCCGGCCGATCCCGGGTACTTCCCGGCGCTGAGCAACTGGGACGGGCAGTGGTACGAGACCGTGGCCCGGCACGGCTACCCACGGGACCTGCCCGCCACCGGACCGGTCCCGCAGACCGCCTGGGCGTTCTACCCGCTCTACCCGGGGATCGTTCGCGGCGTGATGATGATCACGCGGCTCGGCTTCGCGCCGGCCGCGTCGCTGGTGAGCCTGGCCTTCGCCGGTGCTGCGATGGTGCTCCTCTACCGGATGGTGATGGACCGCGGCAGCCGGTTCGCGGCCGCGATCACGGTGCTCGGCATCTGCGTGGCCTCCTCGGCGCCGATCCTCCAGACCGCCTACACCGAGGGCCTGGCGCTCTTCCTCATCGTGCTGCTGATCTGGGCGCTGGGCCGGCGGTCGTACGGGCTCGCGCTGGTGCTCCTGTTCGCGCTCGCCCTGACCCGTCCGATCGTGATCGCAGCCGCGCCGCTGCTGCTGGGGCACGCGGTGCTCCGGTGGCGCGGGTCGAGCCGCGCGCAGCGGATCTGGATGAGCGGCCTGGTGGCCGCCTCCGGTGCGCTGGTCCTGCTGTGGCCGGCCATCGCGGCGATCGTGACCGGCCGCCGGGACACGTACTTCGCCACCCAGCGGGCCTGGGGCAACCAGCTCGACGTGAAGCACTCCTACCTTGGCTGGCTCTTCGGCGGCCGGTACGACGGCGCGCACGACACCGCGGTGACGGCGGTGCTGGTGCTCCTGGTGCTGCTGGTGACCGTCGTCGTACCGGCCGCCCGGGCCTGGCCGGTCGAGCTGCGGCTGTGGGCGCTGGGCTACGCGCTCTACCTGATGCTGGCGCTGCGCCCGACCACCTCGATCGAGCGCTACCTGCTGCTCGTCGCGATCCCGTGGCTGCCGCTGCCGGCGTTGGCGCCGGCCGGGACGCGACGGTGGGTGCAGGCGGTCGTCTTCGGTGTGGTGGCCGCGCTCGGGATCAGGTTCCAGGTCGGGTGGGTGGGGCACTACCTGATCCCGACCGCCGGATCGATGCTCCCGCCGTAAGACGGGAGGCGCGGCGGGCGATGCGCGAGTAGAGTCGCGCCCGTGACCGCCCCCACGAAGCCGCTCAAGGTGCTCGTCTACAGCGACGACGTCAATGTCCGGAAGCAGGCGATCCTCGCGCTCGGACGACGGCCGCACCCCGACCTCCCCGAGGTCGAGTACGTCGAGGTCGCCACCGAGCCGGTCGTGGTGCAGAACTTCGACGCGGGCACGATCGCCCTGGCGATCCTCGACGGCGAGGCGGTCCCGGCCGGCGGCATCGGCATCGCCAAGCAGATGAAGGACGAGATCGCCGACTGCCCCCCGATCGTGGTTCTCACCGGTCGCCCGCAGGACGCCTGGCTGGCGACCTGGTCGCGCGCCGACGCCGCCGTACCGCAGCCGTTGGACCCGATCGTGCTGGCCGAGACCGTCACCGGTCTGCTGCTCGGCACCGCTGTCCCCGCCTGATCCGCGGATGAGCACCACCATCACGTGGCCCGATGTGCTCGGGTCCCTCGTCACGCGCGCCGACCTGAGCGCCGAGCAGACCGCCTGGGCGATGGGCGAGATCCTCGCCGGCGAGGCCACCCCGTCGCAGGTCGCCGGCTTCGCGGTGGCGCTGCGCGCCAAGGGCGAGACCTCCGAGGAGCTGACCGGGCTGGTCTCGGCGATGTTCGACCGAGCCACCCCGATCTCGATCCCGGGCCGGCTGCTCGACATCGTCGGCACCGGCGGCGACCGCTCCATGTCGGTCAACATCTCGACCATGTCGGCGATCGTCGCCGCGGGCGCCGGGGCGAAGGTCGTCAAGCACGGCAACCGCTCGGCCTCCTCCAAGTCCGGCTCCGCGGACGTACTGGAGGCGCTCGGGATCCGGCTCGACCTGCCGGTCGACCGGGTCGCCGCCCTGGCCGAGGAGGCCGGGATCCCCTTCCTGTTCTCCGCGGTCTTCCACCCCGCGATGCGGCACGCCGCGGTCACCCGGCGCGAGCTCGGCATCGGGACCACGTTCAACTTCCTCGGCCCGCTCTCCAACCCGGCTGGCGCCGGCGCCAGCGCGATCGGCTGTGCCGACGCCCGGATGGCCCCGGTGATGGCCGGCGTGTTCGCGGCCCGCGGCACCGACGCCTGGGTGTTCCGTGGCGATGACGGCCTCGACGAGCTGACCACGACGACCACCTCGGCGCTGTGGGCCGTACGCGGCGGCACGGTCACCGAGCATCTGATCGACCCGGCCCGGCTCGGCATCGCCCGGGCGACCGCCGAGGACCTGCGCGGCGGGGACGCCGAGCAGAACGCCGAGGTCGTACGCCGGCTGCTGGCGGGGGAGACCGGACCGGTACGCGACGCGGTGGTGCTCAACACCGGTGCGGCGCTGGCGGTCTACGACGACGCCGAGGGCACCGTCGAGGACCGGCTGGCCGCCGGCGTCGAGCGCGCCGCTGCGGCGATCGACTCGGGTGCGGCGGCCGGTGCGCTGGAGCGCTGGATCGCCGGCTCGGCCCGCGCGGGGTCTGGTACCTGACCTTTCTCACCCTCCACCGGCGTGTCGTGGTGAGAAACGTCAGGTGCCCGGGTGGCGTCAGCCGGGACCGGCCGGACCGTCAGTCGAGGCCGAGGGAGAACGCCGCCTCGAGATCATGGCGGGAGTACGCCCGGAAGGCGATGTGGGTCTCGGTGTCGCGTACGCCGGGCACCTTGTTGATCCGGTCGGCGACCACCGCGGCGATGTCGTCATGCGTGCGCACCCGTACGAGCACGATCAGGTCGATCGGCCCGGTGACGGAGTAGACCTCGCTGACGCCGTCGATGGCCGCGATCGCCTGGGCGACCTCGGGGATCTGGGAGACCTCGGCGGAGACGTGGACGATGGCGGTGATCACGGGCTCAGCGTAGCGCCGGGTCCGCGTCGCGACCGGCGATGCGCGGCGGCGCGCTAGCGGACCGGCTGATGGACTGGGGCGAGGTCGCGGCGCTCGTCGAAGGGGACCAGCGTGCGACGGGACTCCTCGACGGCGTCGTGCAGCGCCAGGTGCCGGGTCGCACCGGCGACCGGGCAGGTCCACTCGCCGTCGATGTCGATCAGGCGGATGCCGGGCGACTCCAGCCAGCGCAGCACCAGCTCGCTCTCCTCGGCGCTGGCCGCCGGGACCGGGCCGGGCGCCGGCAGCACCGTCTCGGCCGAGGCGCACAGCTGGCGGACGTACGCATGGGCGTCGCCGCCGGGCGGCATCGTGCCGGCCGCGGCGAGCCGGCCACGACGGATCACGTGCACCTCCCAGCGGCCGTCATCACGCCGCCGGCCGGCGACCACCTCGGCGCAGCGGGAGAGCGCGGAGAGCCGCTGGGTGCGGGACGCGGCCCGCAGGAACGCCGCGAGCCGGTCGCGGTGGACCCCGGCCTCCTCGAACCGCTCCGCCGCGGCCAGCGCGCTCATCCGCTCGGTGACCGCGTCGATCACCTCGTCGGGACGGTGCAGCAGGGTGTCGCGCAGCTGGCGCACCACGGTGTCGTAGGCGGCCTCGTCGGCGCTGCCGTCGCAGGGGGAGAGGCAGCGCCCCATCTCGGCGAGCACGCAGGGAGACTTGCTGGCCCGGCGGGCGAGGCGGTCCGAGCACTGTCGCACGGGGAAGGTGTCGTGCAGCACCTGGAGCGCCTTCTCGGCGACCTTCTTGGAGGAGAACGGCCCCAGATAGTCGGCCTGGTCGTCGAGCACCCGCTTGACCAGGGAGAGCCGCGGCCACGGCTCCCGGGTGAGCTTGACGAAGTGCATCCGCTCGGGGAACCGCGAGCGCCGGTTGTAGCGGGGCTTGTGCTCGGCGATCAGCCGCAGCTCCCGGATCTGCGCCTCCAGGGTGGTGGCGCACTCGATGCCGGTGACGGTCGTCGCCAGCCCGACCATCTCGCCCATCCGGGAGCGGGTCTCCGAGGCGGTGAAGTAGGAGCGGACCCGGGTGCGCAGGTCGCGGCTGGTGCCGACGTAGAGGACCCGCTCCCGGTCGTCGCGGAAGAGATAGACGCCCGGCGCGTGCGGCAGCGTCTCGGCGAGATGGCGCTTCTTGCGCTGGGCGGTCGAGACCCGGGCGGAGAAGGTCTGCAGCTCCTCCAGGGTGTGCACGCCCAGCCCACCGAGCCGCTCCATCAGGCCGTGCAGCACGTCGACGGTCGCCCGGGCGTCGGAGAGCGCCCGGTGGTTGGGCTCGGTGCCGGCCCGGAAGAGCCGGGCCAGCGAGGAGAGCTTGCAGTTGGGCGCGTCGTCGCGGGTGATCACCCGGCGGGCGAGCTTGGCGGTGTCGACCACCTCGAAGCCCGGCCAGGCCCGCTCCTGCCGCGCCGCGAAGTGCTTGAGGAAGCCGACGTCGAACGGCGCGTTGTGCGCGACCAGCACGCAGCCCTGGGCGAACTCCAGGAAGGCCGGCAGCGCCGACTCGATCCCGGGCGCGTCCGAGACCATCGTGTCGCTGATCCCGGTCAGCACCGCGATGAACGGCGGGATCGCGGTGTGCGGGTTGACCAGGGTCTGGAACTCGCCCAGGATCTGGCCGCCGCGGACCTTGACCGCGCCGATCTCGGTGATCATCGAGCCGCCCTCGGCCGATCCGCCGGTGGTCTCCAGGTCCACCACGCAGAAGGTGAGGTCCCGCAGCGGCCGGCCCAGCTCGTCGAAGCTGCGCTGCCCCTCCCAGCGCCGGTCCCCGCGGTCCGACGGATGCCGGGTCGGGACGGTCGCGGTGGTCATGAACGTGACGCTAGAGGGGACCACCGACAATTCCGGGAGGGCACGCGCAGCCGCGGCCTATCCTTCTCCGCGTGACCACTGCCGCAGGCCCGGGGCCGACCCTGGCCGACCTCCCGGAGCCGGTGCGCGCCCGGGTGGTGGCGCTGGTCGCGACCGTCCTGCCCCAGGTCCCGGACCTGCCCGCGTCGCTGCGTCGGGTGGCGGCCTTCGCCCCGGCCCGGCGCGCCCGCAGCGGCGGCACCGCGATCGGTGCGGCGCTCGACCAGGACCCCGACACCGCCGGCGGCCTGCGGGAGCGGGCCGCGGTGCAGCTGCGCTCGGCCGAGCCCCGCTACGCCGCCGACCGGCTGCCGACGGGCGCCGAGCCCACCGAGGTGGCCGCCTTCGCCTGGCTCTCCCGGCCGGCCGACTGGACCGACCAGCTCGCCACCGCGCTCACCAGCCTCCAGAGCCGGCCGGCGGTCGCCGAGCAGGACCTGGCCCGGCTGCAGCGGCGGGTGGACCAGCTCGAGCAGGAGGTACGCGAGGCCCGCGAGCGACGCCGTACCGACGTCGAGAGCGCCAAGCAGGAGAACACCGTGCTGCGCCGCCGGCTCGGGGAGGCGCGCGCGGCCGGCAAGGAGGCGCTGGCCGGGGTCGACGAGGCGATCGCCACGGCTCGCGCCGCGCAGGCCGAGGCCGAGGCGAGCGCGGAGGCGTACGCCCGTGAGGTGCGCCAGCTGCGCGCCCGGGTCGCCCAGCTCGCGACCGAGGCCGGTGACGAGCGACGGGCCGTCCGCGCCGAGCGGGACGGGGCCACGCTGCGGGCCCGGCTGCTGCTCGACACCATCCTGGATGCCTCTACCGGCCTGCAGCGCGAGCTGGCGCTGCCGCAGGCGACCACGACGCCGGGGGAGGGCCGCGAGGGCGAGTACGCCGTCGCGCCGGCGCAGCCCTCCGGTCGCAGCCGTACGGTGGCCGGCATCGGCGAGCTCGAGGGCTATCTCGCGATGCCGCGCGTCCGGCTGATCGTCGACGGCTACAACGTCACCAAGCAGGCCTGGCCGACCTCGGCCCTGGACGTCCAGCGGATCCGGCTGGTGCAGGCGCTGGCGCCGCTGGTGGCACGGACCGGCGCCGAGACGACCGTCGTCTTCGACGCGGCCGCGGTGCCGGGCGCCGCCGCCCGGCATCTGGCCGGTGTCCCGCGCGGGGTCCGGGTGGTCTTCAGCCCGCCCGGGGTGATCGCCGACGACGTCATCCGCGACCTGGTCGCGGCCGAGCCGGCCGGCCGGGTGCTGCTGGTGGCCAGCGACGATCAGGCGGTGGCCCGCGACATCGCCCTCAACGGCGGGCGGCCGGTGCCGACGGCGCTGCTGCTGCAGGCGCTCCGCTGACCCCGGTGTCGATGCCGCGCTCGCGCCAGACCCGGCCGGCGAGGTAGCCGACCAGGGTGGTCAGGACCAGGAACGCGCCGATCGAGGGGAAGGTACGCACCGCCAGCCAGATCGAGTTGTCCCGCCACACGTCTTGGGGCAGGACGAAGAAGCCGTGCGAGACGGCGCCGATGGCGAAGGCCCCGGTCTGCAGCCCGAGCAGCGGCCCGATCAGCGCGCGGGCGACCGGTCCCATCCGGGTGGCGGCCAGCACCAGCAGCGGGAAGGCGCAGCCCAGCGGCTCCAGGGTGAGCCGGTAGCCGAAGTAGCCCGATCCGCCGGAGAAGCCGTCCAGCAGCCCCTGGACGACGAGATAGGCCAGCCCGCCGACCGCGAGCGCGCGGGTCCAGGCCGGCGCGGAGCGCCATACCCGGCCGATCGCGAGCGGCAGCAGCAGGAGGACGGGGCTCCACACCAGCAGGCCGCGGTCGGGCGCGATCAGCAGGCCGGCATAGGTACGGAGCTGGCTCAGGTGGTCGGTACGGACCACGCCGGCGGCGTACTGGTCCGCGGTGCGGTAGCCGCCGGCCGGGGTCCAGTGGCCGTAGACCGCGTGGCTGAAGAGCGCGGCCAGCCCCATCAGGAGCAGGCTGGGCAGGCCGACCCGGACCGCGATGGCCGGTCGCCGGCGTACGACCGCCATGGTCAGCCCGACCACGGCCACCACCAGCGCCATGTGCAGCCGCCCCCAGAGCGCGACGCCGCCGAACACGCCGACCAGCCACCAGCGCTCGCGGCGGGCGGCCCAGGCCATCCCGCCGATGCCGAGCAGGTCGATCGAGTGGGTGTAGAGCCCGCCGGCGGCCACCGTCCACACCGGTGTCGCGCAGGCGAGCGCGGCCACCGCCAGGGTCCGGGTCGCGGTGCCGACCAGTCCTTCGAGCGCCAGCCAGAGCAGCGCGAGCGCCGCCACGGTCAGCAGCACCGCCGTCACCTGGGCCGGGACGAGCGAGAACTGCTCCGGCGCCGAGCCGTGGCCGCCGAGGTGCGCCCAGAGCCAGTACGCCGGCACGGAGGCGACCATGACGCCCGGCGAGCGCGAGATGACCTGGTGGCCGCCGGCGCCGGTGGTCACCCACAGCCAGTCGGCGGCGCCGTCGGAGAGCGTGCCCAGCCGGTGCAGGTCGAGCCCGTCGAGGGACATGCCGCCGGTGGTGGCGTACCGCCAGCCCGCGACCGCGGCCGACTCGACGTCGTTCATGCTGCGCTGGGTCGGCATCGTCGCCAGGTAGACCAGCGTGACCAGGGCGAGGCCGAGCCCGGTCAGGAGGCGGCGCCGTACGGACATGGCGCCAGTCTGGCCCAGCGGGACGGCCGGCGACACGCCTTCCGGAGGAGCGGCGACACGCCCGTACGACACGCCCGCGACACGCCGCGGCCAAAACTGTCGGTGGTGGCTGCGACCGTCCCTGTCATGAGCACAACGATCGACTGCGGCACCTGCGTGGTGCGAGGCCTGGCCTGCCACGACTGTGTGGTGACGGTGCTGCTCGGGCTGCCGCCGGAGCTGACCATGGACGACGACGAGCGCCGTGCGCTCGAAGTCCTCGCGGACGGTGGCCTGGTGCCGCCGCTGCGTCTCGTCGAGCCGACGGAGGGGCCGATCGTGGAGTCCGCCTGAGGCAGATGAGTCCCCTGTGACGACTGTGACGAATGAGGCACAACACACCGCGCCGAGCGATTGGCACGGGCCCGGATAGCTCGGTTATGGTCTAGGACACTTGGTGCCCGAGGCAGTGGATCACACCGGATCCGCGCGGGCACCGCGCTGAGTCGTGAGCCGCTTCAGGGCGGATCGCGAGCCGGGGAACCATACGACGGCCTGGCCGTCATCTGGGGTGAATCTCCCGCAAGGCGCGCCCTATCGGGTGCGAGGAGTGGGGGTAGGACATGTCGTGTCCGAATCCGTCAGCTCACCCGGTAGGCGTACGACAGAACAAGGGAGAACGCCCGCTCGTGACACACGGCCGGAACCGACTCATCGCTGCTGGTGTCGCGACGCTCGCCGTCGCCGGAGTCGTCGGGATGCTTCCGGGCACGCCCGCCCAGGCAGCCCCCTCGATCAAGGACGTCCAGGCGAAGGTCGACGACCTCTACCGCCAGGCCGAGGTCGCCGGCGAGCGGTTCGACGCCGCCAACCTGCGCCTCAAGCAGCTGCGCGCCGAGCTGACCGACCTCCAGGCCGACCAGAAGCGCCAGGGCGAGCAGCTCAGCGGCGTGCGCAACCAGGTCCGCGACTCCGTGCTGAGCCAGTTCGAGGGCTCGAACATGTCCGCCGTCGGCCAGGTCGTCACCAGCGAGGACCCCAAGGCGTTCCTCGCCGGGCTCTCCACCATGTCGGCCTACGACGGCATCCAGAACAGCCTGCTCACCGACTACGCCAACCAGGTCAGCGCGCTCGAGCTGCGGCGTGCGGCCACCGCGAGCCGCACCGACCAGGTCGCCTCGACCGAGGCCGACCTCAAGCAGGCCAAGGCGGAGATCGACGACAAGCTGGCCCAGGCCAAGAAGGTCCTCGACGGCCTCCAGGCGCAGCAGCGCGCGGCGCTGCTCTCCCGTGACTCCAGCCGGGTCTCGGACGCCGCGGTCAACATCAGCGCCTCGGGCAGTGCCGCCGCCGCGATCTCGTTCGCGATGGCCCAGGTCGGCAAGGCGTACGTCTACGGCGCCACCGGCGACAGCGCGTACGACTGCTCCGGCCTGACCATGCGGGCGTGGGGCGCCGCCGGTGTCTCGCTGCCGCACTCCTCGGCCGCCCAGTACAGCTCGGGCCGGCACATCTCCGAGTCCGAGCTCCAGCCGGGCGACCTGGTCTTCTACTACAGCCCGATCAGCCACGTCGGCATGTACATCGGCAACGGCATGATCGTGAACGCCGAGAACCCGAGCGTCGGCGTCACCGTCACCGGGCTGCACTCGATGCCGTACGTCGGCGCCGTCCGACCGGGCTGATCCCCGTTGGCCGGGTCTGGTTGACTCGGCGCATGACTGCCACGGACCGCTCTTCCTCGCGAGGGGCGGTCCGCAGTCTTCTCCGGCCCGGTCTCGTGGCCGGGGCGCTCGTGCTGGTGCTGGCCCTCGGCCTGCTCGCCTGGCGGCTGCACGGGAACGGCACCTACGTCGTCCCGGCGAGCGTCGCCGGCTCCGACCGGCCCGCCGTGGAGCAGCCCGCCGAGGCGGCCGCCGCCCTCGCGGCCTGGCAGCGCGCGATCGCCGACCGGCGGCCGGACGCGGCACCGGGGTCCGCGGCCCGGACGGCGACGCGGAACGCCGGCCGGCTCCGGGTCCAGGACTTCACCGCCCGCTACGTCGCCCCATCCGGCGCCGTGGCCGCGGACGGCTCCTGGACCGCGGACGTCGCGCTGACCTGGCGCTTCGGCGGGGTCGACGCCACCACCGCCAGCGAGGAGGTCGGGGTGACCTTCCGCCCGGTCGGCGAGACTCCTGCGGTGGAGATCAGCGGCTTCGGCGGGGGCGGCGACCGGCTCCCGATCTGGCTGTCGGGCCCGGTCGAGGTGCGGCGTACCGCCGAGACCATGGTGGTGCTCGCCGGGTCGGGTGCCGCGGCCGGGCGCACCGCCGACCGCTACGACGCGCTGGCCACCACCGCGGTCGCGACCGTACGCCGGGTGCTGCCCTGGCCGCATCCGAACCTGGTCATCGAGGTGCCCGCCGATCAGGCCGGGCTGGAGCAGATGATGGGCGCCACGAGCGGCAGCTACCACGGCGTCGCCGGGGTCACCGCGACCGTCGACGGCAGCGCCCACGGCCCGGTGCACGTCATGGTCAACCCGCAGGTGATCGGCGGGCTGAACAGCCAGGGCGCGCAGATCGTGCTCAGCCACGAGGCCACCCACGACGCCACCGCCGTCGCCGACAACGCCACCCTGCCGCCGTGGCTGCTGGAGGGGTTCGCCGACTACGTCGCGCTGCGGGACGTACCGCTGCCGCTCTCCACCACCGCTCGCCAGATCCTGGCCGAGGTACGCCAGAGCGGCGCGCCCCGGCATCTGCCCGGCTCGGCGGAGTTCAACGACCAGTCGGACGCGTTCGGCGCCGAGTACGAGGCCAGCTGGCTGGCCTGCCGGCTGCTGGCCCGGATCGGCGGCGAGCCGGCGCTGGTGCGGCTCTACGACGAGGTCCGCGACGGCGCCGCGCTGGAGGCGACGATGCGCCGCGAGATCGGCCTGAGCGTCACCGCGTTCACCGCACGGTGGCGCCAGGAGCTCACGGGGCTGGCCCGATGAGGTCGGCGCGATGAAGCGGATCGCGCTGGTGATGACCGCCGGGGGAGCGGTGGCGTTCGTCGTCCTGGCGGCGGTGCTGGTGCCCTGGCACCCCTATCCCGGCGGGCCGCTGCGGCTGCCGGCCGCCGACACCGTCTTCACCCCCGAGCAGCTGCAGCGGGCCACCGCCTACTCGCATGTCGCCCGCTGGCTCAGCCGTACCTCCCTCGTCGTCTCGCTGGTGGTCGCCTGCCTGCTCGGCTTCAGCCGGTTCGGGCGTGCCGTCAGCGCGCGCCTGCGCGGGCCGTGGTGGCTGCGCACCCTGGTCCTGATCGTCCTGGTGATCGTGCTCGGCCGGATCGCCACGCTGCCGTTCGACATCGCGCTGCAGCACCAGCAGCGCCGCTACGGCCTCTCCCGGCAGAGCTGGCCCGCGTACCTCTCCGACGTGGCGCTCGGCGCCGCGGTGGCGGTGGTGACGACCTCGATCGCGGTGCTGGTGCTGCTCGTCATCGTGCGGCGCTGGCCGCGGCTGTGGCCGGCGATCGCCGGGACGGTGCTGGCCGTGCTGGTGCTGGCCGGGTCGTTCGTCTACCCGGTGCTGGTCGAGCCGCTCTTCAGCAGCTTCACCTCGCTGCCGCAGGGCGAGCTGCGCACCCAGATCATGCGGATCGCCGATCAGGAGGGCGTCCGGCTCGACGACGTCCTGGTCGCGAACGCGTCCCAGCGCACCACCCAGATCAACGCGTACGTCACCGGCTTCGGCTCCACTCGCCGGGTGGTGCTCTACGACAACCTGGTCAACGACCTGCCGCGCGGCCAGGTGCTCTCGGTGGTGGCGCACGAGCTGGGCCACGCCAAGCACGACGACGTCCTCACCGGCACCCTGCTCGGGGTGTCGGCGGCGTTCTTCGGCGTGGGCCTGCTCGGCCTGCTGATCGGGCCCCTGACCCGACAACGGTACGGCGACCCGGGCCCGGACTCGACGGTCCTGGCGACCCGCTCGGCAGAGCTGGTGCCGCTGCTGCTGGCGCTGTTCGCGCTCGGGTCGGTGCTCTCGCTGCCGGTGCAGAACACGATCAGCCGGCAGATCGAGACCCGCGCCGACGTGGTGGCGCTGACCACCACCCGGGACGAGGCGTCCTTCGTCGCGCTGCAGAAGCGGCTGGCGATCAGCGCGCTCGCCGACCCGACGCCGCCGGCGTGGTCGCAGTTCGTCTTCGGCTCCCATCCGACGGCCCTGCAGCGGATCGCGCTGGCGGGGCGGGTGCTGGGCGGTCGATGAGCCGGTCCCGGGCGGTTCGCCCGGGTGTGCTGCGCGGGTGCTAGCCGCTACAGCTGGTCTGGCCGGTCTGCGCGGTGACGACGTCGCAGGTGTGGTGGAACAGGTCGCCGACCCGCCCGCCGAAGGTGTAGATCACCAGGACGAGCAGGGCGGCGACACCGGCCGCGAGCAGGACGTACTCGACCGCCGAGGCCCCATGCTCCCGGTGTCGCGTCCGCTGGGTCATCCATCCCTCCCGATGGGGCCCGCGTGCTGCTCGATGCCGTGGACCGCCGGAGGTCCTCCCAGTCCCACCGGCGGTCCCGGCGAGGTCACCGTGGCCGGGCCGTGGCAACCTCGTGCTCCCTCGGAGTGACGCGGTCAGTTGCAGGCAGCGCTGGTGCCGTTGCCAGCGATGCAGTCGCTCGTGTGCGAGAAGATGTTCGAGATCCGATTGCCGAAGGCGAAGACCACGACCACGATCAGCGCGGCGATGCCGGCGATCAGCAGGCCGTACTCGACCGCGGAGGCACCGCGATCGCTCATCTTCGCGGTACGGGCGTTCAGCATGATGCGCAGATAGTCCAGCATGGGAATCCCCCTTGACTCGTTCCCCCCAAGGGCGGAGCTCCTGCACCGCCCGACAGGACCATCGTGGCCCGCCGCCGGCAGCGCCCGGATCAGGTGAAGGTGCCGATGGTCCTAGTCCTTTCGGACTAGACGACAGGACCCGCAGTCGGGATCAGGCCCCGGTGGGCTTGATGCTGGAGAGCAGCCCGATCCGCATCGCGGTGACCAGCGCCTGGGCGCGGTTGGCGGCGCCCAGCTTCTGGTAGATCCGGGCGATGTGGGACTTCGCGGTCGACTCCGAGAGGTAGAGCCGCTCGCCGATGGCGGCCGCGCCCAGTCCGTCGGCGAGCAGCAGCAGGACGTCGTGCTCGCGCTCGGAGAGCCGGGTCGACTCGCTGCTCTGCCGGCGCATCATCGCGCCGATCAGGCCGGAGCAGACGAAGGAGCGCGGCGAGACCGCGGCGTGCCGCGCGGCCCGTACGACCTCCTGGGAGGGGGCGTCCTTGCCAACGAAGCCGGACGCGCCGGCCTCCATCGCGGCGAAGATCTGGTCGTCGCCGGAGTGCATGGTCAGCACCACCACACCGGTCTTGTCGTTGCCGTGCCGGATCGAGCGCAGCACGTCGAGCCCGGTGCCGTCCTGGAGCTGCAGGTCGACGACGACCACATCGGGGGAGACCTGCTCGTAGCGGGCCAGCGCCTCGGCGACCGTACTCGCCTGGGCGATCACCTCGAGGTCCGCCTCGAGGTTGATCACCCCGGCCAGTCCTTCGCGGATCAGCTCGTGGTCGTCGACCAACAGCACCGTGGTCATCGGCTCCACCCGACCTTCCCGGCCCACACGGGCTCGTCACATCCCCATGATCTCGACGGCGACGCTCAAGCCGCCGCCTTCACGCTCCACCATGGCCAGAGTCGCGTTGATGAGCAAGGCCCGCTCCCGCATGATCGACAGGCCGTGCGAGTCCTGCCGCGGCGCCTGCATGCCCCGGCCGTCGTCGCTGACCGTGATCCGGGCGTACGGAGCCCGTACCTGGCAGTGCACCTCGATCGCGGTGGCCTGGGCGTGCTTGATGGCGTTGTTCATCGCCTCCTGGGTGATCCGGAACAGCTCCGCCTCGACCTCGGGGCGCAGCCGGTCGGTGGTCTCGTCCAGGGTGACGTGGATCGGCACCCCCGAGACCTCGGTCAGGTTGCGGGCGATCGAGCCGATCGCGGCGCCCAGGCTCTCGCTGGCCCCGACCGAGGTCCGCAGGCTGACCAGCGAGCGCCGGATCTCGGCGACGATCGCGGTGATCCGCTCCCGCAGCAGCGCGATCCGCTCGGCCTGCTGCGGGCTGGTGGCCGTCCCGGCGAGGGCGTCGACCAGGTAGCCGAGCCCGGCGATGTCCTGGGCGACCCCGTCGTGCATCTCGCGGGCCAGCCGGCGACGCTCCTCGGCGGTCGCCGAGTCGCGGAAGGCGGCGAAGAGCAGCGCGGTGTCGAGGTGGACCGAGCTGGCCTGGAGGTGGCGGCGCAGCCGAGTGAGGCGGCCGTACAGGTCCAGGCCCTCGGCCGAGAGCCGGTCCGAGAGCGAGCCGACCACGACCGCCGAGACCCCTGCGTCGTGCGAGGAGAGCAGCGGGATCGCGAACAGGTGACCCGCGCGGTGCACCGCTGCTCTGCTCCAGGCGGTCAGCGCGACCGCCTCGGCGCCGTCATCGAGGCTGCCGCCGGTCTCGGCGGTGACCAGCGGGATCAGCGCCTCGCCCCGCGGGATGTAGAGCACGGTGCCGTCGGTCGGGATCTCGTCGCGCACCTGGGCGAGGATGCCGCCGCCGAGCGCCATCGCGTCCAGGCCCTCGTCGAAGTCGTCGCTGAGGTCGATGAGCCGGCGCAGCAGCCCCTGGGCATAGCGGTACGGGGCGAGCGGGTCGGCGCGCTGCTGCAGCGCGGTGTGCAGGAACGAGCCGATCAGGCCCACGCCGAGGCCGGCGAGGCACCAGCTGAAGATGTTGTAGCCCTCGTCGGTGGTGATCCCGTGCGAGACCGCGAGCGCGGCGGTGATGATCGCGAAGAGCGCGGTGGACAGGGCCAGCGCCACGCCCCAGATGCCGCGGTAGACGCCGGCGGTGAACGGCACGATCGCCAGTCCGGCGAGGACGGCGGGCTGATGGTTGATCACCATCCCCGAGACCAGCCCGATCCCGCCGGCCTCCAGGCCGCCGAGGACGTCGAGCCCGAGCTGGCTGCGCCACTCCAGCAGGGTGACCACGGTCCAGATCGCGCTGATCGCGCCGAGCGCGACCAGCGCGCCGGTGTCGCGGGCCCACAGCAGCGGGACCAGCATCGCCGCGATCGCGAAGGCGCGCGCCAGCAGGACGGCCCGGCGATGGTGCAGGTCGACCGAGGCGGCGGCGTCGAGCGGAGTGGGCGCCATCTGCCTAGAAGTTGTTCATGATGCTGAGGACGGCGGGACCCATCACCGGGATGAACAGGCAGGGCAGGATGAAGAAGATCAGCGGCACCGTCATCTTCACCGGCACCTGCTGCGCCTTCGTCTCGGCCCGCTGGCGGCGCTTCACCCGGATCTCGCCGGCCTGGATGCGGAGCACCTGGGCGACCGGGATGCCGAAGGCATCGGCCTGGACCATCGCGCTGACGAACGTACGCACGTCGTCGACGTTGCACCGCTCGGCGAGCCCGCGCAAGGCCGCCGCGCGACCGTTGCCGAGCTGCATCTCGCGCAGCATCCGCATGAACTCGTCGGCGAGCGGGCCCTCGGTCTTGGTCGCGACCTGCTGCACCGCGGCGTCGAAGCCGAGGCCGGCCTCCACGCTGATCGTCATCAGGTCGATCGCGTCCGGCAGGTCCCGCTGGAGTCGTTCCGTACGGTCGTAGGTGCGCTGGTAGAGGTAGAGGTCGGGGCCGAAGAAGCCGAGCACGAGGCCGGCCCCGACGACCACCACGCCGGTGAGCAGAGCGACCTCGAGGACCACCACGACCAGCACCGCGACGATCAGCCCGAGGACCGCGCACAGCACCTTGCCCGAGACCATCCGGTCCACGGTCCAGCCCGGCGGGTTGCCGGCGGCGTCGAGGCGGCGCCGGATCCGCTCGCTCGCGTCGGCGCCGCTGAGCCGACGGCCCACGGTGAGGGCACGGGCGCGCAGCGGCTCGATCACCCGGTCGGCGAACGGCAGGTCGAGGTCGCGGGTCAGCTCCTTGGGAGCCGAGCCCATCGCCTCCAGGACGGCCAGCGAGCGGTTGACGCCCGCCGACTCCTCCTCGGTGCGCAGCGCGAGCGCGAGCAGCACGATCGCGGCGATCAGGAGCAGGACCCCGAGGACCAGGAGCACGACCATCTCAGATCTCCACCTTGACGATGCGGCTCATCCACCAGACGCCGACGGCCAGCCAGACGATCCCGAAGACCAGCATCACCACGCCGCGCGGGTCGTGGAAGAGCGGATGCAGGTATGAGGCGTTGGTGAGCAGCAGATAGAGCATGAACACCGGCGGCAGGGCGCCGATCACCCACGCGGACAGCGTGCCCTCGGCGGCCAGCGCCGCGACCTGGCGGCGCAGGTACTGCCGCTCGCGCAGCGTCGCCGCCACCGTGGTGAAGAGCTCGGCGAGGTTGCCGCCGACCTGGCGCTGGATCCGGATCGCCATCACGACCCAGCCGAAGTCCGGGCTCTCGAACCGGTCGGCGATGCCCTCCAGCGCGTCCTCCACGTCGACCCCGAGCCGGGTCTCGACCAGCGCCCGGCGGAACTCCCCGGCGATCGGCTCCACCCCTCCCGTACGACGGTGTCGACCGTCTGGGCGAGCGAGAGCCCGGCCGAGAGCGAGCCGGCCATCAGCTGCAGCGTGTCCGGCAGCGCCTCGGCGAACCGCTTGCGGCGCCGGCCGCGGCGTACCCGCAGGAACAGCCACGGACCGACCACGCCGGCCGCCAGGAAGAGCAGCGCGACCAGCACGCCGCCCCGGCCGAGCAGCAGCCCGAGCAGGGTGGCGCCCACCGCGACGACGACGTGCACCAGCAGCCACTCGGCCGGCTTGAGGTCGCTGCCGGCGCCGTCGAGGGCGCGCGCGATCCGGGCCTCCACGGTGGCGTTGCGCTGGAGCAGGTCGGCCGCGGCGGTCCGGGCCGAGGAGAGCACCTGCTGGGCCTCGACCCGGGGCAGCCCGCGGCCGGTCCCGGATGCCGCTGCCGAGCCGGGCGCGCCGGACGGCGCGGCGCCGGTGCGCTCGGTGTAGCTGGTGACCAGCGCCTCCGCACCGGACGGAGCGCGCCGCGGGATCAGGCTGACCAGGAGGACGAAGAGGCCGAGCGCGACCGCTCCGACGGCGGGGTAGAGCGCCCAGGACGGCGGTACCCAGCCGGTGCTCCGCGCGACCACCGGCGCCGGTGGGGGCGGCTGCAGGTCGTTGTCGTACGCCGAGGTGGTCAGGGTGCCGCCGCCGACGGTCGGGAGGGTGAGCGTCACGGTGCCCTGGGTGATGCCGGCCGGGATCGCCGCGACGACCGCGACCTGGCGGGTGAGGGCGCCGGCCTGGTCGGTCAGGGCCCGGGTCAGCGCCGTGGTGCCGGCGGGCACCACCGAGCCGGCACCGGCCCGGGCGAGCTGCTGCAGCGCGGGGCTGACCGGCCCGCTCGGGTCGAGCGCGACCACGTTGAGCAGGGCCTTGTCCTGCAGCACCGCCTCGGCGGCCTGCGACAGCGACGCGGTGCTGCGGGTGTCGGCGCCGTCGGAGAGGACCAGCAGCGAGCGCTGGCCCTGCTCGCCGGCGTCGTCGAGGGCGGCCTGGACGCCGTCGTAGAGCAGCGTCCCGCCGCTCAGGGCGAGGTGGTCGAGGGTGCTGGTCGCCCGGCCGCGGTCCTGGGTCGGGGCGAGCGCGGTCCGTACCGTGCCGCCGAAGGTGACGATGCCGAGGTAGACGTCCTTCGGCACCGCCGCCACGAACGCCGCGGCGGCGCTCTGCGCGGCCGCGAACCGCGCGCCGCTCATCGACCTGCTGGTGTCCATCACGAGGATCGCGACCCGGCGCACCGTGCCCGACGAGCCGGCCTGGGCGGTCGAGCTCGTCTGCCGCCCGGCGATCGTCACCGCCACGTGGGCCAGGTCGACCTGCGCGTCGGCCGGCACCGTGACCAGCATCGAGAGCCCGCCAGGGCTCTGCTCGAAGTGGCGGATCTGGGCGCCCGTACCGGTGCCGCCGTCGGCGCCTGCGCCGGCACCCGTGGCGGCGTACGCGGGCAGGGCGAGACCGGCGAGCGCCAGCAGCCCGAGGACGGCGAGCAGTACGGCCCGGCGGATCATCGGAACCGGTCCACGGCGAAGAGCAGCGGGTCGACGGTGACGTTCGCGTACGCCATCTTGTCCAGCGCCTTCGGACGCAGGCCGGTCGGCCGCAGGTGCCCCAGCGCCCGACCGTCCCGGTCGAAGCCGGCGCCGTTGTCGAAGGAGAAGATCTCCTGCAGCGTGATGACCTCGCCCTCCATCCGCTCCACCTCGGTGATGTGGGTGATCCGGCGGCTGCCGTCCTTGAACCGGGTCTGGTGGACGATCAGGTCGACCGCCGAGGCCACCTGCTCGCGTACCGCCCGGACCGGCAGCTCCATGCCGGCCATCAGCACCATCGTCTCCAGCCGGGACAGGGTGTCGCGCGGGCCGTTGGAGTGCAGCGTGCAGATGGAGCCGTCGTGGCCGGTGTTCATCGCCTGGAGCATGTCGAGCGCGGAGGCGTCGCGGACCTCGCCGACGATGATCCGGTCGGGTCGCATCCGCAGGCTGTTGCGGACCAGGTCGCGGATCGAGACCGCGCCCTTGCCCTCGATGTTCGCCGGCCGCGACTCCAGCCGGACCACGTGCGCCTGCTTGAGCTGGAGCTCGGCGGCGTCCTCGATGGTGACGATCCGCTCGTCGTCGGGGATGAAGGAGGAGAGCACGTTGAGCGTGGTCGTCTTCCCGGCGCCGGTCGAGCCGGAGACGATGATGTTGAGCCGGCCGCGGACCGCCGCCTCCAGGAAGTCGCGCCCGCCCTGGCTGATCGAGCCGGAGCGGACCAGGTCGTCGACGGTCAGCGGGTCGGTGGCGAACTTGCGGATCGTCAGCGCCGAGCCGTCGATCGCCAGCGGCGGCACCACCGCGTTGACCCGGGAGCCGTCGGCGAGCCGGGCGTCGACCATCGGGGAGGACTCGTCCACCCGCCGGCCGATCCGGGAGACGATCTTGTCGATCGTACGGCGCAGGTGCGCCTCGTCGGTGAAGTGCGCGTCGGCCCGTTCCAGCCGGCCGGCCCGCTCCAGCCAGATGCTGTCGTGGCCGTTGACCATCACCTCGGAGACCTCGGGGTCGCGCAGGTAGGCCTCGATCGGCCCGTAGCCCAGGATGTCGTCGGTGATCTCCTGGGTCACCCGGGCCCGGTCGCTGGTGGGGAGCGGCCGCTCCTGGCTGCCGAGCACCTCGGCCAGGACCGTACGGACCTGGCGGTCGAGCTCCTGCTGGTCCATCTCGACGTCGTAGAGGTGCGGCCCGAGCTGCTTGAGCAGCTCGGTGTGGACGCTCGCCTTGAGCTCCTCGGTCCGCTCCTGCTGCTGGGCGGCCAGGGTGCGGCGCTGCGGGACGTCGGCCGCCGGGCCGTCCGCACGACGCTTGCCCGCGGTCGCGGTCGCAGCCGGGGTGGCCGGCGGGGGAGCGGCCTGCTCCGGCGTCGGCGGCAGGACCGTGTCGGCCGCTGCCGGCGTCTCTACCTGGGTCCCCGCCTGGGTCCCCACCTGGGTCGCCGCCTCGGCGGCGATCTCCTGGAGCTGCCGGGCGGCCTGGTCGGCCCGGGCCTCGGCCTCCCGGGCGGCAGCGGCCTGCGCGGCTGCCTCCTGGCGGGCCGCGGCGAGGCGATCGGCGAGGCCGGTCACTCAGCTCACCTCCGCTTCCAGAAGCCCCGCGCCGGCGGGGCGGCAGCGGCGGGCGCGGCGCTCTCGCCGACCGGGGGAGCGACAGTCTGGCCAGCCAGCAGCGAGGCCATCGCCGCCACCGCGAGGCTGATCGGGTGGTGCGGGTTACGCGCCACGATCGGCTTGCCGGCGTTGGTCGCGGCGGCGACCTCCATCGAGCTCGGGATCCGGGCCTCGGGACGCATCCCGAGGATGCCCTGGACCCGGTCGGCGCTGATCCCGACCTCGTCGTCGGCCCGGTTGAGCAGCAGGTGCCGGTGCTCGGGCGCGATGTCGAGCATGTCGAGGGTCTCGAGGGCGACCTTGACGTTCTTCAGGGTCGGTACGTCCAGGGTGGCGACGATGCAGAGCTCGTCGGTCTCGTCGAGCGCGGTCAGGATCTGCTCGTCCAGCGCCGGCGCGGTGTCGATCACGACGAAGTCGAAGGTCTGCTTGAGACTGCGGATCACCTGCGAGATCAGGGTCGCCGAGATCCGGTCGCGTACGTCCGGATGCGACGGCGCGGCCAGCACCATCATCGCGTCCTGGTGCTGGGTGAGCAGGCCGTCGAGGAGCGCGTCGTCGATCGCGTCCTCCGAGCCGATGGCGTGCTCGATCGAGTGGCTCGGGAAGAGCTGCATGGTGATCGCGACGTCGCCGAAGGCCAGATCGAGGTCGACCAGGCAGACCCGCCGGGCGCCCTTCTCGGCCAGGGCCAGGCCGAGGTTGACCGCCATCGTGGTCTTGCCGACGCCGCCCTTGGGCGACCAGACGGTCACCACCTTGCCCTCGCTCGGGCCGGTGGCGGCTGCGCCGCGCAGCGCGGAGAAGAGCCGGTACGCCCGATCGACCGCTGCGGCGACGGTCTCCGGGGAGCCGCTGGGGACGACCTCGCGGGCACCGGCGGCGACGGCCTGGGCGAAGGTGTCGGTGGAGACCTGGTCGCGGATCAGCACGACCGAGGCGGCCGGCCGGCTGGTTCGCAGGCCGTCGCAGGCGGCCAGGGCGTCGGCGAAGGGCACGCTCGGGCCGAGCAGGACGACGTACTCGTCCGGGTGCTGGCCCACCCAGGCGTGCACCCGGACGGTGTCGGGCACCGCCTGCGTGCCCGGCGGCAGGGCGCGCAGCAGCGCCTCCGCGATGGCGTGGTCGGGTTCGACGAGGACAGGCATGGGGACCGTTACCCGAACAGGCCGGCCAGGGTCGTGGCCGGGCCGGGCGCGACCTTGCTGGCATCGGTGGTGAGCGCGAACGCGAGCTGGCCGTTGCCCTGGGCGAAGAGCACCTTCTGCGCGTCCTGCTGGGTGACGGCCAGGGTGAGCAGGGTGGCGGGAAGCTGCTCGGTGTTCTGCTGGCCGGCGCTGGCCGAGCCGCTGGTGGTGCTCACCGAGGTGTCCGGGCCGACGCCGATCACGGTCACCTTGGGCAGCAGCAGCCGGGTGTACGGCTGGCCGGCCACGGTGCCGCTCATGAAGATGGCGACGTCGGAGCCGGGGTTGACGAAGCCGGCGACGCGGGCCGGGTCGCTGAGGCTGACCGAGATGGCGACCTTGCCGTTCGGGATCGGCAGCGAGGAGACCGGTGCGGCGGTGCTGCCGAACTTGTCGGCGATGATCTGCTCGCCCGGATAGATCGTGGTGAGCGCGACCTGTCCGGCCAGGGCCGTGGTGCCGGTCTGGTAGCCGGTCAGCAGCTCGT